>Ga0209674_100110_pt1 | contig 149245 bp, 132 predicted proteins | sample AraplaCvi_mMS_r2_FD_184279 | JGI IMG/M metagenome (GOLD analysis project Ga0209674, IMG submission 184279) | Arabidopsis root microbial communities from North Carolina, USA - plate scrape CL_Cvi_mMS_r2 (SPAdes) (version 2) | ecosystem: Host-associated > Plants > Roots > Endosphere | place: USA... | reverse complement strand
GGTATCGCATTCACGACGATGTTCTTCCGCAACTTCTACGTGAGCGTGCCGGCCGAACTCGTGAAGGCGGCGCGCATCGACGGTGCCGGTTTTTTCACGATCTTCACGAAGATCCTGCTGCCCGTGTCGCTGCCCATTTTCATGGTGTGCCTGATCTGGCAATTCACGCAGATCTGGAATGACTTCCTGTTCGGTATCGTGTTCTCCGGCGTCGATTCCATGCCGATCACCGTGGCGCTGAACAATCTCGTGAACACGTCGACGGGCGTGAAGGAATACAACGTGGACATGGCCGGCGCGATCATCGCCGCGCTGCCCACCTTGCTCGTCTACATCGTGGCCGGACGTTATTTCGTGCGCGGCCTGACGGCCGGCGCAGTGAAGGGCTGAACCATTCGAAGCCGGCAGCGCTCGACCCACTCAGCGCTGCCGTCAAACAGACGTTTTCAGGCAGTACCAGAGACTAGAGGATTCACAGCATGGCAAGCCTTTCCATCCGTGACGTGTACAAGACTTACCCGAACGGGGTGCCGGTTCTGAAGGGTGTCAACATCGACATCGAAGACGGTCAGTTCCTGATTCTCGTCGGCGGCTCGGGCTGCGGTAAGTCGACGCTGCTCAACATGATTGCCGGCCTCGAAACGGTGACCAAGGGCGAGATCCAGATCGACGGCAAGACGGTGAACAACCTCTCGCCGAAAGATCGCGATATCGCGATGGTGTTCCAGTCGTACGCGCTGTATCCGTCCATGACGGTGCGCGAGAACATTTCGTTCGGCCTGAACATCCGCAAGGTGCCGAAAAGCGAGCAGGCGCAGATTGTCGACCGCGTGTCGAACACGCTGCAGATCACGCATCTGCTGGATCGCAAGCCGGGCCAACTGTCCGGCGGCCAACGCCAGCGCGTCGCCATGGGCCGCGCGCTTGCGCGCGATCCGGTGATGTTTCTGTTCGACGAGCCGCTTTCGAACCTGGACGCGAAGCTGCGTATCGAGATGCGCTCGGAAATCAAGCTACTGCATCAACGCCTCGGCACGACGATCGTCTACGTGACGCACGATCAGATCGAAGCCATGACGCTCGGCGACCGCATCGCCGTGATGAAAGACGGCATCGTGCAGCAATTCGGTGCGCCGCAGGACATTTACGACTCGCCGTCGAACCTGTTCGTGGCCGGCTTTATCGGCGCGCCGCCCATGAACTTCATTCAGGGCAAGCTCGTCGAACAGGGCGCGGGCGTGGGCCTCGAACTGGACACGGGCGTGACGCGCACGGCGCTCGTGCTGCCGTTCGACTCGGCGAAGGTCAAGTCGCACATCGGCCGCGAAGTGATTCTCGGCTTGCGCCCCGAGCGCATTACCGATTCGCGCGGCGCGCACGGCGACCACGGCAAGCTGCAACAGATCGAAGTGAAGGTCGATGTCATCGAGCCGACCGGTCCGGACACGCTCGTGTTCGCGCAGGTCAACGGCAAGCGCGTGGTGAGCCGCGTGCACCCGGCGTCGAATCCGCAGCCGCTGACGAACACGACGCTGCTGTTCGATACGTCGAAGGCGGTGTTGTTCGATCCGTCGAACGAGGAGCGGATCGCTTGAGTCAGGCTGACTGCCGCATAGACCGCGGCGTCTGTCAGTTTTGAAGCAAAAAGCCCCTTGGGTCGCGAGACCCAAGGGGCTTTTCTTATGCGCTTCTTTCCAACGGCTTCGGCGCTGAAGCGTCAAACGTCAGGCCTCCGGCAGGCGCAAGTCCGGATTGTTGCGCACGAGTTCCGTCACCCATTCGGTGAACGCGCGCAGCCGCGAGCTGAGATTGCGGCGATGCGCGTACAGAATGGACAGCGGCGTGCCGGGGCTCGTGTAGTCGGTGAGAATTTCCTTCAACACGCCGCGCTCGATCAGATGCGCGACCATGAAGCGCGACGGTTGAATGATGCCGTGGCCGAGCGCGCCCGCGCGAATGTAGACCGAGCCGTCGTTCACCGCGAGCACGCTCTTCATCGCGACTTTTACGATTTCACCGTTGACTTCGTACTCGAACGGAAAGGTCTTGCCGGTGCGCGCCGACACGTAGTTGACCGCGCGGTGCTCGCTCAATTGATCGAGCGTGGTGGGCGTGCCGTATTTCTCCAGATACGCGGGCGAAGCGCACGTGACGATTCGCGCATGACCGATGCGCCGCGCGACAAGGCTCGACTCTTCCGGCGTGCCCATGCGGATCACGCAATCCACGGCGTCCTGGATCAGGTCGATGTTGCGGTCGGCGAGACCGAGCCGCACGTCGATTTCAGGGTAGCGCCGGTAGAAGTCGTCGAGTGCGGGCAGCAGGAGCGCGCGGGCGAGCGTGCCCGAGGTGTCGACGCGAATCGTCCCTACGGGGTTCTCCCGCTTGTTCGACAGCGACGACTCCGCGTCGGCGACTTCCGCGAGAATGCGCACGCAGCGCTCGTAAAAGAGCGCGCCGTCTTCAGTCACGCTGACCTGGCGCGTCGAACGATTGAGAAGCCGCACGCCCACGTGTTCTTCGAGCGCCTGAATCGTGCGGCTCACTTTCGCCCGCGGGAGGTCGAGCGATTCGGATACTTTCGTGAAGCTGTTTGCCTCGACCACACGCGTAAATATCTCCATCGCTTCGAAACGGTCCATGTTTGGCCTTGTATGTAATGAGCGGAAATTGGTTTCGACGTGAAGTGTATAGGCTCACATGGATGTTGTCCGCAAGGGGCCGCCAGGCGGGGCGGCGGGTGCGGTCCCGCCTGGCCCGCTCAGGTGCCGCCTCAGGTGCCGCTCAAGTGCCGCTCAAGTGCGCTTCGTTGCGCTCAGTCCCAGTCAGTCCCGCTCAGGCGCACCCAGCGGAAACAGCGGGCGGTAGGGCCGTGCTTCGTCGACGGCGCGGGCAAACGACGGGCGCGCCAGCAAGCGCTCGCGATAGGCGCGCACCTGCGTGAACTTCGGATCGATCGCGTGCGTCCAGTCGGCGTAAAAAAGCGCGGGCGCCGCCGCGCAATCGGCGAGGCTGAAGCTGCCGGCGGCGGCCCATTCGCGGTCGACCATGGTTTTGTCGAGCCACGCATAGGCCGTGTCGAGCATCGCGCGCGCTTCGGCGACGCCGCGCGTGTCGCGCTCCGCCTCGGGGCGCAGGCGGTCCGTCACGATCTTCTGCACCGGCGTGGAAATGTAGTTGTCGAAGAAGCGGTCCATGCCGCGTACGTCCAGCGCCGCGCGGGCGTCGGCGGGCACGAGCGCAACCGGCCCCGGATAGTGAAGACCGAGATATTCGATGATGATGGTCGCCTCCATCACCGTGCGCCCGCTGTCGACCAGCACCGGAAAGCGCCGGATCGGCCACAGTTCGGCGAATTCGGCCATGATGCGCGGGTCGTCGTGCGCGAGCAGCCGGAACTCGAACGGTGTGCCGTTCTCGTACAGCGCGATCAGCGCCTTCTGGCAGTAGGATGAAAAAGGGTGGGCGTATAGCTTGAGGCTCATCGTGATCACCTTCGACGGTTAAAGGGTTGTTGCGGCCCGGCAGGGCCGTTCAAGTCACGACGAGCGGACGCGGCCAAAATCGACACGCGGGCGTTGCAGCCGCGCGAGCGCGGCGCAAAAAAGCCGCTAATGCGGCAGGCGCACGTTGAGGCGGAAGGTCGCGAGCCGCGCCAGCAGAATAAAACCGGTGGCGATGAGCACGCTGTAGACGGTGTCGAAATTCACGTAGTCGAGCAGCACATACAGCCAGCAGCCGACAAAAGCGCACGTCGCGTAAGGCCGCGAGTCGCGCAGAATCAGCGGCACCTCGTTGCACAACACGTCGCGGATCACGCCGCCGAATACGCCCGTCGCCACGCCCATCATCACGGAGGTGAACCACGGCATTTGCGCGTCGTGCGCAATCGAGGTCCCCGCGACGCTGAAGAGCCCGAGGCCGATCGCATCGGCCACCAGCAGCACGCGCTCGGACAGGAGGCGCGAGGTCATCTTCAGCAGCGTGGGGGCGAAGAGCGACATTGCAAAAATGGCGATCAGATAGTCCTGATGCTCGACCCAGTAGAACGGCCGGCGCTCCAGCAGCACGTCGCGCAGCGTGCCGCCGCCGAAGGCCGTCGCGATCGCCACGAGAAAGGTGCCGACGGCGTCGAGGCGGCGCGTCCTCGCCTCGATGAAACCGGAAATGGCGTACGCGAAGATCGCCAGCGCTTCCATGATGGAGAGCGCGAGAGTGAGTCTCGGATGGATCACCGCGGCTCCGCCGTGGGCCGCGCTTGAGCCGGCGCGGCGCCGGGTTGCAGCAGCACGACGACCGCGCCCGCGCCGCCGTCATGGGGACGCGCCTGGCAAAACGCGATCACTTCGTTTTTCTGCACGAGCCACGCGCGCACTTTGCCCTTGAGCACGGGTTCCTTGCCGATCGATCCCAAACCTTTGCCGTGAATCACGCGCAGACAGCGCAGGCCGCGCTTGACCGACTCGCGGATAAACTCGGCCAGCGCCTCGCGGGCTTCCTCGCGCCGCATGCCGTGCAGATCGATTTGCGCCTGCACGATCCAGTCGCCGCGCCGCAGTTTTCGCACCACTTCCTGGCTGACGCCGGGGCGGCAATAGGAGAGCGTTTCGTCGGTGTCGAGCAGCACCTCGGGGTCGTACTCGTCCGAGATGGCTTCGTGCAGCACCGCTTCCTCGTCGAGCCGCGTCTGCACCGGCAAGGGTGGCGGAGGGTTGCGCGGCAACGAGGCGCGCGGCGGCACGGCGAGCGGCGCCACCTCGCCGATTTCGCGGCGAAACAGATCGGCGTCCGCGGCCGCTTCGCGCTGGGCGGCCGCCGCGGCGGCGCGTTCGCGCTCGCGCTTTTGCGCATCGACCTTCAACGCGTCGCGCAGCGCGCCGAGGCCGGCCAGGCCCGCGGCCGGCGCGATCTTCGGTTGGGCCGCGGGCGCCGCCGGCTCGCGCGCGGCGGGGGCGGCGCGGGGGCGCTTCGGTTCGTGCGGATGAGGGTGGTTCTTCGGCATAGCGTGAGTGGACGCAGAAAAAGCGCGGAATGAGATCTGGAAAAGCCCGCGGACTGACACGCGCGGATTAACCCGCGCAAAGACCGCCGCATAAAACGTGACATAAAACGCGACGTAAAACGCCGCGATCCGATCACGGGGCGTCTCACGACCATAATGCGGCATCCAATGAAAAAAGGCCGCCGGCTGGTGAGCCGCGGCCTTTTTTCATTCGAACCCGATCGACCGGCCGGGCAAGGCCCAGCCGCCATTTTACCGTTGCGTGGGCGCGAGAGCGCGCTCGATCAGCGCTCCGCTTCCTGGCTCATGGCGTGTTCGCCGGCCATTTCGTTGATGGTTTCCAGATAGCGCTGCGCGTCGAGCGCGGCCATACAGCCCGTGCCCGCACTCGTGATGGCCTGGCGGTACACGTGGTCCTGCACGTCGCCGGCGGCGAACACGCCCGGCACGCTCGTCGCGGTGGCAAAGCCGTTCAGGCCGCCCTTCGTGATGATGTAGCCGTTCTTCATTTCCAACTGACCTTCGAAGATGTCCGTGTTCGGCTTGTGACCGATCGCGACAAAGAGGCCTTGCAGCGCAATGTCCGTGGTTTCGCCGGTTTGCGTGTGCTTGATGCGCACGCCGGTCACGCCGGACTGGTCGCCCGTCACTTCGTCGAGCGTATGGTTCCACTTGATTTCGACGACGCCTTCCTTCTCTTTCGCGAGCAGGCGGTCGATCAGGATCGGCTCGGCGCGGAACTTGTCGCGGCGGTGGATCACCGTCACCTTCTTCGCGATGCCCGACAGATACAGCGCTTCTTCAACCGCCGTATTGCCGCCGCCGACCACGGCCACGTGCTGCTGCTTGTAGAAAAAGCCGTCGCAGGTCGCGCAGGCGGACACGCCCTTGCCCATGAAGGCTTCTTCCGACGGCAGGCCGAGGTACTGCGCCGAAGCGCCCGTCGAGATGATCAGCGAATCGCACGTGTATTCGCCGGAATCGCCGATCAGGCGGATCGGCTTTTCGTCCAGCTTCGCCGTGTGAATATGGTCGAAGATGATTTCGGTGTTGAAGCGCTCAGCATGCTCCAGGAAGCGCGCCATCAGTTCAGGGCCCTGCACGCCGTTGGCGTCGGCGGGCCAGTTTTCGACGTCGGTCGTGGTCATGAGCTGGCCGCCTTGCGCGAGACCCGTGACCAGCACCGGCGCGAGGTTGGCGCGCGCCGCGTAGACCGCTGCCGTGTAGCCGGCGGGGCCGGAACCGAGAATCAGAACCTTGGCGTGTTTCGTGGAAGTTGCGGGCATGATCGAATCCTTTTACGGCGCACCGTCCGCCCATGCGGGCAGTGCGACTTGGCTGAAACTGTAGATGGGCATCAGTCCGGCATTATAAAGGGCAGGGCGGCGGGCTGCTCCATGAAGCTTTCCGATCGCGCCGATAGTCCGGCGCCCCGCTTAAGCGGCAAGCGCGTGTGGCCAATCGGCCAGGTTACCGTCATTTACAGCCTCACGCGGGGCACTGCGTTTACAATAGGCCGGATCGAAGTTCCGGGTCGCCGGGGCCGTGACCGCAGCCGCGTCGAACGAGGCCCGGCACACCGGATCGGCCACACACGCAACAGGATCAATGGCAAAAGCTCCTTATTCCGCGAGCGCGCAGGCATTGCCGCACCGCATGTCGCGCCTTTTCACAGAAATCCGCTGGATCCTGCAGGTCGCGCTCGGCGTTTTCCTGCTGATGGCGCTTATCAGCTACAGCCGGCGCGATCCGAGCTGGACGCACGCCGCGCAGGTCGACCACATCGCCAACTGGGCGGGCCGCGTCGGCGCGTGGACCTCGGACATTCTGCTGCTGCTGTTCGGACTTTCCGCCTACTGGTGGATCGTGCTGCTCGGCCGGCACATCTCCGCGAACTACAAGCGCATCACGCGCCATGAGGAGTTGCAGGAGGACGCGCCGCGCGACGCGAGCTGGCTCGCGGACGCCTTCGCCTTCCTGCTCGTGCTGCTCGCGTGCGACGGCATAGAGGCATTGCGCATGTGGTCGCTGAAAGTCCAGTTGCCGCGCGCGCCGGGCGGCGTGATCGGCGAGGCGGTCGCGCGCGGGGTGTCGCATGCGCTCGGCTTCACGGGCGGCACGCTTGCCTTGCTGATCGTGCTGGCCATCGGTTTGTCGCTGTATTTCCGCTTTTCCTGGCTTTCCGTGTGCGAAAAAGTCGGCGAGTCGATCATCTCGGCCGTCACTTTCGCGAAGCTGCGCCGCGAGGCGGGCCGCGACCGCAAGCTGGGCGAAGCCGCCGCGGTCAAGCGCGAGGGCAAGGTGGAAAAGGGCCGCGTGCGCATCGAGGAGCACGAACCGGTCGTGATCGTGCCGCCGGTCGTCACGCCGGCAAAGTCGGAGCGCGTCGAGAAGGAACGGCAGGTGCCGCTCTTCACCGACCTGCCGGGCGACTCCACGCTGCCGCCCATTTCGCTGCTCGATCCCGCGCCGGCCGCGCAGGAAACCATTTCCGCCGACACGCTCGAATTCACCTCGCGTCTGATCGAGAAAAAACTGAAGGACTTCGGCGTCGAAGTGAGCGTGGTCGCCGCGTATCCGGGCCCCGTCGTCACGCGTTACGAGATCGAGCCGGCCACCGGCGTGAAGGGCAGCCAGATCGTCAATCTCGCGAAAGACCTCGCGCGTTCGTTGTCGCTCGTGTCGATTCGTGTCGTCGAAACGATTCCGGGTAAGAACTACATGGCGCTCGAATTGCCGAATCAGCGCCGTCAGACGGTGAGTCTGTCCGAGATTCTCGGCTCCGCGGTTTATGCGGACGCCGCGTCGCCGCTCACCATGGGCCTCGGCAAGGACATCGGCGGCAAGCCCGTCTGCGCGGACCTCGCAAAAATGCCGCACCTGCTGGTGGCCGGCACGACGGGTTCGGGCAAGTCGGTCGGGATCAACGCGATGATCCTGTCGCTGCTGTACAAGGCGAGCGCGGATCAGGTGCGCATGATTCTGATCGATCCGAAGATGCTCGAAATGAGCGTCTACGAAGGCATTCCGCATCTGCTGTGTCCGGTCGTGACGGATATGCGCCAGGCCGGCCACGCGCTCAACTGGGCGGTCGCCGAAATGGAGCGCCGCTACAAGCTCATGAGCAAGCTCGGCGTGCGCAATCTCGCCGGCTACAACAACAAGATCGACGAGGCCGCGAAGCGCGAGGAGAAGCTGCCGAATCCGTTCAGCCTCACGCCGGACGATCCGGAACCGCTCACGCGTCTGCCCAATATCGTGATCGTGATCGACGAACTCGCCGATCTGATGATGGTGGTCGGCAAGAAGGTAGAAGAGTTGATCGCGCGAATTGCGCAAAAGGCGCGCGCGGCCGGCATCCATCTGATTCTCGCCACGCAGCGTCCGTCGGTCGACGTGATTACCGGTCTCATCAAGGCCAACGTGCCCACGCGCATGGCCTTCCAGGTGTCGTCGAAGATCGACTCGCGCACCATTCTCGACCAGCAGGGCGCGGAATCGCTGCTCGGTATGGGCGACATGCTTTACCTGCCGCCGGGCAGCGGCTTGCCGGTGCGGGTGCATGGCGCGTTCGTGTCGGACGAGGAAGTGCACCGCGTCGTCGACAAGCTCAAGGAGCAGGGCGAGCCGAACTATATTGAGGGCATTCTCGAAGGCGGCGTGACGGGCGAGGGCGACGAAGGCTCGGCGGGCGCGGGCGGTGCCGGTGCGGGCGACGGCGAGTCGGACCCGCTTTACGACCAGGCGGTGGACGTGGTGCTGAAAAACAGGCGCGCGTCGATTTCGCTGGTGCAGCGGCATTTGCGCATCGGCTATAACCGCGCCGCGCGTTTGCTCGAGCAGATGGAAAACTCCGGCGTCGTCTCGGCAATGTCGTCGAACGGCAATCGCGAGATTCTTGCGCCGGCGCGCGAGGCGGAGTGAGGCGCGCGGCTCGCGCCTCGCGGCGGGAACGGGGGCGGTTTTTTGCGGCCTATGTTGGCAACCTGAACCTTGCCGCCTGCCCGAGACGCGTGGCCGAGTCGTGTGTTTTTGCCGCTTGTAACGTTGGTTTCGAAACGTTCGCTTCTAAGGTTCGCTTAAGACTGACTGCCTAAGCTCCGGGACGAAAGGCGCCACAGTGGAATGGAGCGCGACGGACTTGCGCGTTCGCACGCAACCCGGAAATCAAGGGTGACGCGTGACGCCCGCCTCTCGCCCGGTTCGCCAGCGACCGGCAGCCAGCGGCAACACCGCCCAATACACGCGCCGCAGGCACCGCGGCCGCTCGATAAATCCAGATCAAGGGAGAAAAACTATGCAGCTATTTGCGCAGCAGCACGCACCATCCACCGGCGCCGGCCGTCCGACAGGGACGCTGGCACGGACCGTCGCGCGCCGGATCGGCGCGTTGGCGATCGGCGCGTCGATGCTCGTCGCTTCGCAGGCTTTCGCGAGCGGCACCGAGCAGTTGAAGGCTTTCGTCGCGCAGGTCCACTCGGCGCGCGGCACCTTCGTGCAGCAGGAAGTGCGCGCGCCGAGCAAGGCACAGGCGGCGAGCGGCGCAAGCGGCGTGCTGTCGACGAACGGCGGCGGCAAAAGCAGCACGTCGAGCGGAACATTCACGTTTGCTCGTCCCGGCAAGTTCATCTGGCAATACGAAAAGCCCTACGCGCAGCTGCTGCAAGCAGACGGCGACAAGCTTTACGTGTACGACAAGGACCTGAACCAGGTCACGGTGCGAAGCCTCGGCGGCGCACTCGGCGCGAGCCCGGCCGCCATCCTGTTCGGCAGCAACGATCTGGACAAGAACTTCACGTTGCGCGATGCGGGCGTGAAGGCCGGCATCGACTGGCTCGAACTGACGCCGAAAACGCGGGATACGCAATTCCAGCGCGTGGGCATCGGCTTCAAGGACGGCAATCTGCAAGCCATGGAATTGCACGACGTGTTCGGCAACGTCACGCTGCTGACGTTCTCGAACATCCAGAAGAATCCGCCGCTGCCTGCCGACGCTTTCAAGTTCACGGTGCCGAAGGGCGCGGACGTGATCAACGGCTAAGGCGCCGCTCTGCGGTTGCGCTTGACGAGGGAAGCCGCGCTGAATGCGCGGCTTTTTTGTGGCCGACGTTTGTGGCCGACGCTTGCGGCAGACCCGTGCGGCCGGTCTTCGTGCCCGCCAAGGCGCGGTTCCCGTCAAACCCGCGCGCTATGGGGCCGCGTGCGCGGCCTTCATGTCTTCGAGAAACGCCTCCACAATATCCGTTCGATGCTGCCGTGCCCGCGCGACCATATGAAACGCGACGCGGTAGCGCATGCGCGCCGGATTCAACGCCGCGAGCAACCCTTGCGCGACGAACGGCGCCGCGAAATGCCCCGGCAGATAGCCTAGGTGATGCCCGGAAAGCACGAGCATGGCGACGGCTTCCATGTTGTCGGCGACGGCGGTGATGTTGCGCGGCGCCTGCGAATCTTCGGCCTCGGGCAACGGATAGCTGCGCCACGCCCATTCGTGCGCCGCGGCCTGTTCGGGCGTGACATCGCCGGCACGGGCAAAGAGCGGATGCCCTTTCGCGCAGTAGGCAAACTGGTCTTCGGCGAACACTTCCGTGTAGTCGAGCGACGGCACGCGATGCCAGAAATAGCCGATGCCGATCTGAATGCGTCCGTTGAGCAGCAGTTCTTCGAGCTCGCCCGGCGAGCGCACGAGAATCGAAAAGCGCACGGACTGATCGCGCGAGCGGAAGCGGCCAATCGCGTCGCTGATGCGCGCACTCGCCGACACGGGCGTGTGCCCGATCATGCCGATGTCGAGCGTGCCGACGAGTTTGCGTCCCACGTTACGCGCCTGCACGCCGAAGCTGTCCACCGCGGCGAGCAGCGCGCGAGCGGCATCCACGAATTGCTCGCCGCGTGCGGTGAGGCGAAAGCCGCCGCGGCCGCGCTCGCACAGCCGGTACCCGAGGCGTGTTTCGAGCGTAGCCAGTTGCGTGCTGATGGTCGGCTGTCCGACGTTCAGTGTGGCCTGCGCCGGTGAGACGCCACCGGCATCCACAATGGCGAGGAAGACGCGGATGAGCCGCAGGTCGAGGTCGGTCAGTTGGGAGAACATGCGTCAGGATACATCGCCTGGGATCGATGTGAACGTTTTTGCGCGGCTATTTCAAGTTCGCGGGAACTGCTCAAGAATGGAATTTGGTCCGGCCGTGCATCGCCACATTGCTTACTGCAAGCCAGTTTTTGGCCGGTTGACCGATTCCCGCCCCCAGGCGCCTTTTCATTGCCGAGCCACGATGAATACTTCCTCCTTCATTTCTCCCGAAGCCGGTGAGCGCCCGCAGCCGCTGTCCGGCAATGCGATGCCGCGCTGCGGCGGAATCGCGACCATGATGCGTTTGCCGAACGTCGGCTCGGCTGCGGGATTCGACGCCTGTTTCGTCGGTGTGCCGTTCGATCTCGGCACGTCGAACCGCACGGGCGCGCGTTTCGGGCCGCGTCAGATCCGCAGCGAATCGGTGCTGCTGCGGCCGTACAACATGGCCACGCGTGCAGCGCCGTTCGATTCGCTGCGCGTGGCCGATCTCGGCGACGTCGCGATCAACCCGTACAACCTGCATGACTCGATCGCGCGAATCGAAAGCGCTTACGATGAAATCCTCCAGCACGAATGCAAGCCGGTCACGCTCGGCGGCGATCACACGATCGCGCTGCCGATCCTGCGCGCGATTCATCGCAAGCACGGCAAGGTCGGGCTGATCCACGTGGACGCGCACGCCGACGTCAACGACACGATGATGGGCGAGAAGATCGCGCACGGCACGCCGTTTCGGCGCGCGGTGGAGGAAGGTTTGCTCGACTGCGAGCGCGTCGTGCAGATCGGTTTGCGCGGCACGGGTTACGCGGCGGAGGACTTCGACTGGTGCCGCGACCGGGGCTTCGAGGTCGTGCAGGCGGAGGCGTGCTGGAACCAGTCGCTTGCGCCGCTGATGGCGCGCGTGCGCGAGCGCATGGGCGACGCGCCGGTGTACATCACGTTCGACATCGACGGAATCGATCCGGCCTTCGCGCCCGGCACGGGCACGCCGGAAATCGCCGGACTGACGGTGCCGCAGGCGCTCGAAATCATTCGCGGCGCGCGCGGCCTGAATATCGTCGGTTGCGATCTTGTGGAAGTCGCGCCGCCGTACGATCCGTTCGGCACGACCGCGCTGCTCGGCGCGAACCTCGCGTTCGAGTTGTTGTGCGTGCTGCCGGGCGTCGAATACCGAACCGTCGCCAAGCGTTAGCCTCACGCGCGAGGTGGGCGTCGCAACTAGGCTGCTTGCAACGAAAAGGCCCGCATGTGCAGGCCTTTTTCGTCACAGAAGTTAACCGCGTGCTCACGCGTAAGCAGTCTTGCGCGTCGACACGAACGCGAGATAGCACACCGCGCCGATCACCAAAGAGGGCAACGTCGCGCCGAGATTCGGCAGCCATTGGTTGATCGCCTGATAAGCGGCGATGCCGATTGCCCACGCGATGAACGCGCTCAGATGCCAGCCGCCCGAAAAACCATAGCGGCCGCGCACGTCGGCGAGCACGGCTGCTTCGATGCGGCGCTTGCGCACAATGAAATGGTCGACCAGCACGACGCCGAAGAGCGGCGCGAACACCGAGCCGATGAGCAGCAGGAAGTTCTGATATTTCGCCATCGGCACGGCGAGCGCGATCAAGGTGCACAGCGCGCCGAATGCCGCCGACAGGATCGGCACGCTGCCGCGCGCCCAGAACGTGCCGGTCGACACGGCCGCCGAATGGATGTCGGCGAATGCATTGTCCACTTCGTCGATCAGAATGAGCAGCAGCGCGAGGCCGCCGCCCGCCTGTGCGAGCGCGCTCGTGAGCAGCGCGTCGCCGCCGCCCGCGGCGAGGCCATAGATCGCGCCCAATGCGTAGAACCAGATATTCGCGATGCCGAAGCCGAGCAGCGTGCCGCGAAACGTGTCGCCCGCGCGGCGGCCAAAGCGCGTGTAGTCCGCGATCAACGGCAGCCACGAGAGCGGCATGGCGACCACGAGATCGATCGCGCCGCCGAACGACATCTCGCCGGTGCCGGGACGGCGCATCATCGCGGCGAGGTCCTGCTGCGCGAGCAGATTCCATGTGAGCCATGCGGCGCCGGCCAGCAGCAGCCAGATTCCCCATGTACGCAGAAAGCGCCGCACGAACGAAAGCGGTCCGCTGATCGCGAGCAGCGTCGCGAGCCCGCCGAACGCGACCGTCCAGACGAGCGGCATGGAGAGGCCGAACGCCTGCTTCGCGAGGGCGTCGGCGGAATCGCGCATCACGATCACTTCGAAGGCGCCCCAGCCGACCAGCTGCACCGCGTTCAGCACCGCGGGCACCGAGGCGCCACGCACGCCGAGCGTCGGAGGCAGCGACGACATCGCGGCGAGGCCGGTGTCCGTGCCGATCACGCCGGCGAGCGCGAGCAGCACCACGCCGATCGCACTGCCGATCGCAATGGCCAGCAGCGCGTGCACCAGCGACAGCCCCGGCACGAGCAGCGCGCCGGCTTGCGCGACGAGCAGGCCGATGCCGAGCGAGAACCAGAGCGCGAACGCGTCGCCGGTACGGAAGGCGCGGCGCGCGTCGGGCACCGGCGTGAGCGGGGCGTAGGTGGAACCGGCGTCGCCGGTGAGCGGGTCTTGTGTCATCGGGTCGTGTCCCTGAGTGATGTGTCTATTGCCGATCCTGTTGCTGCTCGCAGCGAATTCGCGCCCGGGCGAGGATGCGTCGCTCGCCCGGGCGCGGTCACTGTCATAATGCAGGACGTTGCCCGCGCGTTGCTCGCGCAGGCTTTGCGCTTGTCCGGCAGCGCGCCGCTTCTGGACCCCTCGCGGATACCTGCGCGCAGCGCGTCCGGAAAGCCGAGATTATCCCCAAAACGTCATGTTCGAAGAAACCCGTGCCAATGTTCCGCTCGCCGAACGCCTGCGGCCCCGCAATATCGACGAAGTGATCGGCCAGAAGCATCTGCTCGGTCCGAACAAGCCGCTGCGGGTCGCATTCGAATCCGGCGAGGCGCATTCGATGATCCTCTGGGGCCCGCCGGGCGTCGGCAAGACGACGCTCGCGCGGCTCATGGCGGACGCGTTTCACGCGCAGTTCATTGCGCTCTCGGCGGTGCTGTCCGGCGTGAAGGACATTCGCGAGGCAGTCGAAACGGCGCAGATTCATCGCGCGAACGGGCATCAGACGCTAGTGTTCGTCGACGAGGTGCATCGCTTTAACAAGAGCCAGCAGGACGCGTTCTTGCCGCACGTGGAGTCGGGGCTGTTCGTGTTCATCGGGGCGACGACGGAGAATCCGTCGTTCGAAGTGAACAGCGCGTTGCTCTCGCGCGCCGCCGTGTATGTGCTGAAAAGTCTCGACGAAGACGAGTTGCGCGAGCTGCTCGAGCGCGCGCAACACGAACTGGGCGGCCTCACATTCACGGACGAGGCGCGCGACGCGCTGATCGGCTCCGCCGACGGCGACGGCCGCAAGCTGTTGAACAACCTTGAGATCGTCGCGCGCGCGGCTTCCCAGCAGAAGAAGACGGCGATCGACGGCGCTTTGCTCGGCAGCGCGCTCGCCGAGAATCTGCGCCGCTTCGACAAAGGCGGCGACGCCTTCTACGACCAGATCAGCGCGCTGCACAAATCGGTGCGCGGCAGCAGCCCGGACGGCGCGCTGTACTGGTTCTGCCGCATGCTCGACGGCGGCGCGGACCCGCGCTATCTGGCGCGGCGCATCGTGCGGATGGCGTGGGAGGACATCGGTCTCGCCGATCCGCGCGCCGCGCGCATCGCGCTGGATGCCGCCGAAACCTACGAGCGGCTCGGCACGCCCGAAGGCGAACTCGCGCTGGCGCAGGCCATCATCTATCTGGCGGTCGCGCCGAAGTCGAATGCCGGCTACAACGCCTACAACGAAGCGCGGCGCTTCGTCGGCAAGGACAAGTCGCGCGCGGTGCCGGTGCATCTGCGCAATGCGCCGACGAAGCTCATGAAGGAGCTCGGCTACGGTCACGAGTATCGTTACGCGCACGACGAGCCCGATGCTTACGCGGCGGGCGAAACCTATCTGCCGGAGAACATGCGCGATCCGCATTGGTACACGCCGACGCCGCGCGGGCTCGAAGGCAAGATCGGCGACAAGATGGCGCGTCTCGCGGAACTCGACGCGCAGTGGCGCAGCGAGAACAAGCCGAAGAAAGGCTGACGCCGCCCACGCCATGCGCGTGTCGTGCCGCCCACGTTGCTGCTTCGATCCAGCCGCGCCGGTGCGCTAAAATCCCACCTTCACACAACGAATACCCGCCCCATCCCATGCTCGACATCCAGTTGCTGCGCAAAGACCTCGACGGCGTCGCGAAGCGCCTCGCCGACCGCGGCTATACCCTCGACGTCGCGGCCTTCACCGCGCTCGAAGCGGAACGCCGCGATACCCAAACCCGCACCGAAGAGCTGCAGGCGCGCCGCAACAGTCTGTCCAAGCAGATCGGCGCGATGAAAGGGCGGGGCGAAGACACGTCGGCGTTGATGGCCGAAGTGGGCGGTATCGGCGACGAGATGAAGGCGTCGGCCGCGAAGCTGGACGATATTCAGAAGCGTCTGTCGGACCTTTTGCTTGGCGTGCCGAATCTTCCGCATGAGAGCGTGCCGGTCGGCCGCGACGAAGCGGATAACGTCGAGGTGCGCCGCTGGGGCACGCCGCGCCAGTTCGACTTCGAAGTGAAGGATCACGTGGATGTGGGCGCGCCGCTCGGCCTCGATTTCGAGACTGGCGCCAAGCTCTCGGGCACGCGTTTCACGATGCTGCGCGGACAGATTGCGCGGCTGCATCGCGCGCTTGCCCAGTTCATGATCGACACGCATACGCAGCAGCACGGCTATACGGAGATCTACACGCCGTACATCGTGAATCCTGAGATTCTGTACGGCACCGGCCAATTGCCCAAATTCGCGGACGACATGTTCCGCGTGGAAAAGGGCGGCGGCGAAAATACGGTCACGCAATATCTGATTTCGACGTCGGAAATTTCTCTGACGAACACGGTGCGCGAGAGCATCGTCGAAGCGAACGCGTTGCCGATCAAGCTGACGGCGCATTCGCCGTGCTTCCGTTCGGAAGCGGGCTCGTATGGACGCGATACGCGCGGCATGATCCGTCAGCATCAGTTCGACAAGGTCGAGATGGTGCAGATCGTGGCGCCCGAAACGTCCTACGACGCGTTGGAACAGATGGTGGGCCACGCGGAGACGATTCTGCAGAAGCTCGAACTGCCGTACCGTGTGATCACGCTGTGCACGGGCGACATGGGCTTTTCCGCGACCAAGACGTACGACCTGGAAGTCTGGTTGCCGGCGCAAAACACCTATCGCGAAATTTCGAGCTGCTCGAACACCGAGTCGTTCCAGGCTCGCCGGATGCAGGCGCGCTATCGGAACGCGCAAGGCAAGCCGGAACTCGTCCATACGCTGAACGGCTCGGGGCTCGCGGTTGGCCGCACGCTCGTGGCCGTGCTGGAGAACTTCCAGAACGCGGATGGCTCGGTCACGGTCCCCGCAGCGCTGCGGCCGTACCTGGGCGGCGTGGAGCGTCTGGAAGTGCCGGCGGTGTGAGTTGCGTCACCGCGCGTCGGGTGGCCTGACCGATCATCGGTAAATGAGTGGTCGGAGCGAGTCCCTCTGAAATTTTTTCGACGAGGGGCTTGGAAAGTCGAGTCAGCTGTTCTATAATCTTTCTCTCCCAAGCAACGACCCGCTTGGATCTGACAAAACCGCTTGTCTTAGCAAGACGGCGGCGAGTTGGAAAACACGGAAAGGTGGCAGAGTGGTCGAATGCGCCGGACTCGAAATCCGGTGTACCTTTAGGGGTACCGTGAGTTCGAATCTCACCCTTTCCGCCAAATTCAGAAAACAGGCCCTTCGGGGCCTGTTTTCGTTTCCGGTCGGCAATTGCATTGAGTCTGCATATTCGTGCCCGCGTGTCGCTTTCGTAAGCGATGCTAAATTAACGGCATGGGTGCGATGGCAGCGTGAACAACCGAGCAGCCATGCGCTTTGTCTGCGTTCCACGCCTTGCAGCTTCCCTCAGCCCGGGCCCCTTCCCGATCCTCTGTACAATTGGCCGTTCGATTGAACATCGACCTACCTTCGCACCTATCGACCGAATTCATGGCCATTACCTACAAGACGCCCGACGACATCGCCAAACTCCGCATTTCGGGCCGCCTCGCGGCCGACGTGCTGGCCATGATCGGCGAGCACGTGAAAGCCGGTGTCTCCACCGACGAACTGGACGCACTGTGCAACGACTACATCGTCAACACGCAGAAGTGCATTCCGGCCAACGTCGGCTATCTCGGTTTTCCGAAGACGGTATGCACGTCGGTCAATCAGGTGGTCTGCCATGGCATTCCGAACCGTAACGAGGTGCTGAAGGACGGCGACATCATCAACATCGACGTGGCGATCATCAAGGACGGCTATTTCGGCGACACGAGCCGCATGTATTGCGTCGGCGAGCCGAGCACGGTGGCGCGCCAACTGATCGATACCACCTATGAAGCGATGCTCGCGGGCATCCGCGAAGTGAAACCGGGCGCTACGCTCGGCGATATCGGCCATGCGATCCAGAAGGTGGCGCAGCGCGACGGCTTCTCCATCGTGCGCGACTATTGCGGCCACGGCATTGGCAAGGTGTATCACGAAGACCCGCAGGTCCTGCATTACGGACAGCCGGGGCAGGGCGTGCGTCTGAAGCCCGGCATGGTCTTCACCATCGAGCCGATGATCAACGCGGGCCGCGCCGGCACCACCGTCCTGCGCGACGGCTGGACCGTGGTCACAAAAGACCGCTCGCTGTCGGCGCAATGGGAACACATGATCGCCGTCACCGACGCCGGCTACGAACTGCTCACGCCCTGGCCGGACGGCACCGGCCACTACGCGGCCCCTTAGCCCGCGAGGCTTGCATCGCCATCCGGTGGACGGCTGTGCGCACCCCGCGCCGGGCGCGGCAAATGCTGCCGACTCAATGCGCGCTTTGCGAGAACCGGTTCGCGCGATAAGATCGCCCGGCAAAGAATGATTTGACTCGCGCGCCGGTTCGGTTAAAGCTACACGTTAAGGCTTCAAGGGGTTTTCGTCTGCATGAGTCCGTCATTGACCGTTCGCCGTATCGCCGCCGATCAGGGCGCCGTTTTTCGCGAACTCCGTACAGCGTCGCTGCGTGAGGCGCCTTATGCCTTCGGTGCGACGCTGGAAGACGCATTGTCCGCGGATGCCGCCAGCTTTGACGTCATCGCCGCGAAGCACGCGGTTTCTCTTACGGTCAGCACTTTTATCCTCTATACCGAGGGTCATCCGGCCGGATTGATCGAAGCGCATTTCGAAGATGCGGCGCCGCGTCGCGCCTTCGTGTGCGAGTTGTGGGTCGCGCCGGCGGTGCGCCATTTGCGCGGCGGCGAGTTGCTCGTCGACACGGCGAGCGGCTGGCTGGCGAACGAAGGCGCGACGGAAATCTACGCATGGGTCGCCGACTCCAACCGCAACGCCATGCGCTTTTACGAAGCGCTCGGTTTTGGGCCGACCGGCGAACATCGGCGCATGGCGCGTGCGCCCGAGCAGGCCGAAAGCCTGCTGATTCGCCACGTGCCCTCCACGACCTCTGCGGTCGACTCGTGATTCATCCGGGCGGCGCCGACGTTTGCCGCCCCATCCCTTCGCTTTTCCACTCGTATCCCGACAGCGACAGCCATTGCGCGGCGCCCATCGCGGCGCAGTGCGGCGTGCCGGTTTTGTGCGCGCAGCTTGCGGATATCGACTGCACTGTCGGGCAAAAAATCTCGCCGCGCGCCGCGACGCCTGTAAAATACGCAAAATTTTTTGCCGAACGCTATGTCGCCCAAGAAATCGCCTTTTTTCGAACTCCGCAGCGGTTCCGTCGACACGCTCCTGTTTGTGGTCAAGACAACCGACCTCGAGTCCATGCGTGCCGAACTGACCCGGCGCTTCGAGGCGACTCCCGAATTTTTCGCTAACGACGTCGTCGCAATCGACGTACGCCGCCTCGCCGAAAACGAGCGCGTGCCGCTCGCGGACATCGCCCAGTTGCTCGAAAGCGTGCGCATGCGTCCGGTCGGGGTGGTCGCGGAAACGCAGCAGTCCTGGGCCGCGGAGTCGGCGTTGCCGCTCCTCGAAGCGCGCGACCGCCGCGGCGCGGTCGCGAAGCCGGCTGACGGGGAACCGGCGAGCGCGTCGTCGGCGGACACCGGCGAAGCCGGCAATGGCGCGGCAAGCACCGCTACCACGGCGGCGGGCACCAACGCAGCGCCGGGCGCTGCACCGCTCGAACCAGCGGCCGCCGCCGAGCCCGTGCGTCTTGCGACGTCGTCGCAAACCATGGTGGTGGAAAAGCCGCTGCGCTCGGGTCAGCGCATCTACGCAAAGGGCGATCTCGTCGTGCTCGGGCTCGTGAGCTACGGCGCCGAAGTCATCGCGGAAGGCAATATCCATATCTATGCGCCGTTGCGCGGCCGCGCGCTCGCCGGCGTGCAGGGCAATCACGACGCGCGCATTTTCTGCACGTGTCTCGAACCGGAACTGATCTCGATTGCGGGCATCTATCGCACGACCGAGAACCCGCTGCCGGCCGACGTACTCGGCAAGCCGGTGCAGATCTGGCTCGAAGAAGAAAAGTTGATGATCGAACCATTGCGGCTCACGTAAGCGCCGGGAAGCGCGCCGTGCCGAAGCTTGGCGGCAGGCGTTTTGCGCGAAATCGGGCCGCACATAATTGACGAATTTGACGAACACAAGGTAAGGGTAATGGCAAAAATCATTGTGGTGACATCGGGCAAGGGTGGCGTGGGCAAGACGACCACGAGCGCGAGTTTTGCATCGGCCCTCGCATTGCGCGGCAGCAAAACCGCCGTGATCGACTTCGACGTCGGCCTGCGCAACCTCGATCTCATCATGGGCTGCGAGCGCCGCGTGGTGTACGACCTGATCAACGTGATTCAGGGCGAAGCCAATCTGAACCAGGCGCTCATCAAGGACAAGAAGTGCGAGAACCTGTTTATCCTGCCGGCCTCGCAAACGCGCGATAAAGACGCGCTGACCATGGAAGGCGTCGAGAAGGTCATCAACGACCTGATCGCGATGGACTTCGAATACATCGTGTGCGATTCGCCGGCCGGCATCGAATCGGGCGCGCTGCTCGCCATGCATTTCGCCGACGAAGCGCTCATCGTCACGAACCCGGAAGTATCGTCGGTGCGTGATTCGGACCGCATCCTCGGCATTCTGTCGTCGAAAACCAAGCGCGCGATCGAAGGCAAGGAGCCGATCAAGGAGCATCTGCTCATCACGCGCTACAACCCGAAGCGGGTGAGCGAAGGCGAAATGCTGTCGCTGACCGACATCCAGGAAATCCTGCGCATCGACCTGATCGGCGTGATTCCGGAATCGGAAGCCGTGCTGCATGCGTCGAACCAGGGCCTGCCGGCGGTGCACCTCGACGGCACGGACGTGGCGGAAGCCTATAAAGACGTGGTGTCGCGTTTCCTCGGCGAGCAGAAATCGCTTCGCTTTATCGATTACCAGAAGCCCGGGCTGCTGCAGCGCCTCTTCGGCACCAAGTAAGGGGAGCGCACGTTATGTCGATTCTTTCGTTTTTGCTGGGCGAGAAGAAGAAGTCCGCGTCGGTAGCGAAGGAACGCCTGCAGTTGATCATCGCGCACGAGCGCGCCGGCGGCCATGCTCCCGCCGATTATCTGCCTGCGTTGCAACGCGAACTGGTGGCCGTGATTTCGAAGTACGTAAGGATCTCGGATGACGACATCCGCGTGAGTCTCGAGCGTCAGGACGACCTCGAGGTGCTCGAGGTCAAGATCGAAATCCCGCAGACCTGACGGGCGCGCGGCGCGCATGCCGACGCGCGCGCCGCGGGAATGAGCTGCTCCTGAGCGTGGCTTAGGGCTGCGGCGCGGCTGGGTCGCGCTCGACGGAGGTCTGCGCCGAGGCATCGGTCGCGGCGACGCCGGGCGTACCTGAGGACGCAACGGCGGAGGCATCGGCGGACGCATCGGCCGGCATGTCCGCCAGTGCATCGACGCAAGTGTCCGCAGCGGTTTCCTGCGGCGCCGGTTCAGGCGCCTCTACCTCGGGCACTTCCGGCACCGGAGCAGGCGCCGGGCGCGGCAGCGGCGCGAGATAGCGCTCCGAGAGCGCTTCGTAAAGCGGCGGCGCGAAAAGTCGCGCCACGCGGCTTGCGATCAGTGCGGTCGCCATCAGCGAAATCACGAGCGCGTGGCCGTTGATCATTTCCATCACGATCACAAACGACGTGATCGGCGACTGCGTGACGGCCGCCAGATAGCCGACCATGGCGAGCGCGATCAGCATCGGCAATTGCATGGAGCCGAACACCATGTGCAGCAGATTGCCGAAGCCCGCGCCGATGGACAGCGACGGCGCGAAGATGCCGCCGGGAATGCCGGGCAGGTATGAGCCCACCATCGAGATCATTTTCAGGAACGGATAGAACACGGACAACTGCTCGTGTCCGTCGAGCAGGCCGCGCGCTTCGGCATAGCCGCTGCCGAACGTGGTGCCGCCCGAAATCAGGCCGACTCCTGCAATCACGAAGCCGCACAGCGCCGCGAACGCGACGGGCCGCTCGCCGTGCAGCTGGCGCAGCGGCGCGGGAATCCAGCGCGCCGTATTCAGCAGCAACCACCCGAACACGCCGCCCGCAATGCCCGTGACGATGGCCGTGAGCAGCACCGCCAGCGCCAGCACATCCGGAAAGTGGGCGCCGATCTGAATCGTGCCGAAATAGGTGTAGTTGCCGTTCAGCCCGAGCGCGATCACCCCCGCGATGATGATCGCGGTAATCAGCACGCCGCTCGCACGCGCCTCGAAACTGCGCGTCAATTCCTCGATGGCGAACACGATGCCGGCGAGCGGTGTGTTGAATGCCGCCGACAACCCCGCCGCCGCGCCGGCCAGCACGAGCTGCCGCTCGATCAGCGCATTCGAGCGCGGATACAGCCGGCGCAGGTTGAACATGAGCGCCGCGCCGACCTGGACGGTCGGACCTTCGCGGCCGATCGTAAAGCCGCCGAGAATCGCCAGAAACGACACGGCGATCTTGCCGAGCAGAATACGGAACGACAGCAGCCGCGAGCCGTATTCGCCGGGTTTCGCATGAAGCGTGGCGATCACCTGCGGAATGCCGCTGCCTTCCGCGCCGCGAAAGAACTTGCGCGTGAGCCACACGGCGAGCGCCGCGACGGCGGGCGTGATGACGAGCGGCGCCCACACATGTTCGCGCTGTACCGCGCGGAATTCGCCGTAGCCCCAGTCGATCAGCCGCGCGTAGAGCACCGCGATGAGGCCGACCGCGATCGCCCCGAGCCAGAAAATGCCGTATTGCCGCCAAAGGCGTCGGGCTCGACGCACGATCCCGGAAGAAAGAAGAGGTTGCGCTCGCGGCATGACTATCTAGAAAAGCAAAGGACGAAGTATAAAGCGCGCGGATCGCACAAAACCGCATGAAAGCATTTTGAAATATAATGCGAAGGCTAATCGTAATGATTGGGTTGTAAACCGCCGTATTATTTTCCGGGCGCCGTCTTGCCCAGTTCAGCAAAGACTATTCCTTTCGTCGGCTAAAATGTTTTGACGTCGGAACAATTAAAGGCCCTCAATGAAGCGAGTCCTTATCGTCAAGGTCACCTCACTCGGCGATATCGTCCAGGCGCTGCCCGTCGTGGCGGATATCAAACGCGCGTTTCCTGGCGTTCAGGTGGATTGGGCCGCGGACGAGGCCTTCGCCGAAGTGGCGCAATGGTGCGAGGGCATCGACCGCGTGCTGTTCGCGCCGCTGCGCCGCTTCAAGAAAGCGCGCAGCTGGGCCGACTTCAAGGCAATCGCGGTGTCCATCGCGGCGCTGCGCGCACATCGCTACGATTTCATCATCGACATTCACGGCGTGTACAAAAGCGCGATCATCGCGTTTCTTGCCCGTTCGTCGCGGCGCATCGGCTATCAATCGCAGGATCTGGGCGAGCGCGGCGCCGCGTTCGCTTACACTGGGCGCTTCGGTCCGCGTCCGGAATGCAATGCGTGGCACGGCATGCGCATCAGCGCGGGCGAGGCTCTCGGCTACGAGGTGCAGGGGCCGGCTGTCTACGACCTGAAACTGCCCGAGCCGGCAAAGCCGCCATTCGCCGGCGAGCGTGCGCCCGTCGCCGCGCTGTTCCACGCGACGTCGAAAGACGACAAGAAATGGCCGCTCTCGCATTGGGCAGTGGTTGGAGCGGAACTCGCGCAACGCGGTTTCCGGGTGGTGCTGCCGTGGGGTTCGGAAGGCGAGCGCCGCGAAGCGGAACAGATCGCCGCGCAGGTGCCGGGCGCGCGGATTCTGCCGAAAATGAGCGTGACTGAAATCGCGCAGATGATCGACGCATGCGCGCTGGTGCTCGGCACCGACACCGGTTTCGTCCATCTGGCGCATGCACTGCAAAAGCGCACGGTGATGGTCTTCGTGGCCACCTCGCCCGCGCATTGCGGCGTGGACGCGCCATTCCGTTCTATCTCGGTCGGCGACGGCTTTTCGGTGCCGCCTATCAGCGACGTGCTCGACGCGATCGACTACGTTCATATGGAGCCGCAGGCGCTCGCCGTGCACCAGGGCTCGGCCGCGGCTTGAGCAGGGCTCGCCCCGCAATCGTTTGCTCCAAAGAAAAGGGCGTGACGCGCAGGGTGCCGAAGCGAACCGGCCCTGTCACGTGACGCCCAGAAACGCCCGCGTCGGGGAACGTCGGGCGAAGAGAGTACGGATTGCCGCGCGAACATGCGGCGCACGCAAGATGCTCGTTGCACGCGTTGCTGGTGGCAGCGCCTTCCCGCAGTGCCGCCCGCGGCGCGCGCCGGAGTGCCACCCGCCGTGCGTCCCCCAGTGCGCTCCAGTGCGCCCCCAGTGCGCCCATTACACGGTTGTTAAATCTGTCGCTTTTCGTTGGCCGTCACACGCGTCATGCGGTTTGCGCGAGTGACTCGCGCCGGCTGGCCGGGGCGAACCGCTCGCCGCCCTCCGGTCCCTCTCCACAAACGCACGCCAAGGTGTAACACCGGCGTGATCTTCCCTTACAACTGGCAACGTTCTTGCAGGCGCGCGTCGTGTTCAATCGAGTCATTCGGGACATAACTCGAATAATCTGACTCGACGGAGAACAACATGAAACGCTTGATCCTGACCCTGATCGCCGGCACCGTGCTTGCAAGCCTGCTCGGCGGCTGCATTGTTGCGCCGGCGCCGGGCTACTACTACGGCGGTGGCGGCTATTACCACCACGGCTACTATTACCGCTGAGATCGGTCAGGCCGCTCAGTTGTCCGCTCAGGCGTCCGAGCAGACGGCCTGTCGCGAGGCGCGCTGCAAGAAAAGAGTCGAGGCTTCACGCAAGCAGCATTTCGAACGCGACGACTGCGGTAATGGCCGCCGCGTTCGCCGCCAGCGCCTCGACCACAATGCCTTTCCAGCTGGCGGGTCGAAAACGCAACGCGAGCAGCAGCGAACACAGAAGCGCGAGCGCAATGATCATCACGATGTCTGCATTGTGAAGATGAAGATTCATCCGGGCCTCCCTGCTTGCCATAGGGTTATTTCAATTCGAGTATAGGCAAGTCAAAAAGCCGCGCAAGACAGGGGATTCACCAGCGAAACCGGCGCCAGGCGGCGGCTTCGGCGATACGCTGCCGAAGCTCGCCACCTCGCGAACGCTCCCGTCACATCATGCGCGAGTCGCGGGTTTCGCGCATGCACAGCACGCCGATCATGCTGACCGCCGCCGCGATCGACACATACGCGCCCACCCACGGCAAGCCGCCGCGCGCGGCCAGCATCTGCGCGATATACGGCGCGACCGACGCGCCCAGAATCCCGCCGAGGTTATACGACACGCCCGCGCCGGTATAACGCACGTTGGTAGGGAAAAGCTCCGGCAGCAGCGCGCCCATCGGCGCGAAGGTCACGCCCATCAGGAACAGTTCGATCACGAGGAACAGCAGCACGAGCGGCGTCTGACCGCTGCCGAGGAGCGGCGCCATCGTGAAGCCGGACAGCACAGCCGCGACAATGCCGGCGATCAGCACCGGCTTGCGGCCATAGCGGTCGCTTGCCCATGCCGAGAGCGGCGTGGCGAGCGCCATGAACACCACCGCGATGCACAGGAGCCCGAGGAACGTCTGCCGCGGAATGTGCAGCACCGACACCCCATACGACAGCGAGAAGGTCGTCGCGTTGTAGAAGAGCGTGTAGCAGACCACCATCGCCAGTGCGCCGAGCAGCGTGGGCAGCCCATGTCGCGACAGCAATGTCGCGATCGGCACCTTGACGCGCTCCTGCCGCTCGATGGCGGCCTGGAAAGCCGGCGTCTCGGCGATCTTCAGGCGCACGTAGAGCCCGAGCGCCACCAGCACCGCGCTGACGAGAAACGGCACACGCCAGCCCCAGCTGCGGAACTGCTCGTCGGTGAGCGACATGGCGAGCGCGAAGAACAGGCCGTTCGACGCCAGAAAGCCGACGGACGGCCCCAGTTGCGGGAACATGCCGAACCAGCCGCGCTTGCCGGCCGGCGCGTTTTCGGTGGCGAGCAGCGCCGCGCCGCCCCATTCGCCACCGAGCCCGATGCCCTGGCCGAAGCGCAAGATGCACAGCAGGAGCGGCGCAAGGCTGCCGATCGAGTCATAGCCCGGCACGAAGCCGATCAGCGTCGTCGAAAGGCCCATGACGAGCAGCGAAGCGACGAGCGTCGATTTACGGCCGATGCGGTCGCCGAAATGGCCGAACAGAAACGAGCCGATGGGCCGCGCGACGAACGCAATGCCGAACGTGACGAACGCCGACAAAGCCTGAGCGGTCGCCGAGCCGTGCGGAAAAAACACCGGGCCGATGACGAGCGCCGCGGCGGTCGCATAGACATAGAAATCGTAGAACTCGATCGCGGTGCCGATGAAGCTCGCGAAGATGATCCGCGCGCTGTTGGTCTGCCCGGCCGCATTGGGCTTGGCCGCTGAAATCGGCGATGTGGACATGCAGGGTCTCCATGTGTCGTGATGCCGCCTGGCCGCTCGGGTCACGCGCGCCGCAGCCTGATTGCCCGCGGCGCGGTCAACCGGTCAATGGCGGCGGCGCCGGGAAAGCGGCGCGCTGAGTCGGCATCTTTGTTGAGGTTTCGTGCGCGCTTGTGCCGGTCACGCGCCGGGTTTGCGTAGCGACAGAAGCCGCAACGCACAACATACAACGCATGGCACAAAGGCGCTTGCGCAGCGCGCACGGATGACGCGGCGCCGCGACGCTCGGCTGCGGGCGCGCCGGCGGATGAGCGGGCGGCCTGAGCCGTGCCGGAAGGCTCCGGCGAGGGAATCGGAAAATTATAGCGAGCGCGGTGAGGGCGCAGCAAGGCGCCTCGCCGATCGGCCAGGCCGCGTTCAGTCGATGGTCAGTGCCTGCGGCGCGGCGAGCTCGCGCAACTGGAACTTGCCGTCGTCGTTGAAAAGCCAGTCTTCGAACAGCTCGAGCTGGCCGCGGCCGTTCAACAGTTTGCCCGGCGGCAACGGCAGCGGCGAGGCTCGCCGCAAGCTGGCGAGCGCCGTGCCCTCGGCGTCGTCGTCGCCATTCGTGCGATAGACCGACGATTGCACCACGCGCCCGTCGCGATCGACGGTAAACGACACCACGACGAGCGAGCGCAGCATGGCCTGCGGCGCGCTGCGCAGCACATAAGATGGATTGCGTTCGATGATGCGCCGCGCGACGGCCTCGCGATACTGATCCAGCGTCGCGCTGTTGACCGCGGCAGGCGGCGTGGCGACGACCGGGCGGGTCGGCGGCGTGATGGTGAAATTGCAGCCGGCGACGGCGAGCAAGGCGACGAGAGCGGTACCGCGCAAGGGCAGCAACCAGGCAGGGCCGCGGCATGCGCCGCATTCAGTCAGAAGGTGAAGGACGCGCGTGCGGGTGAGCATGATGAACCACGAAAAAGGCAGAACGTGTCTTGATGGTAGTCAAAAACCGCGCGGTTTCAATCCGCGTTCATCCCTGTGCGAGCAGGCACGCATGCAAGAAAAAAGGCGAACTCGTCAATGAGTTCGCCTTCGCAATTTGCCGTGCACGAGCGCGCACTATCACGGCGCGCCCTTGCTTCAGTTCAATGCTTGCCGTGCTGCCTTGACCGCCGCGAGCACCTGCTCGGGCGCCGTGCCGCCCGGATGATTGCGGCTCGCGACCGAGCCCTCCAGCGTCAGATAGGAGAACACGTCTTCGCCGATCAGATGCGCGACGTTCGGCAACTCGGCGCGCATTTCGTCGAGCGTGAGATCCGCAAGATCGCAGCCGCGGTCCGCGCAGATGCGCACGGCGAGCGCGACGGCTTCGTGCGCGTCGCGAAACGGCAGCCCGCGCTTGACCAGATAGTCGGCGAGATCGGTTGCCGTCGAGAAGCCTTGCAACGCGGCGTCGCGCATGGCTTGCGGCTTCACCGAAATGCCCGCGACCATTTCCGCGAAGATGCGCAGCGTGTCGGCCACGGTGTCGACGGTGTCGAAGAGCGGTTCCTTGTCTTCCTGATTGTCCTTGTTGTAGGCGAGCGGCTGGCCTTTCATCAGCGTGAGGAGCGCCATCAGATGGCCGTTCACGCGGCCGGTCTTGCCGCGCGCGAGCTCGGGCACGTCCGGGTTCTTCTTCTGCGGCATGATCGACGAGCCGGTGCAGAAGCGGTCGGCCAGATCGATGAAGCCGACGCGCGGGCTCATCCACAGCACGAGTTCTTCCGAGAAACGCGAGATGTGCGTCATGACCAGCGCCGACGCAGCCGTGAATTCGATTGCGAAGTCGCGGTCGGACACGGCGTCGAGCGAGTTCGCGCAGATGCCGTCGAAGCCGAGCGTCTTTGCCACCGCATGACGGTCGATCGGATAGCTTGTGCCGGCAAGCGCCGCCGCGCCGAGCGGCAGGCGGTTCACGCGCTTGCGGCAATCCAGCATGCGTTCGGCGTCGCGCGTGAACATTTCGACGTAGGCGAGCAGGTGATGGCCGAACGTGACCGGCTGCGCGACCTGCAAATGCGTGAAGCCGGGCATGATGGTCGACGCGTTCTTCTCCGCCATGTCGAGCAGGGCGCTGCGCAGTTCCTTCAGCAATTCGCCGATCCGGTCGATTTCGCCGCGCAGCCACAGCCGGATGTCGGTCGCGACCTGGTCGTTGCGCGAGCGGCCCGTGTGCAGGCGCTTGCCCGCGTCGCCGATCAACGCGGTCAGGCGCGCCTCGATGTTCAGGTGCACGTCTTCCAGATCGAGTTGCCACTCGAACTCGCCGCGCTCGATTTCACCCTTGATCTGCGCCATGCCGCGCTGGATCGCGGCGAGGTCGTCGGCGGCGATGATCTTTTGCGCGGCCAGCATCGAGGCGTGCGCAAGCGACCCGTCGATGTCGACGAGCGCCAGACGCTTGTCGAAGAAAACCGACGACGTGTAGCGTTTGACGAGCTCCGACATCGGCTCCGAGAAGCGAGCCGACCAGGCTTCGCCTTTTTTGTGCAGTTGGGACGTCATGGTGTTGAGCAGTTAAGCAGCGGTTAAAGGGCAGTGGAGCGGGCGATGCAGAGGCCGACGGCGCGGATGCACGTGGCACGACCGTGCGCCCCGCCGGAGCGAAGAAAGAAAACGATTTTAACACTGGCGCGCTGCCCGCCCGATGACTGAAGGGCGCGCTGTGTGCGGGCAGAAGACGCCGCGACGCCGCGGCACGCGCTTACTCGCGCACCAGCACGACCAGCTTCAGATCTTCGCGATGCGCGGGCTTGAACGTGATCTGGTCGTAGACGAGCCGGCCTTCGCGCGGATGGTTGAACTCGCGCCGTCCGCCTTCGCGCCCGCCCACGTCCTGCGACGCCCAGAAGCGCGCAAACGCGTCGTTCGCGGCGCTCAGCGAATCGATCAGCGCACGCGTGGGCGCGTCGTTCAGATGACGGATCGAATCCGCGCGAAACTCGGCGGCGAGGCGCCGCGCGCGCGTTTCCCAGTCGACGATCAATTCGCGCGCCGCTGGTTCGGTGAACGTATAGCGCAGCAGGTTGCGGTCGTGCGCGCCGTCCAGCCAGCCGACAAACAGCGCGGCCGCGCGCTCGTTCCAGGCGAGCGCATTCCATTGACGGTCGAGCACATAGGCCGGCGCGTTCACCAGCTGCACGGTCTGGAGCAGCGTCGCGGGGGCGTCGGCGGCGGCCGGGTCGGGCTCGGCCGGATCGCGCTGCGCCGCCAGTTCGAACAGATACGCGCGTTCGGCGCGCGACAGTTGCAGTGCGACGGCGATGCGCGCGAGCGCGTCGGCGGAAGCGGAGACCGGCCGCCCCTGCTCGATCCACGTATACCAGGTCGGACTCACGCCGCACAGTTGCGCCACTTCCTCGCGCCGCAAGCCCGGCGTGCGGCGGCGCGGGCCGGGCGGCAGCCCGACCGCTTGCGGCGACAGGCGCTCGCGATGCGCGCGGATGAAGTCGCCGAGCGCGCGGGCCGGCGTGGCGTCCAGCGGCGGCGGGTGGTCGGCGGAAACGGGCGGGCTCGTTCGCGTGGTCATTCGATTCTTGCGGCGCGTGAGGAGGGTGGTATAGATACCAGAATAATTGCTTAACTTGTACTGGTACCGAGCGGGCTCTATTGTAGCGGCGTAGCGGCATGAACGGCAGGCCGCGCTGCCACGCGCTACACGCGGACTCACACGACAATTCGTCCCACGCAGACAAACGGAGCTATCCATGAAGCATCACGATCAGGTCGCCGACGCCTTTGGCTCGACCGCCGCCGCCTATTTGACGAGTCCGACGCATGCAACCGGCGCCGACCTGCGCACGCTGGCCGAGGCGATCGCCGGCACGCCCGGTGCGAGCGTGCTGGACATGGGCTGCGGCGCGGGCCACGCGAGCTTCGCGGTCGCGCCGCACGCGAAAGAGGTGATCGCGTACGACATCGCCGCGCCGATGCTCGCCACCGTCGAAGGCGCGACGAAGGAGCGCGGCCTCGCCAACATCCGCACGCAGCAGGGCGCGGCCGAAAAACTGCCGTTCGACGATCACACGTTCGACTGGGTGATCAGCCGGATGAGCGCGCACCACTGGCATGACGTGGCGCCCGCGCTTGCCGAAGTGCGGCGCGTGCTGAAACCGGGCGGCAAGGTGTTGTTCATCGACATTGCCGGCATCGACCATCCGCTGCTCGACACGCATATTCAGGCGATCGAATTGCTGCGCGACGGCTCGCACATTCGGGATTACCGTGAGGACGAATGGATAGCCATGTTCGAGGCCGCGGGTTTCGAGGCGTCGATTCGCGAGCGCTGGCGCATCGACATCGAGTTCAGCTCGTGGGTGGCGCGCATGCGCACGCCCGAGCCGCGCGTCGTCGCGATTCAGTCGCTGTGGCGCGGTTCGCCGGACGAGGTAAGGCAGTATTTCGACGTGAAGGAAGACGGGTCGTTCAAGCTGGATGCGGTGATGATTGAGGCGGGTTGAACAGTGCATTGATCGCATTCAACGCCACGCCGCAAAAACAAAAGCCGGCCGCAGTCATCCGACCACGCCCGGCTTTACCCAAACACGCATCAACGAGCGGCGCACACAAAAAAGCGCCGCGCCACCAGCCACTAACCCGTATTCCGCAACCCCGCCGCGATCCCGTTGATGGTCAAATGAATCCCGCGCCGCACGCGCGCGTTGGTGTCGCCCGCACGGTGACGCTTGAGCAGTTCGACCTGCAGGTGATTGAGCGGATCGAGATACGGAAAGCGGTTCTTGATCGAACGCGCGAGCAGCGGATTCTCCGCGAGCCGCTCGCGTTTGCCGGTGATCTCCGACAACACCTTCGACGTGCGCTCCCATTCCGCGACGATCCGCTCGAACACGTGCTTGCGCAGCTTCTTGTCGGACACGAGCGCCGCGTAGCGCGAGGCCACCGCGAGGTCGGTCTTCGCGAGCACCATGTCCATGTTCGAGAGCAGCGTCGAGAAGAACGGCCAGCTCTTGTGCATTTTCTTCAGCAGCGAAAGACGGCGCCCGCGCTCGGCGTCGCTCGGCGCGCTGTCGAGATAGGCGGCGACCGCGCTGCCGAAACCATACCAGCCGGTCAGCAGCAGCCGGCATTGGCCCCATGAAAAGCCCCACGGAATCGCGCGTAGATCTTCAATCTTGCGATGCTTCGGGTCCTGCAACTTACGCGAGGCCGGCCGGCTGCCGATGTTCAGCTCGGCGATCTCCGAGATCGGCGTCGACTCGAAGAAATATTCCTTGAAGCCGGGCGTCTCATACACCAGCGCGCGATACGAGGCCATGGCCGCGTCGGACAACTGCTGCATGGTTTCCTCGAAGGCGGGCAGGTCGGCGGGCGCATTGCCGTGCGGCAGTAGCGACGCTTCGAGCGTGGCTGCCACCACCGTCTCCAGATTGCGCCGGCCGATTTCCGGATTGCCGAACTTGCTCGCAATCACTTCGCCTTGCTCGGTCAAACGGATCTGACCGTCGACGGTGCCCGGCGGCTGCGACAGAATCGCCTGATAGGTCGGGCCGCCGCCACGGCCGACGGTGCCGCCGCGTCCATGAAAGAGCCGCAGCGTGATGCCGCGCTCGTTGAAGAGCGACACCAGCGCGAGTTCCGCGCGGTACAGCTCCCAGTTCGACGTGAGAAAGCCGCCGTCCTTGTTGCTGTCCGAATAGCCGAGCATCACTTCCTGCTCGTTGCCCTGGTGCTCGATGATCGAATCGGCGCCCGGCAGCGCGAGCAGATCGCGCATGATGTGCGGCGCGTTGCGCAAGTCGGGAATGGTTTCGAAAAGCGGAATCACCATCAGCGCGGCTTTGGCCGGGTTGTCCGCGTTGCCGAGCTGGCCTTGCAGCAAGCCGGTTTCTTTTTGCAGCAGCATCACTTCGACGAGATCGCTGACCGTCTCCGTGTGCGAAATGATGTAGTTGCGCACCGCGCGCGCGCCGAACTTTTCGCGCGTCACACGCGCTTGCTCCAGCACGCCGAGTTCGCTTTTCACGAGATCCGAATACTCCGCATACGGCAGGCGCAGCGGACGCGGCTGCGCGAGTTCGGCGAGCAGCACGTCGAGCTTCGCGCTTTCGTCGAGCGCCGCGTAGTCGTCGTGGACGCCCGCGCGCTTGAGCAGCTCGGCGATCACCGCTTCGTGAATGTCCGAACTCTGGCGCAAGTCGATGCTCGCGAGATGGAAGCCGAACACCTCGGCCGCGCGCGCGAGCGGCGCGAGACGCGGCGCGGCGAGCGGCGCACCGTGATGCGCGGCGAGCGAATCCATCAGCACATGCAGGTCGCGCACGAACTCGGAGGCGTCGTCGTAAGGCGTGGCGCGGATCGGCGCGGCGCCGCGGCCCGCGCTGCGCAGCGGCACGGCGCCTTCGCCGAGACGCACGCGCGCGCTTGCCGCGAGCCGCGTGTACATGCCGATCAGCGCGCGCCGATACGGCTCGTCCGTGCGATGCGGCGAGCGGTCCGGCGAAATTTCGGCGAGCGCCTTTAGCTCGTCGCTCGCGCCGGCAAGCAGATTCGACACGGACAGTTCCGCGCCGAGCTTGTGCACCTGCTCCAGATAATGTTCGAAGATCACCTCGGCCTGGCGCGCGATGGCGTGCTCGAGCGTTTCGGCGGTGACGTTCGGATTGCCGTCGCGGTCGCCGCCGATCCAGCTGCCCATCTGGAAGAAGGGCGGCAGGCGCGCTTCGAGGCCGTGCTCTTTGAGCGCTTCTTCGATATCGGTGTAGAGCGCGGGAATTTCTTCGAGGAACGTCGCGCGGTAATACGACAGCGCGTTCTCGATTTCATCGGCGACGGTGAGCCGCGAGTCGCGCAGCATCCGCGTTTGCCACAGCGACGTGACGCGCGCGCGCAGCATCCTCTCGTTCTGCGCGCGCTCGCGGTCGGTCAACTGCTGGTCGCGTTCGGCGAGCAGGCGCGCCACGTCGTGCTCGGCGTCGAGAATGCTCTTGCGCTGCACTTCTGTCGGGTGCGCGGTGAGCACGGGCACGATCAGCGCGTCGTTGAAAAACTGCTGCAAAACGGGCGTGGCCGCGGCGCCGGCTTCGACAAGCCGCTCCAATGCATACGCGATGCTGCCAGGCTGCGCAGCCGAGCCGGCGAGCGCGTGAATGCGGTGACGGCGGTTGCGGTGACGGTCTTCGGCAATATTCGCGAGATGCGAAAAATAGCTGAACGCGCGCACCACGCTCACCGTTTGCTCGGGGCTCAGCGAGCGCAGCTTCTTGTCGAGCGTCTGCGCGGCGGCGTTGTCGTCCTCACGGCGAAAACGCACGGCTGTCTGCCGGATCGTTTCGACGACGTCGAACACCGCGTCGCCTTCCTGCTCGCGCAGCACGTCGCCGAGCAGCCGTCCCAGGTAGCGGATGTCCTGGAAGAGCGGATGATCCTTGTCGTCGCGCGTGCGGCCGTTGGTTTTGGCCGCGGCAATGACGGTGTCTTCGGATACGGCTTGCAGCACCGGCGCTTTGCCGGCGGCTTTGGCTTTGCCCTTTTTCGCGGAAGGCGCGGCCTCGCCGGATTTGTCCGCCTTCGACGTCTTCACGGTTTTGTCCGCTTTGACGGGCGCGGAAGTTTTCTCGGCCTTGACGGCTTTTGCCGCGTTGGCGGCCTTCGCGCCGGATGTCGCGCGTTTGGCTTTGGGCGGCTGCGTGGTCTCGACAGTGGACGATGCGGCGGCCGGGGACGCGGCGGCGTCGTCAATGGAAGCGTTGGGCGATGCAGTGTTGCGGCGGGCGGAGCGCGCCGATCCGGAAGACGTCACGATGGGTTTCCTCAGGGAAGCCAGGGTCTGTTAAGTGATGAACTGCGACTGCGGAACTCGAACTGCACTGGAACTGCAACGTGAACTGCATGAAGCGGTATGCACCGATGGCGATACGCCGGAGAGGATGGCCGCGCCCGCACGAAGTCGGCAAGTCTGCATACGGCGCATGTTGCGCCGCATTGAATCATCGCGCATGCAGCGCCGCGATGCGCGAACGACCGTGCGTGAAGGCGCCGCGGCGAGACGGCCGCGAGGCAGCTGCACGCCACCGTGGACCGCCGCGCATGGCGCGAGGCCCGTCTCCTCCATCGATACCGCGTCGGCACGGCGCCCTCTGAAACCCGACGCGAGCCTTGATCCGCAAGGGCGGCAGGCGGGCAAAGCGAGGGGAGAACGCAAGGGCGCGTGCTAACATTCCTTGTTATTCCATCCCGTCATTCAATCGACAAGCTAATGAACACCGAGACGTTTGCCGCGCCACCCCACACGCTTGTGATTGCTTCGCGAGAGAGCCGCCTTGCCATGTGGCAGGCGGAGCATGTGCGATGTGCGCTGCACAAATTATATCCATCTTGCGACGTAAAAATCCTCGGAATGACGACACGCGGCGATCAGATTCTCGATCGCACGCTGTCGAAGGTGGGTGGCAAGGGGCTGTTCGTCAAGGAACTGGAAGCTGCGCTTGCCGACGGTCGCGCGGATCTCGCCGTGCATTCGCTGAAAGACGTGCCGATGGAATTGCCGGCGGGCTTTGCGCTCGCCACGATCATGGAGCGCGAAGATCCGCGCGACGCGCTCGTCTCGAACGATTACGACTCGCTGGCCGCGCTGCCGGCGGGCGCCGTGGTGGGCACGTCCAGCCTGCGCCGCGAAGCGATGCTGCGCATGCGCTATCCGCATCTCGAAGTGCGGCCGCTGCGTGGCAATCTGGATACGCGCCTCGCCAAACTCGATCGCGGCGATTACGCGGCGATCATTCTCGCGGCGGCCGGTTTGAAGCGCCTCGGTCTTGCGGACCGCATCCGCGCGCTGCTCGATCCGGAAGATAGCTTGCCCGCCGCGGGGCAGGGCGCGCTCGGCATCGAAATTCGCGCCGACCGCGCGGACCTGGCGGCGTGGCTTGCGCCGCTGCATCACGAGCATACGGCGGCGGCCGTCGAGGCTGAGCGCATGGTGTCGCGCGCGCTCGGCGGCAGTTGCGAAGTGCCGCTCGCCGCGTATGCCACGTGGCATGACGGCGCGCTGCATCTGCGCGGCGTCGTCGCTACGCCTGACGGCCAGCGCGTGCTGAGCGCGCAGGCGTCGGCGCCCGCGCCGACCACGGAGCGCGCCGTCGCCTTGGGCCGCGAAGTGGCGAGCGCGCTGGAACAGCAAGGCGCGATGGAGATTGTCCGCGCGCTGAGCACCGCGAGCGGTCCGGCAGCGTCGAGTCCCAACGCGGGCGCAGGCACCGGTCAAGGCACCGGCAAGGGCGCGGCGGACAGCACGGCGTCCGGCGACTGATGGCGGCCGACATTCCGCGCAACGCGTCGTCATCAACCGCCGGGAAGGCGGCGTTCACGGTCGTCATTACGCGACCGGCCGGTCAGTCGAACGAACTGATTGCGCGGCTGGCCGCGGCTGGCGTCGCCGCGCTGGACTTTCCGCTCATCGACATCGCCCCCGTTGCCGACGACGCGCCGCTGCGCGCCGCGCTCGGTTCGCTGGAACGTTACGCGCTCGTCGTGTTCGTCTCGCCGAATGCGATCGATCACGCGTTCGCCACAAGCAGCGCGATCTGGCCGCATGCGTTGCCGGTCGGCGTGGTCGGGCCGGGCAGCGTGCGCGCGCTCGCGCGTCACGGCGTGAGTGCGCCTGCGCACCAGGTGATCAGTCCGGCGGCGGGCGTGGATGACGACAACGGCCGCTTCGATTCCGAAGGCCTCTTCGCCGCCATCGATGCAGCGCTCGGCGAGGCGAACCTGGAAGGCAAGCGCGTGCTGATCGTGCGCGGCGACGGCGGGCGCGAGTGGCTCGCGGATCGTCTGCGCGAAGCGGGCGCCGAAGTGGAGACGGTCGCGGCATACCGGCGCCTCGTGCCGGAGCCGTCCATCGCCGCGTGGGCGCGCGTGCATCAACTGCTCGCGGGCGAACCGCACGCGTGGCTCGTGACCAGTTCCGAGGGCGTGCGCAATCTGCACGAACTCGCGCAAGAACACCTCACCGCCGACGAAATCGCGCAGTTGAAGCGCGCCACGCTCGTCGCGCCGCATCCCCGTATCGCGCAGACCGCGCGGGCATTGGGTTTTGATAGGATTACGGTGTCCGGCGCGGGCGACGAGCGCATCGCCCAAGCCTTGCTCTCCGCGCTGCCGACCGAAGTTCAACCGGTACCGTCCAATCCGGCTTATTCACCGGCTCAATCACGCATGACTGAAACGAACGCATCCACGAACGCTTCACCCCAGCCGGCCGCGACTGCAAGCTTGCCGCCGAACCCACCCTTCACGCCCTACGAAGCGCAAAAGCGCCGCAGCGCGAGCGGACCGCTGCTGTGGTTTGTCGTCGTGGTTCTGGCTTGCGCCGCGGGCGTGGGCGGCTATGCGCTCAATCGCAAGCTCGAGCGCACCGAGCAGCAGATCGCGCAACGCCAGCAGGCGAACGACACGCAGACCAACGAACTGCGCATCAAGACCGAGCAGGCGCTTGCCACGGTGCGTCAGTCCGACTCGCAGGTCGCGCAACTGGAAGGCAAGCTCGCCGACGCGCAGGCTGCGCAGCAGGCGCTGCAACAACAGTACGCGGATCTCGCGCGCAATCGCGACGACTGGACGCTCGCCGAAGTCGGCCAGATGCTGTCCGCCGCAAGCCAGCAATTGCAGTTGACCGGCAACACGCAACTCGCGCTCTTCGCGCTGCAAAGCGCCGACACGCGGCTCGCGGCGTCGGACAGCGCGCAGGCGGTGGCGGTGCGCAAGGCGATAGCGCAGGACATCGACAAGCTGAAGGCCGCGCCTTCCACCGATCTCACGGGTCTTGCCATCAAGCTCGACAACGCGGTGGATCAGATCGACAGCCTGCCGCTCTCGGGCGAGGCGCAGATCGCGCGCGCCACGCCGCAGGCGACGACGTGGGCGGACACGGCGAAGGTCTCGGCGGCCACCGGCGAACCGCGCTGGAAAGTGTGGTGGCGCGAAGTGACGAACGGCATCGGCCAGCAGTTGACGAGCCTCGTGCAGGTGCGCCGCATCGACAATGCGGACGCGATGATGATTGCGCCCGACCAGGGCTATTTCGTGCGTGAGAATGTGAAGCTGCGTTTGCTGTCGGCGCGGCTCGCGCTGTTGTCGCGCAACGAGACCACGCTCAGGTCCGACCTGCAGGCGGCACAGAATGCGTTGACGCGTTATTTCGATGCATCGTCGAAGAAAACGCAGAACGTGGTCGACCTGGTCAAGCAGGTCGAGGCCGGCTCCGCCGCCGTCGAATTGCCTAATCTGAATACGAGCCTGCAAGCCGTCAATCAATACCGGAGCCGAGGTTAATCATGGCGATCCGGGGACTTCTATGGCTCGCGTTGCTGTTCGCCGTCGCGGTCGTGCTCGCGGTGGTCGGGCGCTTCGACATGGGGCAGGTGCTGCTGGTGTATCCGCCGTACCGCGTGGACATGTCGCTGAATCTGTTTGTGGTCGGGCTCGTGGTGCTGTTCATTCTGCTGTATGCGCTGTTGCGCATCGTGCGCAGTATCTGGCACATGCCGCAGCGGGTGGCCGCGTATCGTGCGCGCGCGCGGGTCGCGAAGGCGCACGCGGCGCTGCGTGACGCGATCGGCAATCTGTACGCCGGGCGTTTTTCGCGCGCGGAAAAGGCCGCGAAAGACGCGCTCGCGAATGGCGACAACAAGGGCGCGGCGGGTTTGATTGCGGCGACGGCGGCGCATCGCATGCATGAATATGCGCGGCGCGACGAATGGCTCGCGCAGATCGACGGCGCCGACTGGCAGGACGCGCGTCTCATGGCCACCGCCGACATGCGCGCCGACGGTCGCGACGCGGACGGCGCGCTGGCCGCGCTGAAGGAAATGCAATCGCAGGGCGGCCGGCGCATTCACGCGCAGCAGATTACGTTGCGCGCGCAACAGCAATTGAAGAACTGGGCCGAAGTGCTGAAGCTCGTCAAGACGCTGGAAAAGCGTGAGGCGATTCACCCGGCTGTGGCTGTGCGTCTGCGGCAACTGGCAGCGGAGAACTTGCTGCGCGATCGTCGGCATAACGCGGATGCGCTGCTGGAGCTGTGGAATTCGCTGACGCCGACGGAGCGCCATTCGCCGCGTCTCGCCGATCTCGCCGCGGAGCTGCTGGTCGCGCTGAATCGTCCGCAGGAAGCGCGCAAGATTGTCGAGGACGCGCTCGCGCAAAACTGGGATGCGCGTTTGCTGCGTCGTTATCCGGACACTGCGGGCGGCGACGCGTTGCCGCTGATCCAGAAGGCCGAGGCGTGGCAGAAGGATCGTCCCGAAGATGCGGACTTGCTGTTTGCGTTGGGGCGGTTGTGCCTGCATCAGCAGTTGTGGGGCAAGGCGCAATCGTTCCTGGAACGCGCGTTGAAGCTCGCCGATAACGAGACGCTGAAGATCCGCTCGCATCGCGCGTTGGCTCGCTTGCATGAGCAACTCGGGGATGCCGAGAAGGCGAGCCTGCATTATCGCGAGAGTGCGTTGGCGATGAATATCGTTTGAGCTGGTTTTGCTTGATTTGACTGATGGCCGCAGCGTGTGCTGCGGCATTTTTTTTGGTGTTCCGCGTTAGTGGGGCGCGGTGTGCGGCGGTTGGGCGAGGCGCGCGGGTTTGGCGGGTGCTTTTTTGCGGGGCGTGGCGGTGGTTTCGTTGTTGACTGGCGCTTTTGCTTTCTGCGATGCCTCGGCGAGCAGCCTCGTCGCGTGGTGCGCGGTGAGGCGGCTGTGTGGGACGCCTTTGGCGTCGAGCGCGATGACCTGGAATAGCTCGCGGTCGCATTCCAGTTCCTGTTGGTATTGCTCTGCTGTGTCCAGCAGGAGTTCGAGAAGCGTTTGACGGCGACGCCGTTCGTCGCGTGAAATGGCAGGATTGCTAAGTATCGAGGACGCGAGTGTAATCAAGGTGTCCAGTTGAGCTACCTGACGGTCGCAGAGATCGAATGCGGAAAGGGCGAGTTTTTCGTACTGGAGGGCGTCGACGGGGGCGCGTTGGGCTTGTTGGCTTTTGAGGGGCTTGGTCATGTGCGATCTCCCTGTGATGCTTTTTGGATCGCCCGGACAACCGCTTTTTGGGGAAGGGTGAGCGGGCACGATAGCGGGTTAGCAGACCGGCGTTGAAACCATAACCGGCGAGCCTTGCGGCTCCCCACCACGGCCCGCCCATAGAAGTATAGACGTGCAGCAGTAGACGCACGGCCTGCGTGAGCAGGCGTGCGGGTTTCAACGGTCAGGCTGTCAAACCTGGTCGCCAAATGTTTGCCGGCGACTTGGTAATTATAAAGGCGTGGCTGTCTCGGATTTGGTTTTCAGCGGTTGGATGGTTGCGGTTTGTGAAGAGTTGTCAACGCGGGTCGACAACGTCGGCGGGGCGGGATATACGTTTCGGATGCGGAAGGCGATGAGCCTGCGACCGATAGAAATAGACCGGGACTGCTGAACGAAGTGCCCTATCCGAATAAGGATGCCGCGATGGAATTGCAAGGAGTTGGAAGCGGCGCGTTAATCGCGTTCGGAGTTGTAGTGTTGGCGGTTGTTGGGGCTGCGGCGTGCGGGCGTGTCATGGCGTACATTTTTGCTGCTCCGACTGGCAGGCGAGGGCGGTCTTTGAGTGTATTGAAGACTCTCGAGAAGTGCCTTTTCGCGGCTTTTACGTTCGCGCTCGTGATTAACTACGCGCTAGACGTCAGGCTGCGGTCGAGGGCGCACGACTGCGAAAGAAAGCAATCCGACGACGGGAAATACATCGCCGAGCTTTGCCTGCTGCGCGACGAGGGGCATGACGCTGACTATGTTGGTCGTGTGTATGACGCGAAGGATGGCCAGTTACTTGTCGAGCGAACGTTCAATGCTGCTGAGACGGAATTGTCCTGGCTTAATGGGCAAGTTAGCTTTATGCGCGGCGGGGAGAATTACGATGTGGTGCGGCTGCCGGCTTCGTGGATGGAACGGCTGCTGGCCAAGGCGCCATAGGACTATCTAGCGTGGTCTGGGCGCCGCGGATAACGATTAGTGGGCTTTGCTTCCGGACACTTGATAATGCATTGTGAATAGGCGCCTCGCGCTCCGCTCCCGCCCTTAGACCCGGCGCGACGTCGACGGCGGCTTCCAAGCTACAACGGTGGTTGGTCGACTTGCGTAGGGAGGCGCAAGCGGTCAAGCTCAGATCCTACGACCGAACTATTCCTCGTATAATAAGTTCCTTGGCGTCCGAGGGACTCGCCTTCTCATATCAAGAAATGTTTTTTCCGGGGGCAACATGAGTATGCAAGAAAAGAATCTAGATAAACTTAGGAACGTAATAAATGAAAATTTGCGTACGCAAATTGGAAATGACAAAGTCAATTACATAAGCACCGGGCATACGCTCAGCGATGTCACTGCGAAGCAGAGTCATTGCATATTCGCTCGTCGCGGTTGTGGAAAAACCCTGCTGCTTCATCACTCAAGACGTCAACTGGACACTGAAACGAGAGCGATTTATATCAACTGCGAAGACTTCAAACATCATTCATTTCCCAACGTTCTTATCGAATTGCTTGACGCGACATTTAGAGAACTCGACCGCAATCTCCTAGGTTGGTTCGGGAAAAGCAAAAAGCTGAAGGCGATCCTTACAGACATTCGCTCGAGCCTGATGACGCTTCGGCAGGCTCCCGATCAGCAATCGATAGAAGTGAAGGCGGCACTGAGCGAGCACGCCGAGCGTAAAACTAGCGGTACAGGGAAAATTGGAGCAAAAGTACATTCAGCAGAAGCCTCGATCAGCGCAGGCTCGGACCGGCTCTTCAAAAGCTCAAGCGATATCGAACGAAAATATGTCCACAATGAAAATAAACTCCAACAACTGAACCACAATTTACCGAGTTACAAGACCGGAATTCGTGACTTTTTTTCGATCTCTGCCAAACTTCGGTCAGTATTTATTCAGATTGATGACTTTTATCATCTAAATCGCACCGATCAACCTTTCGTTGCTGACTATATTCATAGGCTTTGTAAGGATACTCCGCTTAAATTTAAAATCGCGACGCTTAGGCATAATTCGGTGATGTACATTGAGCGTGCAGGACAGCCGATTGGAATTCAAGAGCGTCACGACTATCAACCGATAAACATCGACTTCACTTTCGAACATTTTGACCGCACCCTTGCGCAAAACCGCGGAATTTTTCTCGAATACTGCAAGCTAGCGGGGATGACTCCTGCCGATTTTGATGCCCTTTTCAAAGGAAAAGGATTCGACCGACTCGTTCTTGCCGGCGGCGGTGTTCCGCGTGATTGCATGTCGTTTTTTCTCGAAGTCCTAGACAGGGTAAGAACAGCAGACCCAGCGGGAAAAATTGGCAAGGATGACGTTCGTTTCCTAAGCAAGGAAACCTTTGAGCGTCGAATTGATGAGCTTAAGCAGGATTCCGAGGGACAGGATCAAGATACTTTGCTAAGGGCATATATGCCCTACGCAGTTTTTGCCTCGAAAAGAAAAGCAACGTCTTTCTTGTCGCGGAAAACGAAATTCAAAGCGATGACGACCTAAAATTGCTTCTCTACCGCCTGATGGATTATCGAATAATCCACCGCGTCGCAAGTTCTCTTACGCACAAATCAAAGACCGGGTCGAATTATCAGGCATTTGCCATTGACATAGGCTGTTATGCGTATATGCGTAACTTACAAAAGCGCGTCGTTGAGATTGATTTGACAGAAGCGACTGCCAAGGAAAAGATGCGTTCTAGTCCTATATTTGAAGGCGAAGACTTGCGTCGAATCTGGCTCAATTCGGAGGGTAAGTCTGGAGCCGCGGCGTTAGCGGAACAGGATCAAACAGACAACGAGGTCGTCTAGCGTCGGAGCATCGGCCTATAGGCGCCCCTGAAATCCGCTTTCGAGGCGCGAGACATTCTCAGGGCTGCGCAATTTGCGAGAATCAACGTCCGAAGACACCGAGAAACGGACGTTTCCACGTCCATGTCAAGCGTACGCGGATATCTTTAAATGACCCATGGCTGCCGATGCTCCCGATAAAAATCTCAGGAAGAATCACTGGCAGCATATTGCGGGTTGCTGGCGACGTAACGGCTTAACCGTATCACAAGTCGCGCGGGCTTTCGCTCGCGGTCCGCTACCGATTTCCCTCGACTACCACTCCGCCGCTCGTGCCCCCTCACGACGAAATCCACCCCCGCCCAATAGGCCACGCCAACACCTTCCTATACACCGCAACGAGCCCACGAGTCAGCGCCGCGCCGGACATCCCCCACAGCGGAGCAACCACCGCATACGCGACGCAAGCGATAACAACAGCGCCAGCCATATCCAACGGAAAGTGCACGCCGATGAAGATACGCGCCCACGCCACCGCAAACCCCGCGAGCAGCATCGCCAGCCCATAGCGCCGCTCCCCCGCGAGCAGCAACGTCAACGCACCGCTTGCCAACACAGTCCCGTGGTCGCTCGGAAACGATGAATCCGGCGCATGCTCGATAAACGTATGACCCAGGCCGATCATGAACGGCCGCGGATGCATCCACCCAAGACCGATCAGCTGATTGATCCCGAGCGCCAGCAGCACGACGCAGCACACCCGCACTGCGGCGGCGCGTCGGTGCTCGCCGCCCGCGAGCCACATCGCGGCGAGCACGAGCGGCACGAGGTAAATCACGTCATCGGCGATAAAGCGCGCGGCGTCGATGAGCCAGACGGGCGTCGACGGCGTCGCATTGATCGACAGAAAGAGTGCGCGGTTCAGCGCTTCCAGTGCATTCATCGGTCTAGATCGCAGTGAAATGTGCCGATCTTAGCCGTCGAAACTTATGAAATGCTTATGGCGCCGCTCAAACGACGCCGCATAGACGCGAGCAAGCCAGCATGAGTTCAAGCATCAGGAATAGCAAACGACGTCATGCTCTGCCGACCGGACGCATGCCCGACGCGCCCGCAATCACTCGCGGCCGCCGCTCAAAGCCGGGCACGAACGCGGTGGATTCGCGACTTCCGTACCAGGTTTAAAAAGGCTTGCAGAACGGGGGAGTTGTCCCCACGACGATACAGACAGGTCAACTCGATTTCCCGCGACTGTTTCGATCTGAGCGGGCGGTACACAACCCCAGGCAGCCGAAGATTGACTGCCGATTCTGTCGTCACGCAAATGCCGGAACGGCTCGCAACCAATGCGATGCACGTCACCACGTCCTCGACTTCCTGCTCAACACGCAGTTGCAGATTCTCGGCGCGAAACGCAGCGGCCACCTCTTGCGCGAGACCATGCACGGGTGCGTTGGGATAAAGAATCATCCGCTCGTTGTCGAGATCCCGCAGCGTCACCGCCTTCTTCGCGCACAGCCGATGTCCTTCATACAGCGCAATCAGAAACGGTTCTCTTAGAACCCATTCAACCGCGATATCGGGTTCGTCGGGCACGAGACGATTGGAGCCGATCGTGATGCGCCGCTCACGCAGCGCACTGATCTGCTCGGCCTTCGACATATTGTGCAAGCCAATCTTGACCTCGGGCCGTTCGGTATGGAATTCGGCGAGCAACCGGGGGATGACGTTCAGAATCCCCGAACTGAAAATGCCGACATCGAGCCGTCCCAGGTAGCCTTGCCCGGCCAGTTGAGCCTGTTCCTCCGCACGCCACGCAAGAGCAAGAATGTTGGGCACCTCTTCCATCAACGCGCGACCCGCCTCGGTCAGCTCGGCGCCCTTCGTGGGTCGGACGAACGGTTGCGTACCGAGTTCTTCTTCGAGCGCACGGATGTTGCGTGTGAGCGGCGGTTGCGCCATGTGCGGACGTTCCGCCGCCCGTCTGTGTGCGTCAACGCGATGCCACGTAAACCCCGTCTTCAGTTCAACGTCCGCGCGCCGTAAAGATGGGCAAGGCCTGCTAACCGGGCCGAGCGGACCGGTCGGCTCGCCGGCTGCGCTTTGATATGAAGAAAAACCACACTTGGGGGTGGCATGAAATCGTTCTATCGGTTAAGCGTCGGCAAGCGGCTGAGCGTTCTGATCGCGAGTGCTGCGCTCGGGTTGTTCCTGGTGTCCGGCCTCGCGTTCCATCAGATTCAACGCGTTTATGATTCGGCATCCTATGCAAGCGTGAATACGGTGCCGAGCCTGCGGGTTCTGGATGAAGCGCAGATCGCCTTCGGCACAATGCGCGTGCTCGCCTACCAGCACATGTTGAGCCCGGATGCCGCCGGAAAAAGCACGATCGTGACGAAAATCGGCGCGCAGCGCGAGCGCATCGTCGATGCCCTCAAGCGCTATGAGCCGTTACTGTCCGACGACCGCGATCGCGCGATGCTCGCCGCAGATCGCGAGCTGCTCGCAAGCTATGAAGCGCTGCGCGACAAGGCGCTGGAACTGTCGAACTCGGATGCGTCCGCAGCGTTCAGGCTCGGGCAGTCGCAGATGATGCCCGCAGCGGACAAACTTAACGCCGCGCTGATGGACCATCGCGCGTACAACGTCCAGCTCGGGCAGCAAGGCAGCGACGAGGCGGCGCGGATCGTCAGCCGCGTGCTGTGGATGGTCGCGATCGTGGCGGCATCGACGGTAGTCATGGTGTGCGGGCTTGGCTTTGCGATCGTGCGTCACCTGTTGCGCGAGCTGGGCGGCGAGCCGTCGTATGCCGTGGAAGTGGCGAAGCGCATTGCGGCAGGCGATCTCGCGACCGAAGTGCGCCGCAAGCCCGGCGACGACGCGAGCCTGCTCGCGGCGATCGGCGCGATGCGCGACAACCTCGCGCTGATCGTCGGGCGCGTGCGCAACGGCACGGAGGCGATTGCGAGCGCGTCGCGGCAGATTGCCGCCGGCAACCTGGATCTGTCGTCGCGCACGGAGGAGCAGGCGGCTTCGCTGCAACAGACGGCCGCCTCGATGGAAGAGCTCACGACGACGGTCAAACACAACTCCGACAGCGCGTCGCAGGCCAACGAGCTGGCGTCGGCGGCGTCCGGTATCGCAGCGAAGGGCGGGCAGGTCATGTCGCAAGTGACCGGCACGATGCTCGCGATCAGCGAGGCGTCGAGCAAGGTGGCCGAGATCATCGGCGTGATCGAAAGCATCGCGTTTCAGACCAACATCCTCGCGTTGAACGCGGCGGTGGAGGCCGCGCGGGCGGGTGAGCAGGGCCGCGGCTTCGCGGTCGTCGCCTCCGAAGTGCGCAGCCTCGCGCAGCGCAGCGCCACTGCTGCGAAGGACATCAAGACCTTGATTACGGACTCGGCCTCGCGCGTCGAGGCGGGCGGGGCGCAGGTGGGACAGGCAGGGGCGACCATCGAGGAAGTCGTCGTCAGCGTGCGGCAGGTCGCGCAGCTTATTGCCGAGATTGCATCTGCGGGACGGGAGCAGGGGAAGGGCATCGAGCAGGTGAATCAGGCCGTCGCGCAGATGGATCAGGTGACGCAGCAGAACGCGGCGCTCGTGGAAGAGGCCGCGGCGGCTGCGGAAAGTTTGCGGCATCAGTCGCAGGAATTGGAGGAGGTGGTTCGAGTGTTCAGGATGGGGTAGGGCGTGGGGGCCGAGCGTCGACCGTCAGCACTTTCAACATCGTGATAGCAGACGCCGGACACACGCCCCGGAATTGGCTGGATGCCAGCAGAGGCGGAGGCACCTCGTTGCGCGCAACGGGCGCAAAGCCTTGATCAGCAAAATAGTGCTCTGCCGTTGTCGTTAGCAATGCTACCGATCGAACCGCCCGCGTTCGGCACGCTGCCAACAAATGGGCGATGATGGTTTCGCCGAGGCCGCGACCACGGGCGTCCCGTGCCACAACGATCGAGCGCATGAGAGCGAACTCGGCGTAATATTCAACGCCGCCACACGCGATGGTCCCAGATGGACCCACTCCTACGACGAAATGGGACAGGTGCTCCGCAACGCCGGCCGTAGGCAATTCGTTGGCTTTGAGCAATGCCTCTATCGCGGCGAGGTCGGTTGCGACTGCTGATCGAAGATGCATGATGCGGGTCCTGGTGTGCCAGTGACTTCAACAGCCGGAACAATTTCACAGAGGCGCGAAGCGTTCGACAGCGTGCGAATGGGCGGGGCGACCCGAACGCGAGCGGCGACTGGGACCGCTCGCATCAGATGCCTGATTGATTCACGCGCTTCATCAGCGCCTCTGCGCTCTCCTTGCGTTCGCTGTACCGGTCTACGAGGTACGGACCGATGTCGCGCGTCAGCAGCGTGAACTTCACCAGCTCTTCCATTACGTCAACGACGCGGTCGAAATACGCTGAAGGCTTCATGCGGCCGGCTTCGTCGAACTCTATGAAGGCCTTGGCCACCGACGACTGGTTGGGGATGGTCAGCATGCGCATCCACCGTCCGAGCACACGCATCTGGTTGACTGCGTTGAACGACTGCGAGCCGCCGCTTACCTGCATCACGGCGAGCGTCTTGCCTTGGGTAGGCCGCAACGCCCCGACCGAAAGCGGAATCCAGTCGATCTGCGCCTTCATGATGCCGGTCATCGCACCGTGCCGCTCCGGCGAGCACCAGACCATTCCTTCCGACCACAGCACCAGCTCGCGCAGTTCGGCCACCTTGGGGTGGCTGTCGGGCGCGTCGTCCGGCAGCGGCAGGCCGCTCGGATTGAATGTGCGCACTTCGGCACCCATCGCCGTGAGCAGGCGTGCAGCTTCTTCGCTCAGCAGGCGGCTGAAGGAGCGCTCGCGCAGCGAGCCATAGAGCAACAGGATACGCGGCGGATGCGGCGATGCCTTGGCAGGCTGCAGGCGATTGATGTCAGGCACGCGAAACAGCGCAGGGTCCACCTGCGGGAGGTCAGTAGCGAGATCGGACACGTTTGCCCTCTGTGATTGATTCCATATTCGTCAGGCGCATTCGTACCAGTCCTTTGAGCGGTTCACTATGCGCACCACGAGCAGCATGACGGGCACCTCGATCAGCACGCCCACGACCGTCGCGAGCGCGGCCCCCGAGTTGAAGCCGAACAGGCCGATTGCAGTGGCGACGGCCAGTTCGAAGAAGTTCGACGCACCGATCAGCGCGGACGGACAGGCAATGTTGTGCTTCTCGCCGACCGCGCGATTGAGCCCGTAGGCAAGCGCCGAATTGAAGAACACCTGGATCAGGATCGGCACGGCGAGCATCACGATGACGAGCGGCTGCTTCAGGATGGCCTCGCCCTGAAACGCAAAGAGCAGCACCAGCGTCGCGAGCAATGCGGTGATGGACCACGGGCCGATCTTCGCCATCGCGGCTTCGAACGCCGCTTGCCCCCTGACGAGCAGCGCCTTGCGCAGAACCTGGGCGAGGATCACCGGAATCACGATGTAGAGCGCGACGGACGTGAGCAGCGTCGCCCACGGCACCGTAATCGCCGAGATGCCGAGCAGCAGGCCGACGAGCGGCGCAAAGGCGACCACCATGATGCTGTCGTTCAGCGCGACCTGCGAAAGTGTGAACAGCGGATCGCCACCGGTCAGCCGGCTCCAGACAAAGACCATCGCCGTGCAGGGCGCTGCGGCAAGCAGGATCAGACCCGCGACGTAACTGTCGAGTTGTTCTGCAGGCAACATCGGCGCGAACATGTGCTTGATGAAGATCCATGCGAGCAGCGCCATCGAGAACGGTTTGACCAGCCAGTTCACAACGAGCGTGACGCCGATGCCCTTGACGTGCTGGCGCACTTCATGGAGCGAGCCGAAGTCGACCTTGACGAGCATCGGGATGATCATCACCCAGATCAGCAGGCCGACCGGCAGATTGACATGCGCATATTCCAACCGGCCGATCGCCTGGAAGACTCCAGGCAGGACCGGCCCAAGCAGAATGCCTGCGACGATGCACAGCGCGACCCAGACGGTCAGGTATCGCTCAAAGAAGCCGATGGCCGGTTTCGCGGCCGGCGTTCCCGAAGCGGCAACATTGGGGGTGTTCATTGTGTGACTCGGCGGAAAGGGTTCAGCTTTGAAGGATGTCGTTCAGCGCCTGCTGCAACTCGGTGTTGTCCAGACTTTCGAGGGGAAGTGCCAGCAGTTGCAGCATGCGGTAGCCGATCGCCTCGCGCGTGAGGTTGAAGGCGTGCCGCTTGCCTTCATCGCCGCCCGGCGCGTGCGACGGATCGGCATAGCCCCAGTGAATCTTGACAGGGCTTCCCGGCCAGAACGGGCACTGTTCGGCCGCTGCGCTGTCGCAGACCGTGATGACGATGCGCATGTGCGGTGCGCCATCCTGCGCGAATTCATCCCAGCTTTTGCTGCGATAGCCTTGCGTATCGATGCCCGCGTTCGTCAGCGCTTCAAGTGCGAACGGATTGATGCGTCCGCTCGGGGCGCTGCCCGCGCTATACGCGCGGACGTCCTTGCCGAGCTTCTTCGCCCAGTGGTTCAGCATGCCCTCGGAAAGCACACTGCGTGCAGAATTGTGTGTGCACAGAATGAGTACGTTCGTGGTCATGGTGTTATAGCGTCAACGTGGACGTGAAACCGCTTAATGTTGGTTCTCCGTCAACATTTGCACGAGTCCGCGCCTGGCTCAAGGCAAGGTTGCCCCTGGCAGCAGTTTTCGGTCAGAAAGCCAAGCACCGCGCTCATCTGGTCATAGGCGGCCCGATAGATCAGGCTGCGCCCGTCGCGCTCCTGAGTGACGAGCCCCGCGTGCATCAGCTCCTTCAGGTGAAAGGAGAGCGTCGCGTTGGGAACCTCGAGTTGCTCCGCCATGGCGCCCGGCGTCAACCCGGTCGGACCAACGACGACCAGCATGCGGAACACACGCAGGCGTAGCTCGTGAGCGAGCGCCGCAAGTGCGCGGATAACGTCTTTATTTTCCATAATTCCAATATAGTCGAAATATAGCGTAAAAGCAAATCGCTGCGGCAGTTAAAGCACACCCAACCCTCCGGCTTCTCGAAGGCTCGCTATGGATGACCTCCTAGGCCTGAGCGATGTTCACAGCGCCGCCACCACGCCCCACGCGCGATCGAACCCGATAACGCCCCGGACTCACCCCATACATCCGCCTGAAGGCAAGGCTGAACGCCGTTGCCGACTCATAGCCTATTTGCCGCGCAATGGCGGCGAGCGGTTCGTCCCCTGCTTTCAGTACGCTACACGCCAACGTCAAGCGCCAGCGCGTCAGATACTCGAGCGGCGGCAGGCCCACCTGCGCCCTGAAGCGCTCCGAAAACCCCGTGCGTGACATCGCCACGGCAGAAGCGAGGTCTTCGACTTTCCAGCGCCGTGCGACCTCGCCGTGCATCAATCGAAGCGCGCGGCCAATCTTGGCGTCGGCCAGCGCGCCGAGCCATCCTGCCGGCGCCTTTCCCCCCGCGAGCCACGCCCGGAGAATGTTGACGAGCACGATGCTCGCAAGGCTTGCTGCCATCGCCACCGCACCTGGCCTCACGTCCTCGGTTTCCATCGCAATCAGCTTCGACGCCAGTTCGAGCGCGCCGGTACCCGGCGCATCCGACCGGATATGGATGAGCGGCGGCAACGCGTCGAGCAGCAGGCGACTGACATCGTCGTCGAGGATGAAGCGGCCGCCGGCCCCGACCGTGCGCGTTGGCCCTTGCCCGAACCGCACCACGCCGTCGTCGTCGGGATGCGGCGGCAGCACGTCGACGCTTTCGCGCAGGGGCGCATCCGGCGCGCTGGCAAAACAATAGGGACGTCCATCCGTCAGCAGATAAAAATCTCCCGGCGCAAGCTTGACGACGTCGGCCGTACCGTCGATCCAGAGCCAACGGTCGCCTTCAATGATGCTGCCGAACTTGATGTGCCGGTACGCGGCAAATCGCAACGCCCAAGGTCCGGCGCCCTCCAGACGGGCCGAAAGCACGCTTTGAACCCGAAGTAGAGCCAGGACGTCGGAAAGGGGATCCATCGGCGGTTTTGTACGATCGAATAGAAAATATGTTCTTTTCATTATTGATGAAACGGCCAAGACCGGCAACACTGCGGTTGTTTCAAAGACTCGGGAGACAGCAATGGCGAACCAGCAGATGAAGGCCTGGCGTTTGACACGCATGGGCGGCCAACTGAGCCAGAAGCGCGTGCCCGTCCCCGAGGTTCGCGCCGGCAGCGTGCTGGTGCGCGTGGAGGCGTGCAGCCTGATGTCCTATCTGAAGTCCTACGTCGAGGGGAAGCTGCCGTTCTACTCGCCGCCCGAAGGCGAATACACCATCGGCACCAACGGAGTCGGCGTCGTGGAAACCGTCGGCCGCGATGTCTGGCACATCAGGGCGCGACAACGTGTACTGATCTCGTCGCATTTCGTTGCCCGCGAGAACGTCGACGATCCCGGCCAGGTCCTGATCGGCTCGACGGCAGGCGCGGGCTCACAGACCGTTCTCGCAGACTGGCCGGACGGCACCCTGGCGGATTACACACTGGTTCCCGTCGAAGCTGTCACGCCCGTCGATGGCCTGGATCATATCGACAGTGCCCAACTGGCCGCGTTGAGCCGTTTCATCGTTCCGTTTGGCGGCTTGCTGCGTGGGCGTCTTGCCGCCGGTGAAACCGTAGTCGTGACGGGTGCCACGGGCGCGTACGGCACCGCGGCCGTGCTGCTTGCCGTTGCGATGGGCGCTTCGCGCATCATCGCCGCCGGCCGCAATCGGGCCGCGCTCGACACGATCGCCCGCATCGGCGGTGCGCGCGTGCGACCGGTCGCGCTGCGCGGCGAAGTTGCCGCCGATGCCGCTGTCATTCGGGAGGCGGCAGGAGGCGGTGTGGACATGGCATTCGACATGGTGGGCAATGCCGGCGATCCGAATGCCACGCTCGCCGCTCTGCACAGCTTGCGGCGGGCCGGTCGCCTCGTATTGATGGGGAGCATGACGGTCGAACTGCCGATCCCCTATACGCAGGTGATGCTCAACAGCTGGGAGATCCTCGGACAGTTCATGTACCCGCCCGCAGCGTATCGCCGTCTGATCGAACTCGTGCGCAGCGGCCAACTGGACCTGTGTGCCATCCAGCCGCGCGTTTATCCGTTCGCGGACTTGCCCAATGCGATGCAAGCCGCCGCCGCGGCCGGCAGTGCCGAATACGTCGTGGTCAAGCCCTGAACCTCCACTACCCTACCCGCAGAGTCCCATGCCGCATTCCCAAACGCCCCTCCATTCCGGCTTCGGCTCGCAGAGCACCGCGCTGGAAGTACTCGGTGCCGCCAATCTCGCCGGCAAGACTGCCATCGTCACGGGCGGCTACTCCGGCATCGGCCTTGAAACCACGGCCGCCCTGGCCACCGCCGGCGCGACGGTGATCGTGCCGGCGAGAGAGCCGGAGAAGGCACGCCAGGCCCTGTCGTCCATCGCGCGGATCGAACAAGGACAGATCGACCTGATCGATCCCGCGTCCATCGATCGTTTCGCCGACGCGTTCCTTGCGACGGGACGTCCGCTGCACATGCTCGTCAACAATGCCGGTGTGATGGCGGTGCCGCTGCAGCGCGATGCGCGCGGCAATGAACTTCATCTCTCGGCGAATCACCTGGGACATTTTCAACTGACCGTTCGCCTGTGGGATGCGTTGAGGCGTGCGCAAGGCGCGCGCGTCGTCACGCTTTCTTCCGGTGCTCACCGGCGTTCGCCGTTCGACTTCGACGATCCCAATTACGAGCGTGAGAAATACGACAAGTGGAACGCTTATGCGAGATCCAAGACCGCCAACGTACTGTTCACCGTGGGTCTTGATCGCCGGGGCGAGCCGCATGGCATTCGTGCGTTCGCCGTACACCCCGGACGCATTGAAACGAATCTGCAGCGACACATCCCGCTTTCGGAATTACAGAAGATGGGCTTTCGGAACACCCGCGGCGAAATTCCAGCGGACCAGGTCGGCATGTACAAGACCGCGCAGCAGGGCGCGGCCACGACGGTCTGGTGCGCCGTTAGCGCGGCCCTGGAAGGTATCGGCGGCGTCTATTGCGAAAACTGCGATATTGCGCAGGCCGTCGGTGCAGAGCATCAGGCCTTGGACGGAGTGCTTCCGTGGGCAATCGATGCGCACGACGCTGAGCGGCTGTGGCAATTGAGCGAGCGAATGACCGGCGTTTCCATTTAAAGCAACGGTCACGGAGAGGGTTTTCAACGCTGAAAACCCGCTCGACAGAACTTGCGGCCGTTAGCCTGCGCGAAGCGGCACCGGAGGTGCAGTGACTCGGACCGGTATTGGCCTTGCCCCGGACGTATCGTTAAGCCGTGCCGGACCGCCTTTTCGTCTCGGCGAGGTAGGTCAGTCCGAGGCTCTCGAGCGCCTGCGCCTGCGCCTGAACCGATGCCGCTTGAGCGTTGAGGGCGTCGGCGCCGAATGACTGCCCTACGACCCAACGTGCAGGGCGCGTACCGTTTGCCTGTTCGACTAGCTGCACGATTGCATCGGCCACATCGTGCGGATTCGGGGCTTGGTCGCTCGCGAACAGCGCCATTAACGTCTCTACCATCTTGTCCGGAATCGCACCGGCTTCACCGTAGCCAAGCGCACGCACCGCGTCGGCGGGCCGCTGCGCGCTGGCGAAGATATTCGTTGGATAGTGACTGGGTTGAACGAGGACGACGTCGACGCCCAACGTCGATAACTCATAGCGGTAGCTGTCGGTTAAAGCTTCAATTGCGAACTTCGATGCGCCATAGAGACCGAAGAACGGAAACGTCACGCGGCCGAGTATCGAGCCGATGTTCACGACCAGGCCTTCACCCTGTTTCCTGAAGGCCGGCAGTACCGCTCTCAACGTTCGCTGAATGCCGAATACGTTCACATCGAAGAGTGCCTGTACCTGCTTGGTGGTGAACGCTTCGGAAACGCCAGCTGACCCAATACCTGCGTTGTTGATGAGGACGTCGAGACGACCTGCATTTTCCAGTACTAAAGCTACGCCGCGTTCGACGGACGCATCGTCCGTCACGTCGAGTTCGATGACATGCACGCCTCTCGCCCGGAGGGCATCGGCATGAGGCCGGTTTCGGCCGGCGCTGTCGCGCATCGACGCGAATACCCGGTGCCCGGCGCGTGCGAGCGTCTGCGCCGTGTCGCGGCCGAAGCCGCTGCTCGCGCCGGTTATCAGAATATTTTTAGGCATGCTGAGTGTTTCCAAAAATGAGGTTAGAGAACCGGGACCGAGAGCGCATCGGTATGTGCACGTGCGATGCGACGAGCTCCGAACCGCTCATGCTCCTTTCCTTTCTCAGGCGGCATAGACCTCCACCGCATTGCTATGCAGTCTAGGCTTTGCACGGAAACCGGGCTATAGTCGTAAATGACATTAATAGCGATATTTACGACATGCGATTGTCCATCCTGGCCCTCGACGGTCTCTTCGACACCGGGCTGACCGTGCTGCTGGATACCTTCGCGATGGCCAACGAACTGGCTTCTGCACAGGGCTTTGCCGCAGCGCCCTTCGACGTCAGTGTTATTGGCGTGCGCAGACGCATCCATACCGCGCACGGCTTGTCCATGCAGGTGGAACCGGCAAGCAGCGTACGCCATCCGGACTGGGTGATCGTGCCTGCGCCCGGTGTCAGGCAGCCGGAGCGCCTGATCGAGACGTTGCAGCGCCGGGACGTGTGCGATGCGATGGCGCACCTTCGCGCCTGGCGTGCCGACGGCGTGGGCGTGGGCGCCGCCTGTATCGGTACCTTTCTGCTGGCCGAAGCAGGGCTTCTGGATAATCGCGAGGCGACCACCACCTGGTCACTCTCGCCTTTCTTTCGTCAACGTTATCCGGCAGTGGAGCTGAATGATTCGCGGATGGTCGTCGCCGCGGACCGCCTCGTGACGGCGGGGTCGGCCATGGGCCATCTCGATCTTGCGCTGTGGTTGCTGCGTCAAGCCAGCCCCGCACTGGCAACGCTCGTTGCCCGCTTCATGCTGATCGACAAGCGTTCGTCACAGGCCGAATACATCATTCCGGATTACCTTGCACACGCCGATCCCCTGGTTGCGCGATTCGAGCGATGGGCTCGCGAGAACCTGTCCGTGGGTTTTTCGCTTCAGAGCGCGGCAGCCGCATTAGCCGTCGGACCGCGCACGTTGCAGCGCCGTACCGAGGCGGTACTGGGCAAGTCGCCATTGGCGTTCTTCCAGGATCTGCGCATCGAGCGGGCACAGAATCTCGTCTCCATGGGTTACGACCTGGAGAAAATCGCAAGCGAGGTGGGCTACGCGGATTCCGCGACGTTGCGAGCCTTGCTGCGTCGCAGGCTCGGCCGTGGAGTGCGGGAGCTGCGCGCGAGCAATCGGTAGCGTCCGTGGACGGATCGGCATTTCTCGCCAACGTGGAGAGACGCAGCGTGGAGGACCGTCGCTGCGTCGGCACCGGCGCGTTCGTGCGCTGCGATGCACTAGCGCGTGCGGGCTCGCTCCTGATTGCCCGTCAGTTCGACCATGAAGTCAAGAAAAGCCCGGGTCTTTGCCGGGACGTAATGCCGGGATGGGTAGTAGGCGTATAAGGGGTATCGCTCGTCTGTCCACTCGGGAAAGAGATTGATCAACCGGCCGTCGGCAATCAGGGGCTCCGCGCCGAGCAGCAGCATCTGCGCAATTCCGGAACCGGCGAGACACGCGTTGAGCAGGGCGCCCGGATCGTTTACCGTGAGGCGTCCCCGGGTGTCGACCACAAGGCGTCTGCGCCTGCGATGGAATTCCCACTGGAACGGCTTGCCGGTCTCCGGGTTGCGAAATTCGAGGCATCGGTGGCTTCGGCTTTCGAGGTCCTCGGGTTTTGCCGGCCGTCCACGGCGCGCGACGTACGAGGGCGCCGCGACCGTCACAATCGGGGTATCGAGCAGCTTTCTCGCGATCAGCGTCGACGCCTGTGGTTCGCCGAATCGCACGGCGAGGTCGAAGCCATCCATGACGAGGTCGCCAAGGCTGTCTCGAGCGATGAACTCGATTTCGAGTTCGGGATGCGCATCCATGAACGCATCGAGTGGTTGCCCGAGAATGGTCCGATAGACGACAGGATCCAGATTGATTCTCAGCTTTCCGCGCACAGCGGAGGCGCCACCTGCCGCGGCCGCGGCTGCCTCTTCCAGCCCCGCCAGATGGGGCATGACCTGCTCGTAAAAGCGGCGGCCCTCTTCAGTCAGCGAGACGGAGCGCGTGGTTCGGTTGAAGAGCCGGATGTTCAGCCTTTTTTCCAGCCGCGCAATCGCCCGGCTGACTCCCGGCGGCGTCATGCCTATCACTTCCGAGGCGGCCGCGAACGTCCCAGCATCCACCACGGCGGCGAACACGCTGATGCTGCCGGACAGCTTCTCGCTACTGGATCTCATGGTGGTTTGAGTGAATAGGGGTGGCCAATCGCGAGCGGCCACTGAAGGCCGGCGCGCCAACGCCGCCCAGTGCAGCAAAGCCGGGCGTCCGCGTCGATCATGCCGAATTGGTGACTCGTTGTCACTTATCTAATGCCATCCATGTTGTTTTGTTTCGTTCGGTGTTTGCCCAGAATGCGAACGACGTGTTCACACCTGGAGGATGAGCAATGTATGCAATAACAGGAATCACCGGCAAGGTCGGCGGCGCACTGGCCCGCCAGCTGCTGGCAGCAGGTCAGCGGGTGCGCGCAGTCGCGCGCGACGCGACGCGAGCCGGATCGTGGGCGGAGCGCGGTTGCGAGATCGCGACGGCTCGCATGGAAGACCCTTCATCGCTCGCGGACGCGTTTGCGGGCGCGACGGGCGTTTTTATCCTGCTGCCTCCTGAGTTCGATCCGCAGCCCGGGTATCCGGAAGCGCGCAAGGTGATCGAAGCCGTCTCCGCAGCGCTTATGAAGGCGCGCCCCGAAAAGGTCGTTTGCCTGTCGACGATCGGCGCGCAGGCTAAAGAGCCCAATCTGCTCACGCAACTCACGCTGATGGAGCAGGCGCTGCGCGAGATGCCGATGCCGGTGACGTTCCTGCGACCTGGCTGGTTCATGGAGAACGCCGCGTGGGACGTCGCGTCCGCGCGCGACAATGGCGTCGTCGCCAGTTACCTCCAGCCGCTCGACAAGCCCGTGCCGATGGTCGCCACCGCGGACGTCGGCCGCGTCGCGGCAGAACTGCTCCAGCAGACGTGGCACGGTGTGCGCACCGTCGAGCTCGAAGGTCCCCGCCGGGTGAGTCCCGACGACCTCGCGTCGGCTTTCGCCCGGGTGTTGAGCCGTGAGGTACGCGCGGAAGGGGTCGACAGGCGAACCTGGGAGGCGCTGTTCCGCGCGCAGGGCATGAAGCATCCGCTACCGCGCATGCGCATGCTGGACGGCTTCAACGAAGGCTGGATCGATTTCGAGAGTTCTCCTGACAAAATCTTGCATGGCCACGTCGCATTGGAGACGGTTCTGGGCGAACTTGTGTCGCGTACGGTCTGAACCCATTCGGCCGGCGACGCGTGGCGCGAGCGCCCTGCGCCCCACCTATGCATGGGGTTGCCCGTCAAACGAAGGGCGATATTCCACGTCGGGAGGAATGTCGCAATTGTCGCCATTAATGTCATTTATGACTATGGTGCACGCCCCCGCCGCGAGTCTAGACTGCGAAGCACTATCTCGGCGCTCGGCGGGTTTCACTACGGAGTCTAAGGCAGCAGGCATTCCCGTCGTTCCGCCGCCGCTTTGCGTCTTACCGGTTCGCCTACTCCAGAGGTCACCATGAAATCGACTCCCGGCAACATCCTCGACACGATCGGCAACACGTCGCTCGTCCCTTTGCGAAACGTGGTCCCGAAGAACGGCGCGCGCGTTTTCGTCAAGCTCGAAAGTCAGAATCCGACTGGCAGCATGAAAGACCGGATCGCGCTCGAGATGATCGAAGCGCCGGAGCGCGACGGGCGTCTGAAGCCCGGCGGCGCAGTGGTCGAATACACCGGCGGCAGCACAGGCGTGTCGCTCGCACTGGTGTGTGCGGTCAAGCGGCATCCGCTGCACCTGGTTTCATCGGATGCGTTTTCGAAGGAGAAACTGGACCACATGCGCCTGCTTGGCGCGAAGCTGACGATCGTCCCGAGCGACAACGGCAAGCAGACCGGAAAGCTGACCAAGGACATGATTCGCGAAGCGCATCGGATTGCCGCAGAGATGGGCGCCTACATTACTGCGCAGATGGAAAACACCGATCAGCTCAACGCCTATACGAAGATGGCCGACGAGATCTGGGAGCAGACCGGCGGCCGTCTCGACGGCTTCGTTCAGAGCGTCGGCACGGCCGCGTCGCTGCGCGCGACTTCGCGGCGCTTGCGCGAGCACGATGCACGCATTCGGATCACCGGGGTCGAGCCGGCAGAATCCGCGGTGCTCTCGGGCGGTCCGACTGGAGCGCACAAGATAGACGGGATCGGCGCGGGCTATATCGTGCCGCTCTGGCACGACGGTATCGCCGACGAACTGGAGCGTGTCTCGACGGACGATGCGAGAGCCATGGCGTTCCGGCTGGCCGCTGAGGAGGGACTCTTCTGCGGAACCTCGACGGGAGCCAACGTAACCGGCGCATTGCGACTCGCGGAACGGCTTGGCCCCGACGCCACGGTCGTGACGATCATGTGCGACACAGGCATGAAGTATCTGAAGTCGTTCGCGCAGACCCTGGGCTGATGGCTTCCTTGATGTAATGAAGCCGCAGCAGCCGTTGTCATCCTTCTGGTCGATGTCGAGCGCGGCGCCGCGTCTGTAGAAGATCGTGCCGACGCTTGGCGTCGTGATGATCGACCTCGATCGCATGAAGACCGGCGGCAAGATTTTCGGCTATCACGGCAACCGCTTCGACGCACTCTCCAATTTCCCGGTCGGTGCGCACGCTCGGGTGCTCAACGTCACGCGGCATCCCGAATGAACATGTCGTCCTGACGGCGGGCAAGGGGCACCGCCAGGGCTTCAACACCGGCAATCTGCTTCAACTCACCGGTTGACGATCCGCGCCGGCACGCTGATCGCCAGCAACCCGCCCAACACCATAAACGCCGCGAGCATATACATGCCGGAATCGTTAGCCGCGGTCGCCTGCTTGAGCCAGCCCACCGCATACGGACTCAGGAACCCGGCGAGATTGCCGATTGAATTGATCATCGCGATGCCGGCCGCCGCGCCCGTTCCCGCCAGAATCGCCGTCGGCAAACTCCAGAAGAGCGGCAACGTAGTCAGGATGCCCATGGTCGCGAGCGTGAGAGCAGCCATCGCGAGCAACGTGTTCTGCGCCCAGACCACCGAGAGCACGAGCCCGATCGCCCCGGCGAACGCGGGCAGTGCGATGTGCCAGCGCCGCTCGCGCGTGCGGTCCGCGCTGCGCGCGACGAGCACCATCGCGATCACCGCTGCCGCGAACGGAATCGCCGAGAGCAGCCCAATCGCGAACGCATCCTTCACGCCGGTCGCCTTGATGATGGTCGGCAGCCAGAAGCTCACGCCATACAAACCCATCACAAACGAAAAGTAGGTGAGGCTCAGCATGAGCACGCGGCCGCTCGTCAGCACCTGGCGGATCGGCATGTCGTGTTTGGTGGCTTCCTCCGCGGAAACGTGACGCTGCAGCAACTCCTGTTCTTCCTTCGTCAGCCACCTGGCTTTCGCAATGCGGTCGTCGAGCGCGAAGAACACCAGAATGCCGACCAGCACCGAAGGCACGCCTTCGAGCAGAAACAGCCACTGCCAGCCATGCCAGCCGTTCATGCCGTTGAACGTCTTGAGGATATAGCCCGACACCGGCCCGCCGATCACGCCCGAGAGCGCAATTGCCGTCATGAACCACGTCGTCATGCGCCCGCGCCGATGCGCCGGATACCAGTAGGTGAGGTAAAGAATAATGCCTGGAAAGAAGCCTGCTTCGGCAATGCCGAGCAGAAAGCGCATCACGTAAAACATGGTCGGCGTGGTGACGAACATGGTCAACATGGAGATCACGCCCCACGACACCATGATCCGCGCAATCCATACCCGCGCGCCCACCTTGTGCAGGATCACATTGCTTGGGATTTCGAAGAAAAAATAGCCGACGAAGAAAATGCCTGCGCCGAAGCCATAAACAGCATCGCTCAAGCCGAGGTCGCTCGTCATTTGCAGTTTCGCGAAGCCGACGTTCACGCGGTCCAGATACGCGACCACGTAGCAGAGCATGAGAAGCGGGGCGAGCCGCCAGTTCACCTTGCGGTAGGTCGCCTCCTCGAACGTGGAAGGCGGCGCACCCGCGCCGGGATGGTGGAGCGGATCTGCGGGACTAGCCATGGTGTCTCCTCTTTTCTTGTGGAATTGAAGTGCCGCGTCGATCGATTCTAGCCGTGCGGCGCGGCTCGCACGTCAATTGAATACCGGGGGAAAACACTGAGCCCGGCAAGCGCCGGGCGTGAACGGCGCTTGCTCAACGGCTCGAGGGCTCAAGGGCTCAAGGGCTCAAGGGCTTGGCAAACGCAAGCAAGCGCGGGCGGAACACGCAATGTACCGCTACACGCAGCGGCCGCCGTCCACTTCCAGGCACACGCCGGTGATGAACTCGGCTTCGTCCGAAGCCAGATACAGCGCGGCGTTGGCAATGTCCTGTGGCGTCGAGAAGCGGCCGAGCGGAATGCCGGCGAGAAAGCGCTTGCGGTTCTCAGGCGTATCTTCGACGCCCATGAATTCCGACAGCAGCGCCGTTTCGCCGATTACCGGATTGACGCAGTTCACGCGGATGCGGTCGGGCCCGAGTTCCACGGCAAGCGACTTGCTCGCGATGATCACCGCGCCCTTGCTGCCGTTGTACCAGACGAGCCCCGGCCGCGGCCGCACGCCCGCCGTGGAGGCGATATTGATGAAGCTGCCGCCGCCTCGCTCGCGGAAATACGGCACGAATTCCTGCACGCTCCAGTAGATGCTCTTCACGTTCACCGCATAGACGCGGTCGAACTCCGCCTCCGTGACTTCGAGCACCGGCTTGTTGCGATGCGTGGTGCCCGCGTTGTTGACGACGATCTGCACGCTGCCGAAGTCTTCCAGCGCCGCCTCGCGCAGCTTCTGCCAGTCCTCGCGTTGCGCGACGTTGCCCGCGACCGCAATGGCCTTACCGCCCGCCAGCGCAATCTCGCTCGCGACGCGCTCGGCGGCCGGCCCGTTCAGATCGTTGACCACGACGTTCGCGCCTTCGCGCGCGTAAGTCTTTGCGATGCCTTCGCCGAAACCCGAGCCGCCGCCCGTGACGATGGCCGTTTTACCTGTCAACCGCATGATGTCTCCGCTGTTTATGTTGTGACGTTGCCACTGGCTGAACCGTGAAGCGACAACCCGCGCACCACCTAGCCGTGCCGGATCGCAATAGTCTTCAGCACGGTAAAGCCGTACAGCGCCTCGAAGCCTTTTTCGCGCCCGTGGCCCGAATGCTTGACGCCGCCAAACGGCAATTCGACGCCGCCGCCCGCGCCATAGTTGTTGATGAACACCTGCCCCGAGCGGATGCGCCGCGCAAGACGCATCTGCCGCGCGCCGTCGCGTGTCCAGATGCCGGCCACGAGGCCGAATGGCGTGCCGTTGGCGAGTGCGAGCGCTTCGTCTTCGTCGCTGAAGGACATGGCGGCGAGCACGGGGCCGAACACTTCGTCGCGCGCGAGACGGTGGTTCGCAGGCACATCGCGCAACAAGGTGGGCGCCTGGTAGAAGCCGCTTTCCGGCGCTTCGGGAATCACTTCGCCGTGCGCGGCCATGGCAATGCCGTCGTGCTGCGCGTCGGAGAGAAAGTCCCACACGCGCCGCTGCTGCTTCGCGTTGATGAGCGGCCCGCAATCCAGGTCGGCATGCGAAGGCCCGACGCGCAGCGCATTGAACGCGCCGCTCAGCCGGTCGAGCAGCGGCTCGTAAATGGCGCGATCGATCAGCACGCGGCTGCCCGCCGAGCAGGTTTGCCCGGCGTTCTGCACGATGGCTGAGACGAGCACGGGCAGGGCGGCGTCGAGATCGGCATCGGCGAACACGATTTGCGGCGACTTGCCGCCCAGCTCCAGGGTGACCGGCACGTGGTTCTCAGCGGCCATTTGCGTGACGAGCTTGCCGGTTTCCGGCGAACCGGTGAACGAAATATGATCGATGCCCGGATGGCGCGCGAGCGCTGCGCCGGCGTCGTGGCCATAGCCGGTGACGACGTTCAGCGCGCCCGCGGGCAAGCCCGCTTCGGCCGCCAGTTCGGCGACGCGCAGCACCGACAGACACGCGTCCTCGGCAGGTTTGACGACGCAGGCGTTGCCCACCGCGAGCGCGGCGCCCACGCTGCGTCCGAATATCTGCATCGGATAATTCCACGGCACGATGTGGCCGGTCACGCCGTGCGGCTCGCGGATCGTCATCACCGTGTAGCCGGCCTGGTAGGGCAGCGTTTCGCCGTGAAGCTTGTCCGCCGCGCCCGCGTAGAACTCGAAATAGCGCACGAGCGCCGCGGAATCCGCGCGCGCCTGCTTGAGCGGCTTGCCGGTGTCGCGCGCTTCGAGCTGCGCCAGTTCTTCCTGATGGGCGGCGACGAGCATGGAGAGCCGGTACAGCACGCGTCCGCGTTCGGCCGCGCTGGCCGCGCCCCACGCGCCTTCAAAGGCGCGGCGGGCGGCGTGCACGGCGGCGTCGATGTCCGCCGCGGTGCCGCGCGCGAGTTGAGTGAACGGCTGACCGTCCGAGGGATCGAGCACGGCGATCGTCTCGCCGCCTGAGGCAGCGGCCCACTCGCCGCCGATGAAATGCCGGGCTTCTTGCATGCAGACTCCTTGAGGTCGCGCAGCCGGCGCTCGTGCGAACCAGCACGGAGCCGAACGCCGCTGCGCGGTGTTCACAAACGAGAGGCACAATCGAAAGACGCCAGACGATTATCGCGCCGATCCGCCGCGGGATGCCATCGGCCGATTGGCTATAATGGCGCATTCCGCACTGTCCGGCCGCAGCGCACCATTCGAGGCGAGTTTCGCCGTATCGCTATCGCTTCGAGCCCGCGCGCCGCATGCCGTGCTCCGAATTCCATCTGACCAGAGAGCGCTCATGAGCTTCAATAACGTCCCCGCAGGGAAAGACCTTCCGCAAGATTTCAACGTCATCATCGAAATCCCGGCGCAAAGCGACCCGGTGAAGTACGAAGCCGACAAGGACCTGGGCCTGCTCGTCGTCGACCGTTTCATCAGCACCGGCATGCGCTATCCGGCCAACTACGGCTTCATCCCGCAAACGCTGTCGGGCGACGGCGATCCGGTCGACGTGCTGGTGATCACGCCGTTCCCGCTGCTGGCCGGCTCGGTGGTGCGCGCACGCGCGCTCGGCATGCTGCAAATGACTGACGAATCGGGCGTGGACGCGAAGCTGATCGCCGTTCCGCACGACAAGATCTGCCCGATGACCGCGAGCCTCAAGTCCATCGACGACGTGCCGGCGTACCTGAAGGACCAGATCAAGCACTTCTTCGAGCAATACAAGGCGCTGGAAAAGGGCAAGTGGGTGAAGGTCGAAGGCTGGGCCGACATCGACGCCGCACACAAGGAAATCAGCGAAGGCGTGGCGAACTACAAGAAGTAAATCGCCGTCTCGGTCGCCGATGTCATTCGCCTGGGCGTCGGGCGGGGCCGGGTCATCGGTTCGTTGACCGCGGCGCATGCAGCAGAAAACCGCGCGAGCCTGCCCAAGGCCGCGCGGTTTTTTGTTGCGCCCCGGCCGGGCAAGGCTGCCCGCCAGGCAGCGCCCAACCTCACGCCCGCTCGCATAGCCGAAACGCATCGCGTGGATGAACCAAAGCCATTTTTATATCCTGGTGTAAACCCTTAAGATTCGTGGCTCGTGGTTGCCGCTCCGGCGCCGCTCACACGCCCGCTTCAGGAACCCACCGTCCGGATGATGAACCGCAAGTCGCACCCGCCGTCTTTCTCGCCCCGCTGGTCGAATCGGCTGTATGCGATCGCTTCGGCGATCTATCGCAAGCGGCCGGTGTGGATGGTGTCGTTTTCCGCCAGCGAGGCGAGCCTCTCCGAAGGCTTGCGGGCCGCGTGCGCATCGACGGCCATGCTGGCGATGGGCAACCTGCTGCACGACCCGACTTTTGCATGGGCGGCCATCGGCGCGTTCTGGACCTGTCTCGCCGATGCCGCCGGTTCCAACCGCGCGCGCTTTGCGTCGATGATGGGCTTCGCGCTGCTTTCCACGCTATGCGGCGGGCTCACCGCCTTGGCGTCGGCGAGCGGAACGGCGGTCGCGGCGCTCGCCGTCCTCGTCTTCACGAGCCTCGGCGCGTTCGGCCGCATCTGGGGCGCGGCGACTTCGCAGGTGACGATTCTCGCCGCCACCGCCTGCGTCGTGATGGTCGACCGGCCCATGCGCGACGTCCGCGAAGGGCTCGCGTTTCTCGGCGTCTATCTGCTTGGCTGCCTGTTCGCGGTCGCGCTGAGCCTGACGGTGTGGCGCATTCATCCATTCGGCGCGAGCCGCGCTTCGTTGCGCACGGTGTATTGGCGGCTCGCGGACATTGCGCTCGACAGCGCCCGTCTGCTGCAGCAGCGCAGCACGCCGCGCGAGTGGGCGACCCATGCCGCGCAGTTTCGCGCCGATGCGCGCGCCGCGCTCGAGCGCTCGCGCAAGGCGCTGGCCCGCGTGCCGGCCACGCGCACCGGCGCGCGCGAGACATACGACACGCTGCTCGGCTTGCTGACCGAAGGCGAGGCGTTGTTCGCCTATCTGATCGCCGTCTCGGGCGCGTGCGAAAAGATGCCCGCCGGCGCGAACAATGAGCCGCCCGCGCGCCATACCGTGCGGGCGGCCCGTCTGCTCGCGGGCATGGGCGAACTGCTGCGCAACATCGGCGTGGACGCGAACGAAGCGCGCTGGACCCATCTCGCCCGGCTGCAGATGCGTTTGCGCCGGCTGGCCCGGCGTCTCGAACCCGCGCTGATGGAGCCGGTCAAGCTGAAGTCCGATTTCGAACTGGTCGACTTCACGCCGGTGCAGGCGCCGCCGCGGTTCGCCGGGAGCGTCGCAGTCACGCTCGCGCGAGTGTGGTCGACGCTCAAGGCGAATCTGTCTTTCGAGTCCGTGGGTTTGCGCCACGCGGCGCGCGTCGGCGTCACGACGACGGCCGGCTTTCTGGTGATTCGCGCGCTGGGTTTGCCGTTCGGCTACTGGGCGACCATGGCGACGCTGCTGATTCTGCAGCCGTCGATTGCCGCGACCTGGCCGCGCAGCATCGAGCGCGCGGCCGGCAGCATCGTCGGCGGCGTGCTGGCGGCAGGCATCGGCTATGCGATTCATTCACCGCTCGGCATTTCGCTCGCGGTCTTTCCGCTCGTCATGGCCACCATGGCATTGCGCCCCGTCAGCTATAGCCTGTTCGTGCTGTTCCTCACGCCGACGTTCGTGCTCGTCGCCGACTTCGCGACGCCCGGCGCCAGCGAGTTCGCGTTTGCGTTGACGCGCCTCGGCAACAACGTGCTCGGCTGCGTGCTGGCGCTCTTCGCCACCTTCTACCTGTGGCCGACGCGCGAGAAAACCGACTACCGCGCGTATCTCGGCGATGCCGTGCGCGCCAATCTCGCCTACCTGCTCGCCGCGCTGGAGTCGCCGCGCCGCAACGAAAAGGAGGTGGAGCGCCTGCGCAGGGCGGCGGGGCTCGGCAGCAACAACGCGGAGGAAGCGCTCGCGCGCGTTCGGCTGGAAAAGCTCGAGGACTCGATGGTCGATACCGTCACGCTGACGGTGCTGAGTCTGCTGCGCAAGATGGCGGGGACGGCGACGCAGCTGCGGCTAAGCGCCAACCGGCACGAACAGCACGATATGGACGCGCAGTTGCGCGCATGGGTCACGGGGGTCAGCGCGGATATCGAGGCCGCGCTGAATCGGACGATCGTGCCGCTGCGGCATGAGCTGCCCGCGCGCGCGCGCCTGAGCTCGCTCGAAGCGGACGCGGTGGGCGAGCTTGCATTGATGCAGCGTCTGCTTGCCGAACGGATGCGCGAAGCACGGGGTTAAGCGCCCGGCTTACGACGCATCGCCTTGTTTCGCGATGTCTTTGTCCTCGGCCGCCAACTCCGGCTCGGGCAACGGCAACACCGATTCCAGCGTTCGTTCGCCGGCCGCCAGCACGCGCTTCTGGGCCGGCGTGAGCCGCTTGACCCAATACTCGGCGCGCGAAGCGCTCGCGCGATCCGTCAGTTCGAACGACGCCAGCACGCGCAGGGGTTTGCGCGAACGCGTGTAGCGCGCGCCGAGGCCGCTCGCGTGCTTTTCGAAGCGCGCCGCGACGTCGGTGGCAATGCCCGTGTAGACGCTGCCGTCGGAGCATTCGAGCAGATAGAGAAACCACGCCATGGACGCGCGTCAGCCTTTGAACGGATTGTGTTCGCGCAGCTCGTCCACATACGCGTGGATGCTGTTCTTTTCATTGTCGAGGAAATGGCCGACCGCATCGGCGAAAGCGGGATGCGCGAGCCAGTGGGCCGAGCGCGTGACCGTGGGCAGGAAGCCGCGCGCCATCTTGTGCTCGCCCTGCGCGCCGCCTTCGAACGCGCCGAGCTTTTCTTCGATGCAGAACTCGAGCGGCTGATAGTACGCGGTCTCGAAGTGCAGGCACGGCACGTGTTCGAGCGCGCCCCAGTAACGGCCGTACAGCGTGCCGCCGGTTTTTGCGTCGCGCTGATAGACCACGAGCGAACTCGCAATCGGCTTGCCTTCGTATTCCGCGATCACGAGCAGCAGGTTCTCCGGCATCGACGCGCCGATCATGCGGAAAAAGTCGAGATTCAGATACGGGCTCGAAAAGTGCTCGCGGTAAGTCTGCCGGTAACACTTGCTGAAAAAACGCCAGTCGGCGTCCTGAATGTCCTCGCCGCGGATGCGGCGCATCGTGATGCCGGCGTCGCGCACCTTGCGGCGCTCCGCGCGAATGTTCTTGCGCTTCTTCTGTTCGAGCGTCGAAAGAAAATCGTCGAAGTCGCGGTAGCCGTCGTTCAGCCAGTGAAACTGCACGCCTTCGCGCTGCATCATGCCCATGTCGGTGAGCGCGTTCGCCTCGGCTTCGGTCGGAAACAGCACATGCAACGACGACACGTCGGCCTGCTCGGCGAATGCCATCAAGGTGGCCGCGAGATGCCGCAACGCATGGGCGTCGGCGGCAAGGAGACGCGTGCCTTGCACGGGCGTGAAGGGCACGGCGCACAGGAGCTTCGGGTAATACGGCAGCCCGTTGCGCTTGTAGGCGTCGGCCCAGGCCCAGTCGAACACGTACTCGCCGTACGAGTGGCCCTTCAGATAAACCGGCGCCGCCGCCGCGAGCTTGCCCGTGAGCGGGTCCGTCAGCGTGACGAATTGCGGTGCCCAGCCGGTGTCCGCGACCGCGCAACGCGTGGCATGCAGCGCGCTCAGGAACTCGTGCCGCAAGAACGGCGTGGGTTGCGGCTGCCGCGCGAGGAGGGCGTTCCATTCGGCGGCGTCCACCTCGGAGGGCGACGCCAGAATGCCCGTGCGATAATCAAAGCGTTCCTGATTCAATCTGTGTGACTGTTCCAATGAGCGACGCGGTCCGTCAAGCACGTACTGCGTCGTTCGTTTATCCGAGTTGTCCGTTCCGTCGAGCCAATAACACGCCGCGTGACGCGCAAGCTCCCGCTTGCCCGTCGATCCTGCCATGAAGACACGAATCGCTCTTGCTCAAATCAATGTCACCGTCGGCGACTTCGCCGGCAACGTCGCGAAGATCGTCGCTGCCGCGCGTGACGCGCACCATGCCGGCGCAAAACTGCTGATCGCGCCCGAACTCGCGCTGTCCGGCTATCCGCCCGAAGACCTGCTGCTGCGCCCCGCGTTCTACACCGCAAGCGCCGCGGCGCTCGCGGACCTCGCCGCGCAGTTGAAGCAATTTGCGGGGCTGCATGTGATCGTCGGCCATCCGCTGCGTGATGATGCAAACGGCGCGGCGAACAGCGGTGCAAACGGCGGTGCAAACGGCGGGGCGAACCAGGGTCATGGTAATGCAAACAGGCCGATCGAGCGCGGCCTGCCGCCGGTCGACACGTTCAACGCGGCCTCGCTGCTCGTCGACGGCAGGATTGCGGGCACTTATCGCAAGCAGGATCTGCCCAACACCGAGGTGTTCGACGAGAAACGCTACTTCGCGTCCGACCCGCAGCCGTTCGTGTTCGAACTCGACGGCGTGAAGTACGGCGTGGTGATCTGCGAAGACGCGTGGCATGCGTCGGCCGCGCAAATGGCGAAAGCGGCGGGCGCACAAGTGCTGCTTATTCCGAACGGCTCGCCCTTCCACCTGAACAAGGAGGCGGTACGCTTCGACATTCTGCGCGCGCGGATTCGCGAAACCGGGCTGCCCATGGTCTACGTGAACATGGTCGGCGCGCAGGACGAACTGGTGTTCGACGGCGGCTCCTTCGTGCTCGACGCGCAAGGCGAACTCGTCGCGAAGATGGCGCAGTTCCAAGAAGCGACCGCGTTTGTCGACTTCGACAACGGCGCGCCGGTGCGCGGTGAGGCCGACGGCGTAGCGAACGCGGGCAGCGGAGTGAGCAGCGCAATCGCGCCCGAGCTTTCGCTCGAGGCACAGGTCTACGCGGCGCTCGTCATGGGCGTGCGCGACTACGTGAACAAAAACGGCTTTCCTGGCGCGATCATCGGGCTTTCGGGCGGCGTGGACTCGGCGCTGGTGCTGGCCGTCGCGTGCGATGCGCTCGGCGCGGAGCGCGTGCGCGCGGTGATGATGCCCTCGCGCTACACGGCCGACATCTCTACCACCGACGCAGCCGACATGGCCCGCCGCGTGGGCGTGCGCTACGACGAAATCGCGATTGCGCCGATGTTCGACGCATTCCGCAGCTCGCTCGCGCAGGAATTCGAAGGACGCCCGGAAGACGCCACCGAGGAGAACATCCAGGCGCGCATTCGCGGCACGCTGCTGATGGCGCTGTCGAACAAGTTCGGCTCGATCGTGCTCACCACCGGCAACAAGAGCGAGATGGCGGTCGGCTACTGCACCCTCTACGGCGACATGGCGGGCGGCTTCGCGGTGATCAAGGACATTGCGAAGACGCTGGTTTATCGCCTGTGCCATTACCGGAATCAGGCTGCGAGCTTCGAGAAGCAGGACGTGATTCCCGAGCGCATTCTGACGCGCGCGCCGTCCGCGGAATTGCGCGAAAACCAGACCGATCAGGACAGCCTGCCGCCCTATGACGTGCTCGACGCGATCATGCGCATGTACATGGAAGAGGACCGCTCGCTCGCCGAAATCGTCGCGGCCGGTTACGCGGCCGAAGACGTGAAGCGCGTCACGCGGCTCATCAAGATCAACGAGTACAAGCGCCGCCAGGCGCCGATCGGCATTCGCGTCACGCATCGCGCGTTCGGCCGCGACTGGCGTTATCCGATCACGTCACGCTACACCGAACCGGTGGCGTGAGCCGTCGCGGCGGCGCGCCGATGCGCGCCGGACTGCCTCAATGCATCCGGCGCGGCGTAGAATAAAAATCATCCCCTTTCCTTTCACTCTTCCAGTCACGAGACGAGGTTCGCCATGAAGCGCATCACCGCAGTCATCAAACCGTTCAAACTCGACGAAGTGCGCGAGGCGCTCGCAGAAGTCGGCCTCACGGGCCTGACCGTCACCGAAGTCAAAGGCTTCGGCCGGCAGAAAGGCCATACCGAGCTCTATCGTGGTGCAGAGTATGTGGTCGACTTCCTGCCGAAAGTGAAGATCGAAGTGGTGGTGGCGGACAACCAGTGCGATCAGGTGATCGACGCGATCATCGGCGCGGCGCGCACCGGCAAGATCGGCGACGGCAAGATTTTTGTCGCGGACGTGGAGCGGGTGATCCGCATCCGCACCGGCGAGGAAAACGAGGCGGCGGTCTAAGTCATTCGCGCACCGAAGCGGTGCGCCGGCGCATCGCACAACTCGCGCGCCAATAAAAAACGGTGCGATACCCTTGCGGACATCGCACCGATACGCGCCTCTCGCAGCAGCGTGAAAAAGATTCTCTTGAAGACCATCTAAGCCCCGAAGGCAATGCCCTCGGGGAACACCGTTTGATCAGAACGAGTGTTGAATACCTGCGTACACGCCAGTCTGGCTGTGGCCCGGCAGCGGGTTCTCGTTGTAGGAGACCGTGCCGTCCGAGGCGGTGATGTTGCCGCCGTTGCCTGCGTTGTTGGCGTCCAGACCGAAGTTGGCCGTCTTGCTGTTACGCACGGTTGCGATCTGGATGTCGAGCAGCGTGCGCTTCGACAGGTTGTACGAACCGCCGATCGTGTAGATCGTTGCGTTACCGCCGCCCTTGTTCGCATTCACGTGGTAGACCGCCGCGATCAGTGCAGCAGCCGGCGTGGCTTGCCACGTCACACCGCCCCATTCGTGATCGAGCGACGTCGGCGAGGTGCCTGCCGCGCTGGCAGCCGACGACGTACGCACGGCCTGGTACGCGCCCTGGACCTTGAACTGGCCGAGGAACACGTTGAAGGCAGCCGTGTATTCACGCGATGCGGTGAACGGGTTCGTGAAGTTGCCGTTTGCCGAGTTGCGGATTTCGTCGTACATGCCGCGAACCTGGAACAGCGACGAGGTGTACGTCAGTTGCAGGCCGGCTTCACGGCCTTGCGGCGTCGTGCCGTTACCGTTCCAGTTCGTCGCGTTCGACAGCGCGTACTGGCCGTACACGTCAAAGCCGTAGAACTTCGGCGACTGGTAAGCAATGTTGTTGCTCGATTGCGGCCAGTTGCGGCCACGCACCAGCGATGCCGACGACCAGTTCGATTGACCGAACGGGTCGAAGTCCCACACGCCGTTCGAGATGAAGAGCATGCGGCCCATCGTCAACGTACCGTATGCGCTGTTCGACAGACCGACCGTTGCCCAGCGATTGAAGAGACCGCCGCCGCCAGGACCCTGGCCGTTCATCGTGTTGAACGAGCCTTCCAACTGGAACAGGACCTTGTTGCCGCCACCGATGTCCTCGACGCCCTTCATACCCCACAGGCTGGTGCCCCAGTCACCGCTTTCCGCGCGGAAGCGGGAGGTCGAACCGGTATAGTTGGCGTTCGGCAGCCCGCTGATGTATTCGAGACCTGCGTCCAGGCGGCCATACAGCGTCACGCTGCTTTGAGCATGCGCAACAACACCGGCCGACATCAGCGCAGCGGCGAGCAAAGCTTTCTTCATCTTCTCCTCCATACCCTGTCAAAAAGTGAAACCCAGTACTGCGAATGGTGTTCGGACGCGAGCCGCGCCGAACAGAAATCGGTACCAGGGAGATTAGCGGGCGGATTGGTCTCCTGTCCTGACCTGCAGCCTTGGGGCTGTCTGGTGGTCATGCCGATCCCTCGCCGACCGGTTCTCCTCTGTGCTTTGAAGTAAAACTACTTTTAATGAACTTAGTTTTGCTACTTTGGTTACTAATTTATCAAAAATAGACTTGAGTGTGAGAAGAAATTAGTACCGGCGTTGACCTGTGTCTCCAAATTGCAATACCGATGTGCGCAAAGACCCGTTGCACAGTTCGCCAAAACGGCGAAACCCCTTATACGACAAGGGAATCACGGATCGCGCGCAGCAAGATTAAGGATTGCCACTATTGACGCTTGCGATACGGCAGGTTAGGGCGCAAAAGGCGGCCTGAGAGGCCTATGGGAGGGGCTTCGGCGCGCCGAAACGCAGCGATTACACAGTTGACCGAAATAAAAAAGGCGCTCGTAAGCGCCTTGTAAAATTACTTCGACTACAACCCGTTATCAAGATACGTGGACGAATCTCAAATACCAGGTTGTGCGATAGGTTGTGCTATTTGAGACTGCCGGAAAGGAACTGCTTCAGGCGCTCGCTGCGAGTGTTTCTGAACACCTCGTCGGGGTGGCCTTCTTCTTCCACGCGGCCTTGATGCAGGAACATCACGTGGTTCGACACGTTGCGCGCAAACGCCATTTCGTGCGTGACGACGATCATCGTGCGGCCTTCCTCGGCGAGCGTCTGCATGACCTTCAGCACTTCGCCGACGAGTTCCGGATCGAGCGCGGAGGTCGGTTCGTCGAACAGCATGACGTCGGGGTGCATGGCGAGCGCGCGGGCGATCGCCACGCGCTGCTGCTGGCCGCCCGACAGATGTGACGGATACTGCTTTTCCAGACGCGGCGCGAGGCCGACTTTTTCCAGGTACTCGCGCGCGCGGTCTTCCGCTTCCTTGCGCTTGAGACCGAGCACATTGACGGGCGCCTCGACGATGTTCTCGAGCACGTTCATGTGCGACCACAGGTTGAAGTGCTGAAACACCATCGACAGTTTGGTCCGCACGCGCTGCAGTTGCTTCGGGTCGGACACGCGCAGCGCGCCGTTCTTCGCGATCTGCGTGCGGACTTCTTCGCCGTCCACGAAGATGCGCCCGGCGTTCGGCTGTTCGAGGAAGTTGATGCAGCGGAGCATCGTGCTCTTGCCCGAACCGGACGAGCCGATCACGCTGATGACGTCGCCAGCGTTCGCCTTCAGCGAAACGCCCTTGAGGACTTCATTGTCGCCATATTGTTTATGAAGCTCGTCGACGAAAAGCTTTTGCTTCGTGTTGTTCATCAGAATCCTTGGGCGTGCTTACGTGCTGGGCGCGGGCCCGGTTATTTGCCTTGCGGCCGCAGGTAAGCGAGCCAGCGGCGCTCCGCGCGGCGGAACAGCCACACGAGCGCGAAAGAAATGCACAGATAGAGCAGGGCGGCAATGCCGAATGCATTGAACGACTGATACGTTGCCGAGTTCACGTCGCGCGCGATCTTCAGAATGTCCGGCACGGTCGCAGTGAAAGCGACGGTCGTGGCGTGCAGCATCAGGATCACTTCGTTGCTGTAGTACGGCAACGCGCGGCGCAGCGCCGACGGCAGAATCACGCGCCGGTAGAGCGTGAACGACGACATGCCGTACGCGCGCGCCGCTTCGATTTCGCCATACGGCGTCGCCTTGATCGCGCCGGCGAAAATTTCGGTGGTGTACGCGCAGGTGTTCAGCGTGAAGGCGAGCAGCGTGCAATGCATGCCGTCGCGGAAGAACGCGTTGGTCAGCTCGTGATTGCGGACGATTTCGAGGCTGTACAAGCCCGTGTAACACAGCAGCAACTGCACATAAAGCGGCGTGCCGCGGAAGATGTAGGTGTAGAGCCACACGAGACCCGCGAGCCATTTCTTCTTCGAGACGCGCGCCACGGCGAGCGGAATGGACAGGCAAAAGCCGAGGCCGATCGACACGACGAGCAGCCACAACGTAATGGCGAGGCCCGTGAAGCGGTAACCGTCCGTGTAGAGATAGTTGCGCCAGTATTCCTGAATGATCTCGATCATAGATCCGCCTTTCGCACGCCGGTCGAGTAACGCTTTTCGAGGTACATCAGCACGAAGTTCGACACTGTGGTGATGACGAGGTAGATCGCGCCCGCAAGCAGGGTAAAGAAGAAAAACCGCAGGGTCCCTTTGCCCGCGTCCTGCGAAGCCTTGACCACATCCGCGAGACCGATGATCGACACGAGCGCCGTGGCCTTCACCATCACCTGCCAGTTATTGCCGATGCCGGGCAGCGCGAAGCGCATCATCTGCGGGAACATGATGCGCGAGAACACCTGCCAGCTCGTCATGCCGTAGGCCGCGCCGGCTTCGAGCTGGCCGCGCGGCACGGCGAGAAACGCGCCGCGGAAGGTCTCGGTGAAATACGCGCCGTAGATGAAGCCGAGCACCGCGACGCCGGCCACGAACGGGTCGATGTCGATCTGATCCCAGGCGAGCATGTCGGTCAGATCGTTGAGCCAGATCTGGATGCTGTAGAAGAGCAGCAGCATCAGCACGAGGTCGGGCACGCCACGCACGAGCGTCGTGTAGACGGTACCGGCGCCGTACGACAGACGGTTCTTCGACAGTTTCGCCGCCGCGCCGAGCAGGCCCAGCAGGAAAGCGAGCGCCAGCGATAACACCGCCAGCTTGACGGTTTGCCAGGTGCCGTTGAGAAGCAGCGGGCCGTAGCCTTGAAGGAACATAGGGGGTCCTTGACGATGCGTTTGCGGCACACCGCGAAAGACGCGGGCGGCCTGACGCCGCAAGTACCGCGAGCATGGCTCGACGTGATCCGCGGCGCACAGCGCACCGCTGTGCAAATCATGACTGCATGGCCGTTGCCGGACCTGCAGCGCGCTTTTCGACTCTCTTTGAAACCAGACCGACTGTATTACGAAGCCCCGGACACGCCCATGCGGGCGAGCCCCGAGTCTCCTTTTTGCTGCATTCGACGGGAGCCCTCAGTCAGGTCCCTTGGCGGGTGCGCGAGACGGCGGCCGCGCGACGCGTACCCGCAGCGCTCAGTGTTCGGGATAGATCGCGAAGTCGAAGTACTGCTTTTCGAGCTTCCTGAACGTGCCGTCCTGATGAACCTGCGCGAGCGCCTTGTTGAACATCGCCTTCAGTTCGGCATCGTCCTTGCGCAGACCGATGGCCGTGCCTTCGCCGATGGTCTTCGGGTCCTTCACTTCCGGGCCGGCCCAGGCAAAGCCCTTGCCGCGCGGCGTTTTCAGAAACCCGGCGTCGGCCTGGAGTTCGTCCTGCAGCGCGGCGTCGAGCCGGCCGGAGGTGAGGTCGGCGTAGACCTGGTCCTGATTCTGATAGGGCACGACGGTCACGCCCTTCGGTTCCCAATACGCCTTGGCGTACGCTTCCTGGGTCGTGCCTTGCTCGACGCCGACGCGTTTGCCCTTCAGCGAGTCAGCGGTGGGCAGAAGCGGCGAGCCGGTTCTGGCAATCATGCGGGCGGGGGCGTCGAACAGCTTGTCGGAGAAATCGATCTGCTCGCGCCGCTTGTCCGTGACGGTCAGCGACGACACGATCGCGTCGAACTTCTTGCCCTTCAGCGCCGGGATGATGCCGTCGAAATCCTGCTCCACCCACACGCACTTGACGTTCATTCTTGCGCACAGCGCGCGGGTCAGATCGACGTCGAAGCCGACCAGCTGGCCGCTGGCCGCCTTCGACTCGAACGGCGGATAGCTGGCGTCAACCCCGATGCGTACGGTTTTCCATTCTTTGGCCATGGCGCCGGTGGCCATGACGGCGAGCGCTACGCACAGTGCGAGCTTCTTCATGTTTCTCCTGGGTCAAACTGATCGGCCTCGCGTCCGATCCCGACTGAGCCTGGCTTGTGGCCGGCCGTCGCTATTCTAGGCGGTCAAAATTCCCGCGCCGCCGCGCTTTTTTGCCTGCGGTTGGCCCGGTGTCGGCCTGACGTTGCCCCGCTGTTGGCTTGGTGCGGGCCTCGCGTGGGCCTCGCGTTGGACCCGCGTTGGCATTGCGTTGGCCTGCTCTCGGCGCGGTGTCCGGCTGTGCCGGACGCGCCTTGCGCCACGCCAAGCGTAGAAAAGCGCGGTATTTTACCCGAAGAGGGACCGGGCGCCAGTGCGCGATGCCCGCCGCGCCCGCCCCGTGCTGCGGGCGTTGCGTATGCGCGACGCATCCCTGCGCCGCCGCGCTCAGCGGTGCCACGGTTGGGCCGGCAGGGTCGTGTCGGATTACGCGGATTGACGAAACGATCCGGTGCGCTTGCGCCCGATTGTCCGGCGCGCGGCGAGCCCATACATTCTCGTTATCGCCAATTTGACCGGGAGTACGTCATGATCGAAATTCGCCGCTCCGCAGAACGGGGTCACGCCAACCACGGCTGGCTCGACTCGTATCACAGCTTTTCGTTTGCCGATTACCGCGACCCCGAGCACGTCCATTTCGGGCCGCTGCGGGTGATCAACGAAGACCGCATCGCGGGCGGGCAGGGTTTCGGCACGCACGGACACCGCGACATGGAGATCGTCACGTACGTGCTGGAAGGGGCGCTCGCGCACCGCGACAGCATGGGCAACGGCTCGACCATCCGTCCTGGCGACGTGCAGCGCATGAGCGCCGGCACGGGCGTGATGCACAGCGAGTTCAACGCGTCGCCGGACGAAGAGGCGCATTTGCTGCAGATCTGGGTGATTCCGCGCCGCGCGGGCGATCAGCCGGGCTACGAGGAAAAGCGCTTCGACGCCGCGGACAAGCGCGGCCGTCTGCGCGTCGTCGCCTCGCCCGACGGCCGCGACGGCTCGGTGACGATTCATGCGGACGCGTCGATTTACGCCGCGCTCATCGACGGTGCGGAAACGGCCAGCTTCGCGGTGCCTGACGGACGGCTCGTCTACGTGCACGTGGCGCGCGGTTCGCTGACGGTGAACGGCAAGGTGTTGCAGGCCGGCGACGCCGCCAAGCTCAGCGACACGGACACGGTGACGCTGGAACAGGGCAATCAAGCCGAAGTGCTGCTCTTCGACCTGGGCCGGCTGGATGGCTGAAGCGGGGCCGTTGTGCGGCGCCTCCCGACAGATGGTTGAGCACACAACGAGTCCGCAGCCGCCGCGCAGTCCACACAACGGGAGGAACTGACAGCGGCGCTGCCTTTATATAGAGAACAGAGGAAGAAAACGCACGCCACGGGATCGCAAGGTTCCCGTGGCGTTTCTGCTTTTACAGCCGCAAGCCGCAAGCCGCAAGCCGCCGTGTCCGCGGCAGGGGCTTACTGGTTCGCAGCCGGCGCCGACGCCGCGCCGCGATGTTCCTGCCAGCGCTCGCGCATCTTCTCGTGACGCGCTTCCATCTTCGCAAAGCGCTGCTTCAGCGCGGTGCTGACGGTGGTCTTCTGCTGATCGTTCAGGCTGTTGTAGAACTTGAGCCAGGCGTCCGTGGTTTGCTGGCGCAGTTGCGCGTCTTTCTGCTCGATCTGCTGATGAGCCGCGGCCATCGCGTTGAGATCCAGAATCGGCTGTTGCTGCGCGGCCTTGAACTGGCTCTTCATTTGCTCGTGGTTGGTCCGCATTGCCTCATGGTTTTGCTTCATGGTGTCGAGCGCGGCTTGCCACTGCTTTTCCTGGTCTGCGTTCAACTTCAGCTGGTCGTGCAGCTGCGTGAGCTCTTTCATGAAGTGGCCGTGCCAGCCGCCGGGGCCGCCGTGCGCCTCGTGAGCAGGTTGGGCGGCGTAGGCCGCGCCCGCGCCGATGGCGAGAGCGGTGGCGGCAACGGCGAGAGCGCGCGAGATTTTTTGGGTGGACATGTAAGGCTCCTTGTAATGGAATAGCCGACGATGCATCCGATCCAGTTGACGGCCTGCATTCGGTAAGACAGAGCGTAGAGAACTGCCTGCCGCGCTGTGTTACGCGCCTTCGCGCCGCTGTTACGGGTCATTACGTGCAGCTTTCACCGTAACACCCGGTAACCCTTGAGGCCTGCCTGAAATCGAAAACCGCTCCTGCCGCGCGTTAAACTTCATTCCATGGCTACTCAAATACTTGTTGTCGACGACGACGTCGAATTGCGCGATCTCCTGCGCGACTATCTGGCCCGCCAGGGCATCGAGGTGTCGGTGCTGCACGACGCGGGCTCGCTCGAGCGCAGACTCGAACGCGAGCGTCCCGATCTGATCGTGCTCGACCTGATGATGCCGGGCGTGGACGGGCTCACCGCTTTGCGCAAGCTGCGCGCGTCGGGCGACGACATTCCCGTCATCATGCTGACCGCGCGCGCGGACGACGTCGACCGGATTGTCGGTCTCGAACTCGGCGCGGACGACTACCTCGGCAAGCCCTTCAATCCGCGCGAACTGCTCGCGCGCGTGCAGGCGGTGCTGCGCCGTCGCCGCACGTCGCCTTCGGCCGCCGCGCCCGAGCAGCGCGAGCCGTTCAGCTTCGGCCGCTTCACGCTCGATTTCCAGTCGCGCACGCTGCATCAGGAAGACAAGCCGCTCACGCTGTCGGGCAGCGAGTTCGCGTTGCTGAAGATTTTCGTCAATCACCCCATGCGCACGCTCACGCGAGAGCGTCTGCTCGAGCTGCTGCATGGTCCCGAATACGACGGCACCGACCGCGGCATCGACGTGCAGGTGTGGCGTCTGCGGCGCATCCTCGAAACCGACCCGTCCACGCCGCGCTTCATCCAGACCGTGCGCGGGCGGGGCTACGTGTTCGTGCCGGACGGCGAACAGCATGCGCCGGCCCATTGACTCGCTGTTCGGACGGCTGGCGTTGCTGGTCGTCGCGGTGCTGCTGCTGTCGCATTTCGCGTGGTACGCGCTCATGCGCCTCGAGCGCAGCCAGCTGCAAACCCGCTACGCCGTCGAAGAAGCCACGTTTCTCGTCGACGCGGTGCGTCAGCACGTGGCCCGCAACCCGGACCAGCCGCTGCCGTCGCGCGTGAAGCTCGTCGACCCGGCGAGCCCCGAGGTGCCGCCCGACACGGCGGACATGCCGCCGCCGCTCGAGCGCTTCATTGAAGACGTGCGCGACCGCATGCCGTCCGGCACGCAGGTGCGCGTCGGTCTGCCCGGCCGTCCGCCCACGCTGTGGGTGCGCGCGCCCGCCGACCGCAGCTGGATCGTCGTACCGGTGCAGCCGTTGCGGCCGCCGCGTTCGCTCGACCGCACGGTGCTGTGGCTCGTCATCATCTTCTCGTTCGCGGTGATGGCGGCGCTCTTCGCCGCGTGGGCGCTGCAGCAGCCGTTGCGCTCGCTCGCGCAGGCGGTGGCGCGCTTCGGCCGCGGCCTGCCGGTGCCGCCCGTGCCCGAGCGCGGGCCGCGCGAGTTGCGGCAATTGACGCATGGCTTCAACCAGATGGTGCAGGAAGTCGCGCGCACGGAAAACGACCGTGCCGTGATGCTCGCGGGCGTCGCTCACGATCTGAAGACGCCGCTTGCGCGCTTGCGGCTGCGCGCCGAAATGATGGACGAGGCGAAGATGCGCGACGGCGTCGTACGCGACGTGGATTCAATGACGCACATCGTCGAACAGTTTCTCGTGTTTGCGCACGACGGCGCGGATCGCAGCGAAGCCGTCGAGGTCGACGCGCAGTGCGAGCGCGTGGTGCGCAGCTATCGGGCGGTGGCCTCCGGCGCGCCCACGGTGCAAACCGACCTGCGGGCGGGCCCGGGTTTCCTGCTGCCTGCCGCCACGCTCGACCGGATTCTGTCGAACCTGCTCGACAATGCGCATGCGTACGGCGCGCCGCCCATCGTGGTCGCCACTGCGCGCACCGCGGAGGGCTTTACGCTGTCGGTCAGCGACAACGGCAAGGGCATCGCCGCGCAAGACCTCGTCAATGCGAGCCGGCCCTTTGTGCGGCTCGATCCGGCGCGCGGCGGCAATGGCCACAGCGGCCTCGGGCTCGCCATTGTCGAGCGGCTGGTGCGGCGTGCCGGCGGCGAGTGGCAGATCGGCAACCACGATGGCCGTGGCTTGCGCGTCTTGATGAGCTTTCCGTTTGCCGCGGTGCCTCAGGCGAGGGCGGCCTCGGAAACGGTCTGGTGATTCGGAGGCAGGCGCGGCGTGGGTCGCCCGGCTGCCTCGCGAGTGGTTTGTGGCCCGGTTTGTAACCTCGTTCGTAACCTGGTTCGCGGCGCTCGCCGGGCGGCCTTCTTGCTGGCCTTTGATGCCGCTCCTGATGTGGCTCCTGATGTGGCTCCTGATTGCCGCCGCGGCTGCCCGCCGCGACCACGAGCTCGGCCGCGGCCACTTCAAACCCTCGCGTTCTAATCCGAGAACAGCGTGTTCAGCGCGTTCGCGGCCTCGCTGTCCACCGTATTCCACGTCGCGCTCTCGGCCTCGAAAATATAGTGGGTCGTATATTTGCCGAGGCGCTCGAGTATTTCTTCCTGAATGACTTCCGGCGCGACGTCCAGCTTCAGATACCACGCGGTGGACGACAGCCGCGTCTGGAACGCGCCATATTCGGCCAGCAGATGGTCGAACGCGTCAGCGTCCTGATCGCGGCAGACAATGACCAGATTTCCCTTCATGCGAATCTCCCGTTAAAGCGGTAGCGACAACTCGAACTCAGTGTCGATCATACCTGCTCGTTCGCGGGAGGCTCGATAGCGGGCTTGCGTGGCGCCAGACGGCGGACTCGCCGTCACGGACGTTACCAGACGTTGGCGACCGTGCGCGCAGGCGGGGCGGTGTCGTCGGGCGGCAGCGCCTCCGTGCGGTCGCGGCCGCCGGTTTTGGCCGCGTAGAGCGCCGTGTCGGCGCGGCTCATGATCCGCTCCGGGAGGTCGTCGACGGAAAGCTCGGTGATGCCGATGCTCACCGAGAGCGTGACCGAAGCCGGCAGCTGCGCCGACGGCACGGCCTTCAGACGCAAGCGCAAGCGCTCGACCACTTCGCGCCCGCCGGCCAGGTCGGTGGCCGGCAGCAGCAGTCCGAACTCCTCGCCGCCGAGCCGGCCGATCGCGTCGGCGCCGCGCAGTTCCGCGCGGCAGGTGTCGACGAAATGTTCGAGCGCGCGGTCGCCGGCCGCATGGCCGAAGCGGTCGTTGATCTGCTTGAAGTGATCCAGGTCGGCAATCGCCATGCACAGCGGCTGATTCCCCAAATGCGCGCGGTCGATTTCGTGACGCAGCAGGTCGAGGAAATAGCGCCGCGACAGCGCGCCCGTCAGCGCGTCGTGGCGCGCCTCGGCCGACAGCAGCGTATTCGCCGACTGCAACTGCTCGGCGAGATCGCGCGTGGCCCGATGATGCCGCCGCTCGCGCACGTACGACACGGTGATGACCCACGCGAGCGCCACGGTTCCCGCAAGCGTCAGAAACACCAGCAGATGATCGCGTTTATGGTTGCGCAGGAGCTCGGGCCAGGCCGACAGCGGCTCGACGAGATGCGCCGAGAGCCCCGAGTTCAGGCCGCCGCGCGTCTGATACAGCGACGGCCCCGGCCGTCCTGTCGAGCCGAACAGCTGTTCGGCGATCGCGGGGGAGACCCACGGCGCCTGCTCGCGCATGAGAGGATCGACGCGAATCTCGATGTCCGGGAACACGTCCCGCCGATAGGTCACGCTGCGCTCGGCGGTGCTCATTTTAGTGACGCGCGAGTTGGGCAGCGCGCGGCCTTCGAGCTTGCTGTCGTGCGCCATGATGATGACGCCGTTGTCGTCGGCGACGAAGGTGCCGACGTGCGCGACCCAGTGGCGCAGCCGCGCGATCCCGACCTTGGCGACGACCGCGCCCGCCAGCTCGCCGTCCGCATAGACCGGCACCGCGATGAAGATGCCGGGTTCGCCGCTCGTGCGGCCCACGCCGTACGTCTCCGAGAACGCGCCTAGCAGCGCGTTGGTGAGGTAGGCGCGCACGCGCATGTCGACGCCGACGAAAGAAGCGCCTCGCGCCTGTGAGCCGCCTACCACGTCGCTCGAGGCCACGCAGATGCCGTTTGCATTGACGAGCCACACCTGGTCAAGCCCGGAGAAGCCCTGCGCCCGGTGCAGAAAGGTGTTCACCGCGTTCATGCGCGCGTCTTTGAGCAACGCGGCGCGCAGTGCGGGTTCCGTCGCCTCGCCGTTCGCGGCATAATTCCGGGATTGCACCAGGGCGTTCTGGACCACGTCCATTTCGGCCATGGTTGCGGGGATAGCCCGCGACATGGCAAGGTCGCTCGCGATCACCTCGGCCATGTTGTCGACGATCGACGCGGCCATCTGGCGTTGCGCGCGCAGCGCCGCGTCGAGCTCTTGCTGTACCATCCGGTCCGCGACCATGCCGGCCACGAACCAGCAAGCCAGTACGATCAGCATGAAGCCGATCGGGCCGGTTGCCTGGCGCAAGGTTGTCCTGTTCATCGACCCTCTGATCCGTCTGGCTGAGACATGCAACTCGCTTATTCGTGGCAGCGCCGCGGCGCCGATCGGTCCGACGCCTCGCCCCGCGTTTCGCTCGGGGTTGCGCCGCGCGCCTTCTGGCCGCTTCGGTTTTTGCCGTTATTGCAGCAGGCGGTCGTACGCCGCCGCAGCGGCCCGGGATAAAACCACCAATAAAGGTGCATCTTTGTGGATTTTAACCGCCATGGGGCCAGACAGCATCGTTATTGGGGAATGAAATCCATATTGTGGCGGCATCCATCCAGCTTTTAACGGCAGCCGCGCACGTTTCTTGATGGTGCGCGCGGGGATGCCCGAGGCGCACGCGCCAATGATCGCGGCATGGCCGACGCTCTTCGGCGGAAGGCCACTGTCAGCGCATTGCGGGCCCGTTGTCAGGCGGCCACTGCAAGTTGCCAAGAATTGCCGTCAAAGGTTGTGCCTGAAACATAGGATGGTGTAGTGTCGTGCCGTCCAAAACAAAGGAAAGCTCGCCAGCCTACGGGCGGCGCCTGCGGCGACAGGACTCTGGCTTGACGATCGACGCTCCGGGGCGGCTTGCCCAGCGGCGCTTCCGTTACCGGTCCAGATGTCTCCTACGCTAACGATTTACCGCTCACACGCGTTTTGCCATGCCTGATTTCCGCTTTCCGGACCGATCTTCAGACCGCCGCGCGGCAGCCGCGGCCTCCTTCTCGCGTTCGAACGCCTGTATACATAAGGAGTGGGTCTGATGGATTTCAGCTTTGACCTGAAGCGCACCGCCAATGCGTCCGCATGGCGCGTGCTGCCCAATCGCTGGGACTTCGTCGCGTTCCCGCTCATCATCTGCATTATCGCGATGGCGGCGATCGGCTTTCACGAGACGCTTGCGCCGATGTCGACGCTGAAGACCCAGGCGATCTCGCTCGATCCGGCGAATCTGCCCGAGTACGCGATGCGCACCACCTTGCGCATGCTCGCGGCGATGGTCGCGTCGCTGATCTTCACGCTCGTCTACGGCACGCTCGCCGCGAAAAGCCGCCGCGCCGGTCTTGTGCTGGTGCCGATTCTCGACATCCTGCAGTCGGTGCCGGTGCTCGGCTACATCTCGTTCACCGTCACGTTCTTTCTCGCGCTCTTTCCCGGGCGCGTGCTCGGCGCCGAACTCGCGGCGATCTTCGCGATCTTCACGAGCCAGGCGTGGAACATGACGTTCAGCTTCTACCAGTCGCTGCGCACGGTGCCGCGCGATCTGGACGAAGTCTCGCGCGGTTTTCATCTGACGTCGTGGCAGCGCTTCTGGAAGCTGGAAGTGCCGTTCTCCATGCCCGGCCTCATCTGGAACATGATGATGTCGATGTCGGGCGGCTGGTTTTTCGTGGTCGCTTCCGAGGCGATCACGGTCGGCAACAACACGATCACGCTGCCCGGCATCGGCGCCTATCTCGCAGCGGCCATCACGGAGAAGAACCTGCACGCGATCGGCTGGGTGATTCTGGCGATGACCGTGGTGATTCTCGCGTACGACCAGTTCCTGTTCCGCCCGCTGGTGGCGTGGGCCGACAAGTTCCGCATGGAAAACACCAGTTCCGGCGACGCGCCCGAATCCTGGCTGCTCGACCTGATTCGCCGCACGCGCCTGATTCACCGGCTGCTCGTGCCGCTCGGCTGGATGTTCGCGAAGGCGGCGCGCGTGCCGTTCCGCCTGCCCGCGCTGCAAGGGCCGCGCTTCCCGATTCCGCAGATCCAGAAGAGCTCGCGCGTCGGCGACATCGTGTGGGGCGCGCTGGTGCTGCTCGGCACCGTGTATGTGGTGTATCGCGTGTTTATCTACGTGCGCACCGGCGTGTCGCTGGACGAAGTCGGTCATGTGTTCCTGCTCGGTCTCATCACGCTGTTGCGCGTGGTGCTGCTGATCGCGCTGGCTTCCGTGATCTGGGTGCCGGTCGGCGTGCTGATCGGCTTGCGGCCGGCGCTCGCCGAAAAGATCCAGCCGCTCGCGCAATTCCTGGCGGCGTTTCCGGCGAACCTGCTGTTTCCAGTGTTCGTGATCGTGATCGTGCGCTTCCATCTGAACCCCGACGTCTGGCTCTCGCCGCTGATCGTGCTCGGCACGCAGTGGTATATCCTGTTCAACGTGATTGCCGGCGCGACGTCGTATCCGAACGACTATCGCGAGGCGGCCAAGAATTTTCATATTCGCGGCTGGCAATGGTGGCGGCAGGCCATGTTGCCGGGCATCTTCCCGTACTACGTGACGGGCGCGATCACCGCGTCGGGCGGCGCCTGGAACGCGAGCATCGTCGCCGAATTCGTGCAGTGGGGCGACACCAGGGTTGCCGCGCACGGGCTCGGCGCCTATATCGCGCAGTCCACAGCCGCAGGCGATTATCCGAAGATCATTGTCGGCATCGCCGTGATGTCGCTGTTCGTGACGTTGTTCAACCGCCTGCTGTGGCGCCCGATGTACGCCTACGCGGAAGCCAAGCTTCGGCTGGACTGAGGCCCCGCCGCTGCCGCTACGCGCCGGCCCCCAGGGAGCACGAAGACCTGGGCGGCCCGGCGTTTTCCTGAGAATTGAAGGCATAACGCGATGCAAAATCCTAAAGCTGCAATGACCGCCGCGCCGATCCAGACGCCGCCGAAGCCGCCGCGCCTCGGCGAAGAAATCCTGCGCGTCAAGGACGTGTGCCGCGGTTTCAACAAGACGCAGGGCGAACTGCTTGTTCTCGACGACGCGAACCTGTCGCTGCGCGAAGGGGAGATCGTCGGGCTGCTCGGGCGTTCGGGCTCGGGCAAGTCGACGCTCCTGCGCATCATCGCCGGTCTGATCGAGCCGACCGACGGCGAGGTCACCTATATGGGCAAGCCGCTCGAGGGCCCGGCGAAGGGCGTCGCGATGGTGTTCCAGACGTTCGCGCTGTTCCCGTGGCTCACCGTGCTGCAAAACGTGGAAGCCGGACTGGAGGCGCAGGGCGTGGCGGCGCGCGAGCGGCGCGAGCGCGCGCTCGCGGCAATCGACCTGATCGGCCTCGACGGCTTCGAAAACGCCTATCCGCGCGAGCTGTCGGGCGGCATGCGCCAGCGCGTCGGTTTTGCGCGTGCGCTGGTGGTCGACCCCACGCTCCTGCTGATGGACGAGCCGTTCTCCGCGCTCGACGTGCTGACCGCCGAGACCTTGCGTACCGACCTCCTCGACTTGTGGACGCAAGGCCGCATGCCGATCAAGTCGGTGCTGATCGTCACGCACAACATTGAAGAGGCCGTCTTCATGTGCGACCGGATTCTCGTGTTGTCGTCGAATCCGGGCCGCGTGATCGCCGAAATCAAGGTGCCGTTCAAGCATCCGCGCAATCGTCTCGACCCGGCGTTCCGGCGGCTGGTCGACGAAATCTACGCGAAGATGACCGCGCGTCAGACCGACGAGAAGACGAGGAAGGGGCTGGAACTGCACAGCTGGTTGCCGCATGTGTCGACCAACCTGATGGCCGGTCTGATCGAGACGCTCGCCGCGGCGCCATACCATGGCCGCGCGGACATGCCGGAAATTGCGCGTTCGCTGCACCTGGAAGTGGACGATCTGTTCCCTGTCGCGGAAGTGCTCCAGCATCTCGGTTTCGCGGACGTCCGCGAGGGCGATATTTTCCTGACGCCGCCCGCGCGCGTGTTCGCCGAGTTCGGCACCCAGGAGCGCAAGATGATGTTCGCCGAGCATCTGCTGCGCCACGTGCCGCTTGCCGCGCGAATCAAGAAGGTGCTGAACGAGCGCCCGGGGCACCGCGCGCCGCGCGTGCGCTTCGAGCAGGAACTGGAGGACTTTCTGTCGGACAGCGCCGCGGAAGAGACGCTCGACGCGGTCATCAACTGGGGCCGCTACGGCGAGATTTTCTCGTACAACGACCAGACCGAAATCTTCAGTCTGGAAGACGTGGAGTCGTGATCGCGCGCGTGTTCATTCGCCCGGTTCAATGAAAACGGCAGGGGAGACCCTGCCGTTTTTTCGTTCTGCCGCGCGGACCGTGGATTGTCCCGCGTCGGCCCCATGCGCGTCGCTGCTACTGCAGAGTGCCCCAGCGCTCCACCGCGGGCTCGGCAGACGCCCATTTCCAGCCCTTGTCCTGCTGACACGCGCTGGCCGTGTACCAGTCTTCGTGCGCGTTGGGGCCGTCGCCGTCCTGCACCGAGAACACGAATTCCTTGCACAGCGCGAGCGCCGAACCGAACGCGCGTGTGACGCGCACCTGGCCGTGGCCGTTTTCAATGGGCAGCGTATGTTTGACGGACCACGGCCGTGTTTCGCCGACCGGCATGGCGCCGGCCAATGCCGCGATCAGGTTCTGCTGATCGCTGTGCATGATGCGCATGTAGCGGCCGACGGCCTCGTCGGTTGCCGCTTGCACGGCGATACCGACGCCGATGCCCACCGCCGGATTCGAGGTGACGAGACCGGACGCCACACCGGCGGCCGCGCCGCTGGCCGCGCCGATCGACGAGCAGCCGCTCATCAGCACACTCGCGCCGATGCACAGCGCGCCGGCGAACGCCGTCAGGCTCACGCGACGAAGCGGCTTGGCAGCCGCGAGCGCACGCGCCGTCATTGCAATGCGCCCCAGCGTTCGGTGGCGGGTTCGGCCGACGCCCACTTCCAGGTATCGCCGTCGCGGCAGATCGACGCCACGTAGAACGCGCTGCTTGCGGGGACGTTTTTCGTGGCGATGTGGTCGACGGAGAAGACGATTTCCTTGCAGTCGAGCGCGCCCGCGCTGATCGTGCGGCTGACCGTGACGCGGCCGTGCTCGTCGTCTTCGATCGGCATGGAATGCGTGACGCTCCACGGGGCGACTGCGCCGACGTCAAGCGGGCCGGCAATTTTCGCGATGCCGTCCTGCGTGTTCTTGTGGACCACGCGCTCCGAGTACTGCACGCCGGCTCGCGCCGCGGCCACCGCGCCGAGACCGATGCCGGTCGCGACGGCGGCATTGCTCGTGACTTTCGCGGCGAGCGCGGCACCGGCGATACCCGCGCCGGCAGTCGCGCCTTCCGTGTAGACCGAACTGCAGCCGGAGAGCGTCGACCCGAGCGCCACGGCGAGGGCCGCGAACGCCGTGGCCCGACGACGTCCACGCGTAGCCGGTTGCTGGCAGCCAGCTTCAACGCGCGGCCCGAAGCGCAGTATCAGGAGCGTTTCCAGGCGCGCTCCGAACCACGCGCCGCACACCGTTTTGTTTTGCATTCCCTGTCTCTGTTCTTGCAAGTGCCGCGGTTCGCGCAAAGGAAGCGTCGAACCCGCGGCAGATCGTCCCATCGTTAAAAATGGGCTGCTGCATTTTGCAGGATGCGTTTTGTAAATGGCAGAGGGAAAGTGCAAGCAATTGCAAAAGATGATGCGCGTCAAACCGGTTTCTGCTCGGCCTGCAGGCCGGTTTGATTGGTGGTGCGAACTGTTTGCAGAGGAAACTTCTGCGCGCGCCCCTCTACTGTTCGGTATCTTCTTCCGTGCTTTCGTCGCCGTATGCGCTCAGGCGGTTGTAGAGCGTTTTGAGGCTGACGCCGAGCGCTTTTGCCGCGCGCCGCTTGTCGCCGCCGCAGTACTTCAGCGTGCCGAGAATGATCTGCTTCTGCGCGTCGGCGAGCGGCGTGCCGATCCACACGCTCATCGCATCGCCTTGCGTGACGGGCCGCTTCACTTTCGACGCGAGGTGCGGATGCGGCAGCTCGACTGTCTTCTCCGCGAGAATGAACGCGCGGTACACGGCGTTTTTCAGCTCGCGCACGTTGCCCGGCCACGACCACGTGCGCAGCGTTTCGATCGAGCGTTTGCTGAAACTCTTGCTGGTGCCTTCCTGCTGGTTGAGCTGTGCAAGAAAGTGCTGCGCGAGCAGTTCGCGGTCGTTCTCGCGTTCGCGCAACGGCGGCGCGCGCAACGGAAAAACCGCAAGGCGGTACATGAGGTCTTCGCGCAAACCGTTTTCCTTGACCGCCACGGCCGGGTCGCGATTGGTCGCGGCGATCACGCGCACATTGCCGCTGATCAGCTCATTTCCGCCCACGCGATAGAACGTGCCGGTTTCGAGCGCGCGCAAGAGTTTCACCTGGCGCACGGGCGCCATTTCGGTGACTTCGTCGAGAAAGAGCGTCCCGCCGTTCGCATGCTCGAAGTAGCCGACGCGCCCTTGCACCGCGCCGGTGAAGCTGCCTTTTTCATGGCCGAACAACTCGGCTTCGATCAGTTCGTCGGGAATCGCGCCGCAATTCACGGCGACGAAGGGCGCCTCGCGGCGGCTGCTCTGGTCGTGGATCGTGCGGGCAATCAGCTCCTTGCCGGTGCCCGATTCGCCGATGATCAGCGCGGTTGCATCGGTGCTCGCGACGCGCTCGATCTGCTCGTACAGATCGAGCATCACCGGCGACGAGCCGTACAGCAGGCCGTACGATTTGAGTCCCGCGATGCCGTCGGCGACGCGCTGCTTCGCTTGGGCGGAAGCGCTGCCGCCGGCGGACACAGTGGGCGAGTCCAGATCGATTGACGCCATAAACGGGGAAGTCCTGTGCAAATGAATTTCGTTGGTGCGGCGCGCAGGCCTGGGAACGAGATGGCAAAAGTCCTATCTCACAAAGGTCGATTTAACCACTTTGGCGGCGCTTCCTGCAATCTATGTGACAGCATTCGGGCAAGCGCCGGATAAAGTCGGTCGAAAGTGCTTTCGACGTCATCGCGTTGCGCTCCTGGCGGCCCAGATTTACCGGGCACAGCGCTTGCGGCTCGGCCGCGACATGCGTGCGCTCGCCCACATAGTGCGGCTCCGCGCGACGCGAACATCTGAACCTGGACGAGGAGCGAAAGATGACTGACACGACGCAACAGCTTGCACTCGGCGGCCAGAAGATCGTCGAGGATCTGCGAGTGCTGTTGAAGGATTCGGAGGAAATGCTGCGGCTTGCCGCGAACGTGCCGGGCGAGGGCGTCGGCGCGCTGCGCCAGAAGCTCGGCAATCACGTCGAGACGCTGCAATCCGCGCTCGGCGACGCGCAGGAAAACGCGCATCGGCGCTACCGCTACGCGACGGTCAACACGGAACGTTACGTGCGGCAGAACCCATGGAGCTCGGTCGCCATCGCTGCGGGCGTCGGCTTCGTGCTCGGCGTGCTGACCGCGCGCTGAGCGCTGTTCGGCCGGCTCGCCTCCGCGATCGCGGCGGCCGCGCGCCGGTGCTTACCTGCCTGGCGCTTGATCAACAGAAGCCAACGCAAGCCCCACCCCAGCCCAACATAAGGAGTTCATGATGGCTCGACCCAAAATTGGCATTTTCGGTGCGCTCATGGCGCTCGGCGGCTATCTCGCGGTGCGCTATGTGCAGCGCAGCCGCGCGGCCCAGTCGACGACTGGGCGCGAGTTGAACCGCTGGGAAGACGAGGGCGGCGCGGTCGTGACGCCGTCGGCCTCGTCGGCGCAGTCCGGCGGGAGCCTCGCGGCCACCGCGGGTCCCGGCGCCCACGGCCCGAACGGCTCTGCCCACCCTGACGCCTGGCCTTTCCCGCACAGCAGCTGAGGCTGCCTGGCGGCCCCGCGCCGCCGCCGGCCCTTCCGGCGTGCGGCGCGGGCCGGGACTGTTAAATTGTCTCAATAAAGCCTTATAATAGGTAAATACACAACAATAGTGCCGATCACGCCCAATTTTTCGCGTGCATTGTTGCAATATTGAACGAAATCGGTGACCAAGCGCTGTACGGAAGTTGGCGTACGCTCACTTTGAGAGATAGATGTTCGCTTCCCGCGCGAGGTCGTCGCCGTTTTTCAGCATGCCCCGCCGCATGCTGCTCCTCCCACGCTTGCAGGCTTTCGAGACGCGATGCCACATGTACTGATTGTCGATGACGACGCGAGTACCCGCGAGGCGCTTTCCGCCATCATCGGGGAAGACGGCCTCACCACCGCCACCGCGGGCGATCTGCGCGAAGCGCGCATTCAACTGGTCCGGCAGATGCCGGACGTTGTCTTTACCGACCTCAAGCTGCCCGACGGCAGCGGGGTCGAACTATTCGAAGATCTCGACCCGCGCTCCGGCGTGGAAGTGATCGTGATTACCGGCCATGCCACCGTTGAGTCGGCGGTGAACGCGCTCAAGATGGGCGCCACCGACTATCTGGTGAAGCCGATCAACATGCAGCGCGTGAAGGCGATTCTGTCGCGCCTGCCGCGCGCCGGCGACCTGAAGGCGGAAATCGGCACGCTGCGCGGCGAACTGCGCCGCATGGGCCGCTTCGGTCTGATGCTCGGCAATTCGCCGGCCATGCAGGAGGTCTACGACCAGATCGGCCGGGTCGCGCCGACGGCGGCTTCGGTGATGCTGGTCGGCGAATCCGGCACCGGCAAGGAGGTGGCCGCGCAGACGCTGCACGAGCTGAGCCTGCGCCGCAAGCATGCATTTCTCGCCGTGAATTGCGGCGCGATCTCGCCGAATCTGATCGAGTCGGAAATGTTCGGCCACGAGCGCGGTTCGTTCACGGGCGCCGACCGTCAGCACAAAGGTTATTTCGAGCGCGCGAACGGCGGCACGCTGTTCCTCGACGAAATCACCGAAATGCCGATCGAGCTGCAGGTAAAGCTCTTGCGCGTGCTCGAAACCGGCATGTTCATGCGGGTGGGCACCACGAAGGAAATCGAGACCGACGTGCGTCTCATCGCGGCGACGAACCGCGATCCGGAGCAGGCGGTGCTGGAGGGCAAGCTGCGGCTCGACCTCTACCATCGGCTGAACGTGTTTCCGATCAGCCTGCCGCCGCTGCGCGATCGCGGCAAGGACGTGGAGCTGCTCGCGCAGGCGTTTCTCGACGAGCTTAACGAGCGGCACGGCACGAAAAAGCATTTCCCGCCTGCAGTGAAGGAGATGCTGCTGTCGTACCCGTGGCCCGGCAATGTGCGCGAGCTGAAGAACTACGTGCAGCGTGCGCACATCATGTCGGGCGCCGACTCGGACAGCACCGCGACGGTGCCGTTGCAGATCACGTTGTCGAAGCCCGCGGCGGGCACGGCGATCACGATTCCGTTCGGTACGTCGCTCGCCGAGGCCGACCGTCAGCTGATTCTGGCCACGCTCGAACAGTGCGGCGGCGTCAAAACGCGTGCCGCCGAGATTCTCGGCATCAGCCTGAAGACGCTGTACAACCGCCTCGTGGAATACGGCAACGACGCGCGCGAAGAGGGCGATTCCGCCGACGAATCGCGGGCGTTGGGCGGCGCGGACGCGTAGCGCCGCAACCCGCCCTTCAACCGGGAGCGCGGCGCTGAACCGCACAGGCGGCAAATCGGCACAGGCCTTGCTGGATCCGAAAGGACACGCATAGCGAGGATCACCGACAATGCCGCAATCCGCCGCCGCTCCCGCGCAGCCTCTTCGCAAGCACGCGCATCGTCCGGAGCCGATCGAGCCGCCCACAGCGCCGCCGACACCGGGCGAGCCCGACACCGTGCCCGATCCGAGTCCGCAACCCATTGAGCCGGTCGAGCCGCCGATCGGCGATCCGCCGCCGCAGCCCACGCAAACTCCCCAGGCCAGTCGGCGTCCGCCAATCTCTCTGCGCGTCTGAATGATCGCGGCTTGCGCGTCTAGCCTCGCGTAGGGATTTTGTGTACATGTTACAAATGCGACGCAGGTTTTACCGGCAATTTACCGTTGCCGCTCCTAGACTGTCTTGATGCCGCCGTCGCCTGGCGGCGCGGCTTTGCCCGGAGGCATCGATCATGAGACATCCAGCGCTGCGGCGCTCCGCGCGCCATTCGAAGCGCGACGGCCGTCCTGCGAGCAAGGACGCTCCACCCGCGTCTTCCGCCCCTGCTCCTGACTCTCAGGCCGCGCCCGGCGCGCCCGTCACGCCCGTCACGCCAGCGGCGCCTTCGGCCGCACAGCACCACGATCCTTCCGCGCAAAACCGCGTCGCCCCCGACGCGCCGCCCGACGGCGAGTTCAACCAGGGCGGCGTGCGCCAGGAAGGAATCGACTATCAGCGCGACCTCGGCTCCGAGCAGGACGCCTGAACCGGTTGACGCCGAAGTTCGTCTTGCTGCGAGCAACGTATCTTCCGTAGCGATTGCTTACCTGGAACAAAATTCCGCGAATTGAACTTGCATCGCGAGTTATTGCTTGTTCGTCACAATTGCATACATTTTTCTTTTCCATGCACGAAAAAAAGGCACGCGACTTGCGTGCAGTTGTTCTGGCACATGTCCGTATGCAACGAAACAACTGAACCAGGTGGAGCGCCAATGAGCAGACTGATCGTGGTATCGAATCGTGTTGCGCCGACCCAGGAAGGCCGGCCCGCAGCGGGTGGCCTGGCGATCGGCGTGCTGGACGCGTTGAAGGAAACCGGCGGGGTGTGGTTCGGCTGGAGCGGCGAGACGGTGAGCGAACCGTCCGCGCCCGTGATCGAGAAGCAGGGCAACGTCACCTATGCGACCGTCGGGCTGACCAAACGCGACTACGACCAGTACTACCGCGGTTTTTCGAACGCGACGTTGTGGCCCACATTCCACTATCGCAACGACCTCTCGCGCTACGACCGTCAGGAATATGCGGGCTATCAGCGCGTCAATGCGACGCTCGCCAAGCAGCTGAAGGAGCTGCTCAAGCCCGGCGACATCATCTGGGTGCACGACTATCACCTGCTGCCGTTCGCGCGCTGCCTGCGCGATCTGGGCGTGAAGAATCCGATTGGCTTCTTCCTGCACATTCCGTTTCCGGTTCCCGAAGTGCTGCGCACCATTCCGCCGCACGAAGAGCTCGTGAAGGCGATGTGCAGCTACGACGTAATCGGTTTTCAGACGGAAGCCGATCGCCAGTCGTTCGTCGATTTCATCGAGCGCGGCCATCACGGCACCTCGAGCGAAGACGGCATGGTCCACGCGTACAACCGCTTCCTGAAGGTGGCCGCGTATCCGATCGGCATCTATCCGGATGCGATCGCCAAAGCCGCCGAGCAGTTCACCGACCGCAAGCCGGTGCGCAGCCTGCGCGACGGCATGCGCGGCCGCAAGCTGATCATGAGCGTGGATCGCCTCGACTATTCGAAGGGGCTCGTCGAGCGCTTCCAGGCGTTCGAGCGTCTGCTGCTGAATGCGCCCGGCTGGCACGGACGCGTGTCGCTCGTGCAGATCGCGCCGCCGACGCGCTCCGACGTGCAGACCTATCAGCGGATTCGCCAGACGCTGGAAGGCGAGGCCGGGCGCATCAACGGCCGCTTCGCGCAGCTCGACTGGACGCCGATCCAGTATCTGAATCGCAAATATGAGCGCAATCTGCTGATGGCGCTGTTCCGTCAATCGCAGGTCGGCTATGTGACGCCGCTGCGCGACGGCATGAATCTGGTCGCAAAGGAATATGTCGCGTCGCAGGATCCAGCCGATCCGGGCGTGCTCGTGCTCTCGCAGTTCGCCGGCGCGGCCGAGCAGTTGCCGGGCGCGCTGGTCGTCAATCCGTTCGATCTCTCGCAGATGGCCGAGGCGCTCGAGCGCGCGCTCTCCATGCCGCTCGCCGAGCGCCAGGCGCGGCACGCCGACATGATGGCGCCGATGCGCGAGAACAACCTGTCCGTGTGGCGCGATACCTTCCTCGGCGACTTGCGCAACGTGGCAACGGCGTCCTCGGTGACGGCCAAAGCGGTAAAGCTCGCTGACGTGACGGCGTCGTCGTAAGCGGTTCGGCGGTTGCGCGGCGCTTGCTCAGCCGCGTGAGCGGGTCACGTCGCAGCGGGCAAGAAAACTGGCGGCAACGGCAAAAAGGGCGTGCATCGCAGGATGCGCGCCCTTTGCTTATCCGCTTCGCGAGCCTGAGGCCGGGCGCGGCTCGACGCGTTGCACGACGCGCATCGTGCTGACCACTGCGGCCACCGCGGAGAATCCGGCGGCGACATAGAGGGCAATCACAGGCCCATTCTGCGGCGCAACGCCGAAAATCAGCGCGACGAGCGCCGCGCCGAGCGTCTGACCGGTCAGGCGCGCGGTGCCCAGCATGCCACTCGCGCCGCCGCTGCGCTCCCGCGGGGCGGACGACAGCATCGTGCGGTTGTTCGGCGACTGGAAGATGCCGAAGCCCGCGCCGCACAGCGCCATGCGCCACGCGATCTGCCACGCGTCGGGATGCGCGCCGAGCGTGGCGAGCAGGAGCAGGCCGACGGTCATCGCGGCGAGCCCCACGCCGCCGAGCCAGCCGGACGAGACCTTGTCCGACAGCACGCCCGCAATCGGCGCGGCGATGATGATGATGGCGGGCCACGGCGTCATCAGGAGGCCCGTGTCGACCTGGGAGAAACCGAGCGCGTCCTGCAGCAGGAAGGGCAGCGACACGAACGCGAGCATCTGCGCGCAGAACGAACACACGGAGGTGCCGATCGACAGCGCGAAGATCGGAATCCTCAGCAAATCGATCGGCAAGAGCGGGGCGGGGCGGCTCAACTGACGGCGCACGAAGAAGTAGCCGATCACCACGGCGCCGATCATTTCGGCGGCGACATAGCCGAGCCGTTCGCCGTGGCCGAGGCCGTCGACGGCGAAAATCAGCAGGCCGAATACCAGCGCGTTCATGAGCGCGCTCAGCACGTCGTAGGGCGACTCGTGGCCGCGGTTCATCGGCAGCGCCTTGAAGCCGCCGGCAATTGCCGCAATGCCGATCGGCACATTGATCGCAAAGAGCCACGGCCACGGCGCCACGGCCAGCACGCCGGAGGCCACCGTGGGGCCGACCGCCGAGGAGATCGCGACCACCATCGCGTTGATGGCGACGCCGCGGCCGAGCTGCGTCGGCGGGTAGATCATGCGCACGAGCGCCGTGTTCACGCTCATGACGCCTGCTGCGCCGAAGCCCTGCACGACGCGCGCAATGGCGAGCGTAGCAAGCGAAGTGGATAGCGCGCAGCCGAAAGAGGCCAGCGTGAACAGGATCAGCCCGGCGAGATAGATGCGACGGTAGCCGATGCGGTCGCCGAGCGAGGCGAGCGGCAGCAGCGAAATGGTGATGGCGAGCTGGTAGGCGTTGACGATCCAGATGGAGCCGGCCGCGCTCGCCCGCAAATTTCGCGCGATGGTGGGCAGCGCGACGTTGGCAATCGCGCTGTCGAGCACTGCCAGCGTCAGTGCAAGCGCGATGACGAGCATCGCCCAATAGCGTTGCGGCGTCGGCAGGCCGTGTTCCGTGTTGGGTGCCCGCGCGCTGTCCGGGGCAAGCGTGTCCGCTGCGTCGGGCGGGGCTGTCCCGTCGTTGCGGGATGGTTGTGCGTGCATCGATTAGTCGGATCGCCTTGAGCGGTCCGCCGCGTGGCGGCGAGCCGCGGGTCATGCATGCCGTCGCAAAGCGGCTTGCGCGCGGCTCGTACCACGCGCCGATGCCGCGCCGCTTACCGGGTCGACCCGGTAAGCGGCAAGCGCGTCGTTATTTGAGCTCGTACAGGCCGGTGTGCGTGGTCGAGTCGATCTCGTTCATGTGCGTCATGAAACGCGCGACCGCGTTGGTGGTTTCGGCGGTGATCGGCAGATGCGGCACCTTCAGCGCATGCAGCCGGAAAATATAGCGGTGCGTTCTGTCGCCGCGCGGCGGCGCCGCGCCGCCGAAGCCTACCGTGCCGTAATCGTTGCGCACCTGCAATGCGCCTTGCGGCAGCAGCGAGCCGTCGGCCTTGCCGGCGTTGCGCGGCAACGAGCGCGCGTCGGCGGGAATGTTCACGATCACCCAGTGCCAGAAGCCGCTGCCGGTCGGCGCGTCGGGATCGTGCACGGTCAGCGCGAAGCTTTGCGTGTCGGCCGGCGCGCCCTCCCACTGCAGCGCGGGCGAGATGTTCTCGCCGTCGACGCCGAACGCCTTGTCGTCGTATTCGTGCGCTTTCGGCATAAAGCCGTTGTTGGGGAAATCGTCGGACCAGAGACGAAAATCAGCCATTGTGTGCCTCCCTTCTTGGCGGGTTTTGACGGCCGAAGCGAACGGTACGGCGCGCCGCATTCGCGATGCCTGGCGCGTGGGCGCCGCTTCGGGTTAGCCAATCGAGTGTATCACCGAGGGCTTTCGGTTCGCTCGCAGAACGCCCGGGTTTCGAGCGGCTCTAGCCGCGTTCCTCGAAGCTCGGCGCGTCGCTCTTCAGCCATTGCTCGAGCCGCGTGAGCACGCCCCCTATATCGCGATTGGCGCCACGCAAAGCGCATTCCCATATGACGCCGACGCGCCAGCCGCCGGCGAGCAGCGCGGCGTGGACCTTGTCGTCGTTCGCGCGATTGCGGCCGATCTTGTCGCGCCAGAATTCCGGGCGGGTCTGCGGCCATTTGAAAAGATGACAGTCGTGGCCATGCCAGAAGCAGCCGTGCACCAGCAAGACCGCACGGTAGCGGGGCAGCACGATGTCCGGGCGTCCGGGCAGATCGCGCGCGTCGAGCCGAAAGCGAAAACCCCGCCGATGCAGGAGGCTGCGGATCAGCACTTCCGGCTTCGTATTGCGGCCGCGAATGCCGGACATCATGCGGCTGCGCGTCGCGCTGTCGACGATATCGACCATGGCTAGCTACGCGAGTGTGCGCAACGGCAGCGCTCTGGCGTGGCGGGAAGGCACTTCGGTGGACTCATGCGGCTCCTCGTTAGGCAGCAATTGCCTGGTCGGGAACACGATGCGCGCCACATGGGGCGTGCTCGGGATTCAATGAAAACCGCGCGCAGGCAAGCCGGCTGTAACCGGCAGTTGCCAGTTTACGCAAAATCTCGTGGCTTGCTGGAGTCGCCCGCGGATTGCAGGTGTATTGCGCGCGGCGTCGGAAGAGCGGTGACGCGGGCTCAGGACCGGCGTACCAGCATGCACAGACTTTGAAGCCTGCGCAACTCCGCGTCATAGCCTTCGAGCGTATGGCCGAGCTGCTGTCTGCGTGCGCTGCGCCGTTGCTCGAATCTCTGCTTCTCGTCGTTTGTCGGGACCCAGTAGATGCCCGTACGGGCTTCTTGCACGTGACGAACGGTGCCGGCGTCGACAAGCTGGCTCAGTGAGGCCTTGATTTGTCGCGTGCTGCTGTTCAGTTGACTTGCGAGGGCAACGCAGGTGTAGCGGACGCCGGGCGTCATGATTGCATCGAGGTTCGATGCAGTGAGCCTTTTGCGTTTTGCCGCCTCCCGGTTTTTTGCGTCGTTGTCCTTTTCTTTTTTATTCTCTTTTCCCGGCTCGTTCTCCATTAGTTGGCTGTCCGAATCAAGAAGGTCGCGCTCGTCGGCGCTTGCCTTGATGCCGCGCGATAACGCTCGTGCAGTGCTGTCCCGTTTCATGCTCGACGCCTCTTCTCTACCTGTTTTACCAGTGCTGGATCGTCTTCACATCGCGCGCTGGAATCGGCATCTCCGCGCGCCCCATCTGGCCGCTTACTGCGTTTCAGCGGAGGGAACGCCGTCGCGCGCGGCGGCGACCGCGGCGTCGCGTTCCTTCGCCGCCGCAGCTTTCTGCCGCGAATACACGCGCTTGGCGGCGGCTACTTTCGCGTCATACGTGCGGTTAGCCGCGGAAATGCGCTGATGCATCTGGACGATCTGATCGTTTGTGCCCGCCGGCGTCTTATCGACTTCCGTCTGCGCCCAGCATGCGGATGCGGCGCTGAACATGCAGAACAACAAAGTGGAAACGATCTTTTTCATGGACACTCCTGCTCGAAAAAAAAAGCGGCCGCGTTAAGCGGCCGCGAAAGTCCACCACTCAGACCTTGGAAAGTGGCGGCTCGGGGTTCGTTACTCGCTGCAACGTGTTGGAAAGTTAATGCAAGCAGCCTTGGGCGGGAAGAACAGGAATGGCGTACGCGTAAAGAAAAACCGAACACGGCTCGTTGAAGACGACGTGAACAGACGGCGCCTTCGACATGGATGGAATGCGCAAGTTGCCGTGCGGATTCCGGCGCTGTTCGCAGGCAATTAACGTGTTCACGGATGCGCGTCTTCCCAGGCGACAGGTGCGCGCGATACGTTTGCGACTGACAGTTGACAGGCGACTGATTGCTCGACGCGCTGATGTTGTCACGACCGCTGTCCGTCACACCTACTCATCACAAACAGGGAGCAAGATATGCGTGCACTTACAGTGCGATCGTCGAGTATGCTGAACCTCGCGTTTGCCGCGGCCATCGTGGTGGTCCATCCGTCGGCGAGTCGCGCCCAGCAGCCGCCGCAGCTTCAACACGCGAGCGCCGGCGCGCCGGCCAGTGCCGCGGGCGCGGAGGCGATTGCCCGGCTCACTAGCCGCATCGTCAACGTCGACCCAGAGACGAGCCGGATCGCCGTGCAAGGATCGCGCGGAGAGACGGTGATCATCGCGGTCGACCCCGAGGTCGCCGATGTGAGGCTCCTCAAAGTGGGCGACGAAGTTCACGTCGAATATCAAGGCGCACTGTTGTTGTCGGCGGAAAAAGTCGAGACGAAGGGCGTGCGCTCGCGGGTCGAACAAGAGTCGGCCACGCCCATGTCGCATGGTATGTCCGTCAAGCTTCGCAACGTCGACGTGGTCGCGACGGTGCAAAGCCTCGATCGCAAGCGTCGCCAGGTGGTGTTGCGCGGGCCGACCCGCAGCGTTCTGCTGCAAATCGCTCCGGACGTGCCGCTCGACAAGATTGCCGTGGGCGACAGCGTGCATGCGAAATATCGCGCTGAAACAGCGGTTCTCATTACGCGCGACGGCAAACCGATTCGCTGAATGTAGCGATAAGCCGGCGGAGAGGGCATAGCCGCCGGTTTCGCGGCTGCGCGAGTCAGAACAATAACTCGGTGGATTGCAGAACGCGCCTTGCCTCCACGCTTCCTGTCTTATCGCTATTGCGGATGGTTTCCAGAAGTATATCGATCAGGCAGTTCGCCGCCGCGCTGTGAGGATGCGCATGGCGCGACACGATGCCGATGGAAGTGTCTTCCAGCTCTTCTCTCAGCGGAAATGCGCAGAACTTGAAGCGCGAGACACAGAGTTCTGCCAGCGGCCACGGGAAAATACTGACTGCATCGGTTCTTTGCAGTACCGACGCCGCTACCGTTAATGAATGGGTGAAGTGAATGTTGCGGGGTTCCGGCAAGCCGTTGCGATAGAACATTTTCTTTGAGAGGCGGCACTCCATGTCAGAGTCGAGACACACCAGCCAGTCCGCATCCAGCAGATCGGCAAGCGAGCGGGACTGCGCGAGTGGATGGCCCTTCCGCGCAACGACGGTGACTCCACAGGAGAACAGCGGGCGGAAGTTGAATTCCGTATTGACCGTGTCCGGTGCCTGCTGGCCGACGAATATCTCGACACTGCCATCGCGCAGGCGCGGATACGCAATAGACATGAGGCCTTCGAACATCTCCAGTTGCACATTCGGCATGCACTTGCGGAACTGGATAAAGATCTCCGGCAGAAAACATAAGGCAATCCAGGGCGTGATCGCGACGGAGAGCTTGCCGCACGGTTCACCTCGCATTTCATTCAACGCGCCATGAGCACGCTCGACTTGCGACACGATAAGCCTTGCATGGGTGAGAAGCGTATTGCCGCATTCGGTCAGCGTCGCCCCCGACGACGCGCGCTGCAACAATGGCGCGCTCACATAGTCTTCGAGATCTTTCAGCGCCTGGGTGATCGCGGAGGGCGACAGTCCCAGAGCGCGCGCTGCGCCGCGAACGCTGCCGGCGTCTGCAATGGCGACGAGCGCGCGAAGTTGATGATTCTTCATCGTGTCCTCACCGTTTAAAAAATATGCGTTGCTGCTCAATGAAGCCGCTCGACGATGCAATGGATCTTCTTCGACAATTTTGGCCTGATTGTCTGTCGGCTTCAGGAGGTGTTTAGCGTTCGCGTGCATGTCAAGCAACGCGGTGCAATTATGAGCGTGGCCAAGGGGCAGTGCCATGCTCTCAGAAATAATGCTGAATTAACGTAGTGTTATTGTTTGGCGGGACGGGTCCGCATGGCGATGTCGATCGCCGCGTCCAGTACGACAGGCTTTCTGCTTTGTACACGCCAGAAGGCGACAAGCCGCCGGGGGGGAATGTCCGCGAGAATTATGCGCTTTAAATTGCAGCTTGCTATGAGATCTTCCGGCACATGTTCCGGCAACAGGGCAATAGATCGGCTAATGGATGCCATACGCAATGAGAGCTCCAGCGAGTCGCATTCAATCGACGGCCGTATCGGGCAGCCCAGCACGCGCTCCACGTAGCGTCGCACTCCGAAATGACGGGGCGGCAGGATCAGCTTCAACTCCGAAAGACGCGACATCGCCTCGCGGCTGAGATCGGTTTTGGCGCAGTGGTAGAGCGCGAGGCGTTCCTCGTGAAGCGCTACGCTTTGAAGGTCGGTGGTGCTCAGGTCCGTCGAATACGTGAGCCCCAGATCGGCCATGCCTCGTAAAACCATTTCCACCACGTGGCTGGAACTGTCGCATTGCAGCGAAAGGCGCGTTTGCGGATAGATTCGCAGCAGTTCCTTGCTGAAACTGGGTATGAAGTGCCCGATTAACGTCTGCACGGTGGCGATGCGTAGCGACAGTCCCCAGCCCGGCCCGTGCGCGGCGGCGTGCGAGATGGACTCGTCGAGTGCATCGAGGAGCGGTTCGACGGTGCGAAACAGCACTTCGCCGTCCGAGGTGAGTTGCATGCCGCGCCCATGACGCCTGAAGAGTGCGTGACCGAGTTTCAGCTCAAGCGACTGAATATGCCGGCTCAAGGCTGGCTGCGTGATGCCGACAGCGTCGGCGGCCGCGCGCAGCGAATGGCATTTCGCCACGGCGACAAACATACGCAGTTGCGTATCATGGCTGGCGCTGATCGTCATCGGCTGCGCTGAGAAGAGCGTCTGGTGTTCAATGCAGAATCCTCGCGAGAAACTCTCTCGCGCGATCCGTGCTCGGCGCGCCGAAGAACTCTTCTTTCCGGGCGTTTTCTACAATACGTCCGCGATCCATGAAAACGACGCGGTGGGCGACCTTTCTGGCGAAGCCCATTTCGTGCGTGACGCACATCATGGTCATGCCCTCCTGCGCGAGCTCGATCATTACGTCGAGTACCTCGTTGATCATTTCCGGATCGAGTGCGGAAGTCGGCTCGTCAAAGAGCATTGCAATCGGATCCATCGACAGTGCTCGCGCTATGGCCACGCGCTGTTGCTGACCGCCGGAGAGCTGGCCCGGATATTTGTCCGCGTGCGCTCGTAGACCCACGCGCTCAAGCAGCTTCAGGCCTCTGGCCGCCGCCTCGTCGCGATGGCGGCCCAACACCTTGACCTGCGCAAGCGCAAGATTGTCTGCGACGGAAAGATGGGGGAACAGCTCGAAGTGCTGAAACACCATGCCGACCTTCGCGCGCAGCTTCGAGAGGTGAGCACTTTTACCGCCGGGCGACATTCCGCCAACCGCGATCTCGCCCTGCTGAATAGGCTCAAGACCATTGACCGTCTTGATCAACGTTGATTTGCCCGAGCCTGAAGGTCCGCATATCACGACCACCTCGCCCTTGCTCACGCGCATCGAGCAATTGTCGAGGACCTGGAATTGCCCGTACCATTTCGACACGTCTTTCAATGCAATCATTTTGCAAGTCTCGTCCGAACGCCGTTGGTGATTGCGATCAGCATGGTCGTGATCGCCCAGTAAGCCACGCCCGCAACGATCAGCATGGGGACGATGTTGCCGTCGCGCTCGCCAATCGCGGTCACTCGCCGGAAGAAGTCGCCCAGCGCGATCACGTAGACGAGCGATGTGTCCTGAAAGATGACGATGCACTGCGTGAGCGCGAGCGGCACCATCGCGCGAAACGCCTGCGGCAGAATCACATGGCGCAGCGTCTGCCCGGACGTCATGCCGAGTGCGTGTCCGGCCTGAAGCTGTCCGCGCGGCAGACTTGCAATGCCCGCGCGAATGATTTCGCAAAAGAATGCGGCCTCGAGCAGCGAATAAGCGGTCAGTGCCGAAATGAGTCGCAAGTCGATCGTGGACGGCAGATTGAAAAGTGCCTTCAGCAATTGCGGCACGATCAGAAAGAACCACAACAGCAGCATGACGAGCGGAATCGAACGGAACAGCGAGACATACGCTTGCGTGAAGATCCGCAGCGCGCGGTGAGTGGACAAACTGAATATCGCCAGCACTGTGCCCCAGGCGAGACCGAAAAGGATCGCCACCGCGGTGATCTGCAAAGTGATTAGCATCCCTGATAACAGTACGTCCCTCGAATCGATGAGGGCTTGCCAGTCCATCTCGAACATATCAGCTCCCGATCATTCCAGGCAGCGCGGTGCGCCGGCGCACCCAGCCCATGCCGCGCAGAATCGCGAAGTTGAGTCCCATATACGCGAGTGTTACGCAGATAAACGACTCATATGGCTGCGCGGTGTAGTCGACCAGTTGCCGCGCCTGACCTGACAGTTCCAGCAGGCCGATGGTGGAAGCCACGGCGGAGTTCTTGGATATGATCAGAAACTCGGAGGTCAGCGGTCCGAGGATCGTGCGAAAGGTGACGGGCAGCAGCACATAGCGATATGCCTGTTTGCGGGTGAGCCCGAGCGCGAAGGCCGCATGGAACTGCCCGACGGGGCGCGCCGATATTCCGGCGCGTACCTGTTCGCAGATTCGCGACCCTGTGTAGACGCCGAGTGAAACCACCGATGCAAACAGAAACTGCGGATGCGACGGGAGACTCTTGAACCAGTCGCCGGCAGCGGTAGGGAGCAGTTCCGGCGCGGCGAAGAACCAGATAAAAAACTGCACGATCAGCGGCACGCCGCGAAAGATTGAAACGTACGCGGCACCCGCGGCACGTGCGGCGCGGTTGGGCAATGTACGCAGAACGCCGAACATGGTGCCCATCGCGAGTGCGAGTGTAAAAGCGAGCAGCGTCAATTCGACCGTGTTGACGAGTCCGGACAGCAGCCAGTCGAGATAGGTCGCGGGCTCGCCGGTAGCAACGGGCTGCAGCAGCACGCCCCAGTGCCATCTGTAATCCATGAGTGCCTCAATCTGCGCGCGTCGGCGCGCGGTGGATGTATGTCGTCATCGTTGTTCGGTACGGCTCAGGACGTGGGCTTGTCGTCGGGATGGGAGAACAGTGTCTGCATGCGCGGAGACAGTGGTAAGCCCAGGTTGACGCGCTTCGGGGGAATGGGCTGCTGGAACCAGCGCTGATACAGTTTTGCGGCGGCACCGGACTTCTGGGCATCGGCGATCGCTGCGTCCATGACGGCTTTCATCGCTGCGTCGTTTTTGCGCAGCATGCAGCCGTAGGCTTCATAAGTTTGCGGGGTGCCGACAATTTCGTAGTCCTCGGGATTGCGCGCCTTCACACGTTCGCCGGCGAGCAATGCGTCGTCCATCATCATCGCTTTGGCGCGACCGGTGGAAAGCATGAGAAACGATTCGGTGTGATCTTTCGCGCTGATGACGTCCATGTTCATCGACTTTTCGACATTCATCTTGCGTAGAATTTTCTCGGAAGTCGTTCCCGCGCCGACAACCACCGTTTTGTCCTTCAGATCCGCAAAGTCCTTGATGCCGGATTTGGTGCGGACGAGCAACCGCGTGCCGATCACGAAGAAGGTGTTCGAAAAGGACACCTGTTGCGCGCGTTCCGCGTTGTTTGTGGTACTCGTGCATTCGAAGTCGATCGTGCCGTTCTGCAGCAGCGAGATGCGGTTTTGCGAGGTGATCGGAATGGTGCGTACCTTCAGATCCGGAAGCTTGATTTCCGTCTTGATGCGCTCGACGATCAGATTGGCGATGTCGATCGAATAGCCGATAGGCTGCTGGTTCGCATCGTAGTAAGAGAAGGGAACCGATGCGTCGCGATAGCCGATCGTAATCACACGTTCTTTGCTGACTTTGAGCAGTGTGCCTGTCAGTTCAGCTTCCGCCGCTCGCGCATCATTCGGTGCATGCAACGCGACAAGGCCGAACACGGCGAAGGCGCTGATCGAGCCGCGGCGGCTTGATACGGCACGGGCAGGTTGCTGCTGTTTCATGAGGGTCTCCTGAACATGCTTTGTTGTCGGTTCTCCGACAGGCGCGGCGGCGGACACCACGCGTCGATTCCTGCGTGCTGGCGCGGCTTCAGCCTGCGCCGGTAATCTGCGAAACGTCGATCACATACATCTGGCGAGCGCCCTCGTGAACCGAGTCGATGCACACGGCTAGGCCGTCGCGGTTCCAGCGGGGGTGCAGATCGCAGCGATTTTCCTTCTTCAGATCCGGCGGTGCATAGAATTCGCCGATCTCGTAACGAAGACCTTCGTGCATGTCGTACAGAAAGAGAATGCGTGTGTTCGTTTGCGAGTCCGGATAGGTGTCGGACACCAGCCAGCGCGTGTCGACAGGCGAAAAACTCATATGTCCGTTTTCGGTCAGCAGTTCCCGGCCGATAACTTCCACCCGGCCGTTATCGCTGTCTTCATACAGGTGGTAGTGGATGCTGCCCGCGTGTGGGCCCCATACGACGATGTGCGAATCGTCCTGCCACAACGGATGCGAGATCTGGTATTCGGACTTCTCATAGTCGAAGGTGCCGACCGCGGAAGGATCAAAATCATCCGCTAATTGCGGCAGTGGATGATCCGAGCATTCGAGCAGGCGCATGTCCGAGCCATCCGGGTTCATGGTAATGAGGCGGTGCAGGAAGCAGGTTTCGTCTGCGGTGCGTTCGGTCCAGCGGTGCAGAAACAGCACCCGCGACGATGCCGGATTGATTTCGATGTGGCTCACCCAGTGAATGGCGCGCTCCATCGACTCAACATGGTGAAAGCGGCGCAAATCGTCGTAGCTGACAATCAATGCGGGTTCGCCTGTTGCGAGATCCAGACGGTATATGCCGTCGTCCGCCGGTGCGAGTTGGAGCGCAAATGGGCCGCCGTGCTCGCTGTAGCCTATGGTTTCGTGCGTGACGTAAAGGCGCCGGTAATCGACGCAAAGGGCGTAGCGGCTATCGGGGGAACACACGTAGACCGGCATGCAGAGCGCAGTCTTCTTGCCGCTGTCGATGTCGAAAACTGTCGCGCCGAAGCCGGGATAGCGCGCGGACAGGTCACCGGTGCGGGTGTTGTAGATCACCTTGCGGCCGGCCTCGCCGTCGAGCCACTGCAACTGGCAGCCCATTTGCCAGTTCCACGCAGTGGTCGTGTCGATCGGAAAAAACGATTCGTTTTCCTGAACATCGAAATAGCCCACTGCCGCCAGCAGTTCCGGAACAAGCGGTGCATCCCTCATGGCGACTTCGTTGCCGAGCACGTAGCGTCCGGTGCGGTCCCACACGCTCTTATTGTAGTAGCCGAAGAAATGATGGCGCTCGCCGGTGCCTAGCCGTCGGATGGGGCACAGGCGCCTGACAGATCGCGGATGCAGCGGAAGAGGGTCAACGGTGCGATGCGGCGAAGCGGTCATGAGCGGGCCGAGTCTGGTGCAGGTAGCAAAACGCCGTCGGGCTGTGCCGGGGCGAACAATGGCTGAAGAATATCGACACATTGCAATGTCGGATAATTCATTTTTGCTGTATGACTATTCACTTTTGGTATAGTCGCGCCCGACAATGCGATCGGATTTGCCCTACATGACACGGCCACTAAACTTCCAGCAAATACAGGCATTTCGCGCCGTCATGCAGATGGGTACGACGACCGCGGCTGCCGCCGCGCTCAATACTACCCAGCCCTCCATCAGCCGGCGTCTTGCCGAACTGCAGAGTTCCTCCGGGCTTAAGCTGTTCGAGATGCACAATGGGCGGCTGCGGCCCACGAGCGAAGGGCAACTGCTGTACAAGACGGTGCAGAAGCATTTCAACGGTTTGGAAAACATCGAATCCGTCGTGTCGATTCTGCGCAATTCAGGTACGGGCGCATTGCACATTGGCTGTACGCCCACGCTGGGCACCGGCCTTTTGCCGCAGGTCATTCGCGAGTTCCGTGTGCGCTTCCCGCAGGCGTATCTGAATGTGCAGACGGCCGCGACGCCCCAGTTGACCGACCTGCTGCGGCAAGACCTCTTCGATCTGATATTGACGACCGGCAAGCTCGACGAACTCGACTTCGAGACGCAGGTCATCAAGACCGTGCCGGCGGTTTGCGTGCTGCCGCTCGGCCATCGCCTGGAAGCGCGGCGCACCGTGCAGGCGGAGGCGCTGCGGGGCGAGCGTCTGCTTTCGCTCGGCGAAATGGACGACCTCACCATTGCGATCAAGGCCGTGCTGGAAGCACATGACATGCCGACCGACTTCGCGATCCAGACCACTTCGTCGATCACCATCTGCGCGCTCGTGAGCGCGGGCAACGGCGTAGGCATCGTCAATCCTTATGTCGCCGGCACCTTTGCCGGCCAGTTGCTGGTCAAACCGTTCGAGCCGACGATCGACGTGCCTGTGCGCATGGCGATGCCCGCGCACACAGCACCGTCCCTGCTGACACGGCATTTCATCAAGGTTCTCCGCTCCCATCTGGACGCACTCGGCCGGACTGCGCCCGACGTCTCCCCACACCGATAAAACTTTTTCGGTTTTTTGTTTTATTGGACCTATGCTGGTATCGACCACTGTCTTTCGGGGCAGCGGTTGAGGTGTCTCGTGCCGAGCGCGGCCTCGATTGATGCCGCGCTCAGTGCCGAGCAATTACCATTCGAATAACAGGAGTACTGTAATGAGCAATCAGCCAACGATCTTGCTGGTACATGGTTTTTGGGGCGGCGCCGCCCATTGGAGCAAGGTCATCGTTGAGCTCGCGCGGAGAGGTCACGAGTCGATTCGTGCCGTTGAATTGCCGTTGACGTCGCTCGCGGATGACGTCGAACGAACCCGCAAGATGATCGGGCAGTGTGGCGGACCGGTTCTATTGGTCGGGCATTCGTATGGAGGAGCGGTCATCACCGAAGCGGGCAACCATGCGAATGTGGCCGGGCTCGTGTATATCGCGGCGTTTGCGCCGGACAAGGGCGAGAGTCCCGGCGCCATCACTCAGCAGTGTCTTCCGGACGCGGCGGCGAATCTCGAGCCCGACAGCGACGGCTACCTCTGGATCAAGCCCGCGAAATATCACCAGAGCTTCTGCCAGGATCTGGCGGCAGACGAGGCGCTTGTCATGGCCGTGACGCAGAAGGCGCCGCTTGCCGGAACGTTCGGAGACCCAATTACTTCTGCGGCATGGGCCACGAAGCCTTCCTGGTATCAGATTTCCAGTGAAGACAGAATGATTCATCCGGAGAATCAGAAGATGATGTCCGCGCGGCTCAACGCGAGGAAGATCGTGACGCTCGGCGCAAGTCACGCGTCGCTCGCTTCCCGGCCAGTGGAAGTTGCAGCGCTGATTCACGAGGCTGCGATCGACTCGGCAGGCTAGATCTTGCCGGCACGCGGTTCGGTCATGTGCTGAGGCCCGATCGAACCGCGCTGCACGAACGCCTACGCGCGCAGGCGCACCGTGGCTCGCGCAGACTGAACGTCTCGCGCGAGCAGCGCCCCGATATGCGGCGTCATGATGCGCGCGACTTCTTGCATGACCGGCACCACCACGCTGTTGCCGAACTGGCGATACGCCTGTGTATCGCTCACGGGAATCACGAAGTCGTCCGGAAAGCCCATCAGACGCGCGCATTCACGCGGCGTCAGGCGGCGCGGCCGTTCGCCTTTACCTTGCGCGAGCAGAATCTCGGAGCCGTCCTTGTGATAGCGCGCCGACAGCGTGCGCGTGATGCTGGCAGGCGTGACCAGACCGAAGCCGAATCCATTGCCGGCCGCGCGATGTTTCTCCGCATAAGCCTGCAGGTAGGCCCACAGGTTCGGCGTTAGCGTGTATTTCGGCTGGACCTTGCGGCGAACGTGGTCGAAGAAACGCTCGCCGTCGTGCGGCAGCAGCGGCTCGCTGCCGTCGGTTTTGTGCAGGATGGACGCGAGGCGCGGCCCGTTGGCAGGCAAGCGCAGGTCGTCGAAAGAAAATCCTGTCTCCTCGCGAAAGCCGACAATCACAATCCGCTCGCGGTGCTGCGGCGTGAAATGCTGGCCGTCGATGACCTTATAATGAACGTCGTATTTCAATTCGTCGCGCAATACGTCGAGAATGGTTCGCAGTGTATTGCCTTTGTCGTGCGACACGAGGTTCTTGACATTCTCAAGCAGAAACGCCGCGGGCCGTTTTGCATCGATGATGCGCGCGACGTCGTAAAAGAGCGTGCCTTGCGTCGCGCATGCGAAACCGTGCGGGCGGCCAAGCGAATTCTTCTTGCTCACGCCCGCAATGCTGAACGGCTGACACGGAAAACCGGCGAGCAGCACATCGTGCGCGGGGACGTCGTTCTCCGCGAAGGAAACGATGTCGCCGACGAACTGATGTGCGCCGTCCGCATCGCGATGATTCTGCTGGTAGGTTTTCTTCGAAAACTCGTTCCATTCGCTCGTGAACACGCACCGGCCGCCATGCGCTTCAAAGCCGCGCCGAATGCCGCCGATGCCCGCGAACAGGTCGATGAAACGAAAATCAGGCTCGCTTGCGGCGAGCCTCGTGCGCGACCCGGCCTGCAGCATTTCGCGCAAAGCCGCTTCCGCAATGCGGGGACAACTCTGATCGGTTTTCCAGCGGCGAATGGTGCGAACGTTTTTTCCGCAGCGCGCCGCGATTTCCGTCTGGCTATACACCTGCAACGCTTCTGTGAGCAGGTCCTGCCGTGTGGCCAGAGTCATGTCGCGGGTCATATTGCTGTTTCGCTGGGAATTTTGGCGGACATTTTGACCGTTCGATAACCGCCTGTCCAGGAATTTTGGGGCGCAATGCGGTCCACTTGCGGGCTCAGCCGCGAAATGCGCTTGTCACAGTTGGATGTGTACGCTTGCGCCGTGACGCGAAGTCCCTGCGTTGCGACGTGTTGAGGCCGCGGCGTGGTTCGCGGCCGTTTTTTTGGGCACAAAGGTTCGCGAACAGCGCGTTTCCGGCTCGCACGGCGCAGTCCTGGGCAAAACCCGTTGCGGTGTGTCAGGCCGGGTGGCCGGCGCCGGTTTCGTGCGTGGGCGGAAAGAGCGCGGCTGTAGCGGGCGCCAGTTCGTCCCACGGGACGGGCGGTTCGGCTTCGAACTGGTCGAGCTGCAGGAGAAGACTGTCGACCGCGCACAGCTGCGGGTGCGTCAGATTGCCCATGTCGAGCAGCCTGTTGAGGCGCTCGCGCCAGTAGGACGGCGGCAGGATGGGGCCGGCAAGGTCGCCTTGCAGGGACAGCCGCATGGCACGCGCGATGTGCGTGATGTCGCCGTCGATCAAAGCCACTTTCGATGATGCGGACTGGGTGATGGGTGTGCGGTCCATGGCTCCTCCATGGCCGCTATTACGGCGGGCTGGAGGGGAACTTTAGGGTTCCGGCGAAAGATTTTCGGCCCGTTTTTCATCTGACGATATGCCGGGCATGCGCGTTGCTCGAAGCGGGCACTGGCGCAATCTCGCGTCGGCATTCCTTTTAAAGCGGAGTCGAAGATGAACAAGGACCAGGTAAAAGGCGTGGGTGAACAGGTGAAGGGGAAGATCAACGAAGCCGTGGGCAAAGCCACCGACAACCCCGGCAAGGAACTGAAGGGCGATCTCCAGCAGGGCGCGGGCAAGGTGCAGAAGAGCTACGGCGACGCGAAGGAAGACGCCAAGGACGAGGCGAAACGCAATAACCCGTAACGCACTGTGATGGGTCTCCACGGAAAGGCGCCTCGTGCGCCTTTTCCTTTTTGCGGCCTTTGTCCACTGCATGCGCGGCCTGGGAGTAACCCGGCTTTGGCGCGTCGAATGTGTCGCGCGCACCGCGGCGCCTTTAGACTCGATACACCCTACATGGAGACCGCGCCAATGACACCGGAAAAAGTGCTTTCGATGTTTGAACGACAGTATCTGGAGGGCAAAGCGCCCGTCGACATCGAGGAAACCTGCGCGAATTTTGCGGCGTGGCTCGCCTCGGCGTGGGAGCAGCTGGAGGCCGGGCAGCGCACGCAGCTCGTGAGCGTGGGCGCCGCGTTGTGGCGCGAGGGGTATAACGTGCGGGCGGGCAGCGCGACGAAGGATTTGTGGTGAACCTCGCCTGAGGCGCGGACCTGCCGGCTCGCGCACGCGTTGCGCCGAGTCGGTTTATATTGGGCGGTCCGCATCGGGACGAGCCGCGCCGGCGAGCCGGCTGCGCTCGTTGTCCCGATGTTTTTTCGTCCGCCATTCCGCACAGGGCTACCTCATCACATGACAGATCTGTCCGCCTTTCCGATTACGAAAAAATGGCCTGCCGAGCATCCCGAGCGCCTTCAGCTTTACTCGCTGCCCACGCCGAACGGCGTGAAAGTGTCGATCATGCTCGAAGAAACCGGCTTGCCTTACGAGCCGCATCTGGTGCGTTTCGACACCAACGACCAGATGACGCCGGAGTTCATGTCGCTGAATCCGAACAACAAGATTCCGGCGATCATCGATCCGAACGGCCCCGACGGCAAGCCTTTGCCGCTGTTCGAATCCGGCGCGATCCTGATCTATCTCGCGGACAAGACCGGGCAGTTGATTCCGCAGGACGCCGCCGGCCGCTACGAGGCCATTCAATGGGTGATGTTCCAGATGGGCGGCATCGGCCCGATGTTCGGCCAGGTCGGCTTTTTCCACAAATTCGCGGGCAAGGAGTATGAAGACAAGCGTCCGCGCGATCGCTATGTCGCCGAATCGAGGCGTTTGCTCGGTGTGCTTGAACAGCGTCTGGAAGGACGCGAGTGGATTCTCGGCGATCAGTACTCGATTGCCGATATCGCGACGTTTCCGTGGGTGCGCAATCTGATCGGTTTCTATGAAGCCGGCGAACTGGTGCGCATCGAGGACTTTCCGAACGTGAGGCGTGTGCTGGCGGCGTTCGTCGCGCGGCCGGCGGTAATCCGCGGCCTGGATAGTCCGAAGCGGGGATAGTCGCGAGCGAGCGCGACGGCGCCGCGGCGCGGCCGGGCGCGCCGTCCGTGCTACGATTTTCCGCGACGAAGCGCCCGCCGGCCGGCCGGCGCACGCGACGAGAAATGAGTTTTTACGATGCCCATCAACTATTTGCGCGGCTTCACGGCCCCCGAACGGACGGACGCGACCAATCGGCGTCTCGGCCGGTCTTTGGCATTCGTGGCGGGTGCGGCCAACGCGGGCGGTTTTCTCGCCGTCGGGCAGTACACGTCGCACATGTCCGGCATCGTGTCGTCGCTCGCGGACAATGCGGTGCTCGGCGACGTAAGCCTCTTCTTTGCGGGGCTGAGTTCGCTGCTTTCGTTCGTGATGGGCGCGGCGGCATCGGCGATTCTGATCAACTGGGGCCGCCGACGGGAGCTGCGCAGCGTCTACGCCACGCCGCTTGCCATCGAAGCGGTGCTCCTGCTTTGTTTCGGATTGGTCGGGGCGAATCTCGAGCAGCATCGCGTGCTCTTTGTGCCGGTGACGGTCTGTATTCTTTGCTTCGTCATGGGCCTGCAGAACGCGATGATCACGAAGATCTCGCGCGCGGAAATTCGCACCACGCATGTGACTGGCCTCGTCACGGATGTGGGCATCGAACTCGGCAAGATGGTCTATTGGAACGCGCGGCCGGCTGCTGGTCAGGAACCGGTGCAGGCGGACCGGGAGAAACTGCTTCTGCTGGGATCGCTGCTGCTTTCGTTTGTCGCGGGCGGCCTGGCGGGCGCTGTCGGATTCAAGCATCTGGGCTTTGTGTCGACAGTGCCGCTCGCAATTGTCCTGCTGACGCTGGCGGCTGTGCCGCTGGTGGACGATATGCGGGGGGAGCGGGGGTAGGGCGGTAGTTGCCGGAGCGTGCGCCGCAACGACGAGATTGCGTTGGCGCGGTGGAAGCGGGTGGTCCCCCTGGCAGGAATCGAACCTGCATCTAGCGCTTAGGAGGCACTTGTTCTATCCATTGAACTACAGGGAGCGGATAGCGATAAACGGGGCGGACCGGACCCCTGATCTCGAACCGCCGCGCTCGACTCTCGCGGCAGCCGCTCGCGCATTCGGCGACGCGAGCGAGGGCCAGAGTATAGCAAAAACGTGGGAAACGGCGCCACGCTCCCGCTCGGCCCCGCTCGCGCCGCAGTCGCCTCAAAACCGCGTCGAATAAGCAACACCCACGGTCTGCCCCCGCGCCGAGCGGCTATACATGATCGCCCAGTTGCCGAGCAGCGCGCCCGTGAGCGCGCCGGCGACGTCCGCAGCCAGGTCCTTGTAGGAAAACCCGCTGCTGCGACAGGTGCCGTCGATCCCTTCCTTGATGAGCCCGGGAATCGTCCCGATCAGCGTGCCGTAAATCACGGGATGCGCCGTGTCCCGCGTCAGATACGCGCCAAGCGCGCCGAACGGCGCCGAGACCGCGAAGTGCTCGAGCTTGTCGGTATGAAACCAGCCGTCCGATGTCTGCAGGCGGTACCCGCCGCGTCCACCGCCGCAGTCAATGTCGGCGTGTGCCGCTGTGCTTGCTGCCAGCATCAGCGCAACGCAGATGCCGTGTCTCCATGTCGTCCACATGTTGTTTCCCCCTTGGTTTATGTTTTTTATGGAGACGCTTGCGGACCGGTATCCGCGCCGATGCGTCGCCATGGCTCTACGTTTTACGCAGGCGACGTGAGTGCGGATGTGCGCTGAAAGACTAACCTTCGGCCATCTGTGAGGGCTGCGCCACACAGGCGAAGTGCCGACCGGCGTAGGCCTGTGCGCGGCGCGAGGACGAGCGAGGACGAAAAGGACGGGGAAAGAGAAAACGCGAAAGATAAACGCGCGTCTTTAGGCGAACATCAAAGGACAACGAGGGCGATGCGCAAGGACTCCATTCGACGATTGCGCGCCCAAAAAGCAAGCGGCCCAGCAGGCATGACCTGCTGGGCCGCGCACACTACTCACGCGTGACGTCGCTTCGGCTAAACGGTGCGGTGTCCCGAACCGCGCAGCGACAGCACGCTCAGAATTCGACCACCGCGAACTCGGCCTTGCCGACGTCGCACAGCGGGCAGCGCCAGTCGTCGGGAATCGCGGCAAAGCGGGTGCCGGGCGCAATGCCTTCGTCGGGCAGGCCTTCCTCTTCGTTGTAGATCCAGCCGCAGATCAGGCAAACCCAGCTCTTGTAGTCAGTCACATCCATTACTTCGCTCACGACGCAGTCTTCTCTCTTCAATGCAATGATCCGCTCGGTCTGCCCCTTTTTGGGGCGCGGCGGCGACCCGCAATATTACCGGAATTTGCCAAATGCATCGGCGATCCGGTTTGATGCTCGTCGAGGCGCGAAGCTCCGGCTGTGTCATGCACTGCGTGTATTCTGCTGACTCACGGCGGCTTTGCGTTGGTGTGGCTCGCGCATGTCTCGATCGAGTTTGGCTCGTGTACGGCTCGTGTTTCTAACCAGGAGAAGACGATGTTCAAAACGAAATGGTTCAGCGGCGGGTTCAGCGGCAAATTGAGCGGCGCGGCGCTGGCCGGATTACTGACGGCGTCCGGTGCGGCGCAGGCGGCAAGCGTGTCCTTCGTGCAGCCGACAGACGGCGCGACCGTCAGCAACCCTGTCCACGTGGTCTTTGCTCTCGACGGCATGAAAGTCGCCCCGGCCGGCACGACGACGGACGGCACGGGCCATCATCATCTGCTGGTGGACGGCAAGCCGCTCGCGAAAGGCGAGGTGATTCCTGCCAACGATAAATCGCTGCACTTCGGCAAGGGCCAGACGGAAACCGATCTGACGCTGCCGCCCGGCGACCATACGCTGACGCTGCAATTCGGCGACGGCGCACACCGCTCCTATGGTCCCGAACTAAGCAAGACGATTACCGTGCATGTGAAGTAAGCGCAGGTCGGCTCATGGTTTGCCGGGCGCTGACCCATAGCGCCCCGGCGGCGCCCGCAGTTCCCGAGAGCTGCCCGGCCGCGAGTTCCCGAAGAGCCCCGGCGGCCCACTGGCGGCGACCGACAGCTGCCCCGCCGCGACCAGCGGCCACCGGCGGCGCCCTCAATGCCCGCGCCCGTCGCGACCGGCCCGCAGCATGTTTCTTACGGCCCTCTGCGCCGGCCATCGCGAGCGCGGCCGTTCGTCCTATATCTTCAGGCATGCAGGCAGCGGCCCGTGCGCCCGGTACAATGAGCAGTTCCGAGTCATCGCTGTCTTCGCCAATTTCCCATGTCGCTTTACACCATTACCGAAGCCCAGCTGGCGTTCGGTCACGTCGCGTTGCTCGATCACGCCGACTTTTCTCTCGAAGCGGGCGAGCGGGTCGGGCTGATCGGCCGCAATGGCGCCGGCAAGTCGTCGCTGCTGAAAATCGTCGCTGATCTTGCCAGGCCCGACGACGGCCTCGTCACGCGTCAGCAGAATCTGACCACGGTGTACGTGCCGCAGGAACCCGAGTTCGATGCGGACGACACCGTGTTCGATGCCGTCGCGGCCGGCCTCACGCACGCCCGCGCGCTGCTCGACGAATACGACGTGGTCGCCAACCAGCTCGCGGACGAGCCCGAAGGCGCGCAGCACGACGCATTGATGGCGCGCATGAACACGCTGCAGTCGTCGCTGGACGCGGCCAACGCCTGGAGCTGGAGCACGCGTGTCGCCACCACGCTGCAGCAGATCGGCCTGAATGGCGAGGCGCGCGTGGGTTCGCTCTCGGGCGGCATGCAAAAGCGCGTGGCGCTCGCCCGCGCGCTCGTCGTGCAGCCCGACGTGCTGCTGCTCGACGAACCGACCAATCACCTCGATTTCGATGGCATCCGCTGGCTCGAAGAACTGCTCGTGTCGCAGCGCGCGGCACTCCTGTTCATCACGCACGACCGCGCGTTTCTCGACCGTGTCGCCACCCGCATCGTCGAGCTGGATCGCGGGCGTCTGTTGTCCTATCCGGGCAACTTTTCGGCTTATCAGACGCGCAAGGCGCAGCAACTGGAGATCGAGCGCGTCGAAAACGAGAAGGCCGACAAGCTGCTTGCCCAGGAAGAAGTGTGGATCCGCAAGGGCGTCGAGGCGCGCCGCACGCGCAGCGTCGGCCGGATTGCGCGGCTCGTGGAAATGCGCAAGCAGCGCGCCGAGCGCCGCAACGTGCAGGGCAACGTCAAGCTGGACGTCGGTCAGGGCGAGAAGTCGGGCAAGATCGTCGCGGAATTGACAGACGTCACGAAGCGCTACGGCTCGCGCACGGTGATCGACCGGTTTACCGCGACGGTGATGCGCGGCGACAAGATCGGTTTTGTCGGCCCGAACGGCGCGGGCAAGACCACGCTGCTGAAAATCCTCCTCGGCGAACTGAAGCCCGACGAAGGCACGGTGCGCGTCGGCACCAATCTGCAGGTCGCGTATTTCGACCAGATGCGCGCGCAACTGGACCTGGAAAAAAGTCTCGCCGACACGATCAGCCCCGGCAGCGAGTGGGTCGAGGTCAACGGGCAGAGAAAGCACGTCATGAGCTATCTCGGCGACTTCCTGTTCGCGCCGGAGCGCGCGCGTTCGCCGGTCAAGTCGCTGTCGGGCGGGGAGCGCAACCGTCTGCTGCTGGCGCGCCTTTTCGCGCGGCCGGCCAACGTGCTGGTGCTCGACGAACCGACCAACGACCTCGACATTCCCACGCTGGAACTGCTCGAGGAACTGCTCACCGACTACGACGGCACCGTGCTGCTCGTGAGCCACGACCGCGCGTTTCTGGATAACGTGGCGACGTCGGTGATCGCGTCCGAAGGCGGGGGCAAATGGCGCGAGTATGTCGGCGGCTTCACCGACTGGCAGGTGCAAAGCGAGCGCTCGCAACAGCTGGCGCAGGAAGCGCAGAAAGACGCAAACAAGGACGCGGCCAAAGAAGCAACGAAGGACGCCACTAAAGACGCCACTAAAGACACACCGGCCAAAGACACGCCATCCGCCCGCAATCCGCAGCGCGCCGCGAAGCTCTCCTTCAAGGAACAGCGTGAACTCGAGGCGTTGCCGGAAAAAATCGCCGCGCTTGAGGCGGAGCAGAAAGCCATCGGCGCGCAGCTCGAAGAAGGCTCCATATTCGCGAAGGACCCGCAGGAAGGCGCACGTCTTTCCGAACGCTATGCCGCGATCGACGAGGAACTGCTGCTCGCGCTCGAACGCTGGGACGAACTCGAAAACCGCCGCCAATGACCCGACGAACGCGGGCGTGCTGCGCCGCCGGCGCGCCCGCTCGCGCAAGCGCGAAGCCTTGTCCGGACGGCCAATCGCGTGCGCTGTCAATTGCCGCCAGGTTCGAAATCAGTAAAATACCCCGCGAAAAGGGCTTCCCGGCATTTTCACCGGCCGCGCCGCTGCCTCGTCAGGGGGCGGTAGCGGGCCGGCAGCCGGGCCGCAATGTCGCGCCGAACCTGACAATGCGCACGAAAGCCGGCGCGGCCATCGCACTGCAATCGCGTGACATCGCGTGACAATCGCGTGACGATCGAGCGGCTAACAACCGGAAGCCGAGCAGTAAAACAGCCTGCCCGCCCCGCGGGCACCCCACCTAACCACATTGTTTCGTTTCGCTTTTTTTGAAAAGTCAACGCATTGTCCACGGACTTATGAACAGGACCTGTGGACAACGATGAACCGACGCACCCGAGTCAACCATGTCTACGAAAAAGCCAAACGCCGCGTATAGCGAAGCGTCGATCAAGGTGTTGAAGGGTCTCGAGCCGGTCAAGCAACGGCCCGGCATGTATACCCGCACCGAGAATCCGCTGCACATCATTCAGGAAGTTATCGACAACGCGTCGGACGAAGCCCTCGGCGGCTACGGCCGGCAAATCACGGTCACGCTGCACGCGGATCATTCGGTGTCGGTCGAAGACGACGGCCGCGGCATTCCCTTCGGCCTGCATCCGGAAGAAGGCGTGCCGGTTGTCGAAATCGTCTTCACGCGCCTGCACGCGGGCGGCAAATTCGACAAGGCCGCCGGCGGCGCGTACACGTTCTCCGGCGGTTTGCACGGCGTCGGCGTGTCGGTCACCAATGCGCTCTCCACGCGCCTCGACGTCACCGTGTGGCGCGACGGCAAGGTTGCCGCGCTGAGTTTTGCGCACGGCGACGTGGCGAAGCCGCTCGAAGTCCGCGCCGCGGCGAAAGGCGAAAAGAAATCCGGCACACGCGTGACCGCGTGGGCGGATCCGAAGTACTTCGATTCGCCGAATCTGCCGCTCGGTGAACTGCAACGTCTGCTGCGCTCGAAAGCGGTGCTGCTGCCGGGCGTGGAAGTCACGCTCGTCAACGAAAAGACCGGCGAACAGCAACGCTGGAAATATGAAGACGGCTTGCGCGGTTACCTGCTCGAGGGCATGAACGGCAGCGACCTGCTGATTCCGCTGTTCGAAGGCGAGCGTTACGCCGAAAACTCGCGCGCGAGCGAAGAGACGTTCGCGGAAGGCGAGGGCGCGGCGTGGGTCGTCGCGTGGAGCGAGGAAGGTCCGCTCACGCGCGAGTCGTACGTCAATCTGATTCCGACGCCCGCGGGCGGCACGCACGAATCAGGCTTGCGCGAAGGGCTTTATCAGGCGGTGAAGAGCTTTGTCGAACTGCACAACCTGCAGCCGAAGGGCGTGAAGCTGCTCGCGGAAGACGTGTTCGCGCGCGTGTCGTTCGTGCTGTCGGCGAAGGTGTTGGACCCGCAGTTTCAAGGGCAGATCAAGGAGCGCCTGAATAGCCGCGACGCAGTCAAACTGGTCGCTTCGTTCGCGCGGCCGGCGCTCGAGCTGTGGCTCAACCAGCACGTCGAGCACGGCAAGAAGCTCGCGGACCTCGTCATCAAGCAGGCGCAGGCGCGCACACGCGCCGGCCAGAAGGTCGAGAAGCGCAAGAGCTCGGGCGTCGCGGTGCTGCCGGGCAAGCTGACCGATTGCGAATCGACGGATATCGGGCGCAACGAGTTGTTCCTCGTCGAGGGCGATTCGGCGGGCGGCTCCGCGAAAATGGGCCGCGACAAGGAATATCAGGCCATTCTGCCGCTGCGGGGCAAGGTGCTGAACACGTGGGAAACCGAGCGCGACCGTCTCTTTGCCAATAACGAGGTGCACGACATTTCGGTGGCGATCGGCGTCGATCCGCATAGTCCCGACGACAAGGTGGATCTTTCCAACCTGCGCTACGGCAAGATCTGCATTCTGTCGGACGCGGACGTGGACGGCTCGCACATTCAGGTGCTGCTGCTCACCCTGTTCTTCAAGCACTTCCCGCAGTTGATCGAGCGCGGTCACGTGTGCGTCGCGCGTCCGCCGCTCTTTCGCGTCGACGCCCCCGCGCGCGGCAAGAAGCCGGCGCAGAAGCTATATGCGCTCGACGAAGGCGAACTCGAAGCGATCCTCGACAAGCTGCGCAAGGACGGCGTGCGAGAGACGCAATGGTCGATCAGCCGGTTTAAAGGCCTAGGCGAAATGAGCGCCGAGCAACTCTGGGATACGACGATGAACCCGGATACGCGGCGTCTCACGCCTGTCGCGCTCGGCGAGCTCGACTACGACACCACGGTCGCGCGCATGACCATGCTGATGGGCAAGGGCGAAGCGGCGTCGCGGCGCAGCTGGCTCGAAGAAAAGGGCAACGAGGTCGAAGCGGACATTTGAGCGGCATAAGCGCTCCCGCACGACACTTCACGCCAAACACGATACGGATTCCAGATGGACGACGATAACACTCTCGACCTTTTCACCGAGCCGCCGCCGCCCGAAGGCGACTTCCTCACGCTCGGCAATTACGCGGAAGGCGCCTATCTTCAGTACGCAGTCAGCGTGGTGAAGGGGCGCGCGCTGCCCGACGTCTGCGACGGGCAGAAGCCTGTGCAGCGGCGCATCCTCTACGCCATGAACGAGCTGGGCCTCAGCGACAACGCGAAGCCGGTCAAATCGGCGCGCGTGGTGGGCGACGTGATCGGTAAGTATCATCCGCACGGCGATCAGTCGGCGTACGACGCGCTCGTGCGTCTCGCGCAAGACTTTGCGATGCGCTATCCGCTCATCGACGGGCAGGGCAATTTCGGCTCGCGCGACGGCGACGGCGCCGCGGCCATGCGATACACCGAAGCGCGCCTCACGCCGATCTCGAAGCTGCTGCTCGACGAAATCGATCAGGGCACGGTCGATTTCATGCCGAACTACGACGGCGTCGAACAGGAGCCGCGCCAACTGCCCGCGCGTCTGCCGTTCCTGCTGCTCAACGGCGCGTCGGGCATCGCCGTGGGCCTCGCCACGGAGATTCCGTCGCACAATCTGCGCGAAGTCGCGGCGGCTACGGTTGCGATGATCCGCAATCCGAAGATCGCGCATGCGGACCTGATGCAGCACATGCCGGGGCCCGACTTCCCCGGCGGCGGCCAGATCATTTCGAGCGAAGCGGAAATCGCGGCGGCGTATGAGAGCGGCCGCGGCAGCCTGAAGGTGCGCGCCCGCTGGAAGATCGAGGACCTCGCGCGCGGTCAGTGGCAACTGGTGATCACCGAATTGCCGCCGAATACGGCGGCCCAGAAGGTGCTCGAAGAGATCGAGGAGCAGACCAACCCGAAGATCAAGCTCGGCAAGAAGGCGCTCACGCCCGAGCAGTTGCAGGCAAAGCAAACCATGCTGAGCCTGCTCGACGCGGTGCGCGACGAGTCCGGCAAGGACGCGCCGGTGCGCCTCGTGTTCGAGCCGAAGTCGAGCCGCATCGATCAGACGGAGTTCGTCAACACGCTGCTTGCGCATACGAGTCTGGAGTCGAACGCATCGCTGAATCTGGTGATGGTGGGCGGCGACGGCCGGCCGCGCCAGAAGGGCTTGAGCGAAATCCTGCACGAGTGGATCGCGTTCCGCTTCGCCACGGTCACGCGCCGCACGCGTCACCGGTTGACGAAGGTGGACGACCGGATCCACATCCTCGAAGGCCGGATGATCGTCTATCTGAACATCGACGAGGTGATCCGCATCATTCGCGAGTCCGACGAACCGAAAGTCTCGCTGATGGCCGCGTTCGGGCTGTCGGACCGGCAGGCCGACGACATCCTCGAAATCCGGCTGCGGCAGTTGGCGCGGCTCGAAAAGATCAAGATCGAGAAGGAACTCGCGGATCTGCGCGACGAGAAGGCGAAGCTCGAGGAACTGCTCGCGAGCGAATCCGCGATGAAGCGTCTGCTCATCAAGGAAATCGAAGCCGACGCCAAGCAATACGGCGACGAGCGCCGCACGCTCATCCAGCAGGAAAAGCGCGCCACGTATGAGGCGCGCGTGATCGACGAGCCGGTCACGGTCGTGGTCTCGCAAAAGGGCTGGGTGCGCGCGCTGAAGGGCCACGGTCTGGACACGGCCGGCTTCACGTTCAAGGCCGGCGACGGTCTGTACGCCGCGTTCCAGTGCCGCACGCCGGATACGCTTATCGCGTGGGGCAGCAACGGGCGTGTCTATTCGGTCGCGGTGGCGTCGCTGCCGGGCGGTCGCGGCGACGGCGTGCCGGTCACATCGCTGATCGAACTGGAGTCGGGCAGCCATCTGATGCACTACTACGCGGCTGCTGCGGACCAGGCCCTGCTGCTCGCGTCGAGCAACGGCTTTGGCTTCATCGCGAAGGTCGGCGACATGGTGAGCCGCGTGAAAGCGGGCAAATCGTTCATGACGATCGACGCGGGCGCCGCGCCGCTCGCGCCCATGCCGATGCTGCCGGACGCGAGCCAGGTGGCGTGTCTGTCGTCCACGGGGCGCCTGCTCGTGTTCGGCATCGACGAAATGAAGACGCTGTCGGGCGGCGGACGCGGCGTCACGCTGATGGCGCTCGACGACAAGGAAACGCTGGTGCAGGCGCTCGCCATCAACGGGGCGGGTGTCATGCTGATCGGCGCGCGTCGCGGCGGCAGGCTGGACGAGGAAAAGCTGAGCGGCGCCGCGCTCGCCGCGCACGTGAGCAAGCGGGCGCGCAAGGGCCGTGCGCCGGAGAGCAAGTTGAAGCTCGAAGGCATGCGTCCAGCGCTCGCCGGCTGACAAAGATTGACGTTGAAAACGGCCGGCGTCTGCTAGCATGCGAGGCGCTGGCCGTGCGCAGTAATGGCAGTAACAGTAGTCGCAGGCGTGGCAAGATGCGGCAAATCCGGGGGCAGCGTCATGGTGTCGCGTGAAAGTGCCAGGTGACGGCACTTCGTCGAGACAGCCGGCGCGCTGCAATAACAACAAGAAAAACGACAGAAGCCATGAGCGTTCTGGAACTGCACACAGGGCGTGCGGTCGAACGCGCTCAATAGCCGCTCGTCAAGCGTTGGCGTAGGCGGCGCGGCATCGTCGGAGAGGAAAACACAACATGAACAAGGCTATCGAACTCGCGCTCTTTCTACATCTGCTCGCAGTCGCGGTGTGGATGGGCGGGATGGTCTTCGCGCATTTCTGCTTGCGCCCCGCAATGGCCGATCTCTCGCCGCAATTGCGTCTGCCTTTGTGGGAATCGGTGTTCGGCCGTTTCTTCAATTGGGTCGCGGCTTCGGTGCTCGTCATTCTGCTGACCGGCGGCTTCCTGCTCATGCGGTTCGGAGGCGGTCACGCCACCTGGCCGTTGCATGCCATGGCCGGTCTCGGCATCGTTATGATGCTGATTTTTGGGCATATCCGTTTTGCCGTGTTTCCACGTATTCGCCGCGCCGTGCAAGCGCAGAAATGGCCTGACGGCGCGCAGGCGGTCGGCACGATCCGGCGCCTCGTGCTGGTCAACATCGTGTTGGGCGTGGTGACGGTGGGCGTCGCCGTGCTGTCGCGCGGATTCTGACGGCGCGCGTCAAGCGACTGCGGCGGTGCCGCGCATCGCGTGAGCCGCCGGAGCGTTGCCAGCCAGCGCATGATCCGATCAAGCGCTGCCGAAGAGCGCATCGCTCGCCAAAGCGTCGCTCACCCGCGACGCTAGCCCCACGCCCCATACGCAAGCCACAGCCCGCACACCACCGCCACCGTGCCGTACACCGCGTAGACCGGCAGTTTGAGCTTGCCGAAGCCTATCGCTGAAAAGAACGCGGTGAGCAGATAGACCGGCTGCAGCGGCACGCGTCCGGCGATACGCAGCACGGCGACCGCGAGAAAGGCAGTCGTGACCGCGCGCAGAATCCGCATGCCGTGTTCGAAGCGCGGGTTCATCTTCAACTGATGCAGATGCCGCTGCGCAAGCACGACGAGGCAGCCCGACGGCACGAACAGCGCGAGCGTGGCGAAGACCGCGCCCGCCCAGCCGTCGACGAGATAGCCGAAGAACGGCACCACATTCAGCAGCGGTCCCGGCGAGATCGGCGACAACGAAAAAGCCAGCGTGAAGTCGTTCTCCGAGATGCCGATCGTCGGCGTGACGAACAAGGTCTTGAGCACCGGCAAGGCGGAAAAGCCGCCGCCGAAGAGTGTCATGCCCGCGCCCGCGAGCCGCGGCCACAGCAGCGCAAGATCGAAGCGATGCGGCAGCGGCAGCGCGAACAACAGCACGAACGCGCACAGCATGCCGAGTATCTGCCAGTCGCCGCGCGCAAACGACACCGCGAAGCGCGTGCTGCGCACCGGACTGATCGCCCAGCCGGTGCCGAAGGCCGCGCTCAGCATCAGCACATAAGCGGCGGGGCTGTGCGCAAAGAAAAGCGCGAAGCAGCCGACCACCGCCGCGGTCCATTCGAGCTTGCCGCGCACGAGCGCGCGCGTCTGCTTATACCAGGTGATGCCGATCAACGTGGCGAGCACCACGCTGAAGTGGTTCAGCAAGGTTTGCGACGCGGCGGCGCGCACGAGCGGCGTCCGGTAGAAGATCGCGAAGAGCGTCATCAGCATGAAGAAGGGCAGCACGCTCGCCATGCCCGCGACCCATGCGCCGGCGCGTCCGCGCAGCGCGTGTCCGAGTTGCACGGCGACGTTGCAGCCCACCGGTCCAGGCACCATCCACGCGAGCGCTATGAGATCGGAAAACGCGACGCGCGACAGCCGCTCCTCGCGCTCGACGTAGTGATTTTCGAGCTGCGCCATTAGCGCGAGGCCGCCCCAGGACAATGCCGACAGGCCGAACACGACCTTGAACAGCGTCCATAGCGGTTCCCGCTCCCCTCGTCTTGCAGCATCGTGGCTTGTTATCGTCTGCATGGCGCCACGGGCGCGCGGTGTGCGCGCGCCCGTCCTGTGGATCCTGTGATGTTGCGCGCGGCCGTCCGGTCCGACGGCGTCGCGCGAGAACGCAATACAGCGAGAATGTAGCCGGTTTTAGGCGGCGGCGGTATGGAGGCACGAAGGGCCGGCGCCGCAGCGTTGGGGCGAAGCCCACAGCCGGCGCGTCGGGCGTGCACTGTCTAACCGTTCGTGCTGGTGCTCGTGCTGTTGGCTTCCTGGATCGGGCGCCGGCCGTTCATGCCGCACACGCCGAAACGTTCGAGCAGCGCCGGAATCGCGTCGACGGGAACCGGGCGCGAAAAGAGAAAACCCTGCGCCTCGATGTGGCCGAGCGCGGCGAGCCACGCAATCTGCTCTTCCGTCTCCGTTCCTTCGACCACCACCGTGAGCCCGAGCGAGCGCGCCAGATTGACAATCGCGGTTACCATCACGCAGACGCTGCGGTCGCCCGGAATGGCCTGGACGAAGGAGCGGTCCACCTTCAGCGTGTCGACCGAGAACCGGTTGAGATACGACAGCGACGAATAACCGGTGCCGAAGTCGTCGAGCGCGATCCGCACGCCGAGGCGCTTGAGCGCGAAGATCTTTTCGGAGACGAGTTCCGGATACTCCATCATCGCCGTTTCGGTGATTTCGAGTTCCAGGCGGCGCGCGGAAATGCCGCTTTCCTCGATGGCGTGCGACACCGTTTCGTACAGATCGCCGCGCCAGAACTGCACGGCCGAAATGTTCACCGCAAGCGACAACGTGTCGTAGCCTTGCTGCTGCCACAGCGCGAGTTGGCGGCACGCGGTCTCGATCACGAAGTCGCCGATCGGCACGATGAGCCCCGTCGACTCCGCAACCGGAATGAATTCGTTGGCCGGAATCAGACCGTGCTGCGGATGATTCCAGCGCACCAGCGCCTCGAAGCCGGTAATGCAGCGGCGCGTCAGGTCGATCTTCGGCTGATAGGCGAGAAAGAGCTGCCCTTCGGCGAGCGCGACACGCAGCTGCTGCTCCCACTTCATCAGATGGTCCGCGCGATGCGACAGTTGCGGCGAATAGAACTGGTAGCAGTTCTTGCCCGCGTCTTTCGCGCTGTACATGGCGAGGTCGGCCTTTTTCAGCAGGTCGATTTCGCTTTCGTTGGCGACCGAGTAAAGCGCAATGCCGATGCTCGCATGCAGCACGAACGAACTGCCGCGCACTTCGAACGGTTTCGAGAAGGCTTCCGCGGCGGCCTCGGCGAGCGCCACCGCGCGCTTCTCGACGTCGTCGCCCTTGATGACGACCACGAACTCGTCGCCGCCGATGCGGCTCAGCGTGCCACCTTCCGCCACCGCGGTGGCGAGCCGCGAGGCCGTCATTTGCAGCACGATGTCGCCGGCGTTGTGACCGAGCGTGTCGTTGACCGTCTTGAAGTTGTCGAGGTCGATGAACAGGATCGCGAGGTGGCCCAGGTTGGCCGGCTGCGCGACTTCCTGACGCAGCGTGCGCAAAGTGGCGTAGCGATTGCGCAAGCCGGTCAGCAGATCGTATTCGACGAGGTGCGTCATTTCGCGCTCGCGGCCGAGCAGCTTGCCGATCAGGCCGGTCGCCACCGCGAAGAAGCTCAGCATGGCGAGCGAGATGAAACCCGCCATCAGCAGATAGACGTTGCGCGTGTGGTTGTAGTCCGCGAATTCTTCCGCCTGCGACAAACCCACGAGCACGCCGAGCGGATAACCGTCGATATGCCGGTACGAGACGATGCGCGTGACGTTGTCGATCGAATCGACATAGGTGCCCGAAACGTGCTCCGACGTCGGATAGGAGCCGCTTGCGGAAAAGGTGCCCGTTGCGTTCACGACATTGCCCGTGCGCCGCGCGAGCACCGTGCCGTTGTCCGAGATCACGGCAATCACGCCTTCGCGGCCGATTGCCGCGTTGTTGTAGAAGTCGCTCGTGAAATAGCTCGGATCTTCGGACACCACCACGACGCCTGCAAACGAGCCGTCCGGATGATTGAGACGGCGCGTCATCTGCAGCGTCCAGTGACCCGACACGCGGCCGAGCACCGGCTTGCTGATGTACAGCTGGTCGTCGTTTTCGTGCTCGTGAACCTTGAAGTGCTCGCGGTCCGACAGATCGATGTGCTTTGGATTGAGCTCGGCCGTGTTGGCGATCAGCTTGCCGTGCTCGTCGATCAACGACACCTGCACGAGCGTCTCGCTTTGCACGACGCCTTTTTCGACCGTGCTGGACAGGTCGAAATGCCCCGGCGTTTTTTCGAACTCGTATTTGACGAAGCGGGTGATCTGGTCGACCTGGTGAATCGCCTTGATCGTATGCTGTTCGAGCGCCGCCGAGAGAATGGCGGCAGATGCCATGGCTTCGCGGTAGGTGGCCTCTTTTTCGACCGAAAGACGCGCGAAGATGACCGTCCAAAGCAGGATCAGCACAAGCACGCCGAGCGCGGGAATGGCGAGCAACGCGCGCCGTCGCGACGCGGCGGGATCGCGGCGGCCTGGAGCTTCGCGCTGATCGGAGAAGCGGGGTTTGCTCATCAGGCGGCCCGTACCCAGCTGCCGGCCGGTTGCGAACACGCGAGCGTCGACTGCGCTGTTTTCATGGGTGGCTGCATGGAGTTGCCGGAACTGCTGCGCAAGAAGAAGGGGCGTGGCCGGGCGCCTGATCGTTCGCACTGGGTCGGGTACGTTTCGATATTACTTAATGCCACTAGATTAAGGAAGGGTCCGGGCATCGGGTATACACGGGCGCTGTCTGCGGGCTTCCGCACACTGTTTTGCAGCCTGTTTTCAGGGCTTTTTGACGCTCCGTGCGCAGGTGTGCCGCGAAGTTCGCCGCAAACTCCGGCGCATGCACTGTCAGGCGGCGAACCGGCGCATGCAGGCGATCGCGCGCGGGCGGTCGTGAGGTTCGGATGGTCCATCGAAATTCGGCGTTCCGGCATGGCGGCTTATGCGTGCGTGGCCTTCGTCAGGCAGGATTCGTTATGCAAGTTGCATCGCGCGAGCGTGGCAAGCGGCGTTTTGTGGCTAAACGTGGTTAAGCGTGGCTAAATGAGGCAAGTCGCGTGCTGTTTATCGTCACGGCTTTGCTATTGCTTCGGCAGGCTACGAATCGAGCAAGCAAACGACGGGCCGGTCACGGCATCCGGAACGTACCGTCGACGACCGTCACCGACGACCCGCCGATCCATGTCTTGCCGTTTGCGTCGTCATAGCGAACGAAGACCTGGCCGGCCCGCCCAAGCGCGGTACCCTGGCGTGCCGTATAGCTCGCGCCGGGCCGCAGATTCTGCGCGCTCAGCAAGCCCGCCAGCGCCGCGTTCGCGCTGCCCGTCACCGGGTCTTCGCCGACGCCGAACGCGCCGCCCATCATCAGGCAGCGCACTTCGAACGTGGCGGGGCCGCCCGCCTCGTGTGGACCATACGCGGCAACGCCGTGCGCGCCGACCGCCTGCACGATCTGCGCGAGCGCCGCCGCATCGGGTTCGAGCGCGAGGCAATCGCGCGCGGAATTCATTCGCACGACGAGCCACGGCGCGCCGTTGTCGACGGCACAGGGCAGGGCGCTGAAGTCGATCGCGTCGCTACGCAAAGCCGTAGAAAGTGCAGGGAATTGTCGTTCTGACAAAGGTGCGATGCGCGCGGGCGGCGCGGCAAAGGCCCACGCGTCGAGTCCGTCGTCCGGCTCACCGGCGGCGCATTGCTCCAATTGCACGAGCCCCACGCCGCATTGCTGGACGAGCTTGCCCGGCTGCTTCGGCTGATAACCGCTTTCGAGGAGCGCATGCGCGCTGCCGAGCGTCGGGTGACCCGCAAACGGCAGTTCGCCGTGGGTCGTGAAGATGCGCACGCGATAGTCGGCGGCCGGGTCGGTCGGCTGCAACAGGAAAGTTGTTTCGGACAGATTGGTCCAGTGCGCGATGGCCTGCATCTGATCGGCGCTGAGCGCGTCGGCGTCGAACACGACGGCGAGCGGATTGCCTTTGAACGGCACCGACGTGAAGACGTCGACCTGTTTGAAACGAACGGTGTTGGCGGGCATCGGGCGCGGTCCGGCGATTCCTGCGGTTGGTATGGTTCGCGGATTCTATCCGGTGCCGCCGGAACGATCCACCTCGCCACAAATGCAAAACGCGCCGCGGGTGCCTGCACCTCGCGACGCGTTCTGTCTGGCGCCCGGTCGAGCCGGGCCGGGCTGTCGTCAAACCGGGTGGGTCTGCCCGGCGCCAGCTTATTCGACTTCGGCGATCATCTCGATCTCGACGCATGCGCCAAGCGGAATCTGCGCGACGCCGAATGCCGAGCGCGCATGCTTGCCGCGCTCGCCGAACACGTCGGCGATCAGTTCGGACGCGCCGTTCGTGACCAGATGCTGCTCGGTGAAGTCGAGCGTGGAGTTCACGAGGCTCATCAGCTTGACGATGCGCTTCACGCGGTTCAGGTCGCCGACATGCGCGTGCAGTGTGGCGAGCAGGTCCACCGCGATGGAACGCGCGGCAAGCTTGCCTTCCTCGGTGTTCAGATCGGCGCCGAGCTTGCCGGCCCACACCTTACCGTCTTTCTTCGCGATGTGGCCGGACAGGTACACCGTATTGCCGCTTTGCGCGCTCATCACGTAAGCGGCTGCCGGCGCGCCGGCGGTCGGCAGTTCGATGCCCAGTTCCTTGAGCTTGTCGTAAACGTTCGTTTGAGCCATGTTGACCTCGGTCGGTAGTAAAAAACGGAGAAGCGGGCGCGGGCTTAGACCTTCGCGCGGATCAGCGCGGCGAGGCGCGCGACGCCTTCGTCGATCCTGGCAGGCGGCACCGTGACGAACGACAGGCGCAGCGTGTTGTGCTGCGCCTCGTTCGCGAAGAACGGACCGCCCGGCACGAACGCGACATTCTGCGCGACGGCTTCTTCCAGCAGCTTCATGCTGTCGATCTGCGCGGGCAGGTTCACCCAGATGAACATGCCGCCTTCCGGGCGATTCCACTTCACGCCTTCCGGCATGTAGCGTTCGAGCGCGGCCAGCATCGCTGCGCACTGCGCGCGATAGAGCTCGCGGATGGTCGGCACGTGCGTATCGAGAAAGCCGTCCTTGACCACTTCATGCACGATGCGCTGCGTGAAGCTCGGCGTGTGCAGATCGGTGGCCTGCTTGGCCTGCACGAGTTTGAAGATCAACTCTTCCGGCGCGATGATGTAGCCGACCCGCAGACCCGGCGCCAGCACCTTGGAGAACGAACCGAGGTGGACGATGTGATCCGGCGCCATCGACAGCATGGTGGGCAGCGGTTCGCCCGCGTAGTCGAGCGCACCGTAAGGATCGTCCTCGATCACCGGGAACGGTGCCGTCTTCGCGAATGCGGCGAGCGCGCGGCGGCGCTCGACCGGCAGGCGGCGCCCGGTCGGATTCTGGAAATTCGGTTGTGCGTACAACAGGCGCGCGCCGGCGGTGAGTTCGGGCGTAAGCCCTTCAGGGATCAGGCCCTGCTCGTCGGTCGGCACCTGGACGTAGCGCGGCTCGTACATGGAGAACGACTGCAGCGCGCCGAGGTAGGTCGGCGTTTCGACGAGCAGCGGGCTTTGCGGACACACCAGCACCTTGCCGAGCAGATCGAGCGCCTGCTGCGAGCCAGTCGTGATCAGCACCTGCGTCGGGCGGATCTGCACGCCGTTCACCGAATAGCGTTGCGCGACCCATTCGCGCAATGGCGCATAGCCTTCGGTTGCGCTGTACTGGAGCGCCGCGGCGGGCGTGTCGCGCAGAATGCGGTCGGACGCTTCGCGCATGCGTTCAGCCGGAAAGGTGGCCGGCGAGGGCAGGCCGCCCGCGAACGAAATGACTTCGGGCCGTTCCGTGACCTTGAGAATTTCGCGGATCGCCGAGCTCGTGAGCTTGCGTGCGCGTTCGGACAATTGCCACATGGGGGCTTTCAGGTCGCTTTGGTCCATGGTCTCCTCTCTCTGGTGTCTCTGGAACCGGTCAAAACTTCGATTATCGCGCGAGTCGGCGACCCGCGCGCGCTGCTTATTTAAGGGTGCGTAGGCCGCCGGGCGTTTCGAACTCGGCGATGAGCGCCGGCGCGCCGTCCGTCGCCTGCACCTGGATCAGGTGCGCGGCGCCCAGCCACTGCAATTGCGCGGCCACCGTGTCGGCTTGCGGATGCAGGCCCTTCAACGATTTGAGCGCAACGCCGCTGTCCGGCAGTACCGCCGACGGATGCCGCGCCGTGTCCCACTGAATCAGGGACGGCAGCACGCCGTCGCCGGCGCCTTGCCAGGCAGGGAAGGCGCCGTCTTCAGGGACCGACAGGCCCCACGCGAAGTCGCCGCGCGTGAGCGGCACGATCGGCGGAATGCGCGCCGGGTATTGCGCCTGCCACGTCGGCAGATGCTTCGGACGGTCCACGCGCACTACCCAATGCGACAGATAGGGGCCGCTTTCGAGGCGCGCGCGGGTCGCCGGATCGTCGAGCGCGAAGAGACGCGGGCGCGGCGCGGCGTCCGGAGTCTTGCCGGCTGCGTCGGCTTGCGGGTCGATGGCGATCACTTCCAGATAGGCGCCGCCCCACAGGTTCAGGAGCCGGTTGTGCGTGCGCATGGACGGATGCGCGCCGCCGCCGGCCGGTTTTGCGCCCAGCAGGTCGGCAACGTACTGCGTGCCCTCGTCGAGCGTGCGGGCGGAAACGACGAGATGATCGAGACGAAGCGGATGTGCGGTCATTCGGATTGAGGAAACGGGTTTCTACGGTAGGCCGGCCCCGCGCCGCGTGCCGCTTGCGACAGGCGCCGGGGTCGTAAGCATAACCGTTCGTGCACGCTGAATCGACGGACTGACTGATGGAGCGGCGGCGCTTCTCCGTTGGCGTCTTTCCTCGCGGACGGCCGGCTGGTCGCCGGCCGCTGGCCGCGCTGGCCGCCGGTACGGTTCATTTCCCGCCAATCCGGCTCATGGCGCGCTTCGGCCATGGCGACTGGCCGCCCGAACTTCCATGGCGACGCCCCCCCGGGAGCCCGGCGGAGCGGGGGGGCCACGTTTCACCCGCCGAGGCGCGCCCTCCACCTCAAATGTAACGGCGAGGACCGGCACAGTAACGGTACAATCGACTCGATACCGTTCGGTACAGTTGGAGCCTCACATGTCCGTCCCGCTTACGCAGATTCCCGCCCCGCACGACACGGCGTCGCTGACGCTGGTGGAGCAGCTCGTCCAGTGGGCGCGCCGCCGGATCGAGGAGCGCGTGTTCCGTCCCGGCATGCGCATGCCGTCCATCCGCAAGCTAGCGCTAGACAAGGGCGTCTCGCGCTTCACGGTGGTGGAAGCATATGAGCGGCTCGTCGCCCAGGGTTATCTGGAGTCGCGGCGCGGCTCGGGATTTTTCGTGCGCGAGCGTCTGGCGGGCGCGGCGGGGGCTGGGGTGGCTGCCGTGGCGGACTTGCGCCCGGCCGCGCAGGAGAGCGCGCCGGCCACCATCGACGTGGTCTGGCTGCTGCGCAACATGCTGCATACCGGCGCGCGTCCGGAGCGCAGTCCGGGCCTCGGCTATCTGCCGGGGCGCTGGCTCGACGGCGAACTGATCACCAATGCGCTGCGCACGCTGGGCCGGCAAAGCGGCGCCCAGATGCTCGGCATCGGCACGCCGCTCGGTTTTCTGCCGCTGCGCCAGCAGTTGCAGACGCGTCTCGAGGAGCTGGAGATCGGCGCGTCGCCCGATCAGATCGTGATGGTGTCGGGCATCACGCAGGCCATCGACCTGATTTCGCGCATTTACGTGAAGCCGGGCGATTCGGTTATCGTCGGCGATCCCGCGTGGTTCCAGATGTTCGGGCGCTTCGCGTCGCAGGGCGCGCGGCTCGTCGGCATGCCTTATACGCCGGACGGTCCCGACCTCGACGCGCTCGAATCGCTCGTGCAAACCTGGCGGCCCAAGATGCTGGTGATCAACTCCGTGCTGCAGAATCCGACCGGCACCTCGCTGACCGCCGCGCAGGCGTTCCGCATCTTGCGGCTTGCCGAGGCTTACGACTTTATCGTCGTGGAAGACGACATTTACGGCGATTTGTGCCCGCCGGGCTATCCGGGCACGCGGCTCGCAAGCCTCGACCAGTTAAAGCGCGTGATCTACCTGGGCAGTTTCTCGAAGACGCTCGCGCCGAACCTGCGGGTCGGTTTTATCGCGTGCGCGCCCGACGTGGCGAAAGCGGTCAGTGACCAGAAGATGCTCGTCGGCATGACGAGCCCGGAACTCAACGAGCGCGTGTTGTACAAGATTCTGACGGAAGGTCACTACCGGCGCCATGTCGAGCGGTTGCGGGTGCGGCTCGACGGCGTGCGCGAAAAATCCGTGCGGATGTTGGAAAAGACCGGCCTGAAGCTCTTTCTGACGCCCACGGCGGGCATGTTCGTGTGGGCCGACACGGGCGTCGATGCCGACGGGCTCGCCGCCGCGGGCCATGAGGCCGGCTTTCTCCTCACGCCTGGCAGCCTTTTTTCGCCGCAACAATCGCCGACCACGTGGATGCGCTTTAACGTCGCCAATTGCGGCGATCCCGAGCTGGCGACGTTTTTGTGCCGTTATCTCGACGGCGTTGCGCGCCGCGCCTCTTGAAACCGCGCGGGCTCGCCCCCACTTAGGTCGACAATCTGGCGCTCCAGCGGTCCGCCGGTGCCGAGGCTCGCGGTGCCGCGCCGGGTTGCTCCCGTGCCCCGCGCGCCCTGCTGCCGCGCCCGAACCGCATTCGTACAACCTGATTCGCCAAAACCGATTCGCAACAGAGAGGAAGTCCGACCATGGCACAAGAAACCATGAGCTTTCAGGCGGAAGTGAAACAGCTTCTGCACCTGATGATCCATTCGCTGTACAGCAATAAGGAAATCTTTTTGCGCGAGCTGATTTCCAATGCGTCCGACGCGGCCGACAAGCTGCGCTTCGAAGCCATTGAAAACAGCAGCCTGTACGAAAGCGACCCGAACCTGCGCATTCGCGTGTCTTACGACAAGGAAGCGCGCACCGTCACGATCGACGACAACGGCATCGGCATGAGCCGCGACGAGGCAATCGCGAACCTCGGCACGATCGCGCGTTCGGGCACGAAGGAATTTTTCGGCAAACTCTCCGGCGACCAGCAGAAGGACGCAGCGCTGATCGGCCAGTTCGGCGTGGGCTTCTACTCGGGCTTCATCGTCGCGGACAAGATCACCGTGGAAACGCGCCGCGCCGGCTTGCCGGCCTCCGAAGGCGTGCGCTGGGAAAGCACGGGCGAGGGCGATTTCGCCGTCGAGCAGATCGAGCGCGCCGCGCGCGGCACGACCATCACGCTGCACCTGCGTGCTGATGAGGACGACCTGCTGTCATCGCATCGTCTGAAGTCGATCATTCAGCGGTATTCGGATCACGTCGCGCTGCCCATCCTGATGAAAAAGGAAGAGTGGGACGCGGAAAAGAGCGCGATGGTCACGAAGGACGAGGACGAGACCGTCAATCAGGCCAGCGCGCTGTGGACCCGCGCGAAGAACGACATTACGGACGAGCAGTACAAGCAGTTCTATCAGCATCTGTCGCACGATCACCAGGACCCGCTCACGTGGACGCATAACCGCGTGGAAGGCCGCAGCGAGTACACGCAGTTGCTGTACGTGCCGAGTCACGCGCCGTTCGACCTGTGGAATCGCGATCACCGCGGCGGCCTCAAGCTGTATGTGAAGCGCGTGTTCATCATGGACGACGCGGAGCAATTGCTGCCGTCGTATCTGCGTTTCGTGAAGGGCGTGGTCGATTCGAGCGACCTGCCGCTCAACGTGTCCCGCGAAATTCTGCAGGAAAGCCGCGACGTCAAGGCGATCCGCGAGGGCGTGACCAAGCGCGCGCTGTCGATGCTGGAAGAATTGGCCAACTCCGAGAACGAAGCCGACCGCGAGAAGTACGCCGGCTTCTGGAAAGAGTTCGGCCAGGTGCTGAAGGAAGGCATCGGCGAAGATTTCGCGAACCGCGAGCGGATTGCGAAGCTCGTGCGCTTTGCTTCCACGCATACTGAAACGCCCGAGCAGAACGTGTCGCTGTCGGACTACGTCGCGCGCATGAAGCCCGAGCAGACGAAGATCTATTACGTGACCGCCGACACGTGGCAGGCGGCAACGCACAGCCCGCATCTCGAAGTGTTCCGCAAGAAGGGCGTGGAAGTGCTGCTGCTGACCGATCGCGTGGACGAATGGATGCTGTCGTTCCTGAACGAATTCGACGGCAAGCCGTTGCAAAGCGTGGCGCGCGGCGACCTCGATCTCGGCGCGCTGAACGATGAGGAAAAAAAGGCGCAGGAAAAGGTCAGCGAAGAGCTGAAGCCGCTCGTCGAGAAGATGAAGGAAGCGCTGAAGGACAAGGCAAAGGACGTGCGCCTCACGTTCCGCCTGACCGATTCGCCTTCCTGCCTCGTTGCCGACGACGGCGAAATGAGCGGCTACCTGCAGCGCATGCTGAAGGCGGCGGGTCAGCAGGCGCCCTCGTTCCATCCGATTCTCGAAGTGAATCCGGAGCACGCGCTCGTGAAGGGCTTGCATGCCGACAGTGCCAACTTCGACGACTGGTGCCACCTGCTGTTCGACCAGGCGTTGCTGGCTGAAGGCGGCGCGCTGGACGATCCGGCGAGCTTCGTGAAGCGCACCAACGCTTTGTTGCTCGCGCGCGCGAACTGAGCGCGATTGCGCAGCGTCGGCAGACGCGCCATGCAACAACTGAAAATGCGCTGCTTCGGCAGCGCATTTTTTTTGCCTTGCAGTGCCCGCAACCGTATCACCCAGCGGGTAAAGTCGGGCTTCGTCTTACGGCTTGCGTTATGTGCTACACCATCAGCCCATGCAAATGCCGCACTTGTGCAAGTACGCTGCCGGCCAGCTCCTTCGCCTCAAAACTCGAGTGCGGATCGCCCAGTACTTTCGCCGCAAGGCTCCCAATTCCCGCACTGGTTTGCTTTGAGGTGTGGTGCTGCGCGAGTGCGGATCCGGCCAGCTCTTTCTCGATATGCGTGGCGCCCGGACGACGCAAGATGACCGAAGCAAGATGCGCAATGCGGTCAGATGTTTCCTTCACGTTAGTCGTATTCAACCTGATCCCTGCTGATAATTGTTGATTTGCTGGATGCCGCGAGCGCTTTTTCGCACGGGGCGTAAATCATTATGGTTAACTAACTAAAACTTATCAACGACCATAAATTGAGATTGATTTATGAGACGCGGCGCGCGGCATTATCTTGAGAAATCCCGCTTTGAACTGGAGACGTGAGAACCACGCGGGTTCTTTACGTCGGTTTTTGTATAAGCTGCGTGCGCCGAAGTGGTGAGTGGTTAAAACGCGCTCACTCGCTCACTCACACGCGCGCCGCGGCATCTTCTGAATGTTTATGTCCGATTTCGCTCTGGCTGACTCCCCCGTTGTGGTCACTGTGACAACGCCTCGGGAGACGGTGTATCTTCTGTGGTCGATCCTGCGTGAGGAGGGCTTCGAGGCGGCCGTTTCGCGTGCCGCCGAACTGGCCGCCGCGGGCGTCACGCCGCAGTTGCACGCGGACCTGCATGCGAGCGCGGGGCACTTCGAGCAGGCGTACCACAGCGCCTCGCAGGCACAAGCCGAGGCGAATGGCGCGCGCCATGCCCGTCTTGCGTTGTTCGCCGACGCGTCGGGCCGCGGCGAGGTCGCGCGACATCACAGTGATATGGCGGTCGCCGCGCAGCCGCCCGCCGCGACGCTCGAATGGATCGTCTGGCTGATCAACCACTGCGGCGCGCATTCGGCAGCGGCGCACATGCTGCGCGCCTATCAGCGGCGCGAGCCCCGGGACGCACGCGGGCCGTGGTGGCTCGCCATCTCACTTGGCGCGCTGGACGGGCCCGGCGTCCGCGATGAGCGCCGCACGGCGCTCGCCCGCGCGCATGCGCTTGACCCTGCCGTCGCTCCCGCGTTGCCGCTCCAGCTTGCTCTGGCATTGCGCGAGGCGCGCGACTGGCCCGCGCTCGAGCAGGTTTGCCGCGAAGCGCTGGCGCGCAACCCGGCGGACGCGGAAATGGCGTGGCAGCTCAGTCACGCGCAATGGCAACGCAACGACGCGCCCGCGGCAGAGGCGACCATGCGTGCCGCCCACGCTGCGTCGCCGGGCAATGCGGACGTGCTGGCGGCCATCGGTTTCTACTTGTGCGAGCAGGCGCGCTATGAAGACAGCGAGGCCATGCTGCGTGAAGCGCTCTCAGTCAATCCGAACGCGGTGACGCCAGCAGTCGATCTCGCGGATCTCGAACTGCGGCGTGGCGCGTGGACAAGCGGCTGGAAGCGTTTCGAGGCGCGCCTCGCGCGCGACGACCGCGAGCCGAACAACATCGTTTCGGTCATGACGCGCCTGTGTCCGCGCTGGCAAGGCGAGACGCTCGCGGGCAAGACGCTCGTCGTGCACAGCGAACTAGGCAACGGCGACGACATCCATATGGTGCGCTATGTGCCGCAGCTCGCTGCACGTGTGCACGAGCAGGGCGGCAGACTGGTGCTGTGTGTGAGGAAGTCGTTGCACGCGCTGCTCAAGCGCTTCTACGAGGACTGCGTGTCGATCGAGGACGGGCCCCTCGGCGCCCCGAATTTCAGCTTGCCGATGATGAGCCTGCCGCTGGTGCTGGATCTGCAGCCGCAGCAGGTACGCGGCGATGCCTACCTGCACGCCGATCCCGGCAAGGTCGCCGTGTGGCGCGAGCGGCTGCACGGGCAGCAGCCGCAGGCAAAGTTGCACGTCGGGCTGGTGTGGGCCGGCAGCCCGACGCATCGTCGTGACGACAGGCGCTCCATTGCCCGCACAGCGCTTGAACCGCTGCTGTCGCTCGCCGACGTTGCGTTCTATTCGCTCACGCCGGGACGAGCGGCCGACGTGGCTGTCATGAACGCACAGGGCTATTCCGTCTGCGACATGACAGCGGATTACCCGACAGGATTTGACGACGTCGCGGCGCATCTCTGCGCGCTCGATGCGCTTGTCACGATTGACAGTGCGCCGCTGCATTTGGGCGGCGCGCTCGGGCGCCCCGTGTTCGGAATGCTCGATCACGTGTCGCATTGGGCTTGGGGCAATGACGAGACGCAAGCGTGGTACGACTCGCTCGAATTTTTCCGGCAGCCGGAGCCTGGGCAATGGGCTCCGGTGGTCGAGCGAGTCACGGCGCGTCTGAAGGCGCTGATGGCTGCGGGCGCAGGCAACGTCAGTCCGGACTCGCCGGCGCATCCCGTCGTGAACGGTTAGCGGCGGCACAGCCATGATCGATCAAAGCTTATCAGGTTCGTCCGGCCATTCATCCAGCGATGCGTCCACCCATGCATGCAGCAATCAGGCACTGCCGAATGATGCAGACGCACTGCATCAGCTCGGCCTTGCCTATTTTCGTGAGGGCGCTATCGACCGCGCGTGCGAGCAGCTCGATCAGGCACTGCATGCCGCGCCGCAGCGTGCGGATTTCTGGGAGCACCGCGGCTTGCTTGCCGCGTTAAGCGGCGAGCGGATCGCGGCGGAGGCGTACTACTATCGGGCGTTGAGCATCAGCGGGGGCAGTGCCAGCCTGCATCGGAATCTGGCGGATTGCCTGAAGCTTTCCGGTCGACTCGACGAGGCGCGTCGGCACTATTTGAACGCACTCGGTTTCGAACCGGCGTTGCACCATGCCGTTCGCGCGCTCGCGCAGATCTGTACGGAGCAGGCGCGGCATGCCGAAGCGGCCGACTTCTGGCTGCGTGCATGGGCGCTCGACACCTCGAGCATCGCGGACGCGTTTGCGCTGATTGCGGCGTTGTCAAAGGCCGCGCGCGATGCCGAGCTCGACGCCCTGTTGCCTGCACTGCGCGCCCGCTGCGCCGCAGACGCCGCCGCGCTCCAGCAGCTTGCCTTTGCTCTGAACAGCGCCCAGCGTTTTGCCGACGCGCTCAGTGTCGCGAGACAAGGGCTTGCAGTCGATCGGCAGGACGCATGGTTGCATCACAATGCATCGTTCGCGCTCAATATGCTCGGCGAATTCGAAGACATGCATATGCACGCCGCCGAGGGCGCGCGTCTTCTGCCGGGCAACGCGCTGATGCAGTTCAATCTCGCCGCGGCGCAACTGCGCGCGGGCGATTTCGAGCGAGGCTGGGTGCAGTACCGCTGGCATGACGCATTGCCCGAAAACCACGACCTCGTTCGCCCGGATTATCCCGAATGGCAAGGCGAGCGGGTGTTCGGCTGCCGGTTCCTGCTGATCGGGGAGCAGGGGCTGGGCGATCAGATCCAGTTTCTGCGCATGGCCCACTGGCTGCATCGGCGTGGCGCCCAGGTAGACGTGTGGGTCGAGGAGCCGCTGGGCGAGGTCGCGCGCCATGCTGCCGGCGTGCACGCGGCGTGGACTACGGCGCCGCCAGGTCCCTACGACTTCTGGTGCCGCATGCTGCGCATGCCCGCACAGATGAATCTCCAGCTGTCCATGTTGCCGCTCGCCACGGCATATTTGCGCGCCGAGCCTTCGAACGTGCAGCGTTGGCGTAGCCGTTTGGAGGCGCGCGGCACCGGGCCGGCGCAGTATGCGTCCGAAAAGCGCGTCGGCATTGTGTGGGCAGGCAACCCGGCATATGGGCTGGATCGTTATCGGTCTATTCCGCTCGCGCAATGGCGGGGGCTTTTTGACCAGGCCGGCGTGCGTTGGTTTTCGCTACAGAAGGGCGATGCGCAACTGGACGCCGCAGCATCGTTCGACCATATCGACATGCGGTGCCTTGGCCCCGAGATTCACGACTTTGCTGATACGCTCGCGATCATTCAATCGCTCGATCTGGTGATTACGGTGGACACCGCCGTTGCGCATCTGGCGGGCGCATGCGGCACGCCGGTCTGGGTGCTGGTGCCGACATTCACGGATTGGCGCTGGATGGTCGCGCGCGACGATAGTCCGTGGTATCCGTCAATGCGTCTTTTCAGGCAGCGCGAGTTGAACCAATGGAGACCGGTGCTGGCTGACGTCGCAAAGGCGCTCAAGGAGTACGTTGAACGGTGAACCGGATGTGTGAGGCTCATCCGGCTTCAAAGGTCGATGCGGGCCGGAGCCGACCCAGCCTGGGCTTGGCCTGGCTTGGCCTGGCCAAGCGGCGGTCTTTACTTCTTACCCATCAAGGTGTCCATCGTCTCCCCACGCACGACGATTTCCGTGCGACGGTTGAGCGCACGTCCCTCGGGCGTGTCGTTGCTCGCCACCGGATTGTTGTACGCGTTGCCCTTCGTGCGGATACGCTCCATCGGCACGCCGCGTGCGACGAGCGCGTAGCCCACGGCGACCGCGCGCGCTTCGGAGAGCTGCTGGTTGTATTCGAGCGTGCCGACGTTGTCCGTATAGCCTTCAACGATGATCGGTTTCTTGCTGCGCTTGAGCAGCACGGCGGAGCGGTCGACCACCGCGCTCGCGTCGGGGCGCACTTCCGACTTGTTGAAATCGAACAGCGCTGTTTCGGGCAGCTTGACGGCGACGCCGTTCGCGACGGGCGCGACCTCGATGCCCGCGGCCTTGTTCAACGACATCTCCGTATCGCGGTTGAGCGGCGCCGTGCAGCCCGCCATGAACAGCACCGACATTGCGAAGGCGCTGGTAGCCAGAAGTTTTTTCATGTTTGTCCTCTCGTTCGTATGCGGATGGGAAGGCGAGCCCATCGACAGCGGGCCATCGCCGGTTCGTAAAGCACGGAGGTTTTATCGCGCGCGGCGGTGGGCGGAGAATCGGACCTTTCCGAAAGAGGCGGCTTCGCGCTGGCTTTTGATAGCGATCAGGCGGTCATCGTCCAATGCCGGAAAAGGCGCCCGTGGGCGTGGCAATGGTCTGACAGGCGCGCCGTTATAATCCGATCCCATGCCTATCCGTTTCGATGCCGCCGACGCGCACTGGCGCGTCGCTCCCTTGCCCGGTTTGAGCGCCCCGCAGAAAGACTGGTTGACCCGCGGCGGTTCCTTGACCGCGCATCTGCGCGTGCTCGGCGCGGTCGCCGTGCGCGTCACGCGTGAAGCCGTGGCGTTGCCTTGGGCTGACGAGCATGCGGCGCTCGGTCTTCACGCGCGCGCGCCGGTGTGGGTGCGCGAGGTCGTGCTGTCCGTCGACGGGGTGCCGTTTGTCGCCGCGCACAGCGTTGCGCCTCTCGCCGCAAGCGTCGGCGTGTGGCAGGCTACGCGGCGCTTGCGCACGCGCCCGCTTGCCGAGCTGCTGTATAGCGACAGCAGCGTCGCGCGTTCGGCACTGGTCAGCCGCCGCGTGACCGGACGGCATCCGCTGCACAGGCTGGCCGCGCGTGAGGTTGGCGGAACGCCGCCGCATGCGATGGTTGCCCGCCGCTCGGTGTTCGAGCGGCATGGCGCACCGCTGATGGTCACCGAATGCTTTTTGCCGGCGCTATGGGTGCATCCCGCGTCGCGGTCGCCGGCGGCGGGCGAAGTGGGTAGTCCGGCTGCCGCCGAGACCGCCCATTGCGCCGATCCTGCGCATGCAGTGCACCCGCGCCATCGCGAGCACGGTCGCCCGCTGGAGCACAGGGCTTCTCGCGCGCATTTCACGGCGCATTCCACGGGGCATCCCGCCGCCCCTGCCGCCGGCGAACGGAGCCGCTGATGTTGCGCGGTTTCCCGCCTGTCGTCGCCGCCGACACGCATACGCTCGTTCTCGGCAGCTTTCCCGGTGAGGCGTCGCTCGCGGCGACGCAGTACTATGCGCATCCGCGAAACCAGTTCTGGCGGCTTCTCGGCGCGGTGCTCGACGAGCCGCTCGCCGAACTCGTCTACGAAGAGCGGCTGCGGCGGCTCCTGTCGCACGGCATCGGCGTGTGGGACGTGCTGGCTGCCTGCCATCGCGAGGGCAGTCTCGATGCGGCGATCCGCAATGCCCAGCCGAACGACTTCGCGTCCTTGCGGGACCACGCGCCGTTGCTCAGAAAGGTCTGCTTCAACGGCAAGACGGCGGGCCGCTTCGCGCCGGTGATCGGCGCGGCGGGCTATACGACGCTCGTCTTGCCTTCGTCGAGTCCGGCCAATGCTATGCTCTCGTTCGATCAAAAATTGCGCCTGTGGCGCGACATCCTTACATGACGAAACTCATCAAGCGCGCTTCGGCTGAAGCGCGTGCATTCCGCAATCGCACCGCCGACGGCGCGGGCAAACGGGGAGCGGTGCGCAACAGCCATCGCGCGGCGCGCGAGGACGACCTGCACGACGCGCCGCAAATCGACACGCCACGCAAGCCGCGTTTTGCGCCCGTCACCTTCTCGGAAGAGGGCGGCGTGCGCTATCTGCATTTCGGCACGGAATGGGTGCAAGGCGCGATGCGCCTGCGCAAGCCGGATCACATCGAACTCGAATACGCGCAGCAGATGATGGCCTGGCTGCTCTTCATCGAAACGCCGAGGCGCATCGTGCAGCTCGGTCTCGGCGCCGCGGCGCTGACCAAGTTCGCGCACCGCTTTCTGAAGCGCGCGAAGGTCGAGGCGGTCGAGGTCAACCCGGCCGTCGTGGTGGCCGCGCGCACCATGTTCGAGTTGCCGCCGGACGACGCGCGCCTCACGGTGCATGAGACCGACGCGTGGGACTTCGTCAACGACCGCGCGAACCATGGCACGATCGGCGCATTGCAAATCGACATTTACGACGCGACGGCGCGCGGCCCGGTGCTCGACAGCGTGGGCTTTTATCGCGCGGCGCGCGCGTGTCTGACGGACGCGGGCGTGGTCACGGTGAATCTGTTCGGCGATCACCCGAGCTTCGTGCGCAACATGAAGCGTCTGAACGAAGCGTTCGACGGCCGTGTGCTCGCGCTGCCCGAAGTGCATGACGGCAACCGCATTGCCATCGCGTTCTCGGGCCCCGCGCTCGAGGTGCCTTTTACGGCACTGCAGGCGCGCGCCAAACTGATCGAAAGCGAGCTCGGCTTGCCGGCACGCAAGTGGATCAAGGGACTGCAGGAGTCGACGGGACAGACGGGCGCGTCGTTCGTCATCTGATCGAGGCGCGCATCGAGCGGCCGGGCAGCCATGGCCCGGCCTGATGCAGGAAGCCGCTAAGCGGAAATCGTGAAGCCAGAACCGTCGCATCCACGCGACGGCACACCACGTCCTGATCCATCTCGCATCGAGGCGGTGATGCGCGCTTTCGCCGTCTCCTTCGAAGGCCGCCAAGGCCATGAAAGAAGGCGCTCGCGCGCTGGCTACCGCGCCGTGCGGCAGCATACGCCGCGCCACCTCTTCCCGAAACACGCTCCGCTGAAACGCCGTGCGGCCGGCTTCAGCAGCCGCGCCGCCGCCTCGGGTCGTCCCTGCTTGACCGCACGTTCGCGGCTCCTATACTCTTTCGAAGCTTTCGGGGCACTCGTGTCCCATGCGGGGCGATCCTCCGCGGGCGTGCTACCGCGAGGCGGCTCTCCGCTTTGGGGGTTCACCACCCGTCGAACACGGGCCAACATTTCAATAATAGGGAAGAGGAGACGTCATGGCTCACGACGCCGACGCGAACAAAGCCAGCAAGCACTGGCTCTGGTTGTTGCTGTTGCCCTGGATCGCCATGGTCTGGGTGCCGTCGTATAACAAGGTCGAACCGGTGCTGTTCGACTTTCCGTTCTTCTACTGGTATCAGCTCCTGTGGGTGCTGATCAGCGCGGTCATCACGGCGATCGTGTACTTCAAGACCAGGACGCGCTCGTCGGGCCGTCCGCAGGGGGACGCACGATAATGAACGCCATCGCAACTTTCGTCTTCGTTCTGTTTTTCATCGGCGTCACGATTCTCGGCTTCATCGCGGCGCACTGGCGGCGCGGCGACCTCGCCCATCTCGAGGAGTGGGGCCTCGGCGGCCGGCGCTTCGGCACCATCGTGACGTGGTTTCTGCTGGGCGGCGATCTCTATACGGCCTACACGTTCATTGCCGTGCCGGCGCTCGTATTCGGTGCGGGCGCAACGGGTTTCTTCGCACTGCCGTACACGATCCTGATCTATCCGTTCGCGTTCGTCGTGTTTCCGAAGCTGTGGAGCATCGCGAAGCGTCAGGGCTATGTGACCTCGGCGGACTTCGTGTCGGCTCGCTACGGCAGCCGCATGCTCGCGCTCGCCATCGCCGTGACCGGCATCGTCGCGACGATGCCCTACATCGCGCTGCAACTCGTCGGCATCGAAGTGGTGATCGGCGCGCTCGGCTTCGACACCAAGGGCTTTGTCGGCGACCTGCCGCTCATCATTGCATTTGCGATTCTTGCGGCCTACACCTACACGTCGGGTCTGCGCGCGCCGGCCATGATTGCCGTGGTCAAGGACATCCTGATCTACATCACGATCTTCGCCGCGATCATTGTGATTCCGCCGCAACTGGGCGGCTTCGGCCACATCTTCGGCGCCGTGCCGCCAGCCAAGCTGCTGCTGAAGGCGCCGGACGTATCGAGTTTGAACGGCTACAGCGCGTATGCGACGCTCGCGGTCGGTTCGGCGCTTGCGCTCTTCCTGTATCCGCACTCGATCACGGCGGTGCTGTCGTCGAAATCGGGTAACACGATCCGCCGCAATATGGCGATGCTGCCGGCTTATTCGCTCGTGCTCGGCCTGCTCGCGCTGCTCGGCTTCATGGCGCTCGCTTCGGGCGTGAAGGACATGCCGGAATTCGCGCCGTACTTCAAGGCCTTTGGCCCGAACTTCGCGGTGCCTGCCCTGTTCCTGCACTTCTTCCCGTCCTGGTTCGTAGGCGTGGCGTTCGCGGCGATCGGCATCGGCGCGCTGGTGCCGGCGGCGATCATGTCGATCGCGGCAGCCAACCTGTACACGCGCAACATCCATAAGGAGTTCGTCAACCGCAACATGACGCACGACCAGGAGACCAACGTCGCGAAGCTGGTCTCGCTGATCGTGAAAGTTGGCGCGGTGGCGTTCATTCTGGGCTTGCCGCTCACGTATGCCATTCAGTTGCAGTTGCTGGGCGGTATCTGGATCATTCAGACGCTGCCGGCTATCGTGCTCGGACTCTACACGCGCGTGCTCGACTATCGCGGCCTGTTGCTCGGCTGGGCGGCCGGCATCGCGACGGGCACGTGGATGGCGATTTCGCTCAAACTCGCCGGCTCGATCTTTACGATTCACCTGTTCGGCATGGCCATTCCGGGTTATGCCGCAGTGTGGTCGCTGATCGTGAACCTGGTCGTGGCGGTCGTGGTGAGCCTGCTGGTGCGTGCGTTCGGCATGCAGCGCGCCGAAGACCGGACGCGTCCCGAAGACTATCTGGACGTGGTCGAAAGCTAAAAGGCAGTGCAATAAGACAAACGCCCGCGGACGAAAACTCCGCGGGCGTTTGTATTTCATGCGCACTCCAGGGCACGATAGCGGAACTTCCTACGAACGCGTTGCCCGCTCCCGCCATGGCTTCTGCCGATTCCCGCCCCGTCGTTGCTCGCCGTTCGGCGGCGAGCCGCATGGTTCGCGCGGTCACGTCGCCGTATTACCGCTATCGGCACGCAAAAGTCCTGCACAGTCTGCGCGTCGGCGTTGCCATGCTGTTCTCGATTCTGGCGACCACCGGTATCGACATTCCGCACGGCATCTGGTCTTCCGTGACGTTGCTGGTTGTGATCGGCGGCTTGCAGCATCACGGCAATATCCGCAAGAAAGCGGCGGAGCGGGCGGTGGGCACGCTGCTGGGTGCCTCGATCGGGCTGCTGCTGATTGTGCAGCAGAATTTCATCGGCTCGCTGCCGCTCACCTACGTGCTGATGTCTGTCGTTGCGGCGATCTGCGGATGGTTCGCGATCGGCGCATCCGGGTATATCGGGCTCCTGACGGCTATCACCATGTGTATCGTCGCGGGGCACGGCGACAATCTGATCGACGTCGGCCTCTGGCGCACGCTGAACGTGCTGATCGGCATTGTGATTGCGCTCGCGTTTTCCTTCGCGTTGCCGTTGCACGCCACTTATTCGTGGCGTTACGGGCTCGCCGCCAATCTGCGCGAATGCGCGCGCATCTACACGCGTTTGCTGGAAGGCGAGACGATCAGCGAAGAGGAGCAGGTGAAGCGCTTTCTCGAGATCAACCGGCGGCTTGTGCAGCTGCGCTCGCTGATGCCTTCGGTGGCGAAGGAAATCGACGTGCCGCAGGCGAAGCTCGAGGAGATCCAGCGCTTGCATCGTTCGGTGCTCAGTTCGTTGGAATTGCTGGCGACGGGCCCGCTGATGCAGGCCGACGCCGCCGCCCGCACCGCCTACGCGCACCAATGCGGCGCCGAGGTGCGGGAAGTCCGCGGAATTTTGCTGGCGATTGCGCGCGGCCTGCGCTTTGGGCGCGCGACGCATTTCGGGATTCCGGCGGGTGAGGCGGTGGGGGCGGGCGCGGCAGGTGCGGCGGCGAGTGTTCCGGTGGGCGGCCTGCCGACGACGGGCGCTCCCGCAGCGAACGCTCTGCCAGCTTCAGTTTCGGAGCCGGGCATTCCAGCCGTGCCGCCGCCCGCGCCCGCTGACACCACCCTAACGCTGCCGCCTCATCTGCAAGGACCGTACTGGCTCGGGCAGCGCCTCGCTGAGCAGGTGGAGCGCTTGCGCGCGGCGCTTCTCGAAACCGAGCCTAACTGGAATATCGAGCGGCACTCGCGGGTCTTGCAGAAGGTTTAGGCGGCTCTGCCGCTCACCGACGTCTCACCAGGCGGCAGCGTCACCATCCACATCAGGCCGAAGCGGTCTACCACCATGCCGAAACCCTTGCTCCAGAAGGTTTCGCCCCACGGCATGACGATCTGGCCGCCGTCGGCGAGCGCGTTGAAGTATTTTTGCGCCGACGCCGTGTCGTCTGCTGTCAGCGAGAGACTGAAGCCGTTCAGCGGCTTCGCGTCCTGATCGCAGTGGCCGTCGGACGCCATCCATTGGGTGGAGCCCATCTGCACGTTCGCGTGCATGATTTTCTCTTCGACGCCGGCACGCGGCGGGTTCTGCGCATCGGGCGGCGCGTCCTTGAAACGCATCATGAACGTGACCTCGGCGCCGAGGTGCTGGCGGTAATAATCGAGCGCTTCTTCGCAACGCCCGTTGAAGAATACGTACGGTTGAACTTCCATCGTCGTCTCCCGAAATATGGATCTGGAACGCCCTATGCCGGACGGCAAGACAAACAGCGGGCGTGCAGACCATTTTAGGCAACGGCGTTCGGGCGATTGTGACTTTGTGTCGTTGAGAAAAGACGGACAGCGAGAGAGTGTGGCGCGACAAGCTGAGGCGAAGCGCTGGTGTGACGAGCTGGCGAAATTCAGTGGCTGAGCCGCGAAGCAAACGCTCACGGACGCGCACCGACGCGCACACACGGTAAACGGCGGGTAAACGGCGGGTAAACGGCGCGCGGCCCCGATCTACACGATTCGGGGCCGCGTGTTGCGCTCGCACCGCGGCTATGTGCCATCGCGGCCATGGTCGCCGCAAGCAGCGGCAACAGGAAGCGCCTACGCGCCTTAACGCAGCGCTTCGATCAGCTTTTCCAGCTTGATTGCGTCGGCGGCAAATGCGCGGATGCCTTCCGCAAGCTTTTCCGTTGCCATGGCCTCGTCGTTGACGAGGAAGCGGAACGACGGCTCGTCGACCGGCACGCGCTCGATGTTCGCGTCTTTCGAGCTGTCCGGCGAGAGCTTGCGCTCGACCTTGTCCGTGCTTTCATGCAGCTTTTGCAGCAGGTCCGGGCTGATGGTCAGCAGATCGCAGCCGGCCAGTTCCAGAATCTGACCGGTGCTGCGGAAGCTCGCGCCCATCACCTCCGTCTTGTAGCCGAACTTCTTGTAGTACGCGTAGATGCGGCGCACCGACTGCACGCCCGGGTCGTTCGCGCCGCCGTCTTTCGCTTCGTCCCACGCGCTGCCGGCATTTTTCTTATACCAGTCGTAAATACGGCCTACGAACGGCGAGATCAGCTTCGCGCCTGCCTCCGCGCACGCCGCGGCCTGAGCGAGCGAGAACAGCAGCGTCATATTGCAGTTGATGCCTTCCTTTTGCAGCACTTCGGCGGCGCGCACGCCTTCCCACGTGGAAGCCAGCTTGATCAGCACGCGCTCGCGGTCGATGCCGTGATCCTTGTAGAGCGCAATCAGTTCGCGGCCCTTGGCGATCGAGCCCTGCACGTCGAACGAGAGACGCGCATCGACTTCCGTCGACACACGCCCCGGGATGATCTTCAGAATCTCGGTGCCGAATGCGATCAGCAACTGGTCGATGATCGCGCCCAACGGCTTGGATGCATGATCTTTCACCGTCTTTTCGAGCAGCGGACGGTAGTCGTCCTTTTGCACGGCCTTCAGAATGAGCGACGGATTGGTGGTCGCGTCCTGCGGCTTGTACTGCGCGAGCTGCTGGAAGTCGCCGGTATCGGCCACGACCGTGGTGTATTGCTTGAGTTGATCGAGTGCGGTTGTCATATTCGTGCCTTCAGGGCGCATGCGCCATGGTTCAGGAGAATGAGTTGCCGCCGGACTGAAAGACCGCTTCAGATCCGGTGGCCGCGAGTTACGCTGCAGCGCCTGCCCGGGTTGCCGCGGGCTCGGCATGATCTTGCCGGGAAACGCTGCCGGATGCTTCTATTTTATGGCGGATCGCCTGATGCAGTATTGACAGCGTGCGCTGCCGATCCGTTCACGCTATTTCAGGCAGGGGCGGCGGCAGTCCAGCTGGGCGGCCAGTCCTGCAGTCCGGCAGTCCGGCAGTCCGGCAGTCCGCGCGGCCCGGCCGCGCCGCCTCATGCTCGCCGCGCGTTCAGCACCACTTGTGTCACCACGCCCGCAACCAGCCCCCAGAATGCCGAGCCGATGGACAGCAGCGTGAGTCCGGACGCCGTCACCATGAAGGTGACGAGCGCCGCTTCGCGCTGCCGCGCGTCCTGCATCGCGTTGGTCAGGCCACTCATGATTGAGCCGAACAGCGCGAGCGCCGCCACCGAGACGACCAGTTCGCGCGGGAACGCCGCGAACAGCGCCGCAATCGTCGCGCCGAACACGCCCGCGATCAGATAGAAAATGCCGCACCACACGGCAGCCGTGTAGCGCTTGTCGCGGTTGGGGTGCGCTTCGGGCCCGGTGCAGATCGCCGCCGTGATCGCGGCAAGATTGATGCCGTGCGAGCCGAACGGCGCGAGCAGCAGCGACGCGAGGCCGGTCGTCGAAATCAGCGGAGCCGACGGCGTGGTGTAGCCGTCCGCGCGCAGCACCGCGATGCCAGGCACGTTCTGCGACGCCATCGCGACGACGAAGAGCGGAATGCCGATGCTGATGCTGGCGGCAAGCGAAAACGCCGGCATCGTGAACACCGGATGCGCAATCGCCACCTGGAAGTGGCTGAAGTCGAGTAATCCGAGTGCGCCCGCGGCGAGGGTGCCGGCAATCAGCGTCAGCGGAATCGCGTAGCGCGGCGCGATGCGTTTGCCGACCAGATAGGTCACAAACATCGTCAGCACGAGCGCGGTCTGGAACTGCGCGGCGCGAAATATCTCAATGCCGATCTCGAACAGGATGCCAGCCAGCAAGGCGGCGGCGATGCCTGCCGGAATTTTCTTCATCAGCGTGTCGAACCAGCCTGTCAGGCCGACAACCGTCAGCAGCAGCGCGCAGACGATAAACGCGCCGATCACCTCCGCGTACGGCACGTGCGGCAGCGACGAGACGAGGAGCGCCGCGCCGGGCGTCGACCACGCGATCACGATGGGCGCGCGAAACCGCAGCGAGAGACCGATCGTGCAGAGCGCCATGCCGATCGACAACGCCCAGATCCACGACGAAATCTGTGCATTCGTCAGATGCGCGGCCTGACCGGCCTGAAACATCAGCACGAGAGAACTGGTGTAGCCCGTCATCATTGCGACGAAGCCGGCGACGATAGCGGACAGCGAGGTGTCGGCGAGTGGATTGAAGCGGCCGGGCGGAATGCCGGCGGTGGCCAGTTCAGGCGATGACGAGCGGCGCATGCAAATACTTCTTGTCGTTGACGGTGGAGCGGGGAGGGCTATTTGCTCAGCATGCGCATGGCGGCCTCGAGGCCGGCGAGCGTGAGCGGGTACATGCGGTGGCCGAGCACTTCGCGAATCGCGCTGACCGACTGACGATAGGCCCACAGGCCTTCCGGTTCGGGATTGAGCCACGCATGATGCGGAAAATGGTCCGCGAGGCGGCGCAGCCACACGGCGCCCGCCTCCGCGTTGTTGTATTCGACCGAGCCGCCGGGCTGCAACACTTCATACGGGCTCATGGTTGCGTCGCCGACGAATATGAGCTTGTAGTCCGGCGTGAACTTGTGCAGCACGTCCCACGTCGGCGTGCGCTCGGCGTGACGGCGGCGATTGTTCTTCCACAGGAAGTCGTACACGCAGTTGTGGAAGTAGTAGAACTCGAGGTGCTTGAACTCGGCCTTCGCGGCGGAGAAGAGTTCTTCCGTGCGCTTGATGTGATCGTCCATCGAGCCGCCTACGTCGAGCAGCATCAGCACCTTCACATTGTTGTGGCGCTCGGGCACCATCTTCAGGTCGAGCCAGCCGGCGTTCGCGGCGGTGCTGCGGATCGTGTCGGGCAGATCGAGCTCTTCCGCCGCGCCTTCGCGCGCGAAGCGCCGCAGGCGGCGCAGCGCGACCTTGATGTTGCGCGTGCCGATTTCCACCTGGTCGTCGTAATCGCGGTAGGCGCGCGCTTCCCACACCTTGACGGCCGTGCGGTTGCCGGCCGAGTCGCCGCCGATGCGCACGCCCTCCGGGTTATAGCCGCCATTGCCGAAGGGCGAGGTGCCGCCGGTGCCGATCCACTTATTGCCGCCTTCGTGCCGCTCTTTCTGTTCGTCGAACAGTTGCTTCAAACGTTCCATGAGCTTGTCGATGCCACCCATGGCCTCGATCTGCGCTTTTTCTTCCGGCGACAGATCGCGTTGCAGCTTTTTCTTCAGCCAGTCGAGCGGCACCTCGAAGGCGAGTTCCGAGGTTTGGGCGACGCCGTTGAAATAGGCGCCGAACGCCTGGTCGAACTTGTCGAAATACTGCTCGTCCTTCACGAGCGTCATGCGCGCGAGGTAGTAGAAGTCGTCGAGCGACGGCGCGATCACCTTCGCCTTGAGCGCCTCGAGCAGCGTCAGATATTCCTTCACCGACACGGGCAGCTTCGCGGCGCGCAGCGAGTAGAAGAAGTCGATCAGCATGCTGGGTCCTCTGCGGCGCGAGCACTCAATGGGAAGTCAACGGTTGTTGCGGTTCATGAAGATGAGCCGCTCGAACAGGCTCACGTCCTGCTCGTTCTTCAACAGCGCGCCGGCAAGCGGCGGAATGATCTGCTTCTGGTCCTCCGAGCGCAGCGCTTCAGGCGGAATGTCTTCGGCGAGCAGCAGCTTGAGCCAGTCGAGCAGTTCGGACGTGGACGGCTTCTTTTTCAGCCCCGCCACGTTGCGCAATTCGAAGAAGCTCTGCATGGCGGCGGCCAGCAGTTCCTTCTTGATGCCGGGGTAATGCACCTCGACGATCTGCTGCATCGTGGCCGGGTCGGGGAACTTGATGTAATGGAAAAAGCAGCGGCGCAAAAACGCGTCGGGCAGCTCTTTCTCGTTGTTCGAGGTGATGATGACGAGCGGCCGCTGCTTTGCGCGCACGAGTTCGCGCGTTTCGTACACGTAGAACTCCATGCGGTCGAGTTCGCGCAGCAGGTCGTTCGGAAATTCGATGTCGGCCTTGTCGATTTCGTCGATCAGGAGCACGGTTTGCTCCTCCGACTCGAACGCCTGCCACAGCACGCCCTTGACGATGTAGTTGCGGATGTCCTTGACGCGCTCGTCGCCGAGCTGCGAATCGCGCAGGCGCGACACCGCGTCATATTCGTAGAGGCCCTGCTGTGCCTTGGTGGTGGACTTGATATGCCACTGCAGAAGCGGCATGCCGAGCGCCGCGGCGACTTCTTCGGCCAGCATGGTCTTCCCGGTGCCGGGCTCGCCTTTGATGAGGAGCGGGCGCTTGAGCGTCATCGCGGCGTTGACCGCGAGCTTGAGGTCGTGGGTGGCGACGTATTGCGATGAGCCTTCGAAACGCATGGCGAGGTGCTCTCTGGCGAGGGAAAAAACCCAGTATAAGTCAGAAGCCCTGTTGGCCTGAAACGGGCTCGCGTAAGGTTGCAGCCGCGTTGGCTGCGTTGCTGTCCGTCGGCTGCCGGCGCTGCTGCGCTGGTGGCGCGCCGCCCGCGCGCAGGCGGCGCGCGAGTGGCGGACATGGGGTACGCAAGCGGCGCCGCACGCGGCCGCTCGCGGCGGGCCGGCGCCCACGCCCCGCGCGGTGGACGTTCGGCGCGGCGACGCGGTACAATTAGCCCGATTTTTTTGGCCTGCGTGGCTCCCTATAAGAAAAACGGCGCGGGCCGTTGCCTTTTTGGGCGCCCGTTTCCCCTCAAGCCAGGTTACATGCTATGAACAAATTCGTCGGCAAACACGTCGTGATCGCAGCGCTGTCGGTGCTCGCGGGCTATGCGGCCAGTGCGCAGGCAGCGGATGTCGTCGGCAACGCGAAAGCGGGCCAAGGCAAGGTCGCGATG
>Ga0209674_100107_pt1 | contig 151298 bp, 122 predicted proteins | sample AraplaCvi_mMS_r2_FD_184279 | JGI IMG/M metagenome (GOLD analysis project Ga0209674, IMG submission 184279) | Arabidopsis root microbial communities from North Carolina, USA - plate scrape CL_Cvi_mMS_r2 (SPAdes) (version 2) | ecosystem: Host-associated > Plants > Roots > Endosphere | place: USA... | reverse complement strand
TCGCCAACATGGACGCGCGTGATTATCACGATTACAAGCGCCTTGCATTCGATGCGGTGATGGCTTCGCATCGGCGCCTGGTGGATGAGTACGATGTCGTCATCGTCGAAGGCGCAGGCAGTCCGGCTGAGATCAATTTGCGTGATCGCGATATCGCCAACATGGGTTACGCCGAAGCAGTGGATTGCCCGGTGATCCTGGTGGCGGATATCGATCGCGGCGGCGTGTTCGCGCATCTGGTCGGTACGCTGGCGTTGCTGTCGCCGAGCGAGCGTGCACGTGTCGTCGGCTTCGTGATCAATCGCTTCCGCGGTGATCTTGCACTGCTGCAGCCGGGACTCGATTGGCTGGAACGCGAAACCGGCAAGCCGGTGCTTGGCGTGTTGCCCTATCTGCAGGGCCTGTATCTGGAAGCCGAAGATGCGCTGCCGCGCGAGCGTGCAGACGCTTCACGCGCAGCATTGCGCGTGGCGGTGCCGGCCTTGCCGCGCATCAGCAATCACACCGATTTCGACGCGCTGCGTGCGCATCCCGACGTCGACGTACATATCGTCGGTCCTGGTGAGCCGCCACCGATATGCGACCTGATTATCCTGCCCGGCTCCAAATCCACCCGGGCGGACCTCGCTTGGTTGCGCGAGCAAGGCTGGGATCGCGTCATCGAGCGGCATCTGCGCTACGGCGGAAAAGTGCTGGGCATTTGCGGCGGTTTGCAGATGCTTGGACGCGCCGTACACGATCCGCAAGGTATCGAAGGCGCTCCGGGCTCCAGTGAGGGGCTTGGTTGGCTGGATATCGAAACCACCTTGGAGCCACGCAAACAACTTCATCGCGTGGAAGGCCGGCTGGCGTTCGCGGACGCCAGCGTGCAGGGTTACGAAATCCATTGCGGCGTCAGCCGGGGCGCTGCGATGGCCAAGGTATTCGCGCGTCTCGACGATGGACGCAACGATGGCGCCATGTCGATGGATGGCCAAGTCATGGGCAGTTATTTGCATGGCTTGTTCGACGATCCGCAGGCGCTCGTCGCCTTGCTGCGATGGGCCGGGCTGGTGGACGCCACCGAGCTGGACGTGCGCGCCTTGCGCGAAAGCAGCATCGAGCGCCTGGCTGATAGCGTGGAGCAACACCTGGATACGGCGCGGCTGAGCCAATGGCTATCCGCCGAGGAGGAAAGCCGATGCGCACCTTGATCCTCGGCGGCGCCCGTTCCGGCAAAAGCGCGCTGGCCGAACGGCTCGCCATCGACAGCGGACGGGAAGTGGTCTACATCGCCACCGCGCAAGCGGGTGACGCGGAAATGGCGGCGCGCATCGCACACCATCGCGCGCGGCGGCCACAGCAATGGCTGTGCGTGGAAGAACCATTGCATCTCGCCGACGTGCTGCGCGACCACGCACGTGACGATCGCTGCATCCTGGTCGATTGCCTTACGCTATGGCTCAGCAATCTGCTTGGCGATGCCGACGTGCAAGGTTTCGAGCGTGAGCGCGATCGACTGTTGAATGTGTTGCCGGATCTTCCCGGCGATGTGCTGCTGGTCAGCAACGAAGTCGGCCTTGGCATCGTGCCGATGGGCGAACTGACGCGCCGTTTCGTGGATGAAGCCGGGCGGTTGCATCAAGCTGTCGCGGCACTCAGCGAGCGCGTCCTGTTTGTCGCCGCTGGCCTACCTCTTGCCCTCAAAGGAACACTCCCATGAGTCTGGACTGGCTTAGTGCGCCGTGTGCGCAGCCGGATGTCGCGCGCGCCGAAGCGGCGCGCGCGCATCAACTGCAGTTGACCAAGCCGCCGGGTTCGCTCGGCACGTTGGAGGCGGTGGCGATCCAACTGGCTGCTTTGCAGCGCTCGCCGAAGCCTGCGGTGGATCGTGTATGGATCAGTGTGTTCGCCGCCGACCACGGCGTGGCGGAAGAGGGCGTATCGGCATTCCCGCAAGTCGTTACTGGCGAAATGGTGCGCAACTTCGCCACTGGCGGTGCAGCGATCAGCGTGCTGGCGCGCAGCCTGGATGCGAAGCTGGATGTGGTGAACCTGGGCACGGTGAACGATCCGGGCGATATTCCGGGCGTACGGCGCGCCATCATCGCGCCATGCACGGCCAACTTCTGCAAGGGGCCGGCCATGACGGAGGCGCAACTCGACGCCGCGCTAACGATCGGTGCGCAAAGCGTGCACGATGCGCTGGAATCCGAAGCACAGTTGTTCATCGGCGGCGAAATGGGCATCGCCAACACCACCGCCGCCGCGGCGCTGGCGAGCGCCTTGCTCGACGAGCCGCCATCGAGCCTCGCCGGCGCCGGTACGGGGCTCAACGCCGCGGGCATCCAGCACAAGGTGAGCGTGCTGGAGCGTGCGCTGGCGCAGCACATCATGGCCAAGACGGCGCTGGAGCAGTTGCGTTGCCTGGGCGGCTTCGAACTCGCTGCGCTGGTCGGTGCCTATATCGCGGCGGCGCAAGCAGGTTTGCCGGTATTGGTTGATGGCTTCATTTCGACCGCCGCGGCGCTGGCGGCGGTGTCGATCCAGCCGGACGTGCGGCCATGGCTGCTGTTCTCTCACCGTTCGAGGGAACACGGTCATGCACGCTTGCTGATGGCATTGAATGCAGAGCCCCTGGTCGATCTTGGATTGCGCCTGGGCGAAGCCAGCGGTGCCGCTGCTGTGGTGCCCTTGCTGCGTCTGGCCTGCGCCTTGCACAACGGCATGGCGACGTTCGAACAAGCCGGCGTATCGACCGCATGAGCATCGAGCTATTGCGCCATGGCGACACCGGGCAACGCAGCTACCGCGGGCAACTTGACGACGCGTTGAGCGAACTAGGCTGGTCGCAACTGCGTACCGCGGTGGAAGGGCGAACGTGGGATGCCATCGTGTCATCCTCGCTGCAGCGCTGTGCCGCGTTTGCGCGCGAATTGTCGCAAGCACGCGGCATACCGCTGCGCATCGACGCACGCCTGGTCGAATACCACTTCGGCGCATGGCAAGGCGTGCCGATCGAACGCATCGCCGAAGAGCAGGGCGATGCGTTGGCGCGCTTCTGGGCTGATCCGGTGAAGCATCCGCCGCCAGGCGCCGAAACATTCGACACCTTCCGCGAGCGCTTGTGCGCAGCGCTCGATGACATCGTCGTGCAGGCGGCAGGGCAGCGTGTACTGGTGGTCACGCACGGCGGCGCGATTCGCCTGCTGCGTTGCCGTGCGGAGCAGCGCAGCTATGGCGACATGGCCGGCATCGAGGTGCCGCATGCATCGCTGCATCCTTTGCCATGGCCGCTGGCCGTGAGTGTGTGATGCGCGCGCTGCTGGTGGCCATCGGTTTTCTTACGCGTCTGCCGGTGCCGGGCTACGCGTACGACGATGCGCGCGCCAAGGCGGCGTCGCTGACCTGGTATCCGCTGGTCGGCGCGCTGGTCGGCCTGCTGCTTGGCGTGCTGGCGTGGTTGCTGCGCGACGCTTCGGCGATGCTGTCCGCCGCCCTGCTGGTGACGGCGTGGGTGGCTCTGACCGGCGCGCTGCACCTGGATGGATTGGCCGACAGCGCCGATGCGTGGATCGGCGGCATGGGCGATCGCGAGAAAACGCTGGCGATCATGAAGGATCCACGCAGTGGACCTGCCGGCGTGGTGGCGTTGGTGCTGGGGCTGCTGTTGAAGTTCGCCGCGCTGGCGAGCCTTGGGCCTGCTCCGTGGGCGGCGCTGTTGCTGGCGTCCGTCTTGTCGCGAGCCGGCCTCACGGCGTTGTTTCTCACCACGCCCTATGTGCGCACTGCCGGATTGGGCACAGCTTTGGTGGACGCGCCCCGCCAGGCGTGCGTGATCGCCTTGCTCGCCAGCGCGGCGATGTGTGTCCCGTTCGGCGGACGAGGATTGCTGGCGCTGGTGATGGCGGCGGCGGTGTTCGGCCTGTGGCGGCGAACCTGCATGACCCGGCTGGGCGGTTGTACCGGCGACACCGCCGGCGCGCTGGCCGAAATGGTGGAAGTGGCGGTGCTGGTGGGTTTGGCTTTACGCTGAGCCGTTGAAATCAGCCCTTCCGTCCCGATAATCACCCGCGGCCATCGGCCCCGATGGAGTCTGCGGAGCCCTTTTCCTATGCCTATTTACGAATTCCAATGCAACGCCTGCGGTCACCGCTTCGACCGCCTGCAGAAAATCTCCGATCCCGATCCTTCCGCCTGCCCGGACTGCGGCGCCCCACAGGTGCAGCGGCAGATCAGCGCGCCGCAGTTCCGCCTGGCGGGCGGCGGCTGGTATGAAACCGACTTCAAGAAGGATGGCGACAAGAAGCGCAACATTGCCGGAGATGGTGCTTCCAGCGCGCCGGCGGAAAAGAGTGCCAGCCCGGCTCCCGCGCCAGCGCCTGCGTCGTCGGCTGAATAAAATCGCGTAACCGCCGTGACCATCATTCCCGCAAAAGCGGGAATGATGGTCACGGTTGGGATCCGCCGGTAGGGCGTGGTGACGTAGGGAATGCTAAGATTCCCGGCCTTTTCCACGCTGATTCGCCGCCCAGGCGGCCCGGAGCATCAAGCGCATGCGCACGCATTACTGCGGCCTCATCAATGAGTCGCTGATCGGCCAGACCGTCACGCTGTGTGGCTGGGTCAACACCCTTCGCCTGCAGAGCCATGTCGCCTTCGTCGATCTGCGCGACCATGAGGGCATCGCCCAGGTGGTGATCGAGCGCGAGAATGCCGATGCCTTCGCGGTGGCCGGCGAGCTGGGCTACGAGTACTGCGTGCGCGTCACCGGCAGCATCCGCAAGCGCCTGTCGGCCAACGACAAGCTCAAGACCGGCACGGTGGAGCTGCTGGCGGAAAACGTGGAAATTCTCAATGCCGCGAAGGATCTGCCCTTCGCGCTGCACGAGAACCCCAACGAGGACATGCGGATGACCTACCGCTACCTCGACCTGCGCCGCCCCGAGATGCAGACGATGATGCGCACGCGCATCAAGCTGGTGCAGGCGCTGCGCCGCTATCTGGATGCGCGCGGTTTCCAGGACATCGAAACGCCGATCCTGACCAAGGCCACGCCCGAAGGCGCGCGCGACTACCTGGTGCCCAGCCGCGTGCATGCCGGCCAGTTCTATGCGCTGCCGCAGTCGCCGCAGCTGTTCAAGCAGATCCTGATGATGGCCGGTTTCGATCGCTACTATCAGATCGCCCGCTGCTTCCGCGACGAAGACCTGCGCGCCGACCGCCAGCCGGAATTCACCCAGCTCGACATGGAGTTCGCCTTCGTCGAAGAGCAGGACGTGCAGGATTTCGTCGAAGCGATGATCCGCCACATCTTCAAGGAAGTGGTCGATGTGGAACTGGCTGCATCGTTCCCGCGCATGACGTGGGCTGAGGCGATGCGACGCTACGGTTCGGACAAGCCGGACCTGCGCATCGCGCTGGAACTGGTCGATGTGGCCGACCAGCTCAAACATGTCGAATTCAAGGTGTTCGCCGAACCGGCCAACGATCCGGCTGGCCGCGTGGCCGCGCTGCGCCTGCCGGGCGGCGCCACGCTCAGCCGCAAGGAAATCGACCAGCTCACCGAGTACGTCGCCAAGTACGGTGCGAAGGGACTGGCGTGGATCAAGGTGGAAGACCTTGCCAAGGGACGCGAAGGCATCAACTCGCCGGTGGCGAAGTTCCTCGATGATGCCGCCCTGGACGCCGTGCTCAAGGCGACCGGCGCGCAGTCGGGTGACATGGTGTTTCTCGGCGCCGGCAAGTGGAAAACCGTTACCGACTTCATGGGCGCGTTGCGCCTGAAGGCGGCCAAGGATCGCGGCCTGGTGGAAAACAGCTGGAAACCGCTGTGGGTCACCGACTTCCCGATGTTCGAATACGACGAGGAGGAAAAGCGCTTCGTCGCCCTGCATCACCCGTTCACCGCGCCCAAGGTCGACGACATCGCCGAACTGCGCGCCAACGCGGCCAACGCGGTGAGCCGCGGCTACGACATGGTGCTCAACGGCAACGAGATCGGTGGCGGTTCGATCCGTATCCATCGCCCGGACATGCAGAGCGCGGTATTCGACATGCTCGGCATCGGCGCCGAAGAAGCCCAGATGAAGTTCGGCTTCCTGCTCAAGGCGCTGAAGTTCGGCGCGCCGCCGCATGGCGGCATCGCCTTCGGCATCGATCGCGTGGCGGCGCTGATGGCGGGCACCGAATCGATCCGTGACGTGATCGCGTTCCCCAAGACCACCAGCGCGCAGGATCTGATGACGGATGCGCCGTCGATCGTGAGCGAGGCGCAGTTGAAGGAATTGCATGTGGACGTGCGTAAATCGTAAATCGGGAGTCGGGAATCGTTAGAGCGGATACCGCCAGCTCGCGGATGATGGCTCTTCACCATTTCCGATTTACGATTCCCGATTGACGGCATACCGCTCATGACCGAACACATCATCCTCCTGCACGGCCTATGGATGCGCGGCTTCGCGCTGGGCATGCTGCATCGCCGCCTGATGGAAGAAGGCTTTCGCGTCCATCGCTTCGACTACATGAGCGTCGCGGCGACGCAGGAGCACATCCTGGCCCGGCTGCAGGCGAACATGGTCGATTACGCGCCCGGACCGGTGCATCTGGTCGGCCACAGCCTGGGCGGTCTGCTCGCCCTGCGCGCCTGCCTGACGGTGGACGATCTGCCGCCGGGGCGCATCGTGTGCCTCGGTTCGCCGCTGAAGGGTAGCGCCGCGGCGCGCGCTTTTTCCCGCCTCGGGCGCGGTGGCGAAGTCTTGCTGGGCCACAACCGCGAGCTGCTGGAACTGGGGCTGGAAACCTGGAAGGGCCCGCGCGAAGTCGGCGTCATCGCCGGCCGCATGCCGATCGGCCTGGGCGCGATGCTCAGCCCCATCAGCGGCGAGCACGATGGCACGGTCGCGGTGGAAGAAACCATCGTGCCCGGCCTGGCCGGCCATTGCGTAGTGGAAACCAGCCATACCGGGCTACTGTTTTCGGCCGAAGTGGCGCGATTGACGGCATCGTTTCTGCGTGAGGGCAGCTTTGGCTCCCTCTCCCCTCCGGGGAAAGGGCTGGGGTGAGAGTCACTCTTGCGTGATGTCGCAGCAAGAAACCCCAGCAAAATCAGTCCTACGCAAGATCGCCCCCTCATCCGACCCTTCGGGCCACCTTCTCCTCGAAGGGAAGAAGGAGAGCGGCATGGCGCAATGCAGTAAAATCCCCCGCTTTCCACTTTCAGACCCAAGCCAGGTATCCCCATGGGTAGAGGCCCGTCCATCGAAGGTCGCAAGAATGCCGAAGACGCCAAGCGCGCCAAGGTGTTCACCAAGCTGATCCGCGAAATCACCGTTGCCACACGTGCCGGCGTGCCCGACCCGGCGCTCAACCCGCGCCTGCGCACGGCCGTGGACAAGGCGCTGACGGCCAACATGTCCAAAGACACCATCGAGCGCGCAATCAAGCGCGGCTCCGGCGCCGACGGTGGCGCCAAGATGGAAGAGCTGCGCTACGAAGGCTATGGCCCGGGCGGCATCGCGCTGATCATCGAGTGCTTCACCGACAACACCGTCCGCACCGTGGCCGACGTGCGTCACGCGCTGACCAAGCATGGCGGCAACCTGGGCACCAGCGGTTCGGTGGCGTTCCAGTTCACGCGCTGCGGCGAGCTGGTGTTCTCCACCGGCGGCGATGAAGCGAAGGAAGAAAAAATCCTCGAAGCCGCGCTCGACGCCGGCGCCGACGACGTGGTCAACGAACATGGCGAGAGCACGGTGATCTGCGCGCCGGAAAACTTCGAAGCGGTGCAGCAGAAGCTGCTCGAAGCCGGACTGGATGCGCAGCACGCCGGCGTGGTGATGCGGCCGAACAACCGCACGGCGGTGTCCGGCGAAGTACTGGAGACGCTGACTGACCTGCTCGAAAAGCTCGATGGCCTGGACGACGTCAGCGAGGTCTATCACAACGCGTTGCTGCCCGCCGAGTAACCGGCATCTCAATGATCCGCATCATCGGCATTGACCCAGGCAGCCAGCGCACCGGCATCGGCATCGTGGATGTCGATGCGGCGGGCAAGCTCTCGCATGTGTTCCATGCCGCCCTGGTGGTGGCCGGCGAAGAGGATTTCACGCGCCGGCTCAAGCGCATCTTCGAAGGCGTGGATGAAATCATCACCGCCCATCGCCCGGTCGAATGCGGCATCGAGCGCGTGTTCATGGCGCGCAATCCCGACTCGGCGCTCAAGCTGGGGCAGGCACGCGGCGCCGCGATCTGCGCGGTGGTGAACCGCGGCATCGCGGTGCACGAATATGCGGCCACCGAAGTGAAGAAGGCAGTGGTCGGCGGTGGGCGCAGCGACAAGACCCAGGTGCAGCACATGATCGGTGTATTGCTCGGACTCAAAGGCCCGATCCAGGCGGACGCGGCCGACGCGCTGGCGATCGCCGTCGCGCACGCACATACACGTTCCAGTCTCGAACGCGTGGGCATCCCGCGCATGGCATGGAGGCGTCGCCGATGATCGGCCGGCTCAGAGGCATTCTCGTTTCCAAGCAGCCGCCGTGGCTGCTGGTGGAAGTCGGCGGCGTGGGTTACGAACTGGAAGCGCCCATGTCCACCATCTACGACCTGCCGCAGACCGGCAAGGAAGTGACGCTGCTCACCCATTACGCGGTGAAGGAAGACAGCGTGGCGCTGTACGGTTTTCTGCACGAATCGGAGCGCACGTCGTTCCGCAACCTGCTGAAGGTCAGCGGCATCGGTGCGAAGACGGCGCTAGCGGTGCTGTCGGGCGTATCCACCCAGGATTTCGCACGTCTGGTGCAGGCGGGTGATGTGGTGGCGCTCACCAAGATTCCCGGCATAGGCAAGAAGACGGCCGAACGCATCGTGGTGGAGTTGCGCGATCGCGTGGATGGTCTGGGCGTCAGCATGCCTGGCCTGTCCGCCGCGCCGGGCACGCCGGCCGATCCGGCGGCCGAAGCGACCGTGGCGCTGCAGCAGCTCGGCTACAAACCGGCCGAAGTGAGCCGACTGGTGCAGAAGGTGGCCGAAGCCGGCGACAACGCCGAAACCATTATTCGCAAGGCGCTGCGCGCCGCATTAGGGAGTTGAACCGTGGGTCACGACACTCATCATGGCTTGGGTGAAGCCGAGACCAAGAAACGGCTGGCCGCGCTGTCGCTGGGCGCCATCGGCGTGGTCTATGGCGACATCGGCACCAGCCCGCTGTACACCTTGCAGACCGCTCTCAGCCACGACGGCATGCATCCCTCGTCGGAAAGCATCTACGGCGTGTTATCGCTGATCTTCTGGGCATTGATCATCGTGGTGTCGCTGAAATACGTACTGTTCATCATGCGCGCCGACAACAAAGGCGAGGGCGGCATCATGGCGCTGATGGCGCTGGCGTTGCGCGGCGTGGGCGGTCAGCCAAAGCTGCGCTGGCTGCTGGCGATCGTCGGCATCTTCGGCGCCGCGCTGTTCTACGGCGACGGCGTGATCACGCCGGCCATTTCCGTGCTGTCCGCGGTGGAAGGCGTGAAGGTGGCCGCGCCCGGATTGGCGCATTGGGTGGTGCCGGTCACGGCGGTGATCCTGTTTTTCCTGTTCGCGTTGCAGCGGCACGGTACGGAACGTGTAGGCAGGTTGTTCGGCCCGGTGATGGTGATCTGGTTCATCGTCATCGGATTGCTGGGTGCGCGCATGATCCTGACCGAGCCGCATGTGCTGTACGCGCTCAACCCCTATTACGGTGTGCGCTTCTTCATCACCCATGGCGTCCAGGCTTACATCGCACTGGGCAGCGTCGTGCTGGCGGTGACCGGTACCGAAGCGCTGTATGCGGACATGGGGCATTTCGGCAAGCGGCCGATCCGCATGGCCTGGTTCAACTTTGTGTTGCCCGCGCTGGTGCTCAATTATTTCGGCCAGGGGGCGTTGCTGCTCAGCCATCCGGAAGCGATCGACAATCCGTTTTTCAAGATGGTGCCGTCGATGTTGCTGTATCCGATGATCGCCCTGGCTACCGTAGCCACCGTGATCGCTTCGCAAGCGGTGATCTCCGGTGCGTTCTCGATGACGCGCGAGGCGATGTCGTTGGGTTACTCCATGCGCATGCCGGTGGTGCACACCTCGCGCGAGATGTCCGGCCAGATCTTCGTGCCGTGGATCAATGCTTTCCTGCTGGTGATGGTGCTGCTGGCGGTGTTCGGCTTCCGCAGTTCGGAGAACCTGAGCGCGGCCTACGGCATCGCGGTGACCGGCACCATGGCCATCACCACCGTGCTGGCGTTGTTCGTGGCGCGCCACCAGTGGGGCTGGCGCGTGCCGACCTTGCTGGTGGTCGGTACGGTGCTGCTGACCATCGATCTTTCCTTCTTCACTGCCAACCTGATCAAGGTGGAATACGGCGGCTGGTTCCCGCTGGTGCTGGGCCTGGCCGTGTTCATCGTGATGACTACCTGGCGCCGCGGACGCGAGCTGGTGGTGCGCGAGATCAAGCAGGGCGGCCTGGCGCTGTCGCCCTTCATCGAGAACATCACCGAGCACCCGCCGCTGCGCGTGCCTGGCACTGCCGTGTTCCTCACCGCCAACCAGAACGCGGTGCCGCATGCGCTGCTGCACAACCTCAAGCACAACAAAGTGCTGCACGACCGCAACGTGATGTTGACGGTAGACGTGCTGGAAACGCCTTTCGCCGATCGCGAGGAACGCATCCACCTCACGTCGCTGGGCAGCGACTTCTACGGCCTGGAGGTGCGTTTCGGCTTTGCCGAAGATCCGAACATTCCGCTGGCGTTGTCCAAGTGCGCCAAGGCCGGCCTGCCGTTCGACCTGATGGACACCACCTTCTTCCTGTCGCGCGAGAACATCGTCGCCGACAAGCGTCGCCCCGGCATGGCGCTGTGGCGCGATCGCCTATTCGCCTTCATGTCGCGCAATGCGCTACCGGCTACGGCGTTTTTCCAGATTCCGGGCAATCGCCTGATCGAACTGGGGACGCAGGTGGAGATTTGATGGGAGGGCCATGCGGCCGCGCAATCCCGCATGGCCGTCCCAGCCGACTCGCTCCTCTTCACACGCTTCTGGTCCCATAATCCCCGCATGTCCGATCACCGCATCATCACCGCTGCCGCCCAGCTCGACGACGAAGCACTCGAGGCGTCGATCCGTCCGAAGCGGCTCAGCGAATATCTCGGTCAGCAGGCGGTGCGCGAGCAGTTGTCGATCTATATCGAAGCGGCGAAGAGACGCAGCGGTGCGCTCGATCATGTGCTGATCTTCGGCCCGCCCGGCCTGGGCAAGACCACGCTGAGCCATGTGATCGCCAACGAGTTGGGCGTGAACATCCGCTCCACTTCCGGTCCGGTGCTGGAACGCGCGGGCGATCTCGCGGCGCTGCTCACCAATCTCGAAAAGAACGACGTGCTGTTCGTCGACGAGATCCATCGCCTTTCGCCGGTGGTGGAGGAAGTGCTCTATCCGGCAATGGAAGATTTCCAGATCGACATCATGATCGGCGAAGGCCCCGCCGCGCGTTCGATCAAGCTGGATCTGCCGCCGTTTACGTTGATCGGCGCGACCACGCGCGCGGGTCTTTTGACGGCGCCTTTGCGCGATCGCTTCGGCATCGTGCAGCGACTGGAGTTCTATTCGCCGGACGAGCTCACCGCGATCGTGCGTCGTTCGGCGCGCATCCTGGGCATCGGTTGCGAACTCGATGGCGCGCAGGAAATCGCACGCCGTTCGCGTGGCACGCCACGCATCGCCAACCGCCTGCTGCGCCGCGTGCGCGATTACGCCGAGGTGCGTGCAGACGGCCATATCACGCTGGCGGCAGCGCAGGCGGCAATGACCATGCTCAAAGTCGATGCCGAAGGTTTCGACGAGCTGGATCGCCGCCTGATCACCATCATCATCGAGAACTTCGATGGCGGTCCGGTCGGCGTCGAATCACTGGCCGCCGCGCTCAGCGAAGACCGCGGCACGCTGGAAGACGTGGTCGAGCCCTATCTGATCCAGCAAGGCTTCCTTATCCGCACTGCCCGCGGTCGCATGGCCAGCGCGAAAGCCTGGCGCCACCTTGGCCTCACGCCGCCGCCGCGGCAACCGCAGCCGAGCGATCTGTTTGGTGGCAGCGATGGCTGACCGACTTGCCATGAACCGCTCCCTCTCCTGTGGGCAGGGGAGGGAGCCAACATATCGCATCACCGAGATCGGACGCTGATGGTTGCAACCCCTTTCACCTGGCCCGTGCGCGTCTACTGGGAAGACACCGACGCCGGCGGCGTGGTCTATCACGCCAGCTACCTGCGCTTCCTCGAGCGCGCCCGCACCGAATGGCTGCGTGCGCTGGGCGTGGACCAGATGGCGTTCAAGCAGGCGACCGGCTTGGCCTTCATGGTGCACCGGATGGAGATCGACTTCCTCAAGCCCGCCCTGCTGGACGATGAACTGACGGTCACGGTAGAAGTCAAAGATCGGCGTTCAGCCAGTATTCTTTTCGCGCAAACGATCAGCCGTGCGGATGGCGCCTTGCTCGTGCAGGCGCAGGTTCGTGCGGCGTGCGTGGACCTGAAACGGATGCAGCCCGCGCGGATTCCGGATGACATCATCGGCCGGATCGATCGCGTTCCGGCCTGATTCCCAGTAATTACGTACCCATGTGGTGGAGAACCCCCAAGCCATGAACGGTGGATTGAACGTTTTTGAGATCGTTTCGAACGCAAGCTGGCCAGTGACGCTGGTGATGCTGGCGTTGCTGGTGTTCTCCTTCCTGTCCTGGGTGATCATCATCCGCAAGTACGCGCAGCTCAAGGCCGCGATGACGAACGCCGAATCCTTCGAGGAGCGCTTCTGGTCCGGCGCGGACCTGGCGCAGCTGTTCCGCGAAGTGAGCAACAACGGCGGCAACAACGGCGGTATGGAGAACATCTTCGAATCCGGCTTTCGCGAATTCGTGCGTCAGCGCCAGCGCCGCAGCACCGACGTGCGCACGGTCATCGAAGGCTCCGAGCGCGCGATGCGCGTGGCCGGCACCAAGGAAATCGGCTTGCTGGAACGCAACCTGGAATTCCTCGCCAACGTCGGCTCCATCAGCCCATACGTGGGCCTGTTCGGCACGGTGTGGGGCATCATGGGCGCGTTCCAGGGCCTGGGCGAAATGAAGGACGTCACCATCGCCGTGGTCGCGCCGCACATTTCCGAAGCGCTGATCGCCACCGCCATGGGCTTGTTCGCCGCGATTCCCGCGGTGTGGGCCTACAACCGCTACGCCAACAAGGTCGAACGCGTCGCTTCGCGCTACGAAGTGTTCCAGGAAGAGTTCTCCTCCGTACTGCAGCGCCAGATCCAGATCGACGAAAATCACTGAGAGGCCCGCGACCATGCACAGTTCCGCGCGCCACAAGCGTCTGAAGCTCAAATCCGAAATCAACGTCGTGCCCTATATCGACGTGATGCTGGTGCTGTTGATCATCTTCATGGTCACCACGCCCATGCTCAATGCGAACGTCAACGTCAACCTGCCGCAGGCCAATGCCAAGTCGCTGCAGGACAAGAAGGAGCCGGTGATCGTCTCGGTGGATACCCAGGGCCAGATGTATCTCACCCTCGGCACCAGCAAGAAAGAACCCATCGACGCCGATGCGTTGAAGGTGAAGGTCGGCGCGTTCGTCAAGCAGAATCCGGAAGTGAGCGTGCTGGTCGCGGGCGATCGCGACGGCAAGTACGACGGCGTGTACAAGGTGCTGGCCCTGCTGCAGCAAGCAGGGGTGGCCAAGGTCGGTTTGATGAGTGCGCCGGAGTCGGGCAAGCCGAATGGACGATCGTAACAAGAGTCCTCTTTCATATGCCAAGCGCCCCGCGTTGCGCTTGAGCGGTTGCCAGGCGGTAGTGCGTGGCGCAGCGCTTGACTGGCTATCAAGTCAAGCCGCGCGCTGCCGCATGGCGACCGCTCAAGCGCAACCCGAAGGGCCGGGTCTGTTTGCTCGCAATCCTGCGTCCTCGCTTGGTTACGTATCGACATACGCGCCCGTGCTCCTCCTTGTCTTGCGTGCAAACAGCTCCCGGCGCGGGGTGCTTGGCACATGAAAGAGGACTCAAAGGGAACACCTCTGGCGGTCGTGCTGTCCGCCATTCTCCACCTGGGTATCGTCGCCTTCCTGTTCCTGGCGATGCTGCCCTGCACGTCGTACGAAAAATTCCTCACCGAGCTGCACCTGCCAAACCCCATTACCTGCACGCCGCCGCCGCTGCAGCTCAGTGGTCCGGTCATCGAGGCCACGTTGCTGGGCAATACTGCTGCGCCGCCGCCGAAGTCGGAGAAGGTGAAACCGGTGCCTAATACCGTGCCGCCGCCGCCCTCGGTGCCGCCGCCTCCGCCCCCGCCAATCGAGCAGCCCAAGGTCAGCCAGTTGCCGCCGCCGCCGGAGCACCCGGACGTAGTCGATCAGGAGCGCGTGGTGCAAGAGGGCCTGCAGAAAGCCGAGAACGCCAAGAAGGAACAGGAAGAAAAGCAGCGTCAGCGCCAGGCCGAACTGGACGCCCAGGCGGCCAAAAAGAAGGCCGAGCAGGAGAAAGTGGATCAGCTGTTCAAGCAGCTCGACGCCGCTTCGGCACAGACGCAGAAGGCAGATTCCAAGGCCAAGCAGGCCAAGCAGCAGCTCGCGGACATGAAGAACGCGCAGGCCAATGGGCTGGAAAACCTGCCCAACGCGGATCAGCGCCAGACCGGCAACAATTCCAACAGCACGCTGCTTTCGCAATATCTGGCGGCAGTTCAGAACGCCGTCACGCAGAATTGGATCAGGCCGGATAACATGCCCAACGCTCCATGCGTGGTCCACATCGTGCAGATTCCCGGTGGCAATGTGCTGAGCGCCAAGGCATCGCCCAATTGCCCTTACGACGCAGCCGGCAAGAAGTCCGTCGAGGATGCCGTGCTGCGCGCGCAGCCGCTGCCCTACAAGGGCTTCGAAAGCGTGTTCCATCGTGACATCGACTTCACTTTCATTCCGCAGTGAGCAAGCCCATGCGCAGATCATCCCGATCGCTATTTACCCTCATCCTGCTGCTCGTGGCAGGCTTGGTCGCGGGTCCCGCCGCGGCGCAGCAGTCGTTGAACGTGCAGATCGTCGGCGGCGTTAAATCGGCCACGCCGGTCGCGGTGGTGCCGTTCGCCCAGCAAGGTGCGCCGCTGCCCACCGATGTGGCCGACGTGATCCGCAACGACCTCAACCGCTGCGGCAAATTCCGCTCGCTGGCGGTGAGCGAGATCGTCGAGCAGCCCAGCCAGGGCTCGGACATCAAGTTCGCCACTTGGCGCCTGCTCAAGCAGGACTACATCGTGATCGGCCGCATCAAGGACGCCGGCAACGGCATGGTGACGGTGGAGTACGAGCTGTGGGACGTGAATCGCCAGCAGCGCCTGCTGGGCGAAGCCATGTCGCCGGCATCCACCAGCGATCTGCGCAGCGTGGCGCATCAGATCGCCGACAAGATCTACGAGAAGATCACCGGTGTGCGCGGCGCGTTCTGGACGCGCATCGCCTATATCACCATGGTCGGCAGCGGCAACAATGCCAACTACTCGCTGATCGTGGCCGATTCCGACGGCTACAACCCGCAGGTCGTGGCGCGCTCGCATGAGGCGCTGCTGTCGCCCAAGTGGTCGCCCGATGGCACGCGCATTGCCTACGTATCGTTCGAAAGCGGCAACTCGGCCGTGTATGTCCAGAACATCACCACCGGCTCCCGCCAGCTGATTTCCGGCCGCGCCAAAGGCATCAACAGCGCGCCTGCCTGGTCGCCGGACGGCACCAAGCTGGCGCTGTCGCTCTCCTATACCGGCAACCCGGAAATCTATGTCATGGACATGGGCAGCCGCCAGGAAACCCGCCTTACCCGCAGCCTGGCGATCAATACCGAGCCGGTGTGGTCGCCGGATGGCCAGAGCATCTACTTCACTTCCGACCGCTCCGGCCGCCCGCAGATCTACCGCATCGCGGCCAGCGGCGGTACGCCCGAGCGCATCAGCTTCCAGGGCCAGCAGAACCTGGATGCGGCGATCAGCTACGACAGCAAGCAGATTGCCATGGTGCAGGCCAACGGGAACGTGTATCGTATCGCCATCGTGGACCAGAGCCTCGGTGGGCAGGTGCGCTTCATCTCGCCCGGTCCGATCGACGAATCGCCTAGCTTCGCGCCGAACGCCAGCATGCTGATTTACGCCGCCGCCGATGGAGCCCGTGACGTGCTTTATGCCGTTTCGAACGATGGCCTGGTAAGGCAGCGCCTGGCGCTTGCCGATGGCAACGTTCGCGAGCCGGCCTGGGGACCCTATCGCAAGCAGTAATTCCATCCGTTCGCCAAGCTTACGGCGCGAGCGGATGACCGAGGAGGGGCCCGGAGCACGAGAGTGTTCCGGCCACAACGGGCATGGCATTTTGCCATGCCTGTTTTACTGGCCTCTGCAGTACAATGCGTGGCCGTAGTTTGTAGCTGTAAGAAAAAACAAAACAACAGCCGGCCCACCGGCGACGCTGTCCCGTAACCGCAATCGTCATTGACTGTCGGAAACCAAACCCGTTTGAAGGAACGTCACCATGAATAAGACCGTTCGTATTGCCCTGGTCGCCCTGCTCTGTGTCGGTGCGGCCGCTTGCTCGAAGAAGCAGGAAGTCAAGCCCCAGCCGCAGCAGCCGGAAACCACCCAGCAGGCTCCGGCCCAGACCGGCGCCGGCAAGTACACCGCTGCCGACCTCGACACCGACGCCTGCCTGAAGCAGCGCGTTGTCTACTTCGACTTCGACAAGGACGAAGTGAAGCCGGAGTTCCAGCAGATCATGCAGTGCCACGCCAAGTTCCTGCAGGACGTGCCGACCTCGCGCATGCGCCTGGAAGGCAACGCCGACGAGCGCGGTACGCGTGAATACAACCTGGGCCTGGGCGAGCGTCGTGCCAACGCCGTGTCCAGCGCGCTGCAGGCCAATGGCGGTTCCGCCAGCCAGATCAGCGTGATCAGCTACGGCAAGGAAAAGCCCGTGTGCCGCGAGCACAACGAGGATTGCTGGAGCAAGAACCGTCGCGTTGAGATCGTCTACACGGCGACATAATGGTGTTTCGATTGGCTTATCGTTTCACGGCCAATCTCAGCATGGCGGGCGCCTTGGCGTCCGCCATGCTGTTTGTGGCGCCCGTGCATGCGCAGAATTCGCCGATGAGCTTGGCGGATCGCGTGGCGCGTCTGGAGCAGCAACAGCAGAGCCAGAGCGAGAACAAGCTCGACCAGCTCAATCAGCTGCAGCAGATGCAATCGACGATGCGCCAGATGCAGGGCCAGATCGAAGAGCTGCAGCATCAAGTGCAGCAATTGCAGGACCAGAACAAGGCACAATACGCCGACCTGGACAGCCGCGTCGGCCGTCTCGAAAAGCAGGGCAGCGCCGCACCGGCGCCTTCGTCGAGCACAGCGCAGCCTCAGGCACCGGCCGCCAGCGCATCCGCGCCGGCCAATGCAGCCCCGGCCGCTTCCGCGCCTTCGTCCGCACCGGCCGAATCGGCCGCGCAGAAAAGTGCCGCGCTCAGCGCCTACAACGCCGCATTCAAATCCTTGCGCGGCGGCGACTACGTATCTTCGTCGCGCGGCTTTCGCGAATTCATCCAGAAATACCCCAACGATGCGCTCACCCCGAATGCGTTCTACTGGCTGGGCGAGTCGTACTACGCCACCACCAACTATCAAGTTGCCGTGGAAGCCTTCAAGCATCTGCTGAGCCAGTACCCGCAGAGCGACAAGGCGGCGGACGCCACGCTAAAGCTCGGCTACAGCCAGTTGGAAATGAAGCAGACCGACGCAGGTGTCGCCACGCTGAAGTCGGTCGTCAGCAAATACCCCAATTCCAATGCGGCCAAGCTGGCCCAGGAACGCCTGCGCCGGCTCTCGCAATCGGCGCGTTAAGGGCACAGCGGTGAACGGCACTTCGGCAAACGTGGAAACGGCCACGGCGACGTCATCGACGGCCGAGCGCCTGCGCATCACCGAAATCTTCCATTCCATCCAGGGCGAGGCCGATGCGATCGGCTGGCGCACCGTGTTCGTGCGCCTTACCGGCTGTCCGCTGCGCTGTGTGTGGTGCGATACCGAATATTCGTTTTACGGCGGCAACTGGCGCGACATCGACGACATCCTTGCCGAAGTCGCCACGCACGGCGCGAAGCATGTGTGCGTCACCGGCGGCGAGCCGCTGGCGCAAAAACGCTGCCTGATCCTGCTGCGCAAACTGTGCGACGCCGGCTACGACGTGTCGCTGGAAACATCTGGCGCGCTGGATGTGGCCGAGGTCGACCCGCGCGTGCGCAAGGTGATGGACCTGAAAGCGCCCGATTCCGGCGAAAGTGCGCGCAATCTCTGGTCCAACCTCGATCATCTATTGCCGCACGACCAGGTAAAGATCGTGATCGCCAGCCGTGCCGATTACGAATGGGCACGTGATGTGGTGGCGGAGCATCGCATCGATGAACGTTGCATGGTGTTGTTCTCGCCCGTGCATGGCGCAGTCGAGCCGCGCGCCTTGGCGGAGTGGATCATCGAAGACAAGCTGCCGGTGCGCTTTCAACTGCAGCTGCACAAGCTGCTGTGGAATGATGCGCCCGGACATTGAGTACGCGTTCTCCGCAAAATGCGGGTGGTACCTGCGCTTGCCTCATCGTCATTCCGGTGAAAGCCGGAATCCAGTGAAGAATGGACGTGCGCAGCACACGACATAGAAAGTTTTGCGTGCTTCGCACAACGTATTTGACTGGATTCCGGCTTTCGCCGGAATGACGAATAATGAGTGTTCTCCGCTAGCTGGAGAAGCAAAAAACACGCCCCGGCCTGTGTTGCCGGCAAGCGTTCCCGGCCGGTGACCGGCCGTATATCTGCAGGAAATGCACCTATGTCATCCACATCCCGCAAGGCCGTCATCCTCGTCTCCGGAGGCATGGATTCGGCTGTCACCATCGCCATCGCCCGCAAACAAGGCTACGAAGTGCATGCACTGAGCGTGGCCTATGGCCAGCGCCATAGCTCCGAACTGGATGCCGCGGCACGGGTTGCGCAAACGCTCGGCGCCGTCGAACACAAGACCGTGCACGTGGACCTGCGCAGCATCGGCGGCTCCGCGCTCACGGCGGACATCGACGTACCGGAGCAGGGCGGCGACGGCATTCCCGTTACCTATGTGCCGGCGCGCAACACCATCATGCTGTCCGTCGCGCTCGGCTGGGCCGAGGTACTCGGCTCCACCGACATCTGGTGCGGCGTCAACGCGGTGGATTACTCGGGCTATCCGGACTGTCGCCCTGCCTTCATCGAAGCCTTCGAACGGCTCGCCAACGTGGCCACCAAGGCCGGGGTGGAAGGTGCGGGCATCCGCATCCACGCGCCCTTGATGGCGATGAGCAAGGCCGACATCGCCCGCGAAGGCCATCGCCTGGGCGTGGATTTCTCCGCCACGGTGAGCTGCTACCAAGCCGACGCCGAAGGCCGCGCCTGCGGCCGCTGTGATGCCTGCCGGCTGCGCGCACAGGGATTCCATGAAGCTGGCCTGCCGGACCCCACTCGCTACGCCTGAGCACGCATGGTGCGGGCATCAGCTTGTGCCGCAGGCGTTCAGACCCTAAAATTAGCAGCTTACTTTTCGGGCCGTTAGCTCAGTCGGTAGAGCAGTAGACTTTTAATCTATTGGTCGACAGTTCGAATCTGTCACGGCCCACCAATTGGAAAACCCGCACGATGTCGAGTCGTGCGGGTTTTTTTCTTGTGTGCAGCCGGTACCGATATCACCAGCGCAGCATCATGCCGAGAGTGCCGCCGACATTGCGCAGACCGCTGTTGCCGCCTGCGTCGTAATACACCGATGCATACATGCTCAGATTGCGCCAGACGTTGCCTTGCGCACCGAGTTTGAACTCCCACCAGTTCCCCTTCAGATCGGAGCGGAACGAGACGTCACCATCATCGGTGGGATACGTGGTGCGAGGTCTGGCCAGGAATTCGTGCCACGCGTTGATGGCGATCCATAGGCTGAGAGGATGGTTTGCATTCGGCGTAGTGGCAATGCGCGCGCCGATGCGCGCGGCCAGTGAGTTGACGGCGCCGAACTGCACCGTTTCGAAATCATTGCCCGCACTGTCGACACGCATATGCTGATAAATCACCTGCGCCTGCGGCTGCCAGGAGAAAGTGGGCGACAGGACATAGTTGCGCCATCCGCCTTCCCAGGAGACCGCGACGGCGGACGCGCGCGTGGAAAGGCGTTCTTCGTTGTCGCTGGGCGTCGCTCTCGCCGCTGTGTACCACGTACCTTGCAGAACCGCGTCCGCGTATGCGCCATCTGCGCCGTAGTAGGTCCAATAACCCGCGAACGAGCCGGTGTTGAAGCGGTTGGTCCCGGCGTGAATCGCTCCCGTGAGCACGCCCACGTGCGTGACATCCGACGTCAGTTGCGCGAACGAAGCGAAGATGCCGGCATCGCTGTGCGACATGTTGGCTGCGCCATCGCCATAAAGATGCGCGCCGATCTGCACGCCGGCGAGATGGTAATCGTACGCCGGACCGCTGCCGCTGAGACCGCTGCCTGATTGCTTGCCGCTCTCTCCGAGCATGCGCGCCCACACCGCTGGATCCGGACCGCCAACGACTGCCGAAGACACATCACTTGCGGACTGATCGCCGACGCGATCATGCAGCGAACCGATCAGTGCACGGCCAGCCAGCAGCATGGCGGACGGCAATGCGGTATTGAGCGATACCTCGCGGTTGTAGATCGGTTCGGTTGGTGTGGGTGTCGGCGCGGGCGCAGGAGTCGGCGTTGGAGTGGGAGTAGGGGTTGGTGTTGGTGTTGGTGTTGGCGTAGGAGTAGGCGTTGGAGTCGGAGTGGGCGTGGGAGTTGGAGTAGGAGTCGGGGTTGGTGTCGGCGTAGGAGTCGGGGTCGGAGTCGGAGCAGGCGTAGGCGTCGGAGTTGGCGTAGGTGCCGGAGTAGGCGTCGGCGTCGGCACAGGCGCCGTATCCCGCAAATACCAACTATCCGGCGACGTCCCATCGAGTGCGCCACGGAAAAGATCGTATTCATAAGGCCCGCGCCGTACCGGCTCGTCCAATGCGAAAGCATCGGTGGACGTGCTTCCACCACGCGCCGCTTGCACGACCAGGATGCCGTTGCCGACGGTGAGGTCGGCGGATCCGCTGGCGTTGATAAGCAGGTTATGCGTCCCAATGATGGCCTTCGCAGTGGGGCCATCGAGCAGAATCTTGTCCGACGTATCTTCTACATCGCTCAAGCTTGTATTGAGCGTGATGCTGCTGTTGCCTACGTCCTCGAACGAGCCGGTGACTTCCAGTGTCTTGAAGCTTCCGCCCGGCTTAACCACGATCTTCCCGTCATTGATCAGATCGCCGTTGATGCGCGAGTTGTCCGTCATCAGCCATTGGCTGATCGGGTCGATGGTTAGCAGATTGACGTTCCGCACCCACCCGTTCAGTACGGAGCCGCGGTTCAGTGCGACGCTCACAAAGCTCAAGCCGCCCGCCGGTACCAGATTGTTCTGCACGTTGATGTTGCCGAGCAGGCGGGAGTTATTGGCAGTGAGGATGGCGCGACCCGGCGATCCGGCTACGTCCTCCACATCCATCACCGTGCCGGTGGCGCCGATCACGTCGGTGTTGTTCAACGCGATGTTGGTCGTGCCGCCAAAAATGTCGATCGCATTGCCGGCTTGCTTCGATTCCAACGTACCGTTGCTGATCGTTGCATCGTTGATGAGGGAGGTACCCTGCGAGCGGGAAGTAAGCGCCGTGGAATAAAGGCCAGTTCCGGTCGCCGTCAGGCCTGATGCGTCGATGGTGCCGCCATCGAGCAAGGTCATGGCGTTGCCGGTAACGCCATTGGCGGTGATATCTCCGCCACTGATGGTGGCCAAGGTGCCGACGCCATCGACATGGATGCCGGAGCCAGCATTGACCGCGATAGTCGAATCGTTGACGCTGATCTGCGCGCCATTCAAGACATCGAAGCCGCGCGCACTCAAGCTCGACGTGGCGAATGAAATGTTTGTAGCGGTGACATACGAGCCGAAACCATCCGCAAGGATGCCTGAGGCATTGTTGCCGCTCGTGCGTATCACTACTGGACCGGTCAACCTGTTGCCGATCAGATCGATGTGCGCGCCCTTTGCGGCATACGCGCCATAGGCACCGTCGCCCATGGTGAACAGGTTGGTTGATGTGGCCGAGATCATGCTCGGCGCGCCGGTGGAAGAATCTTTGCCCTCGGCGTAAAACACCGTGCCCGCCAGGCCCGTCGCCGTCGTGCTGAAGGACGATGACGTCGGCACCACCACGTTCTGACCGTTGATGGCCGTCACTTCCTGCGCACGTGCGCACTGCAGGGCATCCATAATCATGAGTACCAGCACGCACCGCATGAGCGGCCGAGCTATCGGCTTCGTACACGCAGTTTTGGTGCGCCGTGCAGCGGGATATGACGCGCTGCTCGCTGAAAAGCTCCCGCTAAGGATTTGCCAGCTCAACCGCTGCCCGGTAACCATGGTTTCCCTCCCGTTACGGACGCATCGCGTGCGGCGGATGCTTTCAGGGCATTTGTGTAGGGCGCGTCAAAAACGCCTTGGAGCCGGCGTTCACCCCGGGAACCATGATTCGATACAGATCATGCAGTTAGGTGCGACCGCGCGTGCCTGAGCAGACGCGCGAGCGGCTGTCAGGCGCGCGGACGCCGCTGCCGCACACGTTCCACCACCAGCGGTACCAGCGACAGCAGGGCCAGCACGCATAAAGGTGTCACAACGCTGGGATCGAAAATCAGCCCAGGCCCAAGCTGCCGGCCATGGCTGAGCGCCACGCCCAGGCCCGCGCCGACCGAGGTTTCGAAAACCAACATGACCGTGCCGCCAAAAAACGTGGCGCCGAGGAACAGCCACAACGGGCAGCGGAACCAGGCTAGCGCCACGGTGACCAGGCCGAACGGCGCCACCGGCACCAGCCGCAGAAAAAACGTATAGACGACCGGATGGCGTTCGAAACCATGGTGCAGCTTGGCCGAAATGGCGGGCGGATGTTTGCTGCCGATGCCGAATGCGTAGCGGCTGGCGAGAAACAGGATGAGCGAGCCCAGTGTGAGGCCAATCGACGAATAGATGGTCCCTTCCACCACGCCGAAGGCGAACCCGGCCGCGAGAATCAGCAGGATCGTGACCGGCACGCCGGTGCAGGTCGCCAGTACCAGCAAGCCGATGTAACCCAGGCGGATGAGCCAGGGATGTTCGGCGATGTGCTCACGCAACTGATGCTGGTGCGCCACCAGTTGCTCGGGATGGATGCGATCGAACACGCCCGAGGCCAGCAGCACGATGCCCGCCACGATCAGCAGCAGCAGCGGCAGCGCGGCACGCAGGCGGTTCAATAGCTTTCTCCACGCGTGCCGTAAGCGGCGAGCACGGCGCGCGCTTCGTCGCGCAGGATGTCGCGGCGTACGGCGATGCCGCGGCGTTCCAGCTCGCCGACCCAATCGGCAGGCAGAGGACCTTCGTCGAATTCTGTCAGCGTTTCGACATCTTCGCCGCGCGCGCCGATCAAGAGCGTATCGATGCCGGCCCAGAACGTGGCGCCATAGCACTGGCAGCAGGGCTGCGCGCTGGTGGCGAGCGTGTAGTGGCCACCGTGTTCGTTGAGGCGATAGCTGGCCAGACGCTGCTGCGCGGCCATGTAGGCCAGCATTTCGGCGTGCGCCACCGAGCAGGTTTGCGGAATCACCCGGTTGGCGGCGGCAGCGATCAGTCGGCCCTGTTCGTCGAACACCGCGGCGCCAAACGGGCCACCCTGGCCCTCGATATTACGCCGCGACAGCTCGATCGCCAGCCCTACACGTTCCTCATCCGTGAGGTAGCGCCGACGGGCGTCGGCGACTTCTTCGATCCAGGGCGGCAAGGTGAGGTGGATTTGCAGCGGCAGCATCATGCTGGAGAGGCTCTCAGGCCGTTGCCTGCTTGGCCCAGGTATCGCGCAGCGTTACGGCGCGATTGAACACGGGCGCCTCCGGCCGATGATCCATGCGATCAGCCACGAAGTAGCCCAGGCGCTCGAACTGATAGTGCTGCTCCGGCGTGGCCTGGGCGGCGGAGGGCTCCAGCCAGCCGCGAACGATGCGCTTGGCTTCCGGATTGATGTGCTCGATCCAGGTTTTGCCGTCGCTTTCATCGTCCGGCGTGGGCACGTTGAACAGGCGGTCGTACAGGCGGATTTCCGCTGGCACGCCATGCTTGGCGCTGACCCAATGGATGGTGCCTTTTACCTTGCGATCGGCGCCGGGCAGGCCCGAGCGCGATTCGGCATCGAGCGTGCAATGCACCTCGCTGAGGCTGCCGTCGGCGGCCTTGATCACGTCGACGCATTTGACAATGCCGACACCGCGCAGGCGCACTTCGCCATCAGGCTTCAGGCGATGGAAGCCCTTCGGCGGCACCTCGGCGAAATCCTCGCGCTCGATCCACAGCTCGCGCGCGAACGGTACCTTGCGCGTGCCGAAGCTTTCGTCCTTGGGATGATTGGCGAAGCTCAGCGATTCCTCGTGGTTTTCCGGCAGGTTGGTGATCACCAGCTTGAGCGGATCGATCACCGCCATGCGGCGCGCGGCAGTGGCGTCGAGGTCCTCGCGCACGCAGTTTTCGAGGATGGCGTAATCGATCACGCTGTTTTGCTTGCTCACGCCCAGGCGCTCGATCAGCAGGCGGATACCGCCAGCGGTGAAGCCACGGCGGCGCAGGCCGCGCAGGGTGTTCATGCGCGGATCGTCCCAGCCGTCGACCAGGCCTTCGTTCACCAGCTGGGCGAGCTTGCGCTTGCTGGTGATCATGTAGCTGAGGTTGAGGCGGGAGAATTCGATCTGGCGCGGCTTGGCCGGTTCCGTGCGGAAACCGGCGTCGCGCATGTGCTGCCACAGCTCCGGATGATTGGGCAGGTCGACGTTGTCGACAAACCAGTCGTAGAGCGGGCGGTGATCTTCGAATTCCAGCGTGCACAGCGAATGGGTGATGCCTTCCAACGCATCCGACAGGCAGTGCGCGTAGTCGTACATCGGATAGATCGGCCACGCGTCGCCGGTGTTCTGGTGAGTGACCTTGCGGATGCGGTAGATGGCCGGATCACGTAGGTTCATGTTGCCGGAGGTCATGTCGATCTTCGCGCGCAGCGTCTTGCTGCCGTCCGCGAATTCGCCTGCGCGCATGCGACGGAACAGGTCAAGGTTCTCTTCCACGCTGCGGTCGCGGAAAGGCGAATTGCGACCCGGTTCGGTGAGCGTGCCGCGGTATTCGCGCATCTCATCGGCCGTGAGGTCGTCCACGTAGGCGTGGCCGTCCTCGATCAGCTTGAGGGCGGCGCGGTACAGCACCTCGAAGTAGTCGGAGGCGTGGCGCAGGTCGTGCCAGTCGTAGCCCAGCCAGCGCACATCGTCCTTGATGCCTTCGACGAACTCGGGGTCTTCCTTGCCGGGGTTGGTGTCGTCCAGGCGCAGGTTGCACCAGCCGGCGAACTCACGGGCGATGCCGAAATCCAGGCAGATCGCCTTGGCGTGGCCGATATGCAGGTAACCGTTGGGCTCCGGCGGAAAGCGCGTGCGGATGGCGGTGTGCTTGCCGCTGCCCAGATCCTCACGAACGATCTGCCGGATGAAATCGCGCGGGGCGTCGGTTTCAGGGGTGGCGGGCTTGGCGGCAGCGGACGAGGTGGACATCGGATCGGAGCTTCACGGCGGGAGCGGGAATTTCCAAGTTTAACCGGTTGAAGGAATTACGGAACTGCGCAGGTAAGGCTTGGTAGGTGCGCGGAAATTCACGCATCGCGGGAACGGCTCCTTCCCTACGTGTAGCCTGATTAGCGTCGAGTCTCAGTTGAGCCGATCGCTCCATATATCGTCACCCCGGCGAAAGCCGGGGCCCAGCGACTTTAAAGCGAAAGACACTGGGTCCCGGCTTTCGCCGGGGTGACGAGGTTTCCGGCAAGGTTCTACAAATGCGGCCCAGCTGAGATTCGACGCCCATCATGTACGTGTAGTAGGGCGGCAAATCTCGCGCTGATTTCGGCTATGCGGTAAGCCCGAACCTTCCCTGCAATAGAGGAGCTTATACACAGCTCGCCATCATCCCTGCACGGCAGACATTGCCAGGTAGCGCTGATGCAGGGCAGCCACCTGAGGCTCGAGCGCGGCTTCCGGCCCGCCGTTGTCGATCACGTCGTCTGCCAGCGCCAGGCGGGCGGTGCGGGAAGTCTGCGTAGCGAGAATGCGAACCGCCAGGTCCTCATCCATGCCGTCTCGCCGCATCAGCCGCTGTAGCTGGATCGACTCGGGCGCATCGACCACCAGGATCCGATCCACCCAACGGTAATGGCCGATGTTTTCAGCGAGCAAGGGAATGGCCAACATCACATACGGACTTTCATCAGCCTGCACTTGCTCCAGCATCCACTGCCGTACGCGCGGATGCACGATGGCTTCCAGGGTCTTGCGCGCGGTAGGGTCGCTGAACACGCGCTCGCGCATGCGCGGACGATCGAGGCGACCATGGGGATCGAGCACCTCGCTGCCGAACGCCTCGACGATCGCAGCCAGACCATCGCTACCGAGTTCCACCACGAAGCGGGACGCCTGATCGGCATCGTAAACGTGCACACCAAGCGCGCGGAAACGCTGTTCCACCGCGCTCTTGCCGGATGCGATGCCGCCAGTGAGGGCTACCGTAAACGGCATGACCCGCTCACCGAAGCCCGGTGAAACTCATGTAGGCATGCGCAAGCTGATCACCCGCGACAAACCACACCCAGCCCGCCATGGCGAGGAACGGCCCGAATGGCATCGGCACCTCGCGCCCGTGCTTGCGCAAGGCGATCAACGCGCCGCCTACCAATGCGCCGATCAGCGAGGAAAGCAGCACCACCGGCAGCAGCGACATAGGCCCCATCCATGCGCCCAGCGCGGCAAGCAGCTTGAAATCGCCGAAGCCCATGCCTTCCTTCCCGGTAAGCAGCTTGAATAGCCAGTACACGCTCCATAGGCTGAGGTAGCCAATGGCGGCAGCGAGGATCGATGCCGATGGCTGGACGAAAAGATGGGTCAGGCTGAGCAGCAAACCCGCCCACAGCAGCGGTAACGTGAGCTGGTCCGGAAGCAATTGCGTGCGGAAGTCGATGCCCGAGGCCGCCACCAATACCCACGTAAAAAACAGGCCTGCGAGACCGGCGGGGGTAGGACCGAATTTCCAGATGACGACGGCGCTGAGGATGCCCGCCAGCAACTCGATCAGCGGGTATTGGATGGAGATGGACGTTTGGCAGTAGCGGCAACGCCCGCGCAGCAGTAGCCACCCGAATACGGGAATGTTGTCGCGAGCGGCCAGGGGATGTTTGCACTGCGGGCAATGCGAGCCTTCGTGCACGATGCCCGGCGGCAAGGGCTCTTCCGGCTGTTCCAGGCCAAGGATGTCACGCGCCTCGCGCTGCCAGAACGCTTCCAGCCGCACCGGCAAGCGCAGAATCACGACATTGAGAAAACTGCCGACGATCAGGCCCAGCACGCCTGCGATAACGATCCAGACTGTAAGCGGCAAATCGGGCATGGGTGAACCGTAGGCATGAAAACGCGCCACATTATCGTCGCTTGGCGGCAACCGTGTGACGCGTTTGGGGTGGTGAATTAGAACGTGGCAGCGAGTTTGAAGATGGGTAGGTAGAGCGCAATAACGATACCGCCTATCACCGTACCCAAAATCACCATCATCAGCGGTTCGAGCAGGGATGCCAACGAATCAACCGCGTTGCTGACTTCGTCTTCGTAGAACTCGGCGCATTTGAACAGCATGGAATCCAGTGCACCGGACTCCTCACCAATGGCTACCATTTGTACGACCATGTTCGGGAACAGCCCGGTCTGCCGCATGGCAAGCTGCAACTGGTGACCTACTGCGATGTCGTCGCGCATCTGATGAACAGCATTGGAGTAGACGACGCTGCCGGTAGCGCCGGCCACCGCATCCATCGCTTCGACCAGGGGTACGCCTGCTCGGAACGTAACACCTAAGGTACGTGAGAACCGGGCAATGGCCGACTGACGAAGAATGTTGCCCATGACAGGTATCTTGAGGGACAAACGATCAAGAAAATGGGCGAATTTCACCGAGCGCTTCTTGCCCATGATGAGCGCTACGATGCCGCCAGCAATGCCCCCGATCACGATCCACCAATACTCCTGCATAAAACTCGACAATGTCACAAGAAGCTGGGTCGGTGCCGGCAGCTGTGCGCCTGAGTCCTGGAAGGTCTTGGCAAAAACCGGAACCACAAAAAGCAGCATGATCAGGATTACTACAAAGGCGACCACCAACACCATGATGGGATAGAACAGCGCCTTCTTGATCTTGCCCTTGATGGCCTCGGTTTTTTCTTTGTAAGTGGCCACCGTGTCGAGAATCGTATCGAGCACACCTGCCGATTCGCCGGCACGCACCAGGTTGCGGTAAAGCTCATCGAATTGTACCGGGTATTTACCCAGTGCTTCGAAGAGGGTGGAACCGCCCTCGATGCTTTGCTTCACCTCGACCAGCATGTTCTTGAAGCGCGGGTTTTTCTGGCCGTCCGCAATGATGTCGAAGGACTGTACCATCGGTACACCGGAGGCCATCATGGTGGCGATCTGGCGGCTGAAGATCGCGACGTCACGCGGCTTGACCGTGCTGCCGGAGCTGCCGAACAACGGCTTGGCGCGCTCCTTCACAGTCTGCGGGTTCATGCCTTGTCGGCGCAGCTCGGCCTTTACCAGTGAAGCGTTCTTCGCTGGCATGGAGCCCACCATGCGCTTGCCACGCTTATCCAGCGCCACCCACTCATAGGTGGGCATCTGGGTAATCTGGGAGCGTTGGACAGCTTGCTGTCGGGTGTTTTTGGTGGCGGCGCTAACGGTAGCCATGTGTCTAATCCCCCAATAATCGGTCCCGGCGCAGGGATGCCAGCGCTACGGGCAAGACGATCACCAGCTTACGGTACTTTGGCGACCCATTTCGTGGCCGTCCGCGCAAGTCTGGTATGAAAACGGTCGCGAAATGCTATCAGTCCTTGGTAACGCGATCGATTTCCGCAAGGCTGGTCACCCCCGCCTTGACCTTCAATAGCGCCGAGGCGCGCAAGTCGTTGACGCCGATCTTGCGGGCCACCTCGGCAATCTGCAGGGCGTTGCCGCCTTCCAGCACGATCTTCTGGATATCCTCCACCATCGGCATCACCTGGTAGATGCCTAGGCGCCCCTTGTAGCCCTCGTTGCAATCCGGACAACCCACGGCTTCGTAGATCGTCATGCCCTCGTCGATCTCCTGCTGGGTAAAGCCGGCGGCCAGCAAGGCTTGCGCGGGCAGGTTGATCGGCTTCTTGCAACTATGCAGGCGCCGTGCCAAACGCTGGGCAATCACCAGGGTGACCGACGAAGTAATGCTGTAGGGCGGGATGCCCATGTTCATCAGACGCGAAATGGTCTGCGGCGCATCGTTGGTGTGTAGGGTCGAGAGCACCATGTGACCGGTCTGGGCGGCCTTGATGGCAATTTCCGCCGTCTCGAGGTCGCGGATTTCGCCCACCATGATCACGTCCGGATCCTGGCGCAGGAAGGAGCGTAACGCCGCGGCAAAGGTCATGCCGCGCTTGACGTTCTGCTGCACCTGGTTGATGCCTTCCACGCGGATTTCGACCGGATCTTCCACCGTGGAGATATTGCGCTCTGCGGTATTCAGAATATTGAGCGCGGTATACAGTGATACCGTCTTGCCCGAACCGGTGGGACCGGTGACCAGTACCATGCCATAGGGTTTGTGGATGGCATCCAGGTAGAGCTTCTTCTGGGCTTCCTCATAACCCAGCTTATCGATGCCCAGTTTGGCCGAAGAGCTGTCCAGGATACGCAGCACGATCTTCTCGCCGAACAGGGTCGGAAGGGTGCTCACGCGGAAGTCCATCGCATGGCTCTTGGACAGGTTGAGCTTGATGCGGCCGTCCTGCGGCACGCGGCGCTCGGCAATGTCCAGGCCGGCCATTACCTTCAGGCGCGAGGAGATGCGGTTGGCCAATTTTTGAGGGGGACTCGCCACGGCGCGCAACATGCCATCCATGCGCAGACGTACGCGATATTGTGTTTCAAAAGGCTCGAAGTGGATATCCGAAGCACCGCGCCGGATGGCGTCCACCAGGATCTTGTTGACGAATTTCACCACGGGAGCATCATCAACGCCGGTGGCGTCAATGCCGCCACCGCTCGCCTCGCCCTCTTCGTCCGTGGACTCCAGCACCAAGTCTTCCAAATCGCCGCCGCCTAGATCGGGTGGCGTGTTGTTGAAAGTGCTTACGGCGGCGTCGATGACGCGGCTGAGCTGCGCTCGCTCGACCAGGACGGGTTCCACCATGCAATTGGAGTGGAACTTGATCTCATCCAGCGCATGCAGTTGCATGGGATCGGCAATACCCACGAAAAGCCGCTTTCCGCGCTTCATTAACGGCAGGGCCTGATGCTTGATCATCAGTTCCTGGCTGATCAGGCTCGTCGGCATGCTCGCCGGGGCCAGTGCCGATACGTCGAAGATCGGCATACCGAATTCGGCTGAGGCGATCTGCGTCAGGCGACTGTTGTCCACCAGGTTCTGGTCCAACAACCAGGCGGTTAACGTTTTCTTCTGCTGGCTCGACTCGGTGACGGCCTTGCGAACGTCGGCTTCCGGCAGCAAACCTTCGGAAACCAGCCGGCGGGCCAGTCCGGACAGGCCAAGTGCGCTGGGCTGCGGCTGCGATGACATGATAAAAAACCTACCTAAGTCCCCTGATTGGGCTCAAATTTAGCGCACATTGGAGCGGCGTGCCATCGACTGCTGCTGGTTTTATTACCGAGCTCAGGCCCCCGCGGCTGGTGGATCAGGTTGCATAGGTGATTGGCGGCTACACGGCTACTCTCATGGATAAAAGATGCTTGGTGCGGGAACAGATTGGCAAAGCCGTCCACCGAACGACGCTATGATTCGTGAATTCACCAGGAACTAAACAGCTTGAACACGCTCAGCATTATCCTTCCTGCGAAAAACGAAGCGCCAGCGCTGAAAGAATTGCTGCCACGTCTTCGCGCTGCACAAACTTCCGCTGAAATCATCGTAGTGGACGATGGATCGACGGATGACACTCGTGCGATCTGTGACCAGCATGGCGTTCAATGCCTTAGTTCACCTTATTCAATGGGTAATGGCGCTGCCATAAAGCGGGGTACTCGAATCGCACAAGGAGAGGTGCTGGTTTTTATGGATGCGGACGGACAGCATGATCCTGCGGATGTGGAGAGACTCCTCCAGACGCTCGGGCAGGGGTATGACATGGCGGTAGGCGCGCGTGATTGGGGTAGCCAGGCGGGTATCGGGCGTGGAGTCGCCAACTCGTTCTATAACTGGCTGGCTACTCGTATGACCGGGCATAACGTTGCCGATTTGACCTCTGGCTTCCGCGCGGTGCGCGCGGGCCGGTTTCGTGAGTTCTTGTATCTGCTGCCGAATGGGTTCTCGTATCCAACCACCAGCACAATGGCATTTTTTCGAAGTGCTTACCCTGTAGCTTATGTTCCGATCAAGGCGGCACAGCGGGTGGGTAAGAGCCATATCAAGCCAGTCAAGGATGGTATCCGCTTTTTGCTTATCATCTTCAAGATCGCGACGCTATATTCGCCGTTGAAACTGTTCGTGCCAACTAGCGCCGTGTTTTTCCTAATTGGTTGCGCCAACTATGCATGGACCTTCGTGCATGGAGGTCGCTTGACCAACGGTAGTACTTTGCTATGGAGCGCCGCAGTGATCGTGTTTCTGATTGGACTGGTGTCTGAGCAAATAACGGCGTTGACCTACAAGCGAGAGAGTCGAAACGATTGAGGCGAATCATCACGTCCGCACCAGAGAATGGGCAGGACCCGTGGCAAGGGGTCGTGCAGCCGGTGCCGGGTAATATTTGTGCAATCTTGGTCACATATCACCCCGATGCTGAATTCCCTGGGCGTCTAGCTAGGTTGTCTCAGCAATTCCCTCGTGTGTTTGTCATCGACAACGCCTCGAGTGATTTGGGGGTTGCGCAAAGTAATAGGATCCGGATTCTGAGAAACGACCGAAACATCGGCATCGCGGCTGCATTAAACATGGGTTTGAAGTGTGCCGAAGAGGCTGGTTACGCATGGTCAGTAACCTTCGACCAAGATTCCGAGCCGATGGATACCTTTACCGAAGCGATGCTCGCTTCACTGAAGGCAACGGGCACGTATAGGGTTCTGCTCGGGGCAAACTACTTAGATGTGCACCGCCGACGCTTGGCACATCGCGGCGATTCGCATGGAATTAGGCCCATGCCGAGGACGACATTGATAACCTCAGGGATGTTGTTGCCTGTGGGTTTTGCCCGCGCTATCGGCGGGTTTCGGGAAGATTTTTTTATAGACTCGGTAGATCACGAATTTTGCCTGCGCGCATCGGACCACGGTGCTGGATTGTACGTGACAAAGGAGCCGCTGATGCGTCACTCCATAGGAGCACCTGTTAGCGGTTTTCGCTGGGCGCGCATATTGTCCTCCGAACATCCATCCATGCGGAAATACTTCATTGCACGAAACGCGCTCTGGGCTATGCGTCTACATGCGCGGCGCCATCCGTTATGGGCGTCACGGCAATTCGCCCGCATCGGTGCGGAGGCCATCGGTATTCTTTTGTTCGAAACCGATCGTCTGGCCAAGGTTGCCGCCCTTCTACGTGGCATCAAGGATGGAATGACGGCGGAAGTGCGTCGTGACCATTGATTCGTCTGTGCAGACGCCGTTGCCCCTGACCGTAATCGGCGTTTATAACGCATGCGAAGCCTATCCGAACACACTATATGCGTTGTCCGGGCTCCGTTGCGATTTCGATGTTAAGGAAATCAACGTTCAGCTGCTTCCGCAGGAGGGTGGGGCGATTCGCGCTCCTGGGGGGGCGCTGTCTAAGATATGGAAGATCGTATCGGCACATATCCGAGTCATTGCGAGGGCGTTCGTGATGCGCCCGAGGCCGGTACGCGTTTTTGTGCCTTATCCTGCACCGATATTGCTCTATATATGGTCGTTTGTTCCCGATGGTTTTAGACCCAGGCGCATTGTGGCTGACGCCTTTATCTCTTTGTATGATACCGTGGTAAATGACCGTGGCCTGTTGCGCGCGACCGATTGGCGCGCCAAATTGCTTTGGCATATCGAGCGGCGCGCCTATACTTTTGCGGACGCTGTGGTCGTTGATACACCGCAGAACGCGGATTTCTATGCGTCGCTTTTCCGTCTCCCTAGAGAGTTGTTCGTTCCCATTCCACTTGCCACGAATGAGCGCGACTTCGCGTTGGCGCGGCCTTTCAATTCAGGTGATATAAGTGAAGTGCTTTTCATCGGAACATTGATTCCGCTGCATGGAATCAATGTGATTGTCGAAGCAGCACGCCACCTTGAAGGCCGTGAAACGATACGGTTCACCATCATCGGCACTGGCCAGCAGGCAAGCGTCGTCGAGTCGGCGCTTAAAAGTGGAGCGACCAACATTTCATGGGAACGTGACTGGAAGACTCCAGCAGAGTTGGCTGCCTACATCGCAAAGGCGGACATCTGCCTTGGAATATTCGATTCAGGCCTCAAGGCTCAGCGGGTTTGCCCTTACAAGATTTATGCCTATGCAAGCATGGGAAAAGCCATAGTTACTGGACAGACCACTTGGCTGGAGCGCGTCGCGCAAGACTTTGGGGAGATGCCATTCGTGGGTGTACCCGTGGCTGATGCTTCTGCTCTTGCCGCCGAAATTGTTCGCCTTGTCGACAACAAGGCGCTACGCCACGAAATGGCTGATCGTGCACGCAGATTCTATGACGGCATGTTGTCTAATCGGATAACAGCCGCACGGCTCCGTGCGAGCATCCTGGGTAACGCCAGTCTATGAATGGAAATACCATTGTTGGCCTGATCCTGCACTATCGTGATGCAACGAGGACATCGGCCTGTCTGCGTTCGCTGTTTGATGAAGGGATTACGCACGTACTGGTGTGGGACAACAGTGAGGATGGCGGAGCGAGTATCGCGGAACTCAAACGATCTATGGGAGGCGATCGCCGATATCGCACTACCGAAGCTGGTCGGAATCTTGGTTTTGCTGCGGGGGTTAATCGGGGCTTGGAAATTCTGGGCGCTGAATTTCCAGGAAGCTCCGTGCTACTGATCAATAATGATGCGATCTTGTTGCCAGGTGCGCTAGGCGTGTTGGGGGAGGTCCTGGAATCCAGCCCTAATGCAGTCATTCTGTATCCGGATGTCGATCACGGTGGTTGGGTGCGCGGTTCGGTTTTTTACCACCGGTTGACAGGCCTGATAACCGATTGTCATTTGCCGGGATCATTTCCTTATGCCAGTGGTTGCTGTCTACTGGTCAATCTAGCTATGACAGGAACGCCGTTGTTCGACGAAGATTTCTTCATGTACGGAGAAGACATCGAGCTGGGTGCAAGGTTGTCGCAACGCAGTGGTGCAATGGTTCACGTACAGAAGCTGCTGGTGCAACACGAAGGTTCGGCCAGTAGCCGCATGGGTTCGTTGTTCTACGAAACGCGAGTAGTGGCTGCGCAATGGATTCTTGCGAGCAAGCTATCGAAGGGGGGGGGCGATCGTCTTTTGGTTATGGTGTTGCACAGCGTTTGGCTTGGCGTTCGTGGCCTGGTTCGGAGTTTGCGTTTCCGCAGTCAGACGCCTTTGCGCGCCCTACGCGAAGGAAAGAGGATCGCGCAAGAGTCTGGTTGTTCTCAGCCACCTGTATAGGTCTTGCCAAGACGGCCTGTTTCCGCGTCGCGCAATGCGGAATTCATGAGGTGAAAGCGATCCATGCGTCGATAGCGCAAGCACAGAATAAATATCAATGCGGTGTAGCTGATACGGTTGATGGCGTACAGCCAGCGAGGTCCGGCAAAGCGATTCAACGAAAGCCAGTTGCGATTGCGCAATTCATAATAGACGCGCAATGCGGGCAACTCGAGAATACGTCTCGCGAGATTGGTTGCATATTTGCCGGATGCATTCCAAGGTGGCTGCAGGTCGTGCACGATAGCCCTGCGTAGGAGGCGAATTTCGAAACCCGCGCTGCTGATGCGCGAGGTCCACTCCAGATCATCGCAGTACAAGAAGAATTCTTCCCGAGGTAGGCCGCAGGTTTCGAGGATTTCGCGTGGTACGAGTAGACCGCCGTACACAGACCAGAAGATAGGTACTTCGTCACCTGTATCGGGCAGCCGTAGCGGTTGGCGCAGATCGTCGAGCAGGTTGTACAGATGAAAGCCGGCGCAACTACCCTTATGCGGGAGCACGCGCCATAGGCGAATATCCTGAATCTTCAGTTCCGGTAGGGAAGGCCGAAAACAGGCTAACGCGACGGGCTTCGGACCCGCGGATGCGTCGCCGATACTTGAAAGCAGTGTAGGTAGTGCGTCGGTTTCGGGTAGGTTGTCGTCATCGAGTAGCCAGACCCATCGGCAATCGGGTTGGCTCATACAGAGTCTGCAGGCTTCGGCGTAGCCGCCGGCAGAACCTAAGTTATCCGCGAATTCCCTGACGAGGTATTTGTCGGGTCGACGTGATTGGCGTGCAGCAAGCTCAGACAGGGTGTCCGTAGAGACGCGGGTGGCAATCACAGCAATACGATCAACTGAGCTTTGTTCCAGAGCATCCAGCACCAAACTCAGGTTCGATGTTCGATCACCGAAAGCTAGTATGGCTGCATAGATTCCTCTATGGCATCTGTTCATGCACGCGGTTTCTCGCAGATCAGCACGAAGTCACTGCATGAGGCCGGATCCATCCAGGCGCGTAGCTCGTTCATCAATCCGAGAAGACGCTCTTTGAGCGGTGCATGTTTCACGCCCTTGTACACGACTTGGCCGGTTAGTCCACGCGCCAGCGCAGCACTCCCGAGTGTCTGGTTGTAATCGTGAAGTCCTCGCTTCAGAAATTTCTGCTTGTGGAAGCCGGCTGCTTGGGTCAGGTTGGTAAGGCTCGTCTGGTTGAGCATTACCATATGCTGGGGTGGGTGCAAATTACCGTAGAACTCGCCGAATTTTTCATGGATCGGGCAATCGAGGTTTGGCGTGCCGATCCATAGCAGGCCCCCAGGCTTCAACCAGTTGAATAGTGTTTGCAGGAACGCCAGCGGATCGGGTACATGTTCAATGACTTGATGCGTTGTGATGACGTCAAATGAGGCAGGATCAAACGGCGCTGTGTCGTATTGCCCCTCCCACACCGGAATGTCAAGCTCGCGGGCGGTTTTCACGGCAACGGGGTCGAGGTCTGTGCCTTGCACATCCCAGCCGGCGCTGCGCGCATCGCGAAGAAAATTGCCGTTGCCACAGCCAACGTCGAGCAGGCGATTCGCCCCAGTTTTTGGGGGGGGCAAATGCCTCGCACGATGATCCCATTCTCCACGTATCGGGAAAGGCATTATGTGCATGATCCAATACCCGCAACCCCAGGACGGCGCTTCGTGATAGCCGAACTTCCGGTTGAGATAACCGTTCCTAATCTTGAGCCGCAATAGCTTGATCGCCTGGGTCGGCGCAGGCGTTTTTGGGTCATGGGTCACATAGTTCGCATAAGCGAGTTCAATGGTTTCGTGATTTGGCCTTGGATCAAGATAGCCACTCCTGCAATGGCTACATCGATACATCGTCCACAGCCCGGGTGCACCGAACAAGCGGTCGTGGAGACCGTCGTGCAACAGTGTACGCTCGGCATTACCGCATACCGGACATTTGCCCAGATGCTCCAATCCGTGTTCTGGCCAAGCCTTGATGGTCATGACTTCACTGCTTCCGCTCTCGTGAGTGCTGCCTGCCTGCGAGCAACATGAATTGCTGGGTCGCAATGATTGCCATCTCGCTCAGGTAGGCCGCCGCGATGGCGCCTCTCAACCCGAAAGGCGGGATCAGCTCGGCCATCAGGCACAGCGCAGCCAGTGAGCCGATCATGTACGAGACACCTACAATTCCGGTGCGATGTGCGGCTACCGCCTGGAAATTCGAGAAACTCCGCAACAATTGCAATGTCGGCAGCCATGCTATCCAGCGGATGGCGGACACAGCCAGGATGAAGTCTTTACCTAGCACCAGTGGCACTAGCCCTGCGCAAAGCCATAGCGCAACGCCGGTCAGGATACCTAGCGAAATCAGTGCGAGCGAAGCTTTGCGCAATCGCGCATGCCCTTCATTGTCGGCATACAGCCGCGGCCACAGTGCTTCCTGCAAGGCCATGAGCGGCAGGCTGACCAAATCTGTCGCCCGTTGCGCTATGCCCATATATGCTGCTTGGTCGAAGCCTATACGCGCCAGCAGCGGTTTGTTGAATTCAGCCTGCAATCGTAGTGAGAGTGCAGCTCCAACGAACGGCAGCCCCTCGCGTATGCTCAATTTCCGCGCATCGGTGTCTGAGTGCTCTTTCGGTTGCAGGTGTACATATATAGCAACGGCGTACGTGCCTCCCACGCAAGCATAGAACCATAACCAACCGTTGAGCGTAGGCACCGTTGTCCCAGCATATATAACGAGCGCCAGTAAACGAACGAATGGCAGCCCAGCATTGATGGCGCCATATTGGGAGATCCGATGACGTGCTTGCTCAGAGCGTGCAAGCAGATCTGTCATCGAGGCACTGGCCACCTCCATCACAATCAGTGCCGACGTGGCAACCCACGGTACATCGTGCGGCAGCATTGTCCATGCCAATCCTATGGCGATGATGGCGCTGGCTATGGCGGAGGTGACCCAAACACGCAATGCATGTGCCAGCAGGCGATCCATTGCGGGTGGATTGCGCGCACCATCACGTAATAGCAGCCCAGAAAGCCCTAGTCCGGCGAATGGAATCAAGAAGGACGCCACCGCCGCGATGGCCACGAACCGGCCATAATCCTCAGCACCCAGAAGGCGCGAAAGCATTACCACTATCCCCGCCTGTGCAAGCGCCCGCAGCAATAGCCAACCGAATAACTGACCCGCGTTGCGCAGATAGCGTCCAGGACGCCAAGACAGGAGCGGGCGAATCAGCAGCGTCATTTCGAAATTATCGAATTCATGGTGACTTCCTTCGCTACTGCAAAGGAAGCGCAGTAGCGAAGCAATCGTCCAGATGTTCTCGTCAATGGAAGCAGAAGTTCATTCAGCTGACTTTGTCGGCAATTGGGTCTGAAGAGTTGCAAGGTCATGATCCAGCCGTCCGCCGAAGTTGAGTCTCCTCATGGATTGGATTTGCTGCCGGGCTTCAGGGTAAAGCCCCTGTGCCAAGAGCATGCGTACCTGGGTAATGCGATAGGCCGGCTCGCTTGGGTCAGCCTGTACCGCTGCTTCAATCATGTGCAAGCCTAGCGCTCTGTCGCCGAGCATATTCCAGGCATAGTCGCCATAATTTGCGAGCAGGCGGGCGCTGGGATTTGGATGCGAAAGTGCCGCCAAGAAAGCTTGCATCATGCGATCGACAGGCAGATCGCAGAGCTTGTCTCGCGCGCACTGGGTCAGCGCCGCCAGTGAACTTTCATCCTGGACGCCCGGTTTGCGCGCCTTGAGCTTGCCGATCATGGTGTCCCACCATGCATCCTTGATCGGTAAATGCATGCGCGAGTTCATGAAGATTAGCGCCTGCTCCGGGAGTATCGATGCATTGGGCAAGGCGGCGGCACGCTCCAGTGGAGCGTAGGCCAGCTTAGTGAAGGAGGAGTCCGGGTCGTATTGCGAGTAGATGATGCAGGTGCGGCCCAGCTCATATTGGGCACGTGGCGAATCGGGGGCACGTATAGCTAGGCTTTCGGCAAGCAGCAATGGATTACCCCATGAAGCTGCGGTCATCGCCGTTTCGCCTGCCCATAGCAACAGTAAGCCACCAAGCAGTACGCGACGCGATAGCAGCAGAGGCTGCCCCACGCGCGCAGCCAGCAATGGCATCACGGCCAACATCAATCCGAAGCTGGCGAAATAGTTGCGGTGTTCGTAGACCAATTCCAGCGGCAGAATGGTGCCGGTGAGCAAATGGCAGCCAAGAAAAAACACAATGCCGAGCGCAGCCAATGGCTGCCGTGGGCGCAGCCACGCGGCCAATGCAACCAGCGCGATCAATGTGACCATGCTGGCAAGTGTGGTCCACGGTGCGAGCAAGCCAGTCGAGATGTGGAAATTGTCGTGATAGAACGACAGCGCTTGCGGCGTGGGCAGCAAGGTGGCGGCAATATAGCCAACCACAATGCGTGCTTCGCTGAGCAGCCGTGTGCTGAGCGTGAAATCGCGAGTGGCCCATGTGGCCGGATTCAGCACATGGGGTAGCAGCCATGCAAGCCCGATGATCATCGGTAGGGCCAATACCACCACGAACAAGGCGATGATCCGACGGTCGAACGCAGTATTGCCGGCCGTATGGAAGCGAAATATCGCCCATTCGGCGAGCAGTGCGTACAAGGGGAGCATAACCGCTGTTTCCTTGGCTAGCACGCCAATAGCGGCAGGGAGGGTAATACTTAGAGCGCATAGCCAGAACGCGTACCGCCGCCCTCGTTCGAGGCGCGTCGTTGAAGGCGATATCCCAGGCGCCAGCATATGGCGACGTACCGCGATATAGCCGATCAGACCTGCGAGCACGAACAGGTTCGCCATGCTCTCTTCGCGCTGCACCACGTACAACACGCTGGTGAGGTTGATCGGCAGCAGCATCCAGCATGTGGCGATCAGCACGGCGATCACGCCTTTGTGGGCAGCTGCACCTGCTGCGGCGATCAATAGCCGCGCCAGCACAAACACCAGCAATCCGTTCAACAAATGAATGAACAGATTGGTCAACTTCCAGCCGGAAGGGTGGAGTCCGCTTGCGAGATAGTTGAGCGCGAAGCTCAACGATGCGAGCGGTCGCTTGAACTCGCTGGCGGGCGATGACAATGCCGCGTTCACCAAAGAGGCCAGGTCCGCATGCGTCGGCTGTACGCCCTGGTTGTCCACGATGTTCGGATAATCGTCAAACAACCAGCTACCCGATAACCCCGACCAATACACGGTTGCCGTAGCAATCAAGGCAAGCGCTAGCAGCAGCCAGGGAAGCCATGGGTGAGCGCGTTCATTTAAATGCATCGGGGCCATCCGGTGAGCGTGGGACGACATGTTAGCGAAACAGCCGGCGTGGCAGGGAGATATACCTGACCTCCAGTGCAGGGCTGGCACGCAAAAAAAGGGCCGCAAGATGCGGCCCTTCGAGCTATTGCCGTGTGACAGCTATCAACGGCAGCTGGCCGGGAGATACTTGGCCGGTGCAGTACCGCCTTTGCATACCCATACGATCGGGCCGCTGTAACCGGTAGCAAGCGCGGTCGTGCCGTTGCCCTGATATGGCGTATAGATGACAGTCGTGCCGTCCGCGTCGGTGGCTTTGGTGTTTTGAATGGTGGCGGTGATGACGCCGGCGCCGGTGATTTGCAAATTGCTGACGTATTTCGACGCGATGCTCGCGGGCGTGCTCGGCAGGCCCGCCGACGCGTTGGTGCTGGGAACGGTGCCCTGGGTCTGGAAGGTCTCGGAAACCGCGGTGCGCGCCATGTCAATGGCCGACACTGCTTCAGAAACCTTGGAGCGGATGATGTAGTTCTGGTAGGCCGGAACGGCAATGGCCGCCAGGATCGCGATGATCGCAACCACGATCATCAGTTCGATCAGGGTAAAACCTTTTTGCATGGTCTTCATGGATGGTTCCTTTTACTTGGTTAGCTAACCGTTGATGCCCCCTGAGCCCCAGTCCCGAAACCCCCTAGGCAGGATCGGCCCCATTCATCATGGTCAGGAACGACCAGGAAGCTGTCGAGGTTGAAGCACTATACATGCCACGGTATGCCGCGCATAAAGCGATTGGCGTGGCCGCTGCCCGTAATGTGTGAGGCATCACGAAAGCCAATTTCCGGTCTGGGAAAGAAGGTCATGTCCCCGCATGGAGAATTTTTACGACGCGCGACGATGGAATCATTTAGGTCCATCTGTGACGTTTTTTGTCAGTTTGGCACCGCAAGCCTGACCTGCTTGCCGCAAACGGCGGCGTTGGGGACTATTACGCATTGGCGTAGGGCAGCGAACAAAAAATGTACCGGTGCGTAGTGAAATTCCACGTACCGCATTCGTCAGGACACTTTTGACGCGAAAATAAAAAATGGAGATAGCATGAAACATATGTTTGCAGCGCTGCTGTTGGCCGCGCCGGTCGTGTCGACAGTAGCAAATGCGTCCCACGGCACGCCGGTGGAAGATCACTCATTGCATGCATTCAGCATCAATGACTTAGTCATGCTGGATCGAGTCAGCGATCCGCAACTATCGCCCGATGGTCATCATGCCGCCTACAGCGTCCGTAGCACCGACTACGCTGCCAACAAAGGGATCAACGCAATTTATGTGCAGGACCTGACCGGATCGGCCAGCAAACCCATCAAGATAGTGGCCAAGGGGGCGTCCCCGCGATGGTCGCCAGATGGACGCAGCCTTTATTACATCGCTCAGGCCGATGGCGTGGCTCAGCTATGGCATCTCGATTTCCAGGCTGGCAAGCGCGGCATCGACCTGACGGCCGCCACAGCACCAGCGCTGATCAGCCACGGACAGCTTGACATCGACGCCTACAAACTCTCACCAGACGGCAAGAGCGTACTGCTCTCCTACGCCGTGTTTACCGATTGCAACGACTTGGCCTGCACCAAAGAGCGCCTGGACGGCCGCGCCAAGGACAAGTCCACCGGCACGGTCTATCAGAAGCTGTTCGTGCGCCGCTGGGATACGTGGGCGGATGGTCGCCGCAGTCAGCTCTACATCGCTCACTTTGGCGCGGATGGGACGTTGCCGGCGGAGCCAACTCTGCTGAGCCGCGGCATCGACGGCGATGTACCTAGCAAGCCTTTCGGCGACGACAGCGAATTCGCGTTTTCGCCCGATAGCAACACGGTGTACTTCAGCGTGCGTATCGCCGGTAACAGTGAGCCGTGGTCCACGAACTTCGACGTCTACAGGGTGCCGGCGGATGGCAGCGCCACGCCGCAGAACCTTACCGAAGCCAACAAGGCCTGGGATGCCTATCCAGTGCCTTCGCCGGATGGCAAGACGCTCTACTACCTCGCCATGAAGACGCCCGGTTTCGAGGCCGACCGCTTCGGCATCATGGCGCTTGACCTCGCCACCGGTGCGACGCATGAAGTCGATCCTTCGTGGGATCGCTCAGCCGGCGGCATGCAGGTCAGCGCCGACGGAAAAACCCTGTTCGTTACCGCGGACGACGAAGGCCAGCATCCGCTGTTTGCCGTGAATGTAAGCACGGGCAACGCAGAGAAACTGATTGGAAACGGCGCCGTAAGCGGCTACGCCATAGCGGGCAAGCGCATTTTGCTGGCGCGTGATGATCTCAAGCGTCCGTCCGATCTCTATACGGCCAATATCGAAGGCAAGGATCCGAAGCAGGTAACCCATTTCAATGCGGGGCGCCTGAAGAACGCCAAGATGGGCGAGCCGGAGTTCTTTACCTTCAAAGGTTGGAACAACGAAAGCGTGCAGGGTTACGTGGTGAAGCCGGTGAATTACAAGGCAGGTCACAAATACCCGGTCGCCTTCATCATTCATGGCGGTCCGCAGGGCGCGATGAACAATGACTGGAGTTACCGCTGGAATCCGCAGACGTACGCGGGCCAGGGCTTCGCGGTGGTCACCATCAATTTCCATGGTTCCACGGGTTACGGCCAGGCCTTCACCGATTCCATTTCGGGTGACTGGGGTGGCAAGCCGTTGGAGGATCTCAAACTCGGCTGGCAAGCCGCGCTGGACAAATACCACTTTCTGGACGGCGATCGTGCCTGTGCGCTCGGTGCCAGCTACGGTGGTTACATGACTTATTGGATTGCGGGCGTCTGGAACAAACCGTGGAAGTGCCTGGTCGATCATGACGGTGTGTTCGACGCGCGCATGATGTATTACGGCACCGAGGAACTGTGGTTTGAAGAACGCGAGAACGGCGGCGCGCAGTTCGACGTGCCAGAGAATTATGAGAAGTTCAACCCGATCAACCACGTCAAGGATTGGCGCGTGCCGATGCTAGTGATCCACTCGGGTAACGACTTCCGTATTCCAGTCACTCAAGGTCTGGGTGCGTTCACGGCATTGCAGCGCCAGGGCATTCCCAGCGAATTCCTCACCTTCCCCGATGAAAATCATTGGGTATTGAAGCCGCAGAACAGCCTGCAGTGGCATGAAACGGTCAACGCATGGTTGAAGAAGTGGACGGCGCAAGATGCATCGTCCAGCAAACCGTAACTTTACATACTGGCGGGCCCGGCTTTGAGGAGTGTGGAATCCACTTTGCAAACTACTAGCAAAAGTGGATTCCCGCTTTCGCGGGAATGACGGGTGCGAGGTAGTTGTGACCGTGGATGGCCGTCGTCACTACAACCACTTAGCCCGCTTCAGCCACAAATAAATGGTGCCCACTACACAAGCCACCAAACCCATGATCATCGGGTACGCCCACGGCTGACTAAGCTCCGGCATATGCGTGAAGTTCATGCCGTACCAGCTCGTAATCAACGTGGGTGCGGCAAGCATGGCGGCCCAGCCGGCGAGCTTTTTCATCACCTCGTTCTGGCCGAAGGTAACCAGGGAGAGGTTGACGTTGATGGCGGCGGTGAGCATTTCGCGCATGGCGCTGATGGATTCGTTGGCGCGGAAGACGTGGTCGTAGACGTCGCGGAAGTAGACGCGGAGTTCGTCGGGGATGAGTTCGGGGTGGAGGCGGACGAGTTGGTTGATGACGTCTTGCATGGGCGCGGCGGCCAGGCGCAGGGTCATCAAGTCGCGCTGCATGTCGTAGAGGCGGCGGACGGTGTCGCGGTTGAGGGTGTCGGCGAAAATGTCTTGTTCCAACTCCTGCAGTTCTTCGCGGAATTCGCGCACGATGGGAAGCAGGTTATCGACGATGAAGTCGAGTACGCCATAGAGGCCATAGCTCGGGCCTAGCGCCAGCAGTTCGGGCGTTTTCTCGCAGGAGCGGCGTGCGGGTTTGTAGGAGAGCGAGGCGCCGTGGCGTACGGTGATGAGGTAGCGCTTGCCGAGGAAGATGTGCGTTTCGCCGAAGGCGATGTGGCCGCTGATGAGCTGTGCGGTTTGTACGACGATGAAGAGCGAATCGCCGTAGGTTTCCACTTTGGTGCGCTGGTGGGCTTGCTGGGCATCTTCCACCGCCAGGTCGTGCAGGCAGAACTCTTCCTGCAGTTTCACTAACAGTGAATCATCGGGTTCGTGCAGGCCGACCCAGACGAAGGTATCGGGTTCCTTCAATACCTCGCTGATGTCGTCGATGGTGATGTCGCGCAAGCGCGCGCCGTTGGTGCGATAGGCCACGCAATTGACGACCATGCTGGGGTCGGATGGGTTTTGCGCAGTAGTTGGAGTGTCGGTCATGGGGGGATGATCCTATGCGACCTTTTCGTGAGCAACGCTTTATAACTGGCGAGGCTGTCATCCAGCGGGTGAGCGCAACGCAAGGGCTCGCCCTAGCTAACCTTCTGCGGTGTTCCCATCTTTTGTTCGGCGTTCCAGCGCCTTCGATGTGGAAAGGCACTGGATCCCAGCTTTCGCTGAGATGACGATGAGGCGGTTATAAACATTACGGCAAGCCTGGATAGCCTCATGATTTCGTTTGGCCCATCGAGCGAAAAACATAGCGATCTACACCTGCTTTTGGCCTAAAGACCAGGCCAGCGCCAGCCAGCAAGGTAAGGTGAACATGATCCACGGTTGATTCTGTTGTACGACGCCAGGCAGCAGATGCATGAGCAGTGCAAGGAGCAGGGCGATCAACTGAAGTAGCAATACATAGTTGGTGAAACGCGGAGAAACGATGTTGTTGCGTGCTCGCCATGGCGCGCGCAGCAGCGCGAAGGCGAGCGGGTTGAATAGCAGGAGGTTGGCGTTTGCCCATGCGGAATGATGCGCGGTCAGCGTCCAGAGGATCAGCATGACCAGGCCGACGAGGCCGGCGGCCAGCAGAAACACGCTGCCGAGTAGTGCGTAGGCGAGGCGTGCGTAGCGCCAGGTTGCGATGATCAATGCAGCGAACACCAAGCCGGCGATGGCGAGTGGAATGCGTAAATCAGGCGGCGTCGAAGGTGGCGCTGCTAGGCGGTTGGGCGAGAGCAGGGCTTCGTTCTGCACGAGCGGTTGCGCGCCGCCATGGCCATCGGGAACGACAACGCTGCGCAGGTTCTTTTGCAGTTCTTCCGGCAGAAAGCTTTCCTGCCAAGCATTGAGTGGTTGGTCGGCGTAGGGGCCCAGGCCGAGGTCGAGGATCAGCATCAGCCAGGGTTGTGCGCTCATCAGGCGCACGGTTTGCTGGCGGTAGGTCATGCCGCCGGGCAACTTGGTGAGGCGCGCCTTGATGACGCCGCCGAGTGCGCGGTCGAGTGCATCGCGTACGCGGGTGGTGCAGTTGTCGACGTAGTAGTCGTAGTTGTAGGTGGCGTTTTCGGGGCGCAGGTTCCAGAGCAGGAAATCGCGCAGCGCAGCGGCTTGTTGGGACGTGAGGTTGAGCTTCTGTTTGGTGACGGAGCGGCCCGCTTGTACGTAGAAATTTTCTTCGTCGGTAGTGGGTTCGGCGTCGATCAGGTAATGCATCTGGCCGCGGGCGAAGTTGAAGAAGAAGTTTTTCTCGTCGAAGTTGAACACGCCGTAGTTGAAGTCGACTTCTTCACCGCTGGCGGTGTCGCGCAGTTCGATGGCGTCGTGGCCGAAGCGTTCCCAGTAGATGTCGCCAGGGCCGTAGGTGATGAGCGAGATTTCCAGGTTTTCGCCGGGGGCGTCGGCGATGCTGGCGTGGGCGGGGAGGATCGCGCAGCAGAAGAGGGCGAAAGCGATGAGGAAGAAGCGGCCGGCCTTGGTCATGGAATATGGGCGGTCTTTTGCGGGGACGCGTTAGGGTAGCGGATGTGGATGACGGGGCGTTGAGTCTTGGTGCGAATGCTGGCTTAAGGGCCAACATGGCAAGGTCTTTAGCGCACTGTCATTTCGGCGCAGACCGGCATATGGGCCGAGCACATGGATGTGCTCGGCTTTTTGAGCAGCGAGGAATCCAGTCAAGCGTGCCGTGCGGAGCAGTCGATACAAAGGTTTCGAGTGCTTCGCATGACGTATTCAAACTGGATTCCGGCCTGCGCCGAAATGACGGTGAGGTAGTGGCGAGTTTTATCGCGAGGGAGTCCCTCACCCTTGCCCTCTCCCCGGAGGGGAGAGGGTGTAGAAGCGCGCTAGCGGCGAACGACGCGGAACTGCTGCACGCGGCGGTCATCCGCCTGGGTCACCTGGAACTCGAAGTTGCCGATGGCGATCTTCTCGCCCACTTCCGGCAGGTGGCCGAATTCGGCGGTGGCCATGCCGCCGACGGTGTCGAATTCTTCGTCGGAGAAGGTGGCGTTTACTTCCTCGTTGAAGTCGGCGATGGGCGTCAGAGCGTCGACGATCCATTCGCCTTCGGCCTGGGCGCTCACGAGGTTGGGTTCTTCCTCGTCGTCGTGCTCGTCGTCGATTTCGCCGACGATGACTTCGAGCACGTCTTCGATGGTGACCAGGCCGGCGACGCCGCCATATTCATCCACCACCAGCGCCATATGGTTGCGGCTGCGGCGGAATTCGGCCAGCAATACGTTCAGGCGCATCGATTCGGGAATCAGCACGGCCGGGCGCAGGATGGTGCGCAGGTCGAAATCGTGGCCGTTGCCAAAGGTCTTGAGCAGATCCTTGGCGAGCAGGATGCCGAGGATGTCGTCCTTGTCTTCGCCATGCACGGGGAAGCGCGAGTGGCCTGATTCGACCACGGCGGCGAGGATGTCGGGAAGCGGCGAGTCCACGTCGATCATCACGATCTGCACTCGGGGCACCATCACGTCGTCGACGTTGAGTTCGGTGACTCGCAGCGCCCCTTCCAGCATGGGAAGGGTGTCGGCGCCAAGCAGGCCGTTGGCCTGGGCGGCTCGCAACTCGTCGATCAGTTCCTCGCGGTTGCGCGGTTCGCCGGAAAACAGGTGGCCCAGTCGATCCCACCATTTTCGGTGAGCCGGGCCGCTGGTACTGCCAGGGTCCTCGTTCATTACTCTTAGAAATACGGCCCAAGCTGGGCGGGAAAATGAGTCTAGCGGAAAAGCTTTTGCTGTTCAGAGACAAAGGGTGAACTGAGGGCTTGAGGCGAGAGCGGCCCCTCACCCCAGCCCTCTCCCCCAAGGGGGGAGGGCTGGTCTGCCGCAGGTCAATACGGATCGGGAACGCCCAAGCCCTTGAGGATGCGCGTTTCCAGCGCTTCCATCGGCACTGCCTCCGCTTCGACGATATGGTCGTAACCCAGCAGATGCAGCACGCCGTGCACGGTCATGTGGGCCCAGTGGTGGGCGACCGGCTTGTCCTGTTCGGCGGCTTCGCGGCGCACGACAGGGGCGCAGATGGCCAGGTCGCCAAGCAGTGGCAAGCGCACGCCCGGCGGTAGCTCGACCGGGAACGAGAGCACGTTGGTGGCGTAGTCCTTGTCGCGGTAGGTGCGGTTGAGCGTGCGGCCTTCCCGCGTGCCGACGATGCGGATCGACAGCTCGGATTCCCGGCGACGACGCGCGCCGGCCAGGGCAGCCTCCACCCAGCGGCGAAAGCTGGCAGGCGAGGGGATGCCAGCGCGCGGGACGCCGTAGCTGAGATGAATGATGGTTTTGGAACCCTGAAGCGCTGGCGCGAGGCGTTGCGTAGGCATGGACGTCGATCAGTTCGTCGGATTGGGCTTTTGCCGATTCCCACCCGGGTCCCGCGTCCCGCCATCGTTCGCCTCTTCAAACGCCTCATACGCCCGCACGATCTTGGCCACCAGCGGATGGCGCACCACGTCGCGCGAGGTGAAGAACGTAAAGCTGATGCCGTCCACGCCGCGCAGCACTTCCACCGCATGGCGCAGGCCGGAACGCACGTGACGAGGCAGGTCGATCTGGCTCACGTCGCCGGTGATCACCGCCACCGAGCCGAAGCCGATGCGGGTGAGGAACATCTTCATCTGCTCGACCGTGGTGTTCTGCGCTTCGTCGAGGATCACGTAGGAATCGTTGAGTGTGCGGCCGCGCATATACGCCAGCGGCGCGATCTCGATCACGTTGCGTTCGATCAGCTTGGCCACTTTTTCGAAGCCGAGCATTTCGTACAGCGCGTCGTAGAGCGGGCGCAGGTAAGGATCGACCTTTTGCGAGAGATCGCCAGGCAGGAAGCCGAGCTTCTCGCCCGCTTCCACCGCCGGACGCACCAGCAGGATGCGCTGCACGCGGTTGGCTTCCAGCGCTTCCACCGCGCTGGCGACGGCGAGATATGTCTTGCCGGTGCCGGCCGGGCCGACGCCGAAGTTGATGTCGTGCGTGGTGATCGCGTGCAGGTAGCGCGCCTGGTTCGGGCCGCGGCCTTTGATCACGCCGCGCTTCACCTTGATGATCACTTCCTGCGCGCTTTCGGCGGCTTCTTCCACCATGGAATCGATGCCCGATTCGGCCAGGTGCAGGTTGATCTTGGCGCCGGTCAGCGATTCGCTTTCGGTGGCGGCGTACAGCGCGCGCAGCACCTTTTCGCCGGCGCGCGCGGCGGCTTCTTCGCCGATCACCTGGAAGAGATTGCCGCGGTGATCGATCTCCACGCCCAGGCGTAGTTCCACCTGGCGCAGGTGCTCGTCGAACGGGCCGCACAGGTTGGCGAGCCGGGCGTTGTCTTCCGGATCGAGGGCGAAATCGTGTTGGTTCAAACCGTTGGTCATAGAGGTCGAATGCTTTCGTGTGTCGTCACGCTGGTAACAGCGACGTAAGTTGGGCCAGTGCAGCGTAACCCAGCCTTTTCGGGCCGATGTATTACACCTGTGGCGCTAAGTGATGTTCAGCCGATAAAAGCGCGTATCAACCGGCATGAATGGAAAGCTTGCCGGCAGGACGGTTTTATCGATCAGCGAGAAACCATGTTTTTCGTAGAAGCGATGCGCGGCGCGAAACTTGTCCGTGGTGCCCAGGAACACGTTCTGCACGGCATGCTGCTTCGCCCAATCCAGAGCCTCATGCAACAGCTTCGCGGCAACGTTCCATGCGGCGCCGCGATATTCGGGGGCCACGAACATCTTGCGCAACGCCACGCCATGATGGCCGATGTCCTTCAACGCGATCGTGCCGACAACCGTTTCCTGGTCCAGCGCTACCCAGAAATTGCCGGCGCCTTGCTGGTAATACGCAGGAATGGCGGAAAGATCCAGCTGGCGTTCCAAGTCGATATCGAAGCCGAATTCGCCGCGCTGAATCGACACGATCAACTCGCCCACCGCAGCGGTGTGCTGCGCCTCGAAAGGCATCAAGCGAATGCGTGTGGCGTCAGCGCCCATGCCGGTGAGTCAGGCGGCTTCGCTGTCCACGCTGGCGACACGTCCACGCAGCGAGTTGCTCATCGCTTCGGTGATCGTCACGTCGACGAATTGACCGATCAGCCGCGCGGGCCCGGGGAAGTTCACATAGCGCATGTTCTCGGTGCGGCCGGTGAGCTCGTTCGCGTTCTTGCGGCTGGGCTTTTCCACCAGTACGCGCTGCACGGTGCCGACCATCGCTTCGTTGATGGTGCGGGCGTTTTCGTTGAGCACGGCTTGCAGGCGTGCCAGGCGTTCGCTTTTCACCGCGGCTGGCGTGTCATCGGCAAGATTCGCGGCGGGCGTGCCGGGGCGGGCGGAGAAGATGAAGGAGAAACTCTGGTCGAAGCCGACATCGTCGATCAGCTTCATGGTTTTTTCGAAATCGGCATCGGTTTCGCCAGGGAAGCCGACGATGAAGTCGGACGAGATGCAGATGTCCGGACGCACCGCGCGCAGCTTGCGGATCTTCTGCTTGAATTCCAGCGCCGTGTAGCCGCGCTTCATCGCCGCCAGGATGCGGTCCGAACCGGCTTGCACCGGCAGATGCAGGAAGTTCGCCAGCTTCGGCACGTTCGCGTACGCCTCGACCAGCGAGTCGGAGAATTCCAGCGGATGCGAGGTGGTGAAGCGGATGCGGCCGATGCTTTCGATCTCGGCGATGGCGTGGATCAGCACGGCCAAGTCCGCGGTGCCGCCGTCGTGGGTGGGGCCGCGGTAGGCGTTGACGTTCTGGCCCAGCAGGATCACTTCGCGCACGCCTTGCTCGGCGAGCTGCGCCACTTCCACCAGCACGTCATCGAACGGGCGGCTGATTTCTTCGCCGCGCGTGTAGGGCACCACGCAGTAGCTGCAATATTTGGAGCAGCCTTCCATGATCGACACGAAGGCGGTGGGGCCTTCGGCGCGCGGCTCGGGCAGGCGGTCGAACTTTTCGATTTCGGGGAAGCTGATGTCCACTTGCGGCTTGCCGGTGGCGCGCTTGGCTTCGATCAGCTCGGGCAGGCGGTGCAGGGTTTGCGGGCCGAACACCAGGTCCACGAATGGCGCGCGCTTGAGGATCGCCTCGCCTTCCTGCGAGGCCACGCAGCCGCCCACGCCGATCAGCACGGGCTTGCCACCCTGCTTGTATTCGCGCCAGCGGCCGAGCTGGCTGAAGACTTTCTCCTGAGCCTTCTCGCGGATCGAGCAGGTGTTCACCAGGATCACGTCCGCTTCCGACTCATCCTGGGTCAATTCCAGGCCATGCGACGCCTTCAGCACGTCGGCCATCTTGGCCGAGTCGTACTCGTTCATCTGGCAGCCGTGGGTCTTGATGAAAAGCTTGCCGCTCATGGCGTGAAGTACCGTGGCATCGGAAGGCAGCGCGGAGTGCGTCGAACCGCGCATTGTACTCTGGCGCCGGGCCGGATGCCTGCATAGGTTGAGTAGAGGCGCAGCCGAAACCCAACGTGATGATGGGCATGGCAACCTTGGGTTTCGGCTGCGCCTCCACCCAACCTACGAGAGCCCCTGATCAGGTCGGGTGCGTATATCCATGTTCTGGCACACGATTTCGCCAATTCGTGCTTGGCGCACGCCGCGCTTGGGCGCAAACTGCCGGCCATGTTTGCTGCCGTCTGCCACAGGGGAGGCCACGGCCCCAGGGCGAACCGCCTCCCTGCGTTCCTGATGTCCACCCTGCTGGTCGTGCTGGCCTGCGCGCTGCTGTTCGTGGCGCGGCCGGTGAATGCCGGGGTGCTGTACCGCTGCGCCGGGTCGCAAGGCGAAACGGTATTCAGCAGCAGCAAGGCGGGCTATCACGATTGCCAGCAAGTGGCCGCATTCGTCGCGCCTGCCGCGCATGCGGGGCCACGAAGGGTGGCGTCGAAAGAGGTCGCCTCGCTGGCATGGGTCACTGGATGGGTGGAGACCACCGCCAAGTCGATTTCGCCGATCGTCGTTTCGCTGGACCGGGTGGAAGCGGGTGTCGAAACCACGGCGCAGGTGGCGCCGCGGCCCGCCGGCAAGCCGGGGCAGTGGACGTATAGCGAATCGCGCGATAGCCAGCTTGCCGGGCTCGCCGCCATCGGCGCTTCGAACACACCGGACAACCGTGTGTTGCGAGGCGCGGTGTATCGCGTGATGCATCGCGATGGCAGCGTGGAATACACCAACATCACACCGGCCGGCAGTCAGGCCAGCAACGTCACGCGGCTTTTCACCTACATCGCCACCTGCATCGCGTGCAATCTGCACTCGACCATCAACTGGGGCACGGTGGCGCTCAACGTGGATGCGTACAAGGACGTGATCCGCGATGCGAGCATGGAATCGGGCGTGGACGAAGCAGTGATCCGCGCGATCATCCATGCCGAGAGTGCGTTCAACCCGCGCGCGATGTCGCTCAAGGGTGCGCAGGGCCTGATGCAGCTGATGCCGGGTACCGCCAACGACATGGGTGTGCTCGACGCGTTCGATCCAGCGCAGAACATTCGCGGTGGCGCGCGCTATCTCGGCTTGCTGATGAAGAATTTCAACGGCGACGTGCGGCTGGCTGCTGCTGCTTACAACGCGGGTCCTGGCGCCGTGCAGCACTACAACGGCGTGCCGCCGTTCGCCGAAACGCAGGTCTATGTGCAGCGCGTGGGCGAGCTGGTGCAGCGCTATGCGAAGGCGCTGCATCCGCCGCTGGCGAGTCTGTAGCTTGAGTTCAACCTTCGATATTGCTGCCGCTGTTGGCCGCCGAATTGGCCGTAGGTAGCTGCGGTGGCCGCTGGATCACGCCGACCTGCACATGGAATGCCACGCCGTTGCGCAGGCCGGAGACTTCCACCTTGCTGCCCGGCTTCAGCGCGGCCTCGCGGCGGCTGAGGTCGGCGGGGTCGCGGATGTCGTCGTCGCCCAGGCGCAGCAGGATGTCGCGGGGTTGCAAGCCTGCCAGCGCGGCCGGCGTACCGGGGGTGACGTCGGTGATCTGCGCACCACGCGCCGCGGCGGCTGGCAGGCCGCTGTCGGCGGCGACCGGCACGAAGCCGTAGTTGGCGCCGAGCCAGCCGCGGATCACGTGGCCGGTTGCGATTAATTGTCGCAGTACGTTGGTGGCCGTATCGACCGGAATGGCAAAACCGATACCCTCCGCATTGGCTGCCTTGCCGATGAGGAGGGTGTTGATACCGACCAGGTCCCCGTTGCTGTTGACCAGCGCGCCACCGGAGTTGCCGAGGTTGATCGCGGCATCGGTCTGGATGAAATCTTCCGGACTGCTGTTGTTCAACTGGCGGCCGATCGCACTGATGATGCCCATGGTCACGGTCTGATTGAGATTGAGCGGATTACCGATGGCGAGCACCACGTCGCCCACGCGCAATCGTTTCGGATCGGCCATCTGGATCACCGGAAGATTGACGGCGTCGCTGATCTTGAGCACGGCCAAGTCCGTTTCCTCGTCGGCACCGATCAGCTTGGCTTTGGCGACGCGTCCGTCATACAGCAGCACCTGGATGTCATCGGCATTGGCGATCACGTGGTTGTTGGTGAGCACGTAGCCGTCCGCGCTGACGATCACACCGGAGCCCAGGTTCTGCTCGCGCCGTTTCACCGTGCCGATGGGCGTGCCGCCGAACAGTTGCTGCATCAGCGGATCGGTGAACATGCGCACGGCTTGCTCGGTCACGATCTTGTTGGCGTAGATGTTGACCACCGATGGCGCGGCCTTGGCCACGGCATCGGCATAGGAAGCAGGTGCGGCGGATGATGGGGCCGACGTGATGGCCGCGGGAGTGTTGTCATGCTGCAAGCCGAAGCGTGCGCGCAGACGATCGCCGACGCCAGGCCAAACGAGGCTGATCACGAACGCGATCGCCAGCCCGAGTATCACGAAACGGGCAACAAAGGCGACGATGCCGGCGGCATGCTTCATGTCGTAATGCAGTCTGTGGAAAAGTAAGTGCGCGAGTGTGGCACAGCGACGTGACCGACCCTGTCGTTTTATTGTAGGGTTATTGACCTGAGGCTAGACTAACGCGATTTTTGTAAGTAGCGCGATTTTGCAGGGGCACGATCCTGGGGCGGTCGGCGAAGCGGAACCTTAGCTCGTCCGCAGCGGCAGAATCTGGTTTCTGCAGTGTCAATGGCATGCAAGTACCGGAGAGCCTGATGGCGAACGAAGTCGTCGATCAAGGCCGCCGCCGCTTTCTCACCACGACGACAGCCGTGGTGGGAGGAGTAGGCGTAGTGGCGGCAGCTGTGCCTTTCATCAAGTCGTGGGAACCCAGTGCAAGAGCCAAGGCCGCCGGCGCTCCTGTTACCCAATCGCTGAAAAAGATCGAGCCCGGTCAGCAGTTGATCGTGGCCTGGCGCAGCCTTCCGGTATTCATCGTCAATCGCACGCCAACGCAGCTGGCGGCGTTGCCCAAGCAGGATCCCAAGCTGGTCGATCCGAAGTCCGACGGCGCTTCCGCCGATCAGCAGCCCAAGTACGCGCAGAACGAAACCCGCTCCATCAAACCCGAGTGGCTGGTGATGATCGGTATCTGCACGCATCTGGGCTGCGTGCCTGACTACGTCGGCGAGATGAAGCCCGAACCGTTCGATCCGAACTGGCAAGGCGGCTACTACTGCCCCTGCCATCACTCGCGCTACGACATGGCCGGCCGCGTCTACCAGGGCGTGCCTGCGCCGAAGAACATGCAGATTCCGCCTTATCACTTTGTCGACGATAGCACCGTGCAGATCGGTGTGGATGCAGAGGGGAATTCGTAATGGCGAACGTCTTCTCGAACATCGGCGACTGGGTCGTTGAGCGCGCGCCCGGCTTGATGCCGGTGTACCGCAAGCACATGACCGAGTATTACGCGCCGAAGAACTTCAACATCTGGTACTACTTCGGTTCGCTCGCGCTGCTGGTGCTGGTCAACCAGATCGTCACCGGCATCTTCCTCACCATGAATTACGATCCGAGCGCGAGCGGCGCGTTCGACTCGGTGCAGTACATCATGCGTGACGTGGAGTGGGGTTGGCTGATCCGCTACATGCACACCACGGGCGCTTCGCTGTTCTTCGTGGTGATCTATCTGCATATGTTCCGCGGCATCATGTACGGCTCGTACCAGAAGCCGCGCGAGCTGGTGTGGCTCTTGGGCATGCTGATTTTCTTGGTGCTGATGGCCGAAGCCTTCATGGGCTACGTGCTGCCGTGGGGCAACATGTCGTTCTGGGGCGCGAAGGTGATCGTGTCGCTGTTTGGCACGATTCCCGTGATCGGCAAGGACCTGGTCGAATGGATCATGGGCGACTTCCTGCCCGCCGACGCCACGCTCAATCGCTTCTTCGCCTTGCACGTGATCGCGCTGCCGCTGGTGTTGCTGCTGCTGGTGGTGTTGCACCTGGCGGCGCTGCATGAAGTGGGTTCGAACAATCCCGATGGCGTGGATGTGAAGCACGGACCGAAGGGCAACCGCTGGGATCCGACCAAGCCGGTCGACGGCATTCCGTTCCATCCGTACTACACGGTGAAGGATCTGGTGGGCGTGGGGCTGTTCCTCGCCATCGCCGCCTTCATCATCTTCTTTCAGCCCAGTTTCGGTGGCTGGTTCCTCGAGCACGACAACTCGATTCCGGCGAACAACTTGGTGACGCCCGCGCAGATCAAGCCGGTGTGGTACTTCACGGCGTTCTACGCGATCGTGCGCATGATTCCGTCGGCCATGGGCACCGCCGTATGGGGCGTGCTGGGCATGTTCGGCGCGATCGTGCTGCTGTTCCTGATGCCGTGGATCGATGGCGGCAAAGTGCGGTCCATCCGCTATCGCGGCACCGGCTTCAAGGTGGCGTTGACGCTGTTCGTACTGGCGTTCTTCGGCCTGATGCTGATCGGCACCGACTCCACCGCCGAGCTGATCCCCATGCTGTTTGGTGCGAGCGCCGACGTAACCGGCATCGAGAACCTGTTCGGCCGCACGATGGTGCTGATCTACTTCGGGTTCTTCGTATTCCTGTGGCTGTACACGCATCTTGGCTGGGAAAAGACCAAGCCGGTTCCGGAACGGGTGACCACGCATGAATAAGCGCTACATTTCCATTCTCGCGTTGGTGTTCGGCCTGCTGCTCGGCACTACGGTGGCGATGGCGGAGGGCGAGGGTCCGGAGCTGCCCGCTGCCGGCAACAACCTGCGCGACACGGCATCGCTGCAGCGCGGCGCGCACATCTTCTTCAACTACTGCGTGGGCTGCCACTCACTGAAGTACATGCGCTACGAGCGCATGGCGGACGACCTCGGGCTGACCGAGGACGACGTAATGAAAAACTTCAACTTCACCGGCGGCAAGTTCGGCGACACGGTGATCTCGCACATGCCGGCCGACGATGCGCAGAAGTTCTTCGGCAAGGCGCCGCCGGATCTGTCGCTGGAAGTATCGGCCAAGGGTGCGGATTGGGTATTCGCCTACCTCAAATCGTTCTACCTCGACCCCAAGAGCCCGATCGGCTGGAACAACACCGTGCTGCCGAATGCGGCCATGCCGTTCCCGCTGTGGGAGCTGCAGGGTGTGCAGGTGCCGGTGATGAAAGAGGCCAAGGCCGGCGACGATCCGCAGATCGAGAAGCTCACCCTGCTGCATCCGGGCAAGCTCACGCCCCAGCAGTACCAGCAGGCCGCCCGCGACGTCACCAACTTCCTGGAATACGCCTCCGAGCCGGCCGCGCTGCAACGGCGGCACTATGGCATCTGGGTGGTGCTGTTCCTGCTGGGTTTCACCTTCCTGGCATACTTGCTCAAGAAAGAATACTGGAAGGACGTCCACTGACGTCCTTATAAAGACAAGGGACTTGTGGCCGCAGGGGGCAAACGCCATCCTTGCGGCCAAACAAAGGGGAGACTCGTGCATGGTCCAGAACGCTCGTTCCCGGACAGTACTTGCCCTGTATTCCGCTGCCGATGACATCCAATGTCATCGCGTACGGCTGGTGTTGGCCGCAAAGGGTGTGACCTACGATCTGATCGTGGTCGATACGGCCAAGCCGCCGCAGGATCTGCTCGATCTGAACCCGTACCACACCCTGCCGACCCTGGTCGATCGCGAACTCACCTTGTACGACACCTCGGTGGTGTGCGAATACCTGGACGAGCGCTACCCCCATCCGCCGCTGATGCCGATCGACCCGCTCTCGCGTGCCAGGCTGCGGTTGGCGGCGGTGCGTATCGAGCGTGACTGGCTGCCGGAGATCGAGCACATCAAGGCGGGTGGCCGCGTGGCCGATGCGGCGCGCAAAAAACTGCGCGAACACCTGCTGGCGGCGCTGCCATTGTTCAAGGTATCCAAGTTCTTCCTCAATCCGGAGATGAGCCTGGCCGACTGCCTGGTGACCCCTGTGGTATGGCGCCTGCCTTCGCTGGGCGTGGACCTGGGTCGGGAGGGCAAGCCGATCATGGATTACGGCGAACGCCTGTTCCACAGCCAGGGCTATGCGCGCAGCCTGACACCCGAGGAAAAGGCGTTAAGAATGCTTTAGCTGTACGGTCTCCTGGACATCGCCCCGTCTTTTCCATTCAATACGCGGGGGCCGACCTTGTCTGTATGCATTTGCGTAGGTCCATCGTCTCGGCAGCCAGCCTGTCCGTGCCGATGGCCTGATTGCAAGACATCGCCGGCGACGTCCACGCAAAACCAGCTAGAGCACCCTGGTGACCCAACAGCAACAACCGAAGATGAGTTCCAACCGTCCGTACCTGCTACGGGCGATTTACGATTGGATCAGCGACAACAACCTCACGCCCTACATGCTCGTCGACGCCACGCGCCAAGGCGTGCGCGTGCCGCCGCACGTGATCAAGAACGGGCAGGTGGTGCTCAATCTGGCCATGCGCGCCGTGGCCAACCTGGACCTGGGCAACGAGTGGATCAGCTTCCAGGCGCGTTTCTCAGGCGTGAGCCACAGCATCCAGATTCCGGTGCCCGCGGTGCTGGCCTTGTACGCACAGGAAAACGGGCAGGGCATGATGTTTCCAGCGGACGAGGAAGAAGGCGGCGAGCCGCCGACCGACACGCCGCCGTCCCCGCCCGAACCGGAACCGCCGTCGGGCGATGGTGACAAGCCGAAGCGGGGTGGTGGATCGCATTTGCGGGTGGTGAAGTAGTTTTCCTATCGCCTCTCCCCTCGGGAGACATGATTAGTTTCGTGTGTCAGCTGAGCCGATCACTCCATATATCGTCACCCCGGCGAAAGCCGGGGCCTTGCCTTAAAGCGAAAGACACTGGGTCCCGGCTTTCGCCGGGATGACGAAGTTTCCGACAAGGTTCTACAAATGCGGCCCGGCTGTGACTCGACGCTAATCAGGTCCGGGGAGAGGGAGTAGAGACAACCGGATAGCTGCACTTCAGCATTTCCTCTAAGGTATCGGCTTTCTCCTACAAAGCCGCTCCGCATGTCCGCAGCCCAGGAACACCCGGATCATCTACGGCGCAGTCTGTCCAATCGCCATCTGCAATTGATCGCCATCGGCGGCGCGATCGGCACCGGCCTGTTCATGGGCTCGGGCAAAACGATCAGCCTGGCTGGCCCTTCGATCCTGCTGGTGTACCTGATCATCGGCATCATGCTGTTCTTCGTGATGCGGGCGATGGGCGAGCTGCTGTTGTCGAACCTGGAGTACAAGTCGTTCATCGACTTCTCCACCGATCTGCTCGGGCCGTGGGCGGGGTTCTTCTGCGGCTGGACCTATTGGTTCTGCTGGATCGTCACGGCCATCGCCGACGTCATCGCGATCGCCTCGTATGCGCAATTCTGGTTCCCGGGCCTCATGCCCTGGGTGCCGGCGGTACTTTGCGTGGTGTTGCTGCTGGCATTGAATCTCACCGCGGTGCGTGTGTTTGGCGAGTTGGAATTCTGGTTTGCGTTGATCAAGATCGTGGCGATCATCGCCTTGATCGTGATGGGCCTGGGCATGATCGTGTTCGGCTTCACGTCGCCGTCGGGCCATCACGCCGCGCTGGCGAATCTGTGGAACGACGGCGGCTTGTTCCCTACCGGCGTAGGAGGTTTCTTCGCCGGTTTCCAGATCGCCGTGTTCGCGTTCGTGGGCATCGAGCTGGTGGGTACGACGGCGGCGGAAACGGCCGACCCTACCCGCAACCTGCCCAAAGCGATCAACTCCATTCCGATACGGATCATTCTGTTCTACGTGCTGGCGCTGGTGGTGATCATGACGGTCACCCCGTGGCGCCTGGTGCAGCCGGGCAAGAGTCCGTTCGTGGAATTGTTCATGCTGGCCGGCATTCCCGCTGCCGCCAGCCTGATCAACTTCGTGGTGTTGACGTCGGCGACGTCGTCGGCCAATAGCGGCATTTTTTCCACCAGCCGCATGCTCTACGGCCTGGCCGAAGAGAGCCACGCACCGAGCCTGTTCGCGCGCCTGTCGCGCGCGGCGGTGCCGTCGCGCGGTTTGTTGTTTTCATGCGTGTGCCTGCTGGCTGGCGCGATGCTGGTCTACGTAGTGCCCAACCTGGTGACGGCGTTTACCTTGGTCACGACGCTCTCGGCCGTGCTTTTCATGTTCGTATGGTCGCTGATCCTGATTGCGTACATGGCGTACCGGCGCAAGCGTCCGCACTTGCACGCGGCTTCGCAGTACAAGATGCCCGGTGGCGTGGTGATGTGCTGGGCGTGCCTGGTGTTTTTCGCGTTCGTGTTATGGCTGCTGACGTTGCAAGCGGATACGCGCCAGGCGCTGCTGGCGGCGCCGGTGTGGTTTGGGTTGCTGGCATTGGGTTATGCGTGGAAAGGACGGCGTGCGGCGGCGGTGACGGCGCCGGTCCAGGAAGAGGGTTAATGCCGGACGTCCCGATCCCGAGGCTGGCGCCGGAATGGAAGCACATTGCCACCTTCGACGGTCGTCGTTTCATGCGCCGTATGTTCGGGCAGGTATAGCTCGACGGTGGGCAGGATCAATGCCGTAAGCACATTGCCGATCATCCATAGATGGCCGGCTTCGCGATCGTTGCCGTCGATGCTCACTTCGAAACTGTAGCGCCGCTCCAGCACTCTGCGGTCATGGAAGCGGCGCAGGCGTACGCCGCTCAGGCCCACGGTTTCGTCCAGCAATTGCAGGCCATGTTGTTGGCAGCGCCAACGCGCTTCCTGCACGGCGCGATCACGGGCGCGGCTCAACGCCAGCCATGTGCCTGCGAGGCCGAACAGCACGAGTAGCAGCAATAGCGTTGCGAGGTCGCCCATACCCGCAGTGTGTGGGCGGCCGGGGCGGGCTGCAAGTCAGTCGATCTTCAAGCGAAGCGAAAAATCGATCGCCCGCACGTGCTTGGTCAGCGCACCCACCGAGATGTAGTCGACGCCGGTGCGAGCGTAGTCACCGATGGTCTGAAGATCGACGTTGCCGGATATCTCCAGCGGCACGCGATCATCGGTCAGCGCGACGGCTTCGCGCATCAGCGGCAGGGTGAAATTATCGAGCATGATGCGGTCGACGCCGGCGTCCAGCGCCTGCTGCAGTTCGTCGAGGTTTTCCACTTCCACTTCCAGCAGCAGCGTCGGATGAAGCTGGCGGGCAGCCTGCACCGCCGCGGTGATGCTGCCGGCGGCGATGATGTGGTTTTCCTTCACCAGAATCGCGTCGTAAAGACCGATGCGATGATTGTGGCCGCCGCCGCAACGCACGGCATATTTCTGCGCCAGGCGCAGCCCCGGCACGGTCTTGCGGGTGTCGAGCACGCGGGTGCGGGTGCCCGCCACGGCCGCGACGTAGGCTGCCGTGATGGTGGCGGTGCCTGACAGCATCTGCAGGAAGTTCAAGGCGGAGCGTTCGGCCGTGACCAGCGATCGCGCGTTGCCGCGCATGTCGCAAACGATGCTGCCGGGCGCCACGCGATCACCATCGGTTACGTGCCAATCGATGTGTGCGTGCGGATCGAGCTTGCGTACGCAGGCGTCGTACCAGGGAATGCCGGCGATCACTGCGTCTTCGCGGCAGGTGAGCTGCGCGGTTGCAACGGCATCGGCCGGGAGCAGGCTGGCGGTAGCATCGCCATGGCCGATGTCTTCGGCAAAGGCGCGTTCCACATCGGCGTCGATCAGACGCTGGTCGGGCGGAGCGAAGCGGAAGGTGGAGGACATGCGAGGCTGGGGGCGTGGTGGAGAATGCCGCGCATGCTACTCGGATTGGGGCGAGCGCGCCTTCGTAGGCTGGGATGGAATCCCAGCTTTCCGGTATTCGTATGCATGGCGATGCTGGGATTTCATCCCAGCCTACGTTTTAGGACGCTTCGCCCGGCCGAGCCTCTTCATGGCTCAGGCGATCCACGATCGCGTCCATCGCGCGATCGAACAGCGCGTTCGATGCGAGCACGCGTGCGCGGCCTTCGGCCATCACCGCCGCCAGCTCGTAAGGCGAATAGTCGCCCACCTTCAGCCCGCGACGGTTGACGAACAGATAGCGGCCGCTCATCGGGCTGATCCACGACAGCTTGGCGCGCTCGAAATGCTCTTCCTGCCCGCTGAATTCCAACCAGGTGCCGGGCTTGAGCGCTTTGACGTGCTCGAGCTGCTGGCGTACTTCTGGCGTGACAGTGTCGGCCGGCGGCTCGGCGTTGGCGGAGTCTTCCAGATCCTCGACGCTTTCGGCGATCGGCTGGATGCTTTCCGGAATCGGCAGCGGCGCGGGGGCCGTTTCGGCGGCGGGTTGCATGGGTGTGTGCGCCGATTCGCCGAGTTGATGGCGGTAGTAGTTGTGCAACTGCGCCAGCAGCTTTTCGATGTCGGCTTCCTGGAAAGCCACGTTCGCCAGGCCCTTGCGCAGCGCGCGCTCGATACCGGGCAGCAGCTGGCGTAGATCGCGCTTGGCTTCCGGCGTGCGCACCGGCTTGGTGCTGGCGATGAACGCGTCGACGAAGCGCAGCGCTTCGCGGAACTCGTTGGATTCCTCGCCCTTGCGCAGGATGGTCAGCACCAGGTAATTCGCCCACGCACGCGACAGCACGCCATGGATCAGCGGCGGCAGCACGTGATCGCCGATGCGGTTGAGAATTTCACGCGCGGCGCGGCGACGCGCCTGTTCCAGCTTTTCGCGACCGCGTGTGGATTCGGCCACGCGCTGTTCGGCCAGGTCCGCGCGGCGGCGGTTGGACTCCTGGAACTGCTGCAATTCGGCAGATAGGCGATCGAAGATCGTCATGTCATCGTCGAATTCCTGCAGCAGGCGTTCGACGATGGCTTTGATGGTGTCGTGCAGGCGGCCGTCGCGATCGGATTCTTCGGACCAGCTCTTGGCCGCATCGGCCAGCCCGTCGAGCAGGCGGCGTGCGGGATGCTGGCGGTGCGCGAACAGCTTGCGATCGAGAATGGCGGCCTTCAAATACGGAATCTGCAGGCGCGCCAGCATTACCTGCATCTGCGGCGGCAGGTTGCGGTCTTCGAGGATGAATTCGAACAGCATGCCGACCAGGTCGATGGTGTCTTCATCGATGGTGGCGATCTGGCCTGGACGCTGACCGCGCAGCGAGCCGAGCTGGCTAAGCAGTTGCTCCTTCAGATGCAGCACTTGCTCGGCGATATCGACTGCGCTGGCGCCGGGCGCCGCCGCAGTGACCGGCATCTGCACCATCGCCGCCTGGCTCTGCAGCACGCTCAATGCACCGATCAATTCATTGGCGGTCGGCAGCGGGCCTTGTGGCAACGCGCCCATGGAAACGGCCGGACCACGGCGTGCGCTGAACAAGGTGCGCAGGGTTTGCAGCAGTTCGGCCGAGGCTTCGCTGTCGTCGGCCGGCAACGGCGCCGGCACTTCTCCCGCTGCCGCCGCACCGCTTGCGGCGGCGCCCGTGCCGCCGGCGGTATTGCGCACGACTTCGTGGCGCAGTTGCGGCAGCACGCCCGCGCGCATCAGTTCGGCGTTGACCTCTTGATAGAGTTCTTCCAGCGCCGCCATCACGTAGCGATCGAACAACTTGTAGATGATCAGCTTCACGCGCATGTCGGCGTTGAGCTCGCGCATCGCCTGACGGAACGCCTGGGCGAGCAGGGCGGGGCCGATCGGATTGCTGGCGTCTTCGATGCGCGTACCGCCGCAGATCACCGACAAGCGCTGATTCACCGCGAACAGGTCGCGCGACAGGCGCGTTTCGTTCTTGCCGATCATGCTGGTGATGGCCAGCGATTCTTCCAGCTCGTTATCGGCCACCAGCGAAAGTTCGACCGAACCGGGCATCGGCCCTGTCGGCGTACTGATGCTCGGAGCGGAAGGCGCACGGTTGCCGCCGGCGAAATCGTTCAACTCGCGCGATACCAGCGCCAGAAAGCCACGCTCGATCACCGGCCGGCGCTTGCGCACTTCACGCATGCCGTCGAAGTAATGCATCTGCGCGGCGTTGTTTTCGGCTTTCTCGGCAAGATCGAACAGGGCGTCGTCGACGTGCTCGAACATGTTGCCGATGAACTGCTGCAGCCGGCGCGAAGAGATGTTCCGAACAGCGTTCAACAAATCGCCTCCACGTCCGCTGGAAGGATCCAGCCGCTGGCTGAGATTGACGACGTTGGACGATTCGTTGGCTTCTTTCATCGCCACACCCCTGTGGTTGGCTGGCTAGGCCGGTGACTGCTGCCATGGTTGGCAGTCGATCTACCTTGACGACCGCGGACGGTCGGGACAGGGATGCCGCCTATGCGTGGAACATAAGCGAAATCGCGTTTCACCGCCATGTCCCAAGTCATGCTTTTGTGTAATGTCCGTCCAGGTTACGTGAACCTGACGCAAGTTCTTACGCGGCAGCTGGGAAATCGGTGAACTGGGTGGTGCCGATGCCTTCTTCCGGCAGCATGACCGGAATGCCGTCCTCGATCCGGTAGATGACCTTGCGGTCGACCGTGATCAGCCCTTCGTTCAGCCGATTTTGGACCGCGCCGCCGGCCACGTTCACGACCTGGCCGGCATCGATAGCCCGGTTCAGGGCGTCCAGTTCATGGGTGGTGAGCGGGCGTACCGGGGTCTTGCTCACCGGGCAGCAGAGGATGTCGAGCAGGCGTTTATCCATCGTGTCAAAGGGTATCGTTGCAATGCGGCGAAGTCCGTACAATAGCCCCTTTTGGACGACCGGACCATGACGGATACAGCTTCTGCGCCGCGGGTAGGCGTGGTAATGGGATCGCGTTCGGATTGGGAAACCATGACGCATGCGGCCGAGGTGCTCGCCGAGCTGGGCGTGCCGCACGAGGTGCGCGTGGTATCCGCGCACCGCACGCCGGACTTGTTGTTTCAATACGCCGAAGAGGCGGTCAAGCGCGGTATCCACGTCATCATCGCCGGGGCCGGCGGGGCCGCGCATCTGCCGGGCATGCTGGCTGCCAAAACACGCTTGCCCGTGTTCGGCGTGCCGGTGCAATCGAAAGCCTTGAATGGCATGGATTCCCTGCTTTCCATCGCACAGATGCCAGCCGGTATTCCGGTCGGTACGCTGGCGATCGGCCGTGCGGGGGCGGTCAATGCCGGCCTGCTCGCCGCGGCCGTGCTGGCGCTGCACGATCCTGCTGTGGCCAAGGCGCTGGAAAACTATCGCGCGCGCCAGACCCAGGCCGTGCTGGACAACCCGGACCCTCGTTCGTGAGCAAGACTCCGCGCCAAAAGCAGCCGGTGCTAGGCATTCTGGGCGGCGGCCAACTGGCCCGCATGCTCGCCATCGCCGCCGCACCGCTTGGAGTGAAGACACTCGTCGTGGACAGCGCCCCCGACGCCTGCGCCGGGCAAGTGGCGCCGCTGCGTGTGGCCGACTGGACCGACTACGCTGCGCTGGCGAAATTCGCGGCCGACGTGGATGTGGTCACCTTCGATTTCGAGAACGTGCCGGCCGATACCGCGCACTGGCTGGCGGAACGTGCGGCGGTGTTTCCCAATCCGCGCGCGCTGGCGGTGGCGCAGGATCGCCTGGCCGAAAAAACCTTGTTTCGCGAATGCGGCTTGCACACGCCGGCGTTCGAAGCGGTCGATACCCGCGAAGATCTCGATCGCGCGCTGGCGAAGATCGGTGCGCCCGCCATCTTGAAGACGCGTCGCCTTGGCTACGACGGCAAAGGACAGTTCCGCATCAAGCATCTGACGGATGCGGATGCTGCGTGGGCCGCGTTGGGTGCGAATGCGCATGGCCTGATCCTGGAAGCCTTCGTGCCGTTCGAGCGCGAGCTTTCGGTGCTGGCGGTGCGCACGCGCGACGGCGATTTCCGCGTCTGGCCGCTCACACAGAACTGGCATACCGATGGCGTACTCAGCCTGAGCCTCGCCCCCGCGCCGGACGTGGGTATCTTGCAGCCGCGTGCGGAAGCGTTGGCGCGCACGCTGGCCGAGCGCCTCGACTACGTTGGTGTGTTTGCGCTGGAATTGTTCGTCAAGGATGGCGATCTGCTCGGCAACGAAATGGCGCCGCGCGTGCATAACTCCGGGCACTGGACCATCGAAGGCGCCATCACCGGCCAGTTCGAAAACCACGTGCGCGCGGTGCTCGGTCTCCCGCTGGGCGATACCTCGGCGCGCGGCCTTTCGGCGATGTTCAATTGGATCGGCGAGTTGCCGGATGCTGCATCCGTGCTGGGCACGGTCGACGGGCACTGGCATGACTACGGCAAGCAATCGCGTCCGGGACGCAAGGTGGGGCATGCCACCGTGTGTGCGCAGGATGCGAAAGCGCTGGCTGCGCGAATGGGCGATATTGCACGGGCGTTGAACCGTGAAGAACAGGTTGCGCCTGCGCTGCGGGTGCTTTGATGATTCCCTTCTGCCCTTCGAGAAGAAGGTGCCCGAAGGGCGGATGAGGCGCCATCTTGCGAGAAGCATGACGCGAAGGGTACTTCGCAAAGAACTCGCCGCGAGTGCAGCCCCTCACCTCGATCTTCTCTCGGTAGGGGATCTGATTAGCGTCGAATCTCTGCTACGCCATTGATTCCATGCTCGTCGCCCCGGCGAACGCCGGGGCCCAGCGACTTTTAAAGCGGTAAGACACTGGGTCCCGGCTTTCGCCGGGACGACGTAACTAGCATTACGTAACACTCAACATCATCTGCCATCCTCAACTGAAACTTGACGCCAATCAGGCGTAGAGGAGAGGAGGCAAACGCGAAAAGCGGTTCACTCGATCAAACCAGGTTCTTCGCCGCGAAATCCCAGTTCACCAGATCCCAGAACGATTCCACGTACTTCGGACGCGCATTGCGGTAATCGATGTAGTACGCGTGTTCCCATACGTCGATGGTGAACAGCGGCTTGTCGCTACCGGTGATCGGCGTGGCGGCGTTGGAGGTGTTGACGATGCCCAGCGAACCATCGGGGCGCTGCACCAGCCAGGTCCAGCCCGAGCCGAAGTTGCCGACGGCCGACTTGGAGAATTCCTCCTTGAACTTGTCGAACGAACCGAACGCCTTGTTGATCGCATCGGCCAGCTTGCCGGCGGGGGCGTTGTCCTTCTTCGGCGAACGCATGGAGTGCCAGTAGAAGGTGTGGTTCCAGATCTGCGCTGCGTTGTTGAACACGCCGCCGGACGACTTCTTGATGATGTCTTCCAGCGCCGCGCTTTCGAACTCGGTGCCCTTGATCAGATTGTTGAGGTTGGTCACGTAAGCCTGGTGATGCTTGCCGTGGTGGAACTCCAGCGTCTCGGCCGAGATGTTCGGCTCCAGCGCGTTCTTTTCGTAGGGCAACGGGGGAAGTTCGATCGCCATGGGTAACTCCTGGGCGTTGGCTGAGGATAAAGGCGTGGCCGGCCCGATCGGGCGCCGGGACGGCTGGTACACTACTAAGCTGGCTGCATTGTAGTGATGAATCCCAAGTTATGGACGTCAACGAGCGAATCAAGGCGGTGCTGGCCGAGCACCCCATCGTGCTTTTCATGAAAGGCACGCCGCAATTTCCCATGTGCGGCTTCTCCGCGCGCGCGGCGCAGGCGCTCGATGAAGCGGGTGCGACGTTCCATGCGGTCAACGTGCTGGCCGATCCGGAAATCCGTGCGGCCCTGCCGCACTACGCCAACTGGCCGACCTTCCCGCAGCTTTTCATCCAGGGCGAGCTGATCGGCGGCTGCGATATCGTGGAAGACCTCAAAGCCTCCGGCGAGCTGGCGCGCATGGCCAGCGACGTGGCGGGGGAACACCACGCATGAGTTTGAGCCTGCCGCTGCATCGCCTGCCCGAAGCCTGGATGCCTGCCGCCGACGAACTGACCGGACGCGTGGTGCTGGTCACTGGCGCCTACGGTGGATTAGGTAGCGCGGTGGCACGCGCGGTGGCACGCGCTGGCGCCACGGTAGTGGTTACCGGCAAGCGCAAGCGTCAGCTGGAACAGCTTTACGATGCGATGACTCGCGACGGCCTGCCTGAGCCGATCATCCATCCGCTCGACCTGGAAACCGCGACGCCGCGCGATTACGAAGTGCTGGCCGAAGGCTTGCAGCGTGATCTCGGACGGCTCGACGGCATCGTGCATGCTGCGGCGAGTTTCGCTGGCCTGATGCCGGTGTCCACGCACAAGCCGGATGCCTGGTTGCGCAGCCTGCACGTCAATGTGTCCGCGCCATTCGCGCTTACGCAAGCATGCCTGCCGTTGCTCACTGCGGCGCCGGACAGTGCCGCGGTATTTATGCTGGACAACCCCGACCTGGTGCGTCGCGCACATTGGGGCGCATACGGCGTATCGAAGGCGGCACTGGAACGCTTCGTCGCCATCCTGCATGAGGAACACGACGAAGACGCGTTCCGTGTGCATGCGCTGTTGCCCGCACCGATGCGTACCACCTTGCGCCGCACCGCGTACTTCGGCGAAGACACCTTGCAGCATCCGCTACCCGACAGCACCGCCGAGGCCGTGGTATATCTGCTGAGTGCGAAAGCTGTCGCCGCGCGTGGCGGTGTGCTCGATCTGCGCAGCGCATGATCGCGCCAACCTGACAAGGGGATTCGATGGAAACGCAGATGACCACCATGTCGGCGGCGATCCTGCTGTTCCTGATCATGGACCCGCTTGGCAACATTCCCATCTTCCTCACCTTGCTCAAAGACGTGCCGCCCAAGCGGCGTCGCGCGGTAATGGTGCGCGAGCTGTTGATTGCGCTGGCCGTGCTGCTGATGTTCCTGATGGGTGGGCAGCTGATTTTGAAGTTGCTGCAATTGCGGCAGGAGTCCATCAGCATCGCAGGTGGCATCGTGCTGTTCCTGATCGGTATCCGCATGGTGTTTCCTCCCGCCGAGGGCGGCATTTTCGGCCAGGCTGGCGAAGGTGAGCCGTTTATCGTACCGATGGCGATTCCCGGCGTGGCGGGTCCTTCGGCGATGGCAGCCTTGCTGCTGCTCACCAATACACAACCGGGGCGCACGGCGGATTGGGCCATCGCCTTGCTGTGCGCATGGTTGGCCACTGCCATCATCCTGCTCAGCTCGACCTATCTGTTCCGCTGGCTCGGCGAAAGCGTGCTCACCGCGCTGGAACGCGTAATGGGCATGCTGCTGATCGCCTTGTCGGTGCAGATGTTCATGGGCGGCATTGCGGCTTATCTGCATTTGACGCTTTGAACGCGTCGGCCTGCATGACGATTGGCCGAGGACAAGCTCTGCCGTGGCGAGCATAATCAAATCAAAGAGATAGGGTCGCAAGGACACGATCGGCTTGAACGCGCTTTTAAGGCTTCGCCCCGCACCCTTCGTGTATTCTTGCGTTCTGTACCGGTTTGACCCTGCTGTTTCGCGCAGTTGTCACACTTGGTCGGCAACATGGCTCTACACCAAGGGAGGCGGTCATGCTTCACGTTGAACAGGCCCTCACCGAACGTCTGCCATGGCTAGCGCAGCATCCGATGATCCGTAAACCGGTTGCCGGCATGCTGGGACGGCTGGCCGATGAGGCAGGCTTCAATCGGGTCCTCGATCGGCTTGCCGATACCAAGGGGTTCGATTTCGCCGAACAGGTCCTGGACCTGCTGGGTTGCAGCTACCACGTCGTGCAGCGCGAGCGGGAACACATTCCCGTGGAAGGCGGCGTGCTGGTCGTCGCCAATCATCCGCTGGGCATGCTCGATGCGATGGCGTTGCTGGACCTCGTCGGTTCGGTGCGCAAGGACGTGCGCATTCTCGGCAATGATTGGTTGGCGGCCGTGCCGCAACTGGGTCCTCTGCTGTTGCCGGTCGATGTATTCGGTGGCGGCGCGGCTTCGCGCATGCGCAATATTTATCGCGCGCTGGATCGTGGCGAGGCCTTGATCATTTTCCCGGCTGGCGAAGTTTCCCGCATGGGGCCGGCGGGCGTGCGCGATGCGCGCTGGTCGGAGGGTTTCGCGCGGCTGGCCATGCGCAGCAAGACACCGGTGCTGCCGATACACGTGGCGGCGCGTAATTCGGCCATCTTCTATGGGCTTTCCATGCTGGCCAAGCCGCTCAGCACGGCCATGCTGCCGCGCGAGGCTGTGGCCACGCATGTCAGCCGAATCGGTTTCAGCGTGGGCGCGCTGGTCAGCGCGGATGAACTGAGCAAGCGCAGCGACGACAACGCGCAGCGTGCGGCCGACCTGATGCGTCGGCATGTGTATCGCATCGGCCGCCGCCGCGGCTTGATCTTTGGCGGGCAGGTGCCGCTGGCGCATCCCGAATCGGTGGATCGCGTGGCGCAGGAGCTGGCGCAGAGTGAAAAGCTCGCCGATCTTGCCGATGGCAAGCAGTTGATCGTGCTGCGCGGACAGACCGATGGCGCCGCGCTGCGAGAGATCGGCCGCTTGCGCGAACTTACCTTCCGCAAGGTGGGCGAAGGCACCAACACGCGACGCGACCTGGATGCGTACGACGCGCATTACGAACACCTGGTGCTGTGGGATCCGAAAGCACTGCGCATCGTCGGTTCGTACCGGCTGGGCCATGGCGGCCGGTTGATCGCGGCGCGCGGCATGAATGGCCTGTACACCGCCAGCCTGTTCAACTATTCGCCGGCGCTGGAATCGCGTCTTGCGCAAGGGCTGGAACTCGGGCGCAGCTTCATCGCGCCGGCGTACTGGCGCTCGCGCGCGCTGGATCAGCTCTGGCAGGGCATCGGCTTGTATCTGCAGCGGCACGCCGAGCTGCGCTATCTATTTGGCCCGGTGAGCATGTCGGTCAACCTTCCGCGTCAGGCGCGCGAATGGATCGCTGCCGCGCATCAGCATTATTTCGGTGCGCCAGGGCTGGCTTCCGCGCGTCAGCCGTTCAAGGTCTCCGCGGATGTGCTCGAAGGCGTGCGTCGCGAACTGGAAGGCCTGGATCCGGCCAGCGGGCTGGGCAAGCTGCGCAATCATCTGGACGCCTTGGGCGTAAGCCTGCCGGTGCTCTATCGCCAATACGTGGACCTGGTCGAACCCGAGGGCGTGCAGTTTCTCGATTTTGGCGAAGACCCCGGTTTCTCCGGCTGCGTGGATGGCTTGGTGATGCTGGACCTTTCCCGCCTGAAGCCGGCCAAGCGTGCCCGGTATCTCGGCAAGGGCGCCTGAGTTTTTCGATTCCCTCGCTCCGTCCAGCGGGCGCGGGCCACGCCAATAGTGTGAACAGGCCCTAGATATACCGACCATTTCCGGTGGGCGAAGCCGTGCCTGGAACAGCGCGCCGCAATCTTCACAACTGAGATATGACTGTAAAGTTCGTGTAAAGGAAATATGGGATTGTGCTAAGGTATCGCTAAGGATACGTGACCGCTTTCTTGTCAGCTGAGTGTCCGCGAACGACTCAGCACAAAGTACGGATCAGCTTGCACAGGTATCTTCCAGGGTTGTGCCACAGGGGCGGAGTTCTTCTTCGTCCCGCAGAAAAACCAAAAACCTAGGGGTTCCAAGAAAGGCCGCACGGCTCATGCAGTCCATGAGCCTGTGCCTTTTTTGTGTCGATGGATTGCCAGTGTTGCATAGGGCAGGAGGCCCGGCTGATGTCGTGGTTGCAAGAGAAGTTCGAGCGGTCATCAAAAGCGGTGCCTAAAAAATCTCGAAATCAATAACCGGACTACGGGGCTCTTCATGAAACGAACGCATCTTTCCGCAGCGATTGCTTTGGCTTGTTATCTCACGGCGGGTGCTGCGCTCGCGCAGACTGCGGCCGATCAGGCGCAGGCGACGAATGCTCAGCAGCGCGCGTCGGTGTCCACGACGTCGAACACCACCAACGACACGGCCACCAAGCGTGCCGTGCAACAGTTGAGCGCCGTGCAGGTAAGGGCTCAGTCGCTGGCGCTCGGCGGCGGACTGATGTCGGTGCAGGAAGCGCCCAAGGCGGTGTCCACCATTTCGCGCGATGCGATCGTCAAGTCGGCGCCTGGCGCCACCTTCGTGCAGGCCATTGCCAGCATCCCGGGCGCGGTGACCGCGACCGATGACTTCACCGGCCTCAACGATGGCACCGCCAGCATCCGCGGTTATACGCTGGATGAAATTGGCGTCACCGTGAACGGCGCGCCGATCAACGACAGCGGCAACTACAAGATCTACCCGACCGAGTACGGCGACACCGAGAACATGGGTGACATCACCGTGCAGCAGGGTTATCCGGACAACGACATGCCGATTCCCGGCGCGGCCGGCGGTTCAATCGCGTGGGTAACGCTTGATCCGTCGCACCAGGGTGGCGTCGATTTCAGCCAGTCGTTCGGTACCCATAGCTATCGCCGTACCTTCTTTCGCTTGAACACCGGCGATCTGGGCCCGGTGCGCTCCTGGGTTTCGTATTCCGACAACTCGGTGAACCTCTGGCGCGGTCCCGGTCATTCGAATGTGACCAAGGTTGACGGCAAGTCGGTGTGGACCATCGACGCCGACAACACCATCTCCGCCTCGGTGCAGTACAACCGCGAAATCAAGACCAACTACGAATCGCTGACCAAGGCGCAGGCACAGCAGGATTACAAGCAAAGCTATCTGGGCCTTTATACCCCGGGCCAGACCAGCAGCAATTACTACAGGCTGCATCAGAATCCATTCGTCAACTACATGGCCAGCCTGGATGGCGAGTTCAAGCTCTCCGACAATCTGCACCTGTCGGTGGTGCCGTACTTCCAGTGGGGTGAAGGCGGCGGCGGTTCCGGCACCACGTTCAGCGAGTACAACGGCAAGGGTTCCAACAACCCGCTGTTCAAGGTCGTGAACTACGACCTCAACGGCAACGGCAAGATCGACAACAAGTACTCCAACGTGCTGGTCAATTCGTACAGCTACTCGTATACGTTCCGTCCTGGCGTCATCGCCAAGTTGAATCAGGATTTCGGCCTGGACAACAGCCTGGAATACGGCGTGTGGTTCGAGCGTCCCCGCCAGGCGCAAGGGCAGGTGTTCGTTCCGGTCAATTACGCCACGGGCATACCGGTCGATGTGTGGGCAAACAATGCAAGCCTGATCCGCTACTCCAACGGCGTGGTGCAGAAAACCTACGATCAGTACACCACCACCACCAACGCCAAAGCGTTCATCACCGATACGTGGACACCCAGCGATCAAATCACGCTGACCGGCAGCGTCGCGTACGTGTGGTCCAAGCGTGACGGCTTCATGTATGAGTACCCCGGTTCCACTGGCTCGCTCACCAGCAGGCTGGCGGTCAGCACCAAGAATGCGGCGTTCGGCGGCAACACTAGCCAGACCTTCCATGATTTCACGCCGACCTTTGGTGCCAAGTATCAGTTGAACGAGCAGAACCAGTTCTACTTCGGCTACGGTCACACCTTCCGTGCGCCGATCAACGGTGCGGTGCTGTCCAACGCTTTCGCCAACTACGGCAAGAATCCGGTGGCGGTAAAGCCGGAAACGGCCGATACGGCGGATCTGGGCTGGCGTTTCTATGGCGACAGGATTTCTGCGAACGTGGATGCCTACGCGTCCAACTTCCACAACAAGCAGGTTTCCGGCTACGACCAGAACACGGGCCTGACGGTCTACGTGCCGCTCAGTCGCGTGCATGTGCGCGGCTTCTATTCCGAGGCCAGCTACAAGATCACCGACGAGTTCACCGCCTACGGTTCGTACACCTACACGCAGGCTCGCTTGCAGGACAACATGAACACCCTGGGTGACGGTATCTACTACACCCGCGGCAAAACCATGATCTCCACGCCGAAGAATGTGGCGTACGCGTCCTTGAACTACAACAACGGTCCGTTCTGGGCGCAGTTGAATGCCAAGTACACGGGCAGCCAGTGGGGCGACTGGTCCAACACAGAGAAGGTGGGCGGCTACACCACGTTCGACTTCAACGCCGGCTGGAACTTCTCGGATTTCGGCAGCTTCGTGCATAAGCCGTACATCAAGGTCAACGTCTACAACCTGGGCGACCGCAAGGCGCTCACGTATGCGAGCAACGTCGGCGCGTTCCTGGCGTCCAACCCGACGGGTCTCAAGGACGTCAATGGCGTTGTGCTGTTCCCCTCCGCACCGTACTACTCGGTACTGGAAGAGCGCACCTTCATGGTGACGTTCGGGGCCTCGTTCCACTAAGCCTCAGACCCCCGACGCGGCCGTGCGGCCGCGGCGATCGTGCCGTAGACCGAGACGCCCCGCAGTTCACTGTGGGGCGTTTTTACGCACGCATTGACCCCGCTGCATGGAAGAGGAGATGCTAGGCGGCCACGCCGGTGAACCCATGGGCTCATGGCGCGGAAGGCATCCAGGAGAACGATGGGAATGAACGACACGCAGATCGACACATCCGGCAAGCCCGCCACGGTAAGCGCCCGCATTTCACCGGCTGGCGGCCTGGATATCCTTTCCCGCAACGAAGTGGTGCGCCTGCGCGACGCCAGCGGCTCCGGTCTGCACGGATTGCTGCGTCGCTGCGCGCTGGCAGTGCTCACCTCGGGCGAGATCGGTGACGATCCACGCGGCATGTTCGAGCAGTATCCGAACTTCGATATCCAGGTGCTGCAGCAGGATCGCGGTATCAAGATCGAACTGGCGAACGCGCCGGCCAAGGCGTTCGTCGATGGCCACCTCATCCGCGGCATCAACGAGCTGCTGGTGGCGGTGGTGCGCGACATCGTTTATGTATCGACGCAGTTGGAACAAGGGGCGTTCGATTTGCATGACACAGTAGGCATTACGCATGCCGTATTCGAGATTCTGCGCAACGCACGCATCCTGAAGCCGCAGATCGATCCCAACCTCATCGTGTGCTGGGGCGGCCATTCGATTGCGCGTGACGAATACGAATACACCAAGTCGGTCGGCTATCAGTTGGGTTTGCGCGGTTTGGACATCTGCACGGGCTGCGGTCCTGGCGCGATGAAGGGTCCGATGAAAGGCGCCACGATTGCGCACGCCAAGCAGCGCCGCCGCAAGAATCGCTATATCGGCGTGACGGAGCCCGGCATCATCGCTGCCGAGTCGCCCAATCCGATCGTGAATCAGCTGGTGATCATGCCGGATATCGAAAAACGCCTGGAAGCCTTCGTGCGCATGGGACACGGCATCGTGGTGTTCCCCGGCGGCGTTGGCACGGCAGAGGAAATCCTCTATCTGCTCGGCATCCTGTTGCATCCGGACAATGCCGGCATTCCGTTCCCGCTGATCTTCACGGGGCCTAAACAATCGGCCGCCTATTTCGAGCAGATCGATACCTTTCTGCGCCTCGCGCTAGGCGACGAAGTGGCACAGCACTACAAGATCATCGTGGACGATCCGATCGCGGTGGCACATGCGGCCGTGCGAGGCGTGGACAAGGTGCGCAACCATCGCCTGGACAACAAGGACGCGTTCTTCTTCAACTGGTCGCTGAGCATCCCGCTCGCCTTCCAGCAACCGTTCATTCCCACGCATGCCGCCATGCGCGCGCTGGCCATCCATCGCAATCGCCCGCGCCACGAACTCGCCGCCGACCTGCGTCGTGCCTTCTCAGGCATCGTCGCCGGCAATGTGAAGGACGAAGGCGTGCGCGCCATCGAGCAACACGGGCCGTTCGAGATCGACGGCGAGCCAGAGATCATGCGCGCCCTGGACCGCCTGCTGCAGGCCTTCGTACAGCAGCACCGCATGAAGCTCCCCGGCGGCACCGCCTATGTGCCGTGCTACCGGGTGCTCACCCGCTGAAGACAGGGGACGTTCGAGGGCTCGAATGGCTTGACAGCCTCGGGCCCAATTCCCCAAACTATGCAGCTCCCCGCCCGAATAGCTCAGCCGGTTAGAGCACTTGACTGTTAATCAGGGGGTCGTTGGTTCGAGTCCAACTTCGGGCGCCATCTTCGCTTTCCGCACCCGTTCGGCGGATGTCTGCAGAAAGCATCCTAACCCCGCCCTTTGGCGGGGTTTTTGTTGTCCGCATTCCGGCTGGCTTGGAAGTGGGCGCCTTGCGCCGGGCTCATGGCTGGGACAGATTGGGGTCGATGAACCGCTGCCCGCGATGGATCGTGCGGATGGCATCCATCAGCTCAGGCAAGGGAAGTCGCTTGTGCGCCACGCCGGCGGCGCCTGATTCCAGGCAGGCAGACACGCGCATTTCATCGATGCTGGCAGTCAGGACGATGATGCGCAGCGCGGGGTATTTTTTTTTTAGCGCAAGAATAAGTTCGCTGCCGCTGATGTCCCCGGGAGCCAGCGCGTAGTCCAGCACCAGCACGTCGGTTTGAGTGGTGGCGAGATCCCGCAGCGCTTCCGCGCTCGAGCCATAACTTCCGGCTATCACGAGATCGGGCTGTTGCTCCACGAAGCGGGAAAGACCCAACCGGACTAGTGCGTGATCGTCCAGCAGAGACACCCGAATGGTTTGCCTGGCGGCCATGACCGATGCATGCTCCTTTGGCGGATGTGCGTGAGAGGCGCGCGGTCATTCTAGGCAACACGCACCAGCGTTGTCTGTCCGGCGTAACGGAAGGCCGATTGCTCAAGCGCAGTCACGCGGCTGATGCTCGCTCGTTTGCGTGGATGGATGGGGAGGCAACTCGATATCGCACCACAATGCCAGCTCGGATCGAAGCAGCCCCAGCTGCAGCGGTTTCTTCAACAGGCCATCCATGCCGCTATCGATGCACCGCATATGGTGGTCGGCGTCCGTGGATGCCGAGAGCGCGAGGATAGGAGTGCGGTGATTCGTCGTGCTTTCCTGTTCGCGAATCATGCGCGTCAGCGTATAGCCATCCATATCCGGCAGATCACAGTCCATCAAGATCATGTCGAATGATTTGCCGTGAGCGGCGTGCAGGGCGGCAGAACCGTCCATGCAGGCGGTCACTTGGCAGCCAATGGCTTGAAGCTGCTGCTCGATCACGAATCGATTGGCGGGATGATCTTCCACCAGAAGAATCGAGGCCCGCTTCGGTGGAGAGTTGGGTTTGCGGCGCGGCAGTTCGGCGACGGCCCCGGTGATTGGATGTGCTGAATCGGCGGCTTCAGGCGCACCGTCGCTAGCCACGAGTGTTACCGGAATGGTGAACGATACCGTCGTGCCGACATTCACTTCGCTATCCAATTGGATGGTGCCGCCCATCAGCTTGATCAGTTGGTGACAGATGGAGAGACCGAGTCCGGTGCCGCCATAGCGACGGGAAATCGTGGCGTCGGCTTGCGAATACGCATGGAACAGACGATGACGGCGCTCGGCGGGAATGCCGATGCCGGTATCGCGCACTTCCACGAGCAGTTGCGCCGAACGATCGACACCTTCGCTCGGATGCAAGATCATTTCCAGCATCACGCTCCCTTGTTCCGTGAACTTGACGGCATTGGAGAGCAGGTTGATCAGAATCTGGCGCAACCGGGTAGGGTCTGCGACAACCACCATTCCGGCGGGAATATGCGACTGAAAGAGAAGTTTCAGACGCTTGGCCTGTGCCTTGTGGCGAACCATTCCGATCACGTCGTGTCCGAGCTTTTCCGGCTCGAACGGCAGTCGCTCCAAATTCACGCCGTTGACTTCGAGCTTGGACAGGTCGAGCACGTTGTCGAGCAGATGATGCAAAGCGTCCGCTGCAGCAATGGCGTTGTCGACAATCTGCTGTTGCCTGGTGCCAAGCGTGGTTGTCCGCAGCAGATCCACGGATGAGAGTACCGCACCCAACGGCAGGCGGATCTCGTGACTCATCATCGCCAGAAAGGCGGCTTTGTCGCGTTCGCTGCGAATCGCACGCCGCCGATCACGGCGCGCTACGAACAGCAAGGCGACGATGATCATCAGCAACGCAAGAAAACCAAAAATTTCCACTGTATGAAAGCGGATAAGCACCCGCCATGACGGAGCGCCATAGTCGGTATCGTCCATCCACTTGGCCATCATCTCGTCAGTCTGCTTGGCGGTAAGCGAGGCCATTGTTTTGTTGATGATGGACACTAGCTCGGGCATGTCGCTGCGAACGCTCATGCGGATGCTGAGCAAGGCATCGTTGACGGTGCCGGAAACGTGCAGGGTGTTGAGGTATTTGCGGCGCCACAACGGCATCAGCGCCGCATCGACGCCGAGGGCCGCATCGGCTTTGCCTTGCGCGACGGCTTCCAACACTTCTTCGGCGTTGCTGCCTGGCACCAGTTCGATATCAGGGAAGCGTTCGCTCAAAAGCTGGCGCAGAAAGCCTTGGCCGCGCACGGCGACGCGCATGCCGCGCAGCTTTTCCAGAGCGAAGATCGGCGGCGAGGAATCACGCGTGATGATCACCGCGGTGCCCACGAAATATGGATCGCTGAGCAGTGCCTGCGGATGTGTGGACGCATTGCTGAAATTTTCCGAGGCGACCGTGGGAAGCAGGTCGACTTCGCCGCGCTCCAATGCATGCTGGGCTTGATGCCTTTGCTGCGGGTCGTCTTCCAGTACGGGCTGGAAACGAAGCCCGCTGGCGTGGGAGATCGCCGACAGGTATTCGATCGCCACGCCTGAAACCTTGCCATTCTCGATGTATTCGAACGGATGCCAGTCCGGGTACCCCGCATACTTCACCACCGGATGCGCGGCGATCCAGGCCCGCTCTTCAGGCGTGAACAGCTCCTGTGTCTGCGCCCGGCCGATAGCCGGAAGCAGCGCGCACAGCAGGATGAGCGGGTATGCGAGTCGCAGTATCATCGTCGTCCGTTGGAAAGGCAGGGGCGAGGCCGGCGGTGGCCCGGAGGCACACGGCGTTCCCGTGAATGGGTGCCTACGAGGGCGGCCCTTTCATCCATGTCGCTTTCTCCTTTTGCCTGGCCAGCTGGACGCCTGGTCTGCGCAGTGCGAAGGCGCGTGGCAGGGGGCGCGAGGTTTGGCTCAATCGGTGGTTTGTCGCAGGCGCTTCCGGGTGGCAAGCCTGGAATCACGGTTTGGATGGCGTGAAAAGAAGTATCAGGTCAATGCCGTTGACGGTATTTAAAAAGTATCCGAAATGCGCGCGCTGGCCGGCCAGCCCTGGCATACATACATAACGTCGGGATGCCGGGCGGTGAGAGTAAGATTCACCGCGGGGTGGCAGGCCGGGTGCAACGAGCCGGTAGTCATTTCCCAGGCAGCGCCCGGTTTGTCAATCGTCTGGACGTTGCCTGCGGCGGCATGGATCAGGCTTGGGTTTTCGAAGGCATCGGAAAATGGTCCCGCGGTGCTATGAAAGTATCCGGTTTCGGGCCAGATCGAATGCATCTGTTGTATTCCGATGTGACTAAGGAAGATTGCGTGGACGGTGGGTTGACCGGCGATGCCTCGTCCCGCTTCCGATAGCAAGTGATTCAGCAATGAGCGGTTGCTTCGCAAGACGAAAAAGGAGATTTCGTCCAACCGCGTCAAACATGGACTTTCTTCACTTACGGTCCGTGCGAAGCATCCTCCAGCTCGCGTGATCCGTATCTTAGTCAAAAGGATAGTTTCATGTCGGCCTATAAAGTGACGCCTTCATTACGCGTGATGCTGCTTGACGACCATGAGGTCATGCGTCGCGGCCTGGAGCTTTTGCTCAAGCAGGAACATCTGCTCGATGTCATTGGCAGCTTCACGACCAGCCGCGAATTGTTCGCCGCACTGCGCGAGAAAACTGCGGATGTGCTGATCGTCGACTATTCACTCGGACCGACCGAGGTCGACGGGCTCAACCTGATCCGGGCGCTCAAAGTGCGCTTTCCCAACGAAAAAGTGCTGGTGATGTCCGCGCATTACAACGCGGCGACCATTGCCCTGGCCATGAAGGCTGGTGCGCGTGGATTCATCGGGAAAGGTCAGGACCAAAAAGAACTGATCATGGCTATTCGCGCGGTGGCCGCAGGGCGCGTCTATCTTAGCAAAGAGATGTCGCGTGAACTTGCATCGCAGCCGACCGAGTTGTCCGAGCATACGGGTGAGTCGGCGCTGATCAATGATGTAAAGCTTTCGCCGCGGGAACGTGAGGTGCTTCGTTGTTATCTGGACGGCATGTCCGTCACGGAAATTGCCACGAAATTCTCGCGCAGCATCACCACCATCAGCGCACAGAAGACCGCGGCGTATCGCAAGCTTGGCATTCGCAACGATAGCGAGCTGTTCAAGATCCGCCATCAGTTGGAACGGTCATGATCCGCTTATTTTTGCGCATGATTCCGATCCTGCTACTGATGGCAGGATGGATGGAAAGCTTGCATGCACAGCAACTGGTCTTCAGCGCGCAAGAGCAGCAGTGGATCAAGGATCATCCGGTGGTTCGTTTTGCGGTCGGCACGCAGCTGAAGCCGGTCAGCTATGTTGACCATGATGGCATCTACCGAGGGGTAACCGCCCAGTATCTTGCCGCCATCGGAAAGAAGACCGGGCTGCAGTTCCAGCTCGTGCACACCGATGGTTTCAGCGGCGCCAGAAAGGCCATCCGCGATGGCGTCGTGGATCTGTTGCCGGTAGGTTTTTACACGCGATTCGAGCCGGAAGTACGCGAACGCGTGCTGTTCACCGAGCCGTATTTTTCCTCGCCGAGCGTCATCGTCACGCGCGCGGACAACCCCAGCATCCTCGATCCGCGTGAACTCGACGGCAAGCGCGTGGCGATCTCCGGCGACAACGCCAACATACGCTTCTATATGAGCCGGCTCCCACTGATCAAGCCTTTGCTCGTCGCCGGACCGATGCAGGGGCTGGAAGCGGTAGTGGGCGGAGACGCCGATGCGGCACTTGGCAGCGCCGCCGTACAACAGCCGTTGATCCGGCAAAAATACAATGGCCAGCTTGGCATCGCCGGGGTGATCGACGACTTGCCCGTAAACCTGCAGATGGTTGTGCGCAAGGACGAGCCGCTGCTGTACTCCATCCTGGCGAAGACCCTGAAAAGCCTGTCGGCCGAAGAGACGGACGTGATGTACGAGCGTGCGCTGCAGGAAGCGGGCTACGGCGCGCCAACGCTGCGCTCGATCATCATGCAATACCTGCCGGAGCTTACGGCTGCTTGTATTGTCGGCTTGTTGCTGATCTGGTTCGCGTATCGCGCCCGCGTGGCGAAGCGGCAGGCGGAACAGAGCGAACTGGCCAAATCGCGTTTCCTCGCGGTGATGAGCCACGAAATCCGCACGCCGATGAACGCGATTCTTGCCTCGATCGAAATGCTGCAGCAATCGCAGCTCGAGCCGAACCAGCGCAAACTCGCGCTCACCGCATCGACCGCCTCCGAAGCTCTGCTGGGTTTGCTGGACGACGTGCTCGATCTGTCCAAGCTCGATGCGCATCGGCTGGAGCTGGAAACGATGCCGACCGACATCGAACGGCTGGCGCAGAAAGTGGTGGATGTGATGACGGTGAAGGCGCGTGATAAAGCGTTGCCTATCCACCTTTCGATGGACAATCCGTCGCAAGCGCATGCGGTGGTCGATCCGACGCGGTTGCGGCAGATACTGCTCAATCTGCTAGGCAATGCCGTGAAATTCACCCAGCAAGGCAGCATCATGCTGGATATCCGCGTGGAGGGTGCGCAAGGTCATCCGGGCAGCATCCACGCGCGGGTAAGCGATACCGGTATCGGTATTCCGAAGGATCAGCAAGCAAAGCTGTTCCAGGCTTACGTGCAGGCCGACAGCGCCACCACGCGCCAGTACGGCGGCACCGGCCTGGGATTGACGATTTGCAAGGAACTGGTCGAGCTGATGGGGGGACAGATCAGCCTAGAAAGCACACAGGATGTTGGCACCACGGTGAGCTTCAGCATTCCGGTGCGCCTGGTTGCCGCTTCGACGGAATCGGAGGTGCCTTCGGTGAGCGAAAGCGATGTGTCATTCGAATTAGGCGGCCATGTGCTGGTGGTGGAAGACCATCCGCAGAATCGTTTCATCATGGCCGAGCAATTGCGCGCGCTCGGTGTGGATACCCTGCTCGTTGCCGATGGCCGCGCCGCTATCGAAACCATCGGGCAGCAACCCATCTCGCTGGTGCTGATGGATTGCCACATGCCCGAGATGGACGGCTACGAGACCACGCGCCGCATCCGTCAGCGTGAAACCCGGTTGAAGCTGCCGCGTGTGCCCGTCATCGCCATCTCCGCAGCCACCGATGCCGCGCACTTGAAGCGTTGCATGGACAGCGGCATGGACAGCGTGCTCAAGAAGCCGCTGCGGCTGGACGAACTGCGCAGCATGCTCGGCTTGTGGCTGGATCGCCTTCCGCCTTCCGAACCCGCCGCGATCCCCGCGATCGCGGACGATCCGGCCATCGACATGTTCGAGTTGTACAAGGCCTCGATCGAAGAAGATGCGCAAGCGCTCAAAGATGCGCTGGCGAAGGAAGATCGCGACAACGCCATCCATTTCGCCCATCGCATCAAGGGTGCCGCGCTGATGATCAATGCCGACGGCATGGCGCAATCGGCCGGCCGTGTCGAGGAGCTAGCCAAGTCGTCTGGCGATCAGGCCGCCACCGAGGCGCTGCAAGCGCTTCAGGACGAAATCGCAAAATGGATCGCTTTGCGACGCCATTGAGGCGGTGCGATCCTCTTCATTCTTGATGCGTGCTTACGCGTGCTTTTGCGTCGCCATGTCTGGGTGGCGTGGCTTCATGGGATGAATACGAAATTCGTTGCCTTGATTGCACGTGCCAGGAATGGTGCGCATCACTCGTATGCTTTGTTCCTATCGAAAAAAAAATGGCAAAAAGCGTTGCCCAATACGCATATGTATTGCGAAGTCTTTTATCGCCTGACGAAGAGGTTGGACGCTGATACATGATCCCTACACACCTTTGCCGTTGTTGGCGACGGTGCAAATTGACTCAACTGTAGGCGAGAGACGTCAGCAATTTAAAAGGATTCCTATATGTGTGATTAGTACGGGTGATCAGAATGCCCGCTGGGATGCGATGCCGCCTTGCGTACGCACGATCCCTCCAGCTTTGCCACGCGTCACGCGACGTGCTGCAAAGAATATTCGCCGACTGGCGGATTCGCTAACTAGAAATCCAACTTAAGGATAGATAAGTATGAAGCACATCAAGCTTGCCTCTGCGGCTGCCATCGCCATGGGCATCGTTCTTGCTGGTTCGGCCAGCGCTGCTGCCTCCAACGGCGGCACCATCACCTTCACGGGTGCGGTGAACGACACCACCTGTACCGTCACGGGCGGTAGTGGCACGAACGGCGGTCAAGGTAATTTTATCGTGGCGCTCGATCCGGCCGAGCCCGCGCAGCTAGCTACCGCAGGCGATGTCGCCAACCCGCATGCGTTCGGCGTAGTGATCGGCGGCCCGGGTCAGGGCTCTTGCACCGACGGAATGGTTGCCAGCATGTCGTTCTTGCTCTCCAGCCCGCAGATCGATGCAGCTACGGGCGCGCTGAAGAACGCGCTGGCTGGCGAGGCCACCAACGTGCAAGTCCAGCTAACCGATAGCAATGGCGCGATCAACTTGGCTGATGCTAGCTACCGTCAGGACTCTCCGGCGATCGTCAACAACACGGCAACCATTCCGTTCTCCGCGCAGTACTTGGCGGTTGGCGGCGCGGCCACACCGGGTCTGGTCAGCACCAGCGTCGTGTACGCGGTGACCTACAACTGATCGATTGACGCGACGATGTAGCCCAGTGTCGATGGCGGTCCAGATGCCGCCATCGACACACTCAATCGCAAGAAGGGTGATGTATGACTAACGTAGTGCGCTATGCCATGGCAGGGCTGCTTCTTTGCGCGGCTCTCTTTGTCAACCGTGTCGAAGCCACGGTGGTGATCGGTACTACGCGTGTGGTGTACCCCGCCCAGGAGAGCGAGGTTACCGTCAAGCTCGAAAACAAAGGTGCGACTCCCTCGCTGGTTCAAGTCTGGCTCGATGCTGGTGATGAAAGATCCACGCCCGAAACCGCCAAAGTGCCGTTCGTTATTACGCCGCCTTTTTTTCGTTTGGAACCAGGCAAGAGCGGAGCGGTGCGCATGGTGTATACCAAAGAGCCGCTCTCTGCCGATAAAGAATCTCTGTTCTGGTTGAACGTACTAGAAGTTCCACCGAAGTCTGCGAGCGACGGGCGCAATATGCTGGAATTCGCCTTCCGTACCCGTATCAAGCTGTTCTTCCGTCCAGCGGGGCTGCCTGGCAATCCTGCCAGTGCTTCGCAAAAGTTGACCTGGAAGTTGATCGACGGTGAGGCTGGCAAGGGCTTGGCGTTGCAAGTTACCAACCCGACACCGTACTACGTCAACTTTGCCCATGTGGGCCTGAAGATCGGCGAGCGCAGCATTACTGAGCGTGGCGGCGGCATGGTGGCACCGGGCGGTACAACGGTATTTCCGATCAAAGAGCTCGCCAGTCGGCCAGCCAGTGAAGTAAAGGCGCAGTTCGACGTCATTAGCGATTTTGGTGCCGTCAATACGGTTGTCCAGCCGCTGGCGCCATAACGGCTCATCGTCTAGCCATTTCGTAGCGAAATCCAGCGAGTCTTTAAGTGAATGGTGCGCCGTGGGCACGCCATCTCAGGAGTCTTTTGTATGCAGTCCAACGCCACCGCAGATAAATCGATCGTTGACAAAGACGCGCGATTGCGGCGACGTTTATTGCCCTCGTTGCTCCTGAGTGCAATGGCCCCGTCAGCCTATGCGGCGTCTCCCGCATCGCCCAGTGCCGCAGATCCCATCAGCTTCGATACTTCATTCTTTCCAGTCGGCACAGCGCCGAAGGTCGATCTTTCTCGCTTCGAGAAGGGCAACGTGGTGTTGCCCGGCACTTATCGCGGCGACATACGCCTCAATAACGTGTGGCAGGCGCGCACCGATCTAGTGTTCGTCAATGTTCCGGGGAAGGACAACGCGGAAGCTTGCTACAACCCCGCCATGCTGATTCGCATCGGCGTGGATTTGAAAAAAGTGCTTGCGCAAAAGGAAAGCGCGTCCGTCAAGAAGATACCCGAGGGGCAATTCTGCGGCCCGATCGGTGATTACATACCGGGCGCAACCGCCGACTTCGAGATGGGTACGCAGGAGCTCTCTCTGTCAGTGCCGCAGATCTACACCAACCAGGCTGCACGCGGCTACGTCGATCCTTCGCAATGGGATGCGGGCATCAACGCGGGCGTGCTCGGCTACACCACCAACCTGTATCGCTCCACCAGCGGAGGGCGCAGCCAGACCAATGGCTACGTCGGCCTCAATGCGTCGGCCAAATTGGGCGCCTGGCATCTTTATACCCTCGGTGCGTTGACCTGGACCGAGCGCGAGGGAAAGCACTACCAGAACACCGCAACGTATCTTCAACGCGACATCCCTGCATGGCGAGCCCAGCTGGAGGCCGGCGATACGTTCACGACCGGCGAGATGTTCGATAGCGTGCGCGTGCGCGGCCTGCGGCTGTATACCGACGACCGCATGCTGCCGCAGTCCATGCGCAGCTACGCGCCGATTGTCCGCGGCATTGCCGAAACCAACGCGCATGTAGTCATTCGCCAGAATGGCTACATCATCTACGACGCCAACGTGGCACCGGGGCCATTCGCGATCGAGGATCTTTATCCCACTGGCTACGGCGGTGACTTGTCTGTCGAGGTTTCGGAAGCGGATGGCCGGGTGCAGCGTTTTACGGTGCCTTTTTCCTCGGTGGCGCAATTGCTGCGCGCAGGGCAAAACCGTTGGAGCATCGTCGCCGGCAAGGTCGAGCAAGGGAATTTGATCGACACCCCTTACGTCGTGCAAGGTACGTTCCAGCGCGGTATCAACAATGCCGTAACGGGCTACGCGGGTGCGACGGTGGCCAATGGCTATGCGGCGGCGCTCGCGGGTGCGGCCTTCAATACGCCAGCGGGTGCTTTCTCGGCCGACATCACCCACGCCACCAACCATACGCCAAATCAGGCCAAGACCAGCGGCAGCAGCGTAAAGCTGGGCTACAACAAAAACATCACCGAGACCGGTACCAACTTCGCGGTGGCGGCGTACCGGTATTCCACCAGGGGCTATGTCGGCCTGGCCGATGCGGTTGTCCTGCGTGATGTCGCAGCGCGCGGGAATGGCGATCTTCTCCTGCGCCAGCGCAGCCGCATCGATGTGAACATCAACCAGTCGCTAGGCGATGCCTACGGCCAGTTGTTTCTTCAAGGCTCCGCACTCAACTATTGGGGAAGCAGTGGCCGCCAGGTAAATTTTTCGGCGGGTTACAGCAATCACTGGAAATCGTTCAACTACAGCTTCACCGCGCAGCGCACGCTCGAAAGCGATAGCCAACGCTATGTGCCAGGCGGCGCGCCCATCGATCAGATTCCAGGATTGTCCAGCGGTTTCGACCTGGTGCGAACCCCGGGACGTCGCGACACGCGTTTTCTCTTCACGGTCAGCGTGCCGCTGGGACGCAGCGACCGCGCGCCGCAGCTCACCGCTATGGTCAACCGTGCCAAGGAAGGCGGCAACAGCAGTCAGGCAACAGTGAGCGGCACCGCCGGCGCGGATAACCGTTTCACCTACAGTGCCACTGCCGGGCAGGCCGATGGCGGCGACTCTGGCTCGTTGAACGCGCAATACAGCAGCCCGCTGGCGCAGTTGGTGGGAGGATACAGCCAAGGCAGCGGTTACCGCCAAGTCAATGCCGGCGCTTCAGGCACTGTGGTGGTGCATAGGGGCGGTGTGACCTTGGGGCCGCCCGCGGGCGAAACCATCGGCCTGATCCATGCACCCGATGCTGCAGGCGCCAGCGTACCCAACAGTCAAGGCGGCAAGGTCGATGGTCGCGGCTACGCGGTAGTGCCCAACCTGATGCCTTATCAGCTCAACACCATTGCACTCGATCCCAAGGGCGCCGATGCCGGCGTGGAACTGAAATCAACCACGGTCAACGTCGCGCCACGCGCAGGTTCGGTCGTGAAGTTGAAATATGACACTGCGCACGGCCGCGCGGTCATGGTCGAAACCGCCTTGCCGGATGGCCGCCCGATTCCGTTCGGCGCCGAAGTGTTCGATGCCCAAGGCGATGCGGTGGGTGTAGCGGGCCAGGGCAGCCGTCTGTTCGTGCGTGATATGCCGGACTCGGGCGTGCTGACGGTGAAGTGGGGAGAAGAAGCTATCGATTCCTGCCAGATCACCGTGCAGCTGCCTCCAGCCAAGAAAGGGCGGCAGGCCGAACTGCAGACGGTGAAGGCTGCTTGTCAGGGTAGCCCTATTGCGAGTGGACAAACCCGGGCAACGCAGACGGCGCCGTTGACATCGAGCGATGCCGGGTCGCGTGATCCGAAAGGCTCAAAAACCGATACCAATGACTGGGGGAATCTCCCGTCTACCCATTTCGATGCCACACCCGGCATATCCGCGGGAGCCGCACTATGAACACATTCAAGATATTCGATTGTCCTTTTGACGCTTCGACCGGCGGTCGTAAAACGAATGTGTTCAAGAAGCTCATTGTTTCGATGGTGTTCCTGCTCATGGTGGTGATCACTCGTCAGTCCTTTGCTACGTGCACGTATTCGCCGTCCACAACTACCTACTCGGTTTCACCGAGCACGGTGACTATTTCTCCCTCACTGGCTGTGGGATCAAAACTTCCCATTACCCTCACTTTCGGAGGGAATGGCCCGTTTAGCTGTTCCGGCAATATTCCCCTCCTGCCCTATGGCTTGACTGCATTGACAACGCCGCTGGCATTGGCGCCTGGATTTAGTGATGTTTGGGCAACGCGCTATCCGGGGATCGGTGTGCGCTTTCATCTTTTGAACGGTGGAACTTTATCTGCGAATACAAGTGCCGATGTCCTCGTTGGAGGAGGAAACTGGAACGGTGGTCAGCGGTATCTCCTACTCACAGCACTTTCAGCGCCAACGTATTCAAACATCGACCTGATAAAGACAGGTCCAATTCCCGCAGGCACAGTTCCACGTGTCCAGATTGCAAGTGATCTAGGGACGAATATTAAGTACTCAGACGGCAGCAGCGTCGTGACCCTAGTGAATGGAACCCGTGTTGCGATGGATTCGCTATGGCTGAACTCCTTCAATATTGTTGTTACGGCACCAACCTGTTCGCTCTCCACCTCCAGCGCCACATTCAACATGGGTACCGTGATCACCACCGCTTTTACTGGTGGCGCGGGAAGCCATCAGCCTTGGGTCACCGATCAATCGCTGATCTCCGGCGGCTGCAATGCCACCACCGTCTCCATGACCTTCGCGGGAACGGCAGCGGCCGCACCGTATGGCAATGCCTTTGCCAACGCCGGTGGCGCCAAGGGTGTGGCCTTGGAGCTGTGGCAGAAAAGCGGCTTACAAGCCATCCCCAACAGCACCACGCCGATCAATTTTGCGCCACAGGGTTCGGGCGGAAAGTACACCTTCTCGGCTCGTTATATCCAAACGGCATCCACGGTCACGGCCGGTTCGGTCAGTGCCACCGTCACCGTCACGGTTGATTACAAATAAGGCGAACACCATGCAACGCTCAGCCATCAATGGCCTCTTGTCCGGCCTGCTGCTTGCGACCTGCGCCGCATCCAATTCTGTACGGGCAGAGACCGCGCATATCTATTTCAGTGGCACAATTGCAGCACCTACCTGCTCGCTGCAAACCTCCAATATCACCATTCCCATCGGCACGGTGGACCGGTCCGTTTTTACGGGCGTAGGAAGCGTTTCCCCGTACTCTCCGAACGTGGCTCTGATTTCGGCTGGATGCAATGCCACGTTGGTGTCGATGACCTTCAGCGGTACAGCTGATGCTGATAACCCTAAATTGTTTGCGGTGACCGGCGGCGCCAAGGGCGTTGGTATCGAATTGGCCAAGACCGGTGGCGGCGCCTATGCCGTACCGAACGACACCAGCAAGCCGATTACTTTCACGCCGGCCGCGGCGGGGCAGGGCTATTCGTTTGCGGCACGGTACGTGCAGACCACGACGACGGTTACTCCTGGCGCGGGTGACGCCACGATCACCGTGCTGATCACCTACACTTGATAGGCCGACAATGAAGACTGTTTCGGAATCGTCGACACACCGTCCGCGGCGGCATAAAGCCGTAGTCATTGGCCTTGCCTTTGGCTGGCTGCTGGGCAGCGGCGCGGCACTAGCGCAGACGACAGGCAACGCCACGATCCATGTAACCGGCAACATTGCCGGAGGAGCATGCGCCATCTCGACGCCGTCGGTGGACCTGCACGCGCATGATCCCGGCGAATTTACCGGGGTAGGAGTGCCCACGAAATGGGTCGATTTTTCCATCACTTCGCAAGGATGCACGCCCGATATCGTGAGCTTGCATATGGGCTTCGATGGGACTGCCGATGCCGATAATGTCAACGTGTTCGCGGTCACCGGCGGTGCCACAGGTCTTGGCATCCAGTTGCAAGGTTTGGATGCGGCCAACACCATCGTGATTCCCAATAGCACCACACAATTGATCACCTGGACACCCGTGGCATCGGGTGCGACATATCCAATGCGCGCGCGCTATTTGCAAACCAAGGCTGCCGTGACGCCGGGCGCGGCCAACGGTTCAGTCACGGTGATGCTGTCGTATAACTGAAAAGATATTGAACCGAGACTCTGCCCCAGCACCGGAATCCGTTCTATCCGATCCAGCAGGGCATCATGCGGGGTATGACGCTGGAGTTGTGGCACAAAGCGGCATGCTTCCGTCTTCGTTATTCCATGCCGGAGTCGACATGACCGCTGCATCGCTATCGCGCATCGCGCGCCAATGGGCCTTCGCCGGTTTGGCTGGCTTGCTGAGCCTGCCGTCCTGGGCCGACGTGGTGCTCAATACCACCCGCGTGATTTATCCCGCGCAGGAAAATGAAATAACCGTTGCGCTGACCAATGACGAAAAGGCACAGCCGCGCCTGGTGCAAGCCTGGATCGATGACGGCCATGTGGATGCTTCACTCGACCTGATGCAGGTGCCGTTCCAGTTGGCGCCGCCGGTGTTTCGCCTGGACGCCGGTAAAAGCCAGGTCTTGCGTATCGTCTATACGCGCGGGAGTAGCGCAGGCAATCCACTACCCAAGGACAAGGAATCCCTGTTCTGGCTCAATGTATTGTCGGTGCCGCCCAAGCCGAGCAACGCGAAAGATCAGGGCGTTGTGCAATTCGCGGTTCGCACGCGCATCAAGTTTTTTTTCCGCCCCGAAGGACTGACGGGAGATTCCGAGCAGGCGCCGGCGCAATTGCAATGGAAGCTGGTATCGCATGGCGACGAGCAGGCTTTGGAAGCCTATAACCCGAGCGCCTATCACATCTCTTTTGCCAGCGTTGCACTGGTTGTGAGCGGTCGGGAAATCAAGAGCGAGGTGCCTCCCGTGCTTGCCCCAGGCGCCACCGGACGTTACGTCCTCAAAGATTTATCCCAGCCACCGTCGTTTGCGGCAACCGTACGATTTACGACGGTGAACGACTTTGGTACTCCGGTCGACCATGCCGCCAAGTTGTAACCAGAGGATGGTCGAGTTGCGTCCGTTGCCACGAGCCAGGCCGGTGAAGGTGCAACAGATGACGAGTAAACGGCTTTAAGAAATGGAGAGAGCGATGAGCATTCGTTCTGTTTTCAAATCATGTTCGATGAGCATCGGCTGTCTTATCGGCCTGTTTGCCGCGTCCGCACACGCGGGCGTGGTGATCGGTAATACGCGGATCATTTATCCCGCCCAGGAAAGTCAGGTCACGGTGCAGCTCACCAATGACGATACGCATTCACCATTACTTGTGCAGGCGTGGATCGACGATGGCAATGCGAAAAGTACGCCAGACCAGCTCAACGTACCGTTTCTACTGACCCCACCCATCTTCCGGATGGAGCCTGGCAAAGGGCAGGCGCTGCGGATCGCCCACCTCAAGGACAAGCCTCTGTCCAGTGACAAGGAGTCGGTGTTCTGGCTGAACGTGTTGGAAGTGCCACCAAAACCCAAATTGGAAAATAGCGAAGCGCACGGCATCATGCAGCTCGCCTTTCGCACGCGCATCAAGTTTTTTTTCCGTCCAAAGGACCTGAAAGGAACGGCGGCAGACGCGCCAGGCCAGTTGCGTTGGAAGCTGGTATCGGACGGCGAGCGGCAGATGCTGCAGGCGGAAAACCCCACGGCCTATTACGTCTCCTTCGAGAAGGTATCACTGGTCGCGGGCGGTAAAGACATCAACAGCGACGACCCGCAGATGATCGCGCCGGGAGGCACGCAACGCTTTGTATTGAGCGAAGCGCGGTTGCAGGTTGGCGCAAATGTCGAGGTGCATTTCACCAATATCGACGATTACGGCCAAATCATCTCTCATACTGCACCTGTGACGCCCTAGAAAGTCCGAAGTCTCCGTTCCATGCCATGGATTGCTACCAGTCTTCGGGAGCGCGTAAATATGGTCAGTTCTAAAGATCCATCGCGTACGCCGCAATCGTCTTCTTTCAGCGGTCAACCGGTTTCATGGGCCAACCTGTCGGCGAAAGACCGGCACGTTTTTATCGAATCCATCACACGTGACCTGAAAAGCATCGAGGATGCGTGGCACGGCCGAGATGGCATCCGGTTGTCAGAATGCATCCATTCGCTGAAAGGTGCGCTGTTTATTGTGGGCGAGCATGCAGCGGCGAGTGATTGTGCCGTTGCCGAACAGGGCATACAGACGCAAGATCTGGACGCATGTGCGGGCGATGTCGAGCGCCTGAGCACATCGTTGCGCAACCTGCTTGAACTTTACGGCGGATCATGATCCGGCTCCATCTTCTTTACTTAGAGAGAGCCAGGCGCAAGAACGGCGACGGTTGGCGTTTGGCCGCTCCGCGCAAGAAATGGCCCGTGCACGCCTTGGGGAGGGCACCGGTGTGTCCGACCGGCGGAGGTGGCGTCGTGCACGGGCCTGTTTGCATGGTGGGGCAGCTTTATCCAAGCGTCTTGGCGATTTCCGCCTACTAGGATGCGGATTCGTGCACAGGTATCGCGGCACTACCAGTCGCGGCCAGGCGGCTGTGATGGCGCCCGTACGCGAAATACACCAGCAGTCCTATCAGCAGCCACAGCCCGAAACGCCAGTACGTGATTGTGGGTAGTCCCCAGATCAGCCAGCACGAGAAGCCAACGCCGATTAGCGGTACCAGCGGCACCAGCGGCGTGCGGAATGGACGTTCCAAATCAGGATGGCGCCAGCGCAGCACAGCCACCGCCGTGCAGATCACGATGAAGGCGCACAGCACGCCGATGTTCACGAGCTTCGCCAGTTCGTTCAAGGGAAACAGTCCCGATGCCATGGCGGTGACTGCGCCCAGCAACAAGGTCGTGCGATGTGGCGTGTGCCAGCGTGGATGCACCTTGGCGAACCAGCCAGGCAGCAGGCCGTCGCGTGACAGCGCAAACCAGATGCGCGCACCAGCCAGCAAGTTGGCGAAGATCACGCTGGTGATGCCGCAGATCGATGCCAGCGAAATCGCCACCATCACCTGCGGCATGCCGATGGCGGTAAACGCACTCGCTACCGGCGCGGGCGTGTCCAGCGTGGTGTACGGGACGATGCCGGTCAGCACCAGGCAGATCGCGAAGTACAAGGCCATTGCAATGGCGAGCGAAAGCAGCACCGCGCGCGGCAGGTCACGTTGCGGATTGCGCGATTCTTCCGCCGCGGTGGTGAGCATGTCGTAACCGAACACAGCGAAGAACACCACTGCCGCGCCGGTGACTACGCCATGCATGCCGAACGGCATGAACGGATGCCAGCGTTCCGGTTTTACGTAAGCCACGCCTGCGATCACAATGCCTGCGGCAGCGGCAATCTTGATCGCCACGATCGTCGTATTGAAGCGTGCGCCCCATTGCATGCGCATGGCGAGCAGCGCGGTGATCGCAAGCGAAATCACAACCGCGGGAAGATTGAACAAGCGTCCGGGCGCGCTGCCATAGGCACCTTGTGCCCAGACCGGTAGCGATATGTCCGCGGCATCCAGCAGCGCCTGCACGTAGCCCGACCATCCCACCGCGACCACCGCGGCAATCAATGCGTATTCCAGCAGCAGATCCCAGCCGATGATCCATCCGGCGAATTCGCCCAGCACGGCATAACCGTAGGTGTACGCACTGCCGGATACCGGAATGAGCCCGGAGAATTCCGCGTAGCAAAGTGCGGCGGCGCCGCTGGCGATGCCTGCGAGCAGAAACGAAAGCACCACCGCTGGGCCCGCCTGCGTGGCGGCCACCGTTCCGGTGAGCACGAAGATGCCTACGCCGATGATGCCGCCCAATCCGATGGCGGTGAGCTGCCACAGCCCGAGCACGCGTCGCAGTCCGCTGCGTTCGCCGGTTTCCTGCTGCATGGCGGCGACGGATTTGCGTCGGGTCATGTCGGTGATCAGGCTCATGCCATGTTTCCCCTTACAGTATCGTCATTCCGGCGAAGGCCGGAATCCGGTTTTAATCCCTCGTGCGAAGCGTCCAAAATCAATGATGTGTCCTTCGGACGCATACTTGGACTGGATTCCTCGCTCCTCAAAGCCGAGCACGTCCATGTGCTCTCCACCCGTGCCGGCTTTCGCCGGAATGACGAGCGTGGTGTGTCGAAATACAGGTAATCGTTACGGCTGCGCATACAGCGACTTTCCACCCTCTGCAATAAACCGATCAATCCGCTGCCGCAACACCGGCAACGGTACCGAACCTGTAGAAAGTACCGTGTCGTGAAATGCGCGGATGTCGAACTTCTCGCCGAGCGCCTTTTCCGCACGCGCCCGGTCATTACGTATTTCGATCTCGCCGAGGTAATACGACAGCGCTTGTCCGGGCCAGGCAATATACCGGTCCACTTCGGTGTCAATTTCATGCTCGGCCAGCGCGGTGTTCTGGCGCAGGTAATCGCGTGCCTGTTCGCGCGTCCAATGCAGATGATGCAGGCCGGTATCCACCACCAGCCGCGCCGCGCGCCAGGCCTGATAGCTCAGGTAGCCGAATTGCTCGTACGGCGTTTGATACATGCCCATTTCCTGGCCGAGGTATTCGCAATACAAGGCCCAGCCTTCGCCATAGGCGGAGATATAGGTGTAGCGGCGAAAATCCGGCAATCCTTGCATTTCTTCCGCCAACGGCATTTGCAACGCGTGGCCCGGCGAGGATTCGTGCAAGGTCAGCGCCGGCAGCGAATAGAGTGGGCGCGAAGGCAAGTCATACGTGTTGACCAGATAGATGCCCGGGCCGCCGCGTCCGCCGGTATAAATAGGGGCGAGGTCCGGCGGCACTGGTTTGATCGCGAAGCGACGACGCGGCAGGCGGCCGATGTAATCGCCCACTTTGCCGTCGACTTCCTTGGCGATCCACGCCGCATCTTTCAGCAACTCCTCCGGCGTCTTGGCATAGAAGCGCGGATCGGTGCGTAGAAAATGCAGGAAATCGTCGAAGCTGCCCTTGAAGCCGGTCTGCTTGATGACATCCAGCATCTGCTGGTGAATGCCGGCCATTTCCTTCAGCCCCAGCGCGTGAATCGCGTCGGGGCTCATGTCGAGGGTGGTGAATTCGCGGATCTGGGATGAATAGAACGCCGCGCCGTCCGGCAAATCTTCCGCCGCGAGCGTGGTGCGGGCATGCGGCATGTAGTCGTCGCGCATGAACGCCAGCAGCTTGGTATAGGCGGGAATCACATCCTGCTTGATCGTGGCCAGCGCTTGCCTGCGCAAGTCAGCCTGCTGCTCGGCCGGAATGATCGCAGGCATCTGCTTGAACGGTGTATAGAACAGGTTCTGCTCATCCGGCGCGTCTGCGACGGCGGCGATCGATTGATCGCGTCCTTGCAGAATCACCTTCGGCTGCGTAAAGCCACGCACCAGTCCCAGTCGCATATTGGCGATCTGCTCGTCGAAATAGCGCGGAATGTCGCGCAGCTTGCCGAGATAGTTCTGGTACTCCTTCGCGCTAGCGAAATGCCGGCGTGCGGTGAAGCCAAGGTCACTCCAGAAGGCCGAGTCGGCGTTGAACGGTATCTGCCACGTCTTGAATTTCTGATCGGCCAGCAGCGTTTCGATCTGCTGCTTGTAGACCTCGTAGTTGACCTGGTCTTCCTGGCTGAGCTGAGCTTCGGGGATGGTGTCGAGTTTGGCGAGCACGTCGGCCCAGTAACGCTCGCGCATCGATTGCGTGGCCGCATCCACCTTGGGGAGATGGCCAGCGGCTTTGCCTTGGCTGTCTTCGTCGTCCGCACCGGCGAATTGCTGTTGGCGCCACTGCCATTCGCTGGTGTAGAGATCGTGGAAAATTTGGCTGGGGGCGGTTGCTGCAAACGCCGGCTGGATGGATAAAAGGAGCACGAGTAGTAATCGTGCGACAACCAATGGGCGCCGCAGAGGCTCGATCGAAGCGTACGTCATCCCGGCGAACGCCGGGATCCAGTCAAGTACGCCGCGCGAAGCGCTCCGAATCAAAGTTGTGTGCTTCGCACGCGTATTTTCACTGGATCCCGGCGTTCGCCGGGATGACGGTGGGGCACCGTACTTCATCACGCCAGATTGGGACCGCTGGCCTGATGAACGTTTTGCGCTACCACTACGCAACATCACCATCTATCCAACGTCCATCCACCAACCGCTGCACACCACCCGGATTGCGATTGCGCAATTCCGCCGGAAGCAAACCTTCCGGCACGTTGTCGTAACTATGCAGCGCCGTGAACCGTCGAATCGCCGCAGGCATGCCGACGGAGGTGAAGCCTCCATGGCTGGTGCTGGGATAAGGGCCGCCATGATTCATCGCCGCGCTCACTGCAACACCGGTCGGCATCTTGTTGGCGATCAGGCGGCCGACCTTGTTGCGCAATATCGGCGCAAGGGCTTGCCACGCCGCATCGTCGCCGCCATCCGCAGCGCGATAAATAGTGCCGGTGAGATTGCCTTCAAACGATGCGGCAATGCGCTGCATGGCGGACAGGTCCGCCGCGCGCACGATCAGGCTGACCGGCCCGAATGCTTCGGCCTGCAAGCTTTCCGCGTGCGCGAGAAACGAATCGCCGTCCACGCCAAGCAAAGTCGGCTGGAAACGATAACCTTCGCCCGTATGGCCGCCCGTCAGCACTTGCGCACCGGCTGCGCGTAAACCCGCCACCGCGCGCTCGAGATTTTGTTGCACGCCACGCGAGAACAGCACCTTGGGTTCAGCATCGGCAAACAGCTTGGTGGCCGTAGTGACGAATGCATCGCCTTGCGCACCCGCGGGCACGATCACGATGCCGGGATTGGTGCAGAACTGTCCGCTGCCCATCGTGCAGGACGCGAAGAATTCCTGTGCCAGCGCATCGCCTCGTTCGGCCAGCACGCCGGGCAGCACGAATACCGGGTTGACGCTGGACAACTCCGCATAGATCGGTACGCCGGCTTTATCTGCCGCAGCCTTCAGCGCGAGACCGCCCACGCGGCTACCGGTGAAACCGATGGCGCCTAATCGCGCATCGCCGGCCCATGCCAGGCCAAGCGCATTGTCGAAGTGATACAGCATCTGCACGGATGTCGCCGGCAGGCCCGTTTGGAGCAGCGCTGTGTGTGCGAGCTGAGCCAGCCGCTGACTGGTCGCCGGATGCGATGGATGCGCCTTGGCGATCACCGGATTGCGCGCTGCGATCGCCGATGCGAAATCGCTGCCGGCGATGGCGTTGAACGCGAACGGAAAATTGTTCGGGCCGAACACCAGCACCGGCTTGTTGAGTGGCGCGCGATGGGCACGCAGCCCGCCTTGCGTATCGATCACCGGATCGGTCCATGCGTACTCGAGCACGGCTTTCGCCGCCAGGCGCAGCTGATTGCTTGTGCGTGGCAGTTCCACCGTGCGCAGGCGTGGTTCCGCAGGTAATGCGGTTTCCGCATGTGCCAAGGCCACCAGTTGATCGGCGTCGGCTTCGATCGCGGCGGCGTAGCGTTCGAGGAAATCGGCGATACGTGCAGGCGTTACGGCACTCAATGCATCCGCCGCATCCCCCGCAGCGCGCATGGCCGCTTCGATGTCGGCATCGCCGCTGATGGGGAAGGCGGGGCCGATGGCTTCCGCGCGGACGGGGTCTTCCGCGCGGAAGCTGCCCTGCGCATCCAGTGATGCGCACCAGCGGCCGCCGATCAATACGGGTTCGAGCGTGCTCATATCAGACGGCCGGCTTGATGGCGATGGCGTGGTCGATGATCTTCATCGCCTGCTCGCGCTCGACGCCAGCTACCGGCAGACGCGGCGCGCGCACACGCTCGCTGCCCATGCCGGTTTTCTCCTGCACCAGCTTGATCAGTTGCACGAAGGTCGGCACGGTGTCCAGGCGCAGCAGCGGCAGGAACCAGTTGTACAGCGACTCGGCTGCTTTCGGGCCGCCATCGCGCGCCAGTTCGAACAACTTCACCGATTCCTTGGGATACGCGTTCACCAGGCCGGCGATCCAGCCCACTGCACCCATCGCCACGCCTTCGACAATCGCATCGTCCATACCCACCAGCAGTTGCAGACGATCGCCCAGCATTGCGCGAATGCCGGCGAAACGGCGCACGTCGGCGGAGGATTCCTTCACCGCCTGCAGGTTGGGAAATTCGGCGGCGAGTTCGGCGATCTGCGCCGGCGCAAAATCGGTCTTGTAGGCAACGGGGTTGTTGTACAGCATGCACGGCAGATCGGTGGCGGCGATCACCGCGCGCACGTGCGCTCCCATTTCGCGCCAGTCGGTCGAATACACATACGGCGGCAACACCATCAGGCCGCCGCAGCCAAGCGCTTTCGCTTCCTTCGCCAGCTTCACCGCTTCGCGGGTGGAAAGGGATGCGATGCCGGGAATCACCGGCGCGCGGCCTTCCAGTGCTTTCACCAGCGTGCGCAGGATGTCGAGTTTTTCTTCAAAGCTCAGCGTGGCCGCCTCGCCCAGCGAACCCAGCGGCACGACGCCGCGGCAGCCGGCATCGATCAGCTGCTTGGCGTGCTTGGCGAGAAATGCGTGATCGACCTGGTCGTCGGCAGTGAACGGGGTGGTGATGGCGGGCAGTACGCCGTGCCACATGGATGCATTGCTCATGAAAAAGATCCTTGGCTGTAGGAAGGGGAGTCGAGTTCACCCAGCGTGGCAAGCCGGGCGGGAAACAGGGGCGGGCGCAATCCGCCGCGCGGAAAGCGGCCCAATTCCGCAAGCGCCGTGCCGCATACGCGACCTTGGCAAGCGCCCATGCTGCAACGCGTGGCGAGCTTGGCGCTGCGTGCGTCGTCGTGGTTGTCCAACGCGCGTAGCGAAACATCTTCGCAACGACAGATCAGCGTATCGGGTTCGGGTAGATCGTAAATATAGGGATCGAGCACGAAGTGTTCGCGCAGTGCTGACGCAAACGCGCGTGCATGACGTTGCTTGCGCAACAGCGAAGCATCGATGGCGGCACCCGTGGCGGCCAGGCCGGCGATACGGCCTTCCAGCCACGCGCAATCGCGTCCGCCGATGCCGCAGACTTCGCCGGCCGCGTAGACATGTGCAACGCTGGTGCGTTGCGCGGCGTCCACTTTTACGCACGGATGCGCGCCTTCGTTGTGCATGGCGCAACCGAGCATATGCGCCAGTTCCACGTTGGGCACCAAGCCATATCCGCTGGCAAGCTGATCGCATTCGATGCGCTCCATGCCTCGCGGCCCATCCACTTCGATCGATTGCAGCGCGCTGTCGCCGATCGCACGCGCCACGATGCTGCCGCAACGGTAAGGAATGTCTGCCAGTTGCGCGCGCAGTGATGCTGCCTGCAAGGCTTTGCCGGGCCAGCGCCACAGCTTGCGCGCAAAATGCTGCACCGTGGTTTTGCTGGCTTGTTCGTAGATGCCAAGTACGTGTGCGCCATGCCGCTTCGCGGTTGCTGCGGCGGCCAGCAGCAGCGGGCCACTGCCAGCGATCGCCACGCGGCGTCCGGCCAGCGGCCAGCCCTGCTTGGCCAATGCCTGCAAGCCACCCGCGCCCGTAACGCCAGGCAAGGTCCAGCCGGGGAACGGCAACAACAGTTCGCGTGCACCGGTGGCTAGTATCAATGCGTCGTACGTGATGCGCCATGCGCGCGAGCCGTTCTGCAGCAGCAGCGCGCCCAACTCGGCATGGACGATCTGCGTCTGCGGCATCCAGGCGACGTTCGCATGCTGCGTGATCCGTTCGATCGCGTTCTGTGCGTTACGAGGCCAGCCATGCGCAACATCCTTGCGCCATACCTGGCCGCCGGCCGTGGTTTGCGCATCCAGCCCTGCCACGCGTGCACCGCGTGCAAGAGCCGCTTCCGCGGCGGCCAATCCGGCTGGGCCTGCGCCTACGACCGCGACGTTGTAGTGGTCAGCCATCGGTCGCCACCTGCATGCCTTCGCGCACGACCGTCATGCATGCGCGTTGTTGCGCGATATTGTCGATACGCACGCGGCATTCGAAGCAGATGCCCATGCCGCAGAACGGGGCACGTGCCTCGCCTTTCACCGAGCGGCGGAACGGACGCGGCAATCGCGCGATCGCCGCCGCTACACTGATACCGGGGGGCACGTCGAGCGCTTCGCCATCGATGTCGATGCGCACGGTGCTCATGCAGCCACCCGCGCAGGATCATAAGGACGCGCATCAATCGCCGTCGTCCTGCCTAGCCATTGATCGATCACCAGCCGCGCACTGCCAAGCGACGTAGTGATGCCCAAGCCTTCATGGCCGGCCGCAACCCATACGTTGGATCGTCCTGGCACTTTGCCCAGATACGGCAAGCCGTCAACGCTCACCGGACGGAATCCGGTCCAGATGCGCAGCGCGTCGAGCTGGCGCAAGCCCGGCAAAAAGCGGAACGTCCGCTCCAGCATGCGCCGGACCATCGACATCGAAACGTCCGCTGTATCGCTGCCGTATTCGCGCGACGAACCGATCAGGATCTGCCCCGTGGGGCGCGGCTGCACATTGAACGCGACACTGCTGTCGTCATGACCATGCGCGCTATCGGCATAGCCAAGTTCCAGCAACTGATGATGCACGATGCCGGGATAGCGATCGGTGATCACCAGATGTCCCTTGCGGCCACGCAGCGGTAACTGCGGCAGCAGCTCAGGCAATGCGCACCCGTTGGCGATCAGCACAGTGCCCGCCAAATGCGTCTGGTCCGCCAATTGCACGCCGTGATCCGTAATGGCAGTGACGCGATTGGCATAAAACTCCGCGCCACGTGCAAGGGCGCGATGGAGCAGATGGCGCGCCATGCTAGGCGGATAAACGACAGCTTCGCGCGACACCCGCATGCCACCGCATAAACCCGGCGCGAGTTGCGGTTCCAGTCGATACAACTGCTCGCGGTCGATGAGCTCGGCCTGCACGCCAGCGGCAGCGAGACGCGCTATCTTTTCCGGAATGCGCGCAAGCTCGGCTTCGCTGCTCGCTACCCACAGCGTGCCGCAGCGGCTGTATTCGATCTGCTCGACGTCGGTGAAGTTTTCCCACACAGTCAGCGAGTAATGTGAAAGCGCCAATTCGGCTGGATCGTCATCCATTGCCACAAGATGGCCCATGGCCGCCGCGGTAGCGCCGCCGCCGACCGGGCCGGGTTCGACGATCGCCACACGCAGGCCTTCCTGGCTGGCGTAGTCCGCGCAAGCCGTACCGATGATGCCTGCGCCGACGATGATCAGGTCGTAGCTTTTCACGCGTTGCCGATACCCCATGCCAGCGGATCGTGGTCGGCATCGATCAGCAATTGACCTTGCGCGGTGATGTGCGCGCTGCCGGTGATGCGCGGAAGGACACCGCGCGTACCGGGCACGTATTGCGCTTCGAACACGCTGCCGAGAATGCCGCCCTGGCGCCACACTTGCCCGACGCCGAGTTTTCCATCGGCGGCCAGGCACGCCACCTTGGCGCTGGTGCCGGTGCCGCAGGGCGAGCGGTCGTAGGCCAGCCCCGGGCACAGCACGAAATTGCGCGCGTCCGCGTCGGCTTGCGGTGAAGGCGCGTTGATCTCGATATGGTCGATCTCGCCATCGTTGGCGCCGCGAATATTCGCCGCTTCAAGCGCGAGCCGGATCGCCTCGGTATACACCGTCAACGCGCGCTGGTTCGCCAAGGTGAGCGGAAGCGGGCTGTCGTTGCTGATGAAAAACCAGTTGCCGCCCCAGGCGATATCGCCGGTGACCTTGCCATAGCCGGGTACATCCAGCGTGACGTCTTTGGCGTGGCGATAGCTTTCCACATTGTCGATCGCCACACGGCCATCCGCATGCAACTCGATGCCCACCATGCCCACCGGCGTTTCCAGTCGATGCTTGCCGGCTGTGATGCGTCCGAGGTAGTGCAGCGTGCGGATCAGGCCGATGGTGCCGTGGCCGCACATGCCCAAATAACCCACGTTGTTGAAATAGATCACGCCGGCGCAGGCGGACGGATCCGTCGGCGGCAGCAGCAGCGCGCCGACCATGGTGTCCGAACCACGCGGTTCGCAGGCGATCGCCTGGCGCCAGCGGTCGTAGCGCGTGCGAAACAGGTCGCGGCGCTCCGCCAGCGAGCCGTTGCCCAGGTCCGGAAAGCCCGTCAGCACCACCCGGGTGGGTTCGCCGCCGGTGTGCGAGTCGATGAAGTCGATGGTATGCATGCTGGCATCTTCGTCTCCGCCGGCCTTGAGCGTCTAGAAAGGCTTGTGGACCTTGCATGCGGAATTCGGCATAGTCGGGCAGCGACATCCGTGCGCCGTGGCGACGGTGCCGCAGAGGCAAAGACCTCGTTTTTCCTGACAAGGCGACACCGTGCCGCAGCTATCCGTCCCATGAAGATTTCCGCCGATGAACTGGAGCCGCTGTTCGATGCGTTGCCGGACGTCGTGTTCTTCGTCAAGGACGCCGCCGGCCGCTACACCCACGCCAACCTGACCCTGGTGCGCCGGCTTGGTTTGAAGCAGCGCAGCGAAGTGATCGGCAAATCCGTGACCGAGCTTTTTCCCGCCACCATGGGCGGTTCCTACGCTGCGCAAGACAAGCGCGTATTGGCCGGCGAAATCATCGAAAACCAGCTTGAAGTGCACATCTTCGCCAATCGCATTCCCGGCTGGTGCCTCACCTGCAAGCGGCCACTGCGCTCGCGCGGAAAAATCCAGGGATTGATCGGCATCTCGCGTGACCTGGGCATTCCCGACGGCAAGCACCCCATCTACGACCGCCTGAAACGCGTGCTTACCTACATGCAGGAAAATTACGCCGAAGGCATTCGCGTGCAGGCCTTGGCGGAACTGGCGGGGCTTTCCATCGCGCAGCTGGAGCGGCATTTTCGGCGCGTTTTCCAGCTTACGCCGCAACAGGTGTTGACCAAACTTCGCATTGAAGCAGCGATGCGTTTGCTGCATGCGGACGAAACGATTGCGTCCATCGGCGTAGCGTGCGGCTTCGTAGATCAGAGTGCGTTTGCGCGGCAATTCAAGGCCACGGTGGGCATGTCGCCGCGGGTGTATCGCATGGTGGTGAAGGCAGACGAAGGCAGTGTGTGACTCTTGCCAGGATTTGCTCTCTCCCTGCGGGCAGGGATTTGCCATGTCGATGCAACAAACGATTCACCACGCACGCTCGCCATGCGTTGCGATATCCATCAACCCCATTGCGATATTTACCGATTGACGGGCGATATCCCATAAACCGTGTCCTAACCGTTTGAAACCAAAAGATGGCGCACGGGCGGCTGATAAAATGGCGGCATGGGGATTTCAGTTTTTTATTTCGATGATTTTTGTCTTCGTCCGCTTGCACGGGAGTTGAGTCGAAACGGGGAACCGGTCGTGCTTGCCGCGAGCGCGTTCGATTGCCTGGTCTATCTCGTCGAGCATCGCGAACGCCCCATCGGCAAGGACGAGTTGATTTCCGCGGTATGGGGCCGCGATGACGTCAGCGACAACCTGCTCGCGCAAACCATCGTGCGCTTGCGCCGCTCGCTCGGCGACGCCGGTAACGAGCAACGTTGCATACGAACCGTTCCGCGCGTCGGCTATCGCTGGATGCTGGAGACGCGCGTCGTGTCCCAGGAATCGTTCGTTGCGAAGGCCGATGCCGCGCAGTTGCCGTCTGATGCGGACGCCATGCCGGCGCAGCGGTGGCATCTGGGATCGTTCCGTCTTTCATTGCTGGCCGTGTTTCTGTTGATATCGGCCTTGGGCGCCGTCTACCTGGGATGGTGGCTCCATCAAACCAGGCCGAATGCGGTGGCGATGCATTTCGATCAAGGCACGGCCATCGTGCTGCCTGCCACGGTGAACGGGCCTGAAGACTGGAGCTGGCTGCGTCTTGGCTTGATGGACATGCTTTCCGGCCGGTTGCGCGAAGCAAAGGTGCCCACGGAAACCAGCCGCAACGTGCTCAATCTGCTGAACCAGGAAGGCGCGGAAAAGAACGCCAGGATCGCGTCGTTCGCCCTGGTCGTCACGCCGAAGGTCACGCTGGTCGACAACACCTGGCACGTGCATCTGGATGCGAAAAGCCGCGAAGGGCGCACCTGGCAGGCCGAATCATCGTCCAGCAATGTCTTGAACGCAGCACGCGCGGCGAGCGATCTGCTGCTGGCGCAGCTCGGCTTTGGCGGCGATGCGCGCAAGCCGGGTTCCGGCAATCTGCGACAGGAATATCTGTTGCGCGTCGAAGCGGCGCAGCTTGCCGGCCATCCCGAGCTTGCACGGGAACTGATCGGCAAGGCGCCGCCGGATGTGCGCGAAACGCCTGAGTTCGCCTTCATGGAGGCTGGCTTCCATTGCGATGAAGGCAAGCTCGAACCTTGCGAGCGCGCACTGACGGATCTGCTCAAGCAACTGCCCGCTGACAAGCAACCGCTGCTGCGCGGCAAGGTGCTCACCACGCTTTGGTACATCTATTACCGCAAGCGCCAGTACGCCGAGGGCGAAGCCGCATTGACCGAGGCGGTGCGCCTGCTGCAAACGCAGAAAGACAACGAAGCGCTCGCTCAGGCTTATCTCGACCGCTCCCATCTGGAATTCTTCGACGGCAAGCTGGACGACGCGACGGCGGACCTGGGCCTGGCCCGCGTCAACTACGTGCTGGCTGGCGATACGGTGGGACAGGCGAAGGTGGACACGGCCATGGCGGAAATCGCCATGCGGCGCGGACAATTCGATCAGGCGCTGCCGCTGTTGCAGCACGCCTACGAGCACGAGCAGCACATGGGCATGCGGCAGCTTCTGTCCACATCCCTGCAAGGTCTGCTCGTCTCCCACAAAATGCTGTTGCAGCATGCGGAAGAACTGACGACCAGCGATGAGTATTGGCCGTTCAGCCAGAAGGGCCTGGAATTTTGCGACGACAACGTGCGACGCGGACTCGTCGTTCTGCGCGCCACGGCACTGGCCGACAACGGCCGCACGTCGGAGGCGAGCGTCGTGCTGGAACAGTTGATCGCGCAGCCCAAACCGGACGACGATCCGACGCTGACCGCCTGGGCAAATGACACGCTGGCCAAGTTCGCCTTGGAACGCGGCGAAACGCAGGCGGCTTTGGCATGGATATCCAAAGCGTTCGCAGGATCGGCCCTGGAAGAAGACGATGACCACCGCGATTACGCGGACGCCTCGCTTACCCGGATCAACATCCTGCTGCGCGCCGGCAAGCTCGACGAACTCAAGCAAGCCGTGGCTGCCTTGCAAACCTGGGCGGCGCACCGCACGGAACAGGACGATTGGATCGACATTGTCGTCTTGCGCGCCAACGCTGCCGCAGCCTGGGGTGAAGGGCGACGCGGGCAAGCGCTGGAACAATTGCGGCTGGCCATGATCAAGGCGGACAAATTGGGCGTGCCCGATCTCATCGTCGGCGTAGGCCACGCCTATGCGCTGGCTTTGCTGAGCGCTGGCAACGTAGACCAGGCCGTCGCCATCAGCGGCCGGCTTTCGGCGTGGAGCAATGCGGATTGGCGCGCGGCATGGGTGGAGGCGTGCACGTACCGGGCATTGGGGCAGGCGGCATCGTGGGAGAAAGCGCGTGCTGGCGCGCAGACGCTTGCGGGAGATCGCGCGCAGCTTACGGAGCCTGCGGCGTTCTTGTTTTGATGGGAAATCCGGAAGGCCTGTCCGGGAGCCCCAAAATCGCCGGCACCTCAGGTCCGGAACACCGCGCCGACGCCATTGGCCCGTCAAGCGCTTGGCTACCGGCCCGATTTGTGCTTGTCTAGCGGGCTCGGCCGATCGGTCAAGAAGGAAAAGACAGGTGCTGTTCCCGCAAGCGTCTTTACTGCGATGCACAACCCCGGCGTTTTCCCTGTGCGGAAGCTCGCCGGCGGCACGCGGGTGGACACCATGAATCGGCCGGAAGTGACGCAACGGGTCTACTTGTGTGCGCCGGCCGCGTTCCGGGCACGGCGCACGGATGCCGGGAACGAGAAGGTCCTGATCGCAGCTCCCGGTGGATGGGCCAGACGGCGTCGCCTTTCGGAACGTCACCAATATGCCGGGCAGGCCTCGAGCGGCCTTGTCGGCACGAATGTGTTGGAGATGCTGCCGTCGTGGCAGGCGAAGCTGTCGATCGATGCGTTGAAGCTGCTGCCTGTCATGAAGCAGCATGCGCGAACTTATCGGACTCCCATCATCGGCGGTCTGAGCCTGGCTGCAGGTACCGCTGTTGCGATGATTGGCTTGCACACGTGGCATGCAAGTCCACAAGCGCAAGCGCCACTGCAAACGGTGCGTGTCACCAAATCCGCGATCGCCCATACCGCCATGCATCCGCCCGCTTCATTCGTTGAAGTGGCGGGTTCGGTCATAAGCGCGCCGAAACATGTGGCAACGATCCCCAAATCAAAGCCGGCAACCCAAACCACGCCTTCGCTTGGACTGGCCGACGACGGCACGATCGTCGTCGTCGCACAGCCGCTCACCAAGCACGCCGATGGCTTCAATCTGGATATCACTTCAGCCGGTAGCCTGTGGGCAAAGACCGGTGCGCGTTATCGCGTCGATCCGGTGCTGATCTACGCCGTGGCGCTGGTGGAAACACGTGGTACACAGCCGGACGGTTCAGTAGCGCCAAGCCCCTGGATCGTGCGCATCAACGGTCATTTGCATAGCGGCACGCGCGCGGAAACGGAGCACGCCATCGAGCTGGCGCATCTGTTGGCCGTGCCGGTGCAGGACGTCGGCATCATGCAGGTGTATTACCCCGTGCATCGCGATATCGAACCCGATCCGATCGCGCTGCTCAATCCAGCACGCAACATCGACATCGGCACACGCCTGTTGCGCAAGGCCATGGGCGAAACCAGCGATCCAGTACTGCGCATCGGCTATTACCACAGCCACGACGCCACGCTGGCGCGTGGTTATGGCGAGCTGGTGCTGAACGTGTACAAGGAATTGAAGACGGCGATGGGCAAGTCGCCGTCGCGGGCAGTGGCGTTGGAATCCGCGACGAATAATGCCGCGCAACCAGGTGGTTGACGCGCGATCAGGCTCGCAGCTATCAGAATCCTAGGCATCAGGCCGTCACTCTCGCAAAAACGGGAATCCACGCTGCTTTGATGCGTCGCTGAAAATCGATTACCGCTTTCGCACATTGCTGCAAATCTATGCGGCCACGCGCTCGAAGTTTCCGCACGGCGCGCGTGTAGGCAATGGGTATCCATACGACTTGGCCGTAACCCAACCCTGGTAAAATTCGCCCATGGGAAATCCGGTCTACCACTTTGGCGAGTTTCGCCTTGACCCTGTTGCGCGGGAGTTGAGCAGAAACGGTGAGCCGCTCGCCATCGCGGCCAACGCATTGCATTGCCTGGTATACCTCGTGGAACACCGCGAACGGCCCGTCGGCAAGGATGAATTGGTTTCTGCAGTGTGGGGACGCGTCGATGTCAGCGACAACGTGCTGGCGCAAACCATTGCGCGGTTGCGCCGCGCATTGGGTGATGTCAGTGCGGAGCAGCAATACATCAAGACCATGCCGCGCGTGGGCTATCGCTGGATGCCCGATACGGTCGTGGTGGATGCAATCGCCGAGATCGTCGAGCAGGCGCCGGCGCATGGCGATGATGCGAGGGACGAAGGTGACGTAATCCCGAAGAAATCGCCATGGCTGCGACATGGAGCATGGATGGCGCTGTTGCTCATGCTTGTCGTCGCGTTGGGTTACTGGCGATGGTCGGCCGGACACCACAAGCCGCTGCGGCTGGATCAGGGTACGGCCATTGTGCTGCCGGCGGAAGTGAATGCGCCGGAGGACTGGAAATGGCTGCGCCTGGCGCTGATGGACCTGATCTCCGGCGATTTGCGCGAAGCGAAAGTACCGGTGGAAAGTACGCAAACCGTGCTCAGCCTGCTCGGCCAGGCAGATGCGCCAGACGCCTCGCGGCTTGCGTCATTCACCTTGGTCATTCGTCCGCGCGTCGCCTTGGCCAATAACCTCTGGCACGTGCATCTGGATGCCAACACGCCTACCGGCGCCCACTGGCAGGCGGAATCATCGTCCGGCAACGTACTGAACGCGACGCGCGCGGCAAACCAATTGTTGCTGGCCCAGATAGGCGTTGCGGTTCAATCGGGCCGGCAGGTATCCGGTAATGCAAAGGAGGAATATCTGGCGCGCATCGACGCGGCCAGCTACGCCAACGCCTTTGACGTCGAGCGCGAATTGATCGAGAAGGCGCCACCTGCACTGCGCGAAACACCCGAGTTCGACTATGTCAAAGCCGAGTTCCATTGCGTGCAAGGCGAGTACGAGCCTTGCAAGCAGGGTTTGGCCGATCTGCTGCAACGCCTCCCGGCCGACATGCAACCGGTTTTGCGCGGCAGGGCACTCGCGCAGCAGTACTACGTGTTTTTTCGCGAGCATGACTATGCTGGTGGCGAGGCGGCATTGAACGAAGCGGTGCAACTGCTGCAGAAACAAAAGAACGCCGCATACCTGGCCTTCGCTTACGCCGAGCGCGGCGAACTGGAGGCGGTCGATGGCAAGCCCGATCAGGCGCAATCGGATTTCGGCCTGGCCCGCGTCAACTACGCGTTGGCCGGCGACACGGCTGGTGCGCTGGGTGTGGATGCATCCATCGCATCGCTGGCCATGCGGCGCGGCCAATTTGCGCGTGCCATTCCGATCATCCAGCGCGCATACGAGGAATACAGGCGCATGGGCATGCGGCAATTTCTCGACGCTCCGCTGCAGGATCTGGTGATTTCGCAGAGCATGTTGCTGCAGCATCGCGACGAACTGGCCACCACCGACCGTTATTGGCCATTCGAGCAGACACATCTGGAATTCACCGAGCAAATCGGGCGGCACCTGCTCGTCTATGAGCGCGCGCAAGCATTGGCCGACAACGGCCGCACGACCGAGGCAAGCAGCGTGCTGGAACATCTGCTCGCCGACATCGCCCTCGACACCAAGGGTGAGCCCGGCCTGCAAGCCACGGTCGAAGTGTTGCTGGCCAAACTCGCGCTGCAACGCAATGACGTCCAGGCGGCGCAATCGTGGATATCCAAAGCCATGAACGGCCACATGCTTGAAAAGGGCAACGACAATCGCGATAACGCAGAAGCATGGCTCACGGATGCATTGGTGCTGCAACGCGCCGGCAAACCGCAAGAGCTCAAACATGCCGTGGCCGCGATGCAGACATGGGCGGCGACGTTAACCGGTCAGGACGAATGGATCGCCATCCTGTTGTTGCGCGCGCAAGCGGTGCAGGCATGGAGCGAAGGCCAGCGCGAGCAATCGCTGGGGCAATTGAAGCTCGCCATGAGCAAGGCCAATGAATTGGGCGTGCCGGAACTCATGGTCGATGTCGGCCAGGCTTACACCCAATCCTTGTTGGCGGATGGCAAGGTGGAGGAGGCCGTCGCCGTCAGCGGAGAGCTTTCGACCTGGGCCCAGTTGGATTGGCGCGCGGCATGGGCACAAGCATGCGCCTACCGCGCGCTGGGACAAGTGGCGTCGTGGGAGCGATACCGGCAAAAGGCGCGGGAGCTTGCGGGCGATCGTGTATTGCCGGCGGACGCTACGGCATTCCTTTACTGAGGCGGACGACGCGGCGTGTCTGAGCTGTGCGAGATGGTGACCGGAAAAAGCATTCCTAACTGCATGGAGCTCCGGATCACGTCCGGGGCTCCATGCAATCTACGGGAGCTTACGGCGAGGATTGCGAGCGCGTGCCTGACCCGATGTTTTTCTCCAGAAACGCCTGCATGTGGTTGTACAAATCCACCACGTTTTCTTCCTTGTAGAAGCCATGGCCTTCGCCGGACTTGGTCATCCATTCGTATGGTTTGTGTGCGGCGTCCAACGCGGCGCGCATGGCTTTGGCTTGTGCAAAAGGTACGCGTTCGTCATCTTCGCCGTGGATCAGAAACACCGGCACGTCGATCTTGTCGGCCAGCTTGTCGGGCGAGTTGGCGGAAAGTTCAGCCGGATCTTTGCCGATAGCTTGCTCCAGGTAGTGCTTGCCGAAGTTCCCATCCTTGATGCTGCCTTTGTCATACATCATGGCCAGGTCGTAGACGCCGGCGTAGCCGATAGCGCACTTGAACATGCCGGGCGCGCGAATGGTCGTCATCATCGCTGAGTAGCCGCCGAAGCTGGCGCCATACACGCATACCCGCTTGGGATCGGCGTAATGCTGTGCTTCGGCCCATTTCACGGCATCGATCAGATCCTGCTGAATGCGAGTGCCCCATTTGCCATAACCGGAGCGCACAAACGCCGGCCCGCGGCCGCCCGAGCCACGGAAGTTGACCTGCAACACCAGATAGCCGCGACTTGCCAGGAATTGCGCGTCGTCGTCAAAAAACCAGTCATCGCTGACCTCAAACGGGCCGCCGTGCGGTAGCAGAACCATCGGCAGATTGTTCATCGATGCACCTGCCGGTACGGTGAGTATCGCTTCCAGCGGCACGCCGTCGCTGGCGTTGAAATGCATGGGAATGCGTTGACCCATGCTGGCCGAATCAATGGCCGAATTCACCGCGAACAGGCGCACGATTTTCATGTGCTTGATGTCGAAAAAGTAATACGCGCCGGGATCGCGATCGCTGCTGACCTTGAAAATCAGCTTGTCGCCATTTTCATTGAAGCTGGAGAATTCGAGAAACTCATTCGGGAATTTCTTGCTCAGACCTTGATAGAGCTGTGCCAGCGGCTGAGTGGGATCAAGCACGTTCGCGTTCGGGACGCCGGTGGCCGCAGCGACGGCAAGCGGCTGGTTTTGCGGCGACCATTGGACGTAGCCGATGCTGCCGAAATCGTCCTTGGCCAATAGTTTTGTATGCATGCCATCGGCGCTCATGTCGACCAGCGCACCCGGTCCGCCTTGCTGGTGCTGCAGGGCATACAAGTGTTGGCTGTCCAGCGAGAACCCGATGGGAGCGATATTGCTGTCGTCGGTGCCTGATCCCAGTGGTGCCCATTGGCTGCCTTGCTTGCGGTAGACCACGTAGTGGTTGTCGTTGTTCAGGCCATAGGCGAAGCGGACGTTACCCTCGGGATCCACCGTAAAGTTCATGTGTTCAAGGCTGATTTCGCCGATCTGATGGCGAGTGCCGGTGGTGGCGTTTACGTCATACAGCCAGGTATTTTTTTCGTCATCCCACATGTAGGTCTGCATGTAGAAATGGTTGTTGGCCTTTGGGGGTACGTCGGCCACCGTGGCATAGCCTTCGTCGTGGGCGCGCGCCTGGCCGCCACGTCCCGCCAATCCCCATTCGCGGTTGAACATCGGCAGGATGTTCTTGCCGTCCGCGTCGGTGGCGATGATTTCCCCCAGTGCGTCCGGATGATCAAGCGAACCGAAGAATCTGGCCAGCTCGACCACCAGGCGTTCCGGGCCTACCCAGTGGATATCCGCGGCAAGCTGGTACTTGGGCAGCCGCAGTAGGCTCTTGGCGTGACTCATGTCGTCGAGCTGATAGATGATCACGGCATGGTCATCGCCGACTTCAACGGCTATCGCCAAGTACTTGCCGTCTGGCGAAAGCCGCGGCAGCGAATAACCTTCGTGATGTGCGAAAGCCGCTGCGGGTATCGGATCACTAGCCACGGCGGCGGCGGATACCGCCAGGCAAAACGCGGCCACGAGGGCGCGCACTCGTCCATTCCTCATCTTTGTTTTCCCCTATGACATTTGATGGATGTCCCGCGCAGCCTGATCGTCCCTTTCCCCGGATCGGCCGCGCCGCTGGAGTGTAGCCAAGCCGCTGTGACCAGGGCAGTGCCCTGACGTGTCATCGCGTGCGAGCTAAACTCCCGGCTTTGCTCTCGCCTGATCGCACCCATGACCCAGCCCTTTGTCGTGCAATTCAACCCGGTCGCCGTGCACCTGGGGCCGCTCCAGGTCCACTGGTACGGCCTGATGTATCTGCTCGGGTTTCTCGGCGGCTGGCTGTTGGGGGAATACCGCCGCAAGCGCGGGCGCTTGCCGGTGAGCCGCGATGCATTGGGCGATATGGTGTTCTATTTGATGATGGGCCTGATCCTGGGCGGGCGTATCTGGTACATGCTGTTTTATTACGCCGGTGGCCCCAAATGGCTATGGACCGACCCGCTGGCGCTGGTGCGCGTATGGGATGGCGGCATGAGTTTTCATGGTGGCCTGCTTGGCGTGTTGGTGACGGGTTTCTGGTGGTCGCGCCGGCATCGGCTGCACTTCTTCGATACGGTGGATTTCATCGCGCCGCTGGTTCCGCTGGGCCTTGGGCTGGGGCGGCTGGGCAATTTCATCAACGGCGAGTTGTGGGGCAAGCCGGGCGATGTGCCGTGGGCGATGATTTTTCCCAATGCGCGCGATGAAGATGCAGCGCTGGCGGCCAACGATCCGCATCTGGCGCAGTTGATGCAGCAGTTCGGCGGCCTGCCGCGGCATCCTTCGCCGCTGTATGAGCTGGCGCTGGAAGGCGTGGTGATGTTCACGGTGTTGTGGCTGGTGTCGTTGAAGCCGCGACCGCGTTATCTGATCTCCGGCCTGTTCGCATTGATGTACGGCTGTTTTCGTTTCGCAGTGGAATTCGTGCGCGTACCCGATGCGCAACTGGGTTACCTAGCGTGGGGCTGGCTGACGATGGGGCAGATCCAGTCGCTGCCATTGATCGTGATCGGCATCTGGCTGCTGTGGCTTTCGCGCAAGGCGCCGACCTTGCCGCTGGCGCCGGCAGAACCGGCCAAGAGCGCGTAAAATCACGCCCATGCGCGCTTATCTAGACTTGCTTCGCCATGTGCTGGAACACGGCACGGAAAAAACCGATCGCACCGGCACCGGCACGCGCAGCGTGTTCGGCTGGCAGATGCGCTTCGATCTCAACGAAGGTTTTCCGCTGGTCACCACCAAGAAGCTGCATTTGAAATCGATCGTGCACGAGTTGATCTGGTTTCTGCAGGGCGACACCAACATCGCTTACTTGAAGGAACATGGAGTCAGCATCTGGGACGAATGGGCCGACGAGCAGGGCGATCTCGGTCCGGTGTATGGCAAGCAATGGCGCGCCTGGCCGACGGCCGACGGGCACGCGGTGGATCAGATCCGCTGGGTGATCGAGGAGATCAAGCGCAATCCCGATTCGCGCCGCTTGATCGTCAGTGCATGGAATGTCGGCGAGCTGCCGAAGATGGCGCTGATGCCGTGCCATGCGCTGTTCCAGTTCTACGTCGCGAACGGAAGACTGAGCTGCCAACTCTATCAGCGTTCCGGCGATATCTTTCTCGGCGTGCCGTTCTTTTCCGGCATAGCGGTCTAGATGGATGAAAGGAATGGGCTTTGAATGAACGCTATCGACGTTTTCAATGGATCATAGTGCTATTGTTGCGGGGCACTCTACGTCAAACGCCGACGTCAGCTCCGCGCGAGGATGAAAGGTGTTCCAATACGTGCTGCTTAAACAATGTACCTGCCGGACCGCCACCAACTTTCGAGTGAACCAATTGATCCTCTCGCGAACATCTCAAATGGAAATAGGTGTGCACCGTATCGTTGCTATGAACCATTCCCGAGTCTCGATGCGCGGCCTCTTCTGCTCTCTGCGGAAGGAGGCGTGAACTTGCGACATCCTGAACACCAATATCTCGACTTGCTGGCGCAGGTCCTTAATTATGGCGACGAACGTGTCGATCGAACCGGTGTAGGTACCCGCTCGGTTTTTGGTGCCATGGTTCGCTTCGACCTGTCTGACGGATCGGTCCCCATCCTCACGACCAAGCGCGTCTATTGGAAGCTGGCCGTGAAGGAAATGCTTTGGTTCTTGACTGGTGGAACCAACATCCAGCCGCTCCTGCGCGAGAACGTGCGCATCTGGACTGACTGGCCGCTTGCTTCCTATCGTCGTGCTACGGGTGACAACCTTTCCCAGGACGATTTTGAGCGCCGGATCGTCGAGGACGATGCCTTCGCAAAAAAATGGGGAGAGTTAGGCCCCGTGTACGGGAAACAGTGGAGGCGCTGGCTTGGCGCTGACGGCCGCGAACACGATCAAATCGCTGACCTTGTGCGTACGCTACGCGAAAATCCGACAAGCCGCCGCATGCTTTTTCACGGATGGAACGTGGCAGATCTAGGCGCAATGGCGCTTCCTCCATGTCACATGGTTTATCAATATCACGTGACATCTGATGGACGCCTCAATTGTCTTTTGTTCCAGAGATCGGCCGACCTGCTGCTTGGGGCCCCATTCAACTATGTGGGGGCTACTGCGCTTCTACTTATGCTTGCGCAACAAACCGATCTTCGACCCGGTGAATTGATTTGGGTCGGCGGTGACGTGCACTTGTACCTTAATCACTTTGACCAGGCACGCGAACAACTGTCACGTGAACCTCGGCCGTTCCCAAGGATGAAGTTGAACCGTCGCGCGGCGAGTATTGATCACTTCGAAATCGGAGACTTTGTTGTAGAAGGGTATACGCCTCATGCCGCGATCAAAGCTGACGTAGCTGTATAGGTATGGCCATGTCAGCCCGGAACGCTTCTCAGGTTTCGGGCTCTGGCGTACGCGGCAAATTGAGTGATGAGAAATTGCGCGGACTCATCGACGTGGATCGCGCCGCCGGCCGCATCGTCGTATGCAGAAGTAACAAGATTAACCGTGCTCACTATGCCGATCTTCTGGGATGCACTCCCTCGGCGCTGACGAGATTCAAACACGTCTTTGCAGAGTACGAGCGCGAACTTAGCGTCGTGACAGGTCCAATGCGCCATCTGTCGGACATGCGCGAATGGCTAACCGCCGCCTACAGCAGTGGAGAGTTAAAAATCCGGGCTGGCAAGGTTGACCGTGCGATATGTCTTGTGGCCTTTGGTCTGCATGGTGGTAATGCGATCACTCGCCATCCGTGCATACGAACGCTGTTCGACGAATTCGACGCTCGGGTTGAGAAAGAAGGTTACCTGCCCAAGGAGCGCAAGGTAGAGCTCGAAAGGGTGCTTGCGGCCCTGGCTGGGCAGCCCGCCCTCAACAAGGATCGGAAGACTATTAGTAGGATCGAGCTTGCGAAAGCGGCGCGTGTTCCATCAACGCGATTCATTGAAGGACCATTTGCAGATGCCATCGCCGCGCGCGAAGCAGAAATTTTAGAACAAGTTGCCACGAGCAGGATCGATCCGCTTCTCTTTGGGCGCGTTTTCGCGTTCAGCAACCTCATAGCGGTATGGTCAATGCGATTCACCGAGCGTGTCGCCCTGCGCTTCAAGCAAGTTGCATCCGGCTATGCGAAGGAAGCAGTGAAATCCCCTTACGCCCCTGAGCCCATTCCAATGAGACTGCCGACTCCCGCCGCCTACACTGGGTACGCTACTTGGCAAAAGCGTCCCGTGCGCTTCGGTTTGCATACTGCTAGCACTCATGCGGGTCCATCTGTTCCGTTTCGCGAGCCATGGGGATATCTTCGGTTTTGGATCCGAGACAACTATCCTCAGTCCACTAGTCTGGATGGACTTGAATTAGCTAAACAGGCGGAGCGCTTCTATCGCATTGCGTCAAGTGCTTCGTCAGACACTTCGCCGCTGCTTTGGTATTACTGTTTTCTAAATCTCAGCAAAGCGTTATTGCTGAAGACGCCGAGCATCTACAAATTGAACGAGGTTGAGCACGCCACGCACGGTATCGCGGACCCGTCGGATAATAGTGCGGGTTACGTCACGCTCAACAAGCAAAAGGTGACCGTCTATAGCGTGCGGACTGCCAGAACGCCGGCCAAGCTACAGATATTTCCCGCTCTGTGTGAAGCACTCGGCACTCCAATCAGTTTTGCGGCCGGGGAGAGCTCCGCTGACTTGTCCATCAAGTCTTTGCTGTCCCATATCGTGAGTGTGCATAGAGCATTTGCTACTGCCTACAACACGCCATTGCGATTCTGCAAGGCTGAGGTCACTGCCATGGAACGGCGCGCTGCAACGGGAAAATCAGGTGATATGTGGCACTTGCTGCGGCTCGAGTCGCTGGACGTGAAGGCTTCTGGGGGGTCGATCAAAGCTTTTGAGTTAGATGGGCAGATCCGTGCTGTTGCTCCAGGGAAAACTGGCTATCACGACTTTGAAAGTATTTCGGTGACTTTTTCAAATACAAACTTTCTCGGTAGGCTAGCTGGCCAGCACAGCATTCTCAGAAAGATCGTTCACCCACTACTTCTCCCTCAAGGGTACCGGTACTATCTCTATCCAGAAACAGGAGTGCTGCGCCAGCCCGCATCAATTTACGCGGTGATGTTCTACTTGGGTTCTATTGTTCGTTACAAGCCGCAGCGATTTGCGAGCTTGATTGGTAACAAGTACCACTGGCTGGTCGAAGAATTTCTTCAGATCGCGCCAAAGCAATTCGTAGCGCTGTTGATCAATGAGATCACAGATTGCGAACTTGCATACTTTGTGGATTGAGCACCCGAGCCTTGCCAGCGCAAGGGCATCGAGTCGTCACCCGAAGATCGTCGTTCACGACCGCCAGCATTCCTTGTCTGCAGTGGCTTCGGAGTCTAGCGGTCGTTTCACGGCCCAAGCAGGTTCTTCCGGCGGCCGGATCTGACGGTACTTAGTCGCCATGTTATAGGGGTGCTACTGCGGTTGAAGTTGTTCGAGTAATAGGCACTGCTACTTATTCACGGCCATGCTTAAAAAAAATAGATGGAGCTGAAGCGGAGTGACTCTAGCGCCATTGGCCACCGGCGGGATCCCATTGCCCTTTGGCTCCTTCGGGTGCATAAAGTGCGTTGATCACGGGAGTAAAAAAGCGCCTGAGCTCTTCCTGGAGTTGACGAAATGGTGGTGGCGTAGGGGTAGGAGTCGTTATTCTCAGAAAACCTCGCCACAATCCTCTCTCGTCCACGATGGTTGCGTAGGGTTCTGTGAGACCAATCGGTATTTCAGTCGGGAAATCAGTTCCGCGCTGTCGCAATGTGCCCGAAATGGCTTCGATCAAGTTCGGCAGTTCGAATGCAAAGGTACGCGAGGTAAGCCATATATCGTGGAAATCCTTCGTCCTGCTATTCGCTTCGCCGAATCGAATCATGGCCTCAAATTTCTCGGCAATAACTGTCTCGGGCGGATACATCAGGATGCACCGGATCTTCCTTGGCGAATGGTGCGCGATCCCGCATAGTTTGTCCGTTTTGGACAAATTTCGATGGACGTCCAGCAAGTTTGTCCATATTGATCGACTACACAACCCTATAGACGTCGCTTCCGGCCAAGCTACCCGGAGCAATCAAATGCTTATCTCCCCCGCGTGGTCGTTGCCACCGTGCGCGGCGATGAACATGGCGACGGCCGACCGGCAATAGGATTCGATTTCGTTGTCGTCCTCTGCTCTCGCCTGATCGAAGCGCGCGATAATCAAAAGATCGGATCCTTTGAAAAGCGCGGCAAACAAGCGGGCAGACCGGAGAGGATCGGGCACGTTCAGAATCGACTTCGCGTGCAACTGGCGCAACAGGGCCTCGATTTGGGCGATGACATGGGCGGGGCCGGCTTCGTAATGGAGCTTGCTTAACGACTTTTGGTTCGTCTTGTCGGCCATGACCATGGCTTCGACACTGCGGACGTCTGATCTCAACAGCGTGCGAAGCAGTAATGATCCCACCGCCACCAGCCGATCTTCGACCGAACCCTCGACGCCTTCAAGAAGGGGCTGTGGTGCAAACAACTGATGGCAGCCGGCCGCGATGGCCGCGCTGAAGAGCGCCTCCTTGTTCTCGAAGTGCCGATAGATGCTGAGCTTGGAGATCTTCGCTCGCTGGGCGACCTTGTCCAATGTCGTCGCTTGAAAACCCAACTTCACAAAGAGTTCGCGCGCGGCGTCGACGATTGTTTGGCCAAGGGCCTCGTTGGCGGGCCGGCCGCGCCGGGCCTGGCTGTTTTCGGTCACGAAAATTACAGTCCTTGACGGTATCCTAAATCTTTAATTACGATACTTAAAAGTATCTAAATGTGCAACCCAGCCTAACCCACCCTCATCCACATACGGAGTCCATCACCATGGATGATGTCATCATCATCGGCGGCAGCTTTGCCGGTCTCGCCGCCGCCCTGCAGCTCGGCCGCGCGCGCCGCAAGGTCACCATTCTCGATACCGGCCAGCCGCGCAACCGCTTTGCCGGCCATTCGCATGGGCTGCTCGGCCACGATCACAAGCCTCCGCTGGACATCCTGGCCGAGGCGCGGCAGCAGCTGGCGCGCTATCCCACGATCAAGCTGGTCAATGTCCGGGCCGGCAGCATCTCCGGCGCCATCGACGATTTTTCCGTCCTCACTGCCGATGGCGAAAGCCTTAAAGCGCGCCGCCTGATCCTGTGCTATGGCATCGCCGACCAGATGCCTGATGTTCCGGGTTTTGCCGAAGGCTGGGGCACCTCCATCGTGCCTTGCCCCTATTGCGATGGCTTTGAACTCGCCGGCCAGCATTGGGGCCTCGTCTGGTCCGGCCTGCAGTCGCACCAGTCTGTCAGGCTGTTCCGCGATTGGACCGACAGGTTGACGGTCTTCGCCAATGGTCACGACATTCCGCCCGAAATCCGGGCCGATCTGGCGCGCCGCAACATACCTGTCGTCGATGGCCGGATCACCACGATCGCCCATCACGGGGGCCATCGCGCCGCGATCAATCTCGATACCGGCCCCAATGTCGCGGTCGACATCTTGTTCGCGCATCCGCGCAACAAGCCGTCCGCAAGCCTGCATGAATCACTGGGCCTCGCCACAGTCGATACGCCCCTTGGCATCGCCCTCAAGGTCGACGAGCGCCGCGAAACCAGCATGCCCGGCATCTACGCCGCCGGCGACCTCACGACGCCCTTCCTACCCTCGGTCACCCAGGCATCATCGCAGGGTGCGATGGCGGGTATCTTCGCCCAGCAGTCGATGCTGGTTTGAGAGCACAGATTCCATTCCGGGAGATCGATCAGAAGACCCGAGACGCGATCTTGGAAGACATTCGAACGGCCTTGGGCAGCTTCGAATCCTCCGAGCGACCATGGATCGACTCGGTGGTGTGGCTCGTCACCGCGCCTGTAATGCAGCGCCAATATGAACGCAACCGGCCGTGCCAACCGCGACCACCTAGCCCTGACTTTTTTTTGACCGACTTCTTGTCCTCGATGGAATCACGCGCGGCGTAAATGCTTCGCACGAGAGAATCAATTCACGGCCGTACGTCACTGCCGCCTCAGCCACTACAGCCCATCGAACGGCAAAGAGCATATACGTTGCGTGAGCGATAGCGATTACTAAGACTACAACCGTTCGCTTACCAAGGTTCGTATTCCAATTCCACTTGTCGAGCGATAAAACTGCAGCGCAGAAAACAACGACAAGTACGTTTAGCGCCAGTGCCAACCATTTCAGGCCAAGCAAATTTCGTCGAAATCCGTAGGTTGCATTTTCATTAAAGAGTATCGGAAATTTCTTAGCATCACGCGTGGCATGGCGTAACCACACCCCACATTGTTCGTAAAACTTGTCTGCGGTTATTTGATTCCTCGCCTCATCATCTTCACTGGGAGCTTCAACCCCCAATCCCTTTCCAAGAAAAGATCGATAGCGCTGCTTCGTGGCCTCGTCGATCGTACTGTCATTCCTTCGAAACAACGTTATCGAAGGCAGGCCTGAACCGTTCGGATACTCCCTGCGCTCGACGGCTTTTCCACGCCGTCGAGCGAAATCAGCGATCGCAAACAAAAGCACGGCTGCCGCAACTGAAACAATCACGTTGGACAACCCGAACGACTTCCATGAGACAAACAACGCTATTGATGCGAGAGCAGGTGCTGCCGCAATCACTGCAGGGAACAGCCGTGCCCGAAGTGAGTAGGCATCAAAGATCTTAAAAATGTCCATGAACTACTTCCTGCGATCAGTTAAGGAATCTCCTTCGAACACAAATACTGTGCTCATTCCTCCTGGTCTTCAGGATATGCAACCTGCGGAATCGCGCGCCAACCTGGACGGTCGATACCGTTGGCTTTGCGCACAACCTGACCATTCGTGCAAGAAAAGTGCGCGCCTCGATGCAGCATTGCACGCACAACTGCTTTTCGCGGGTGATCTTCGTCAGCCTTTGCCGCGCTGCAAATTGCGCTGAACGTCGTTTTTTCAGGTTGCTGAGAGAGTCGCTTCCCAAGCAAACGATCGAGGATTTCCGTGGATACATTGTGGCGGCCACCGTGGTGCGGCACCTGAAACAAGTCGATTCCAGGCAAGTTAATTCCGGTAGCTTCGGCGTAGTCTGCTGCTTCTTTTAACGTCTCGCGACCGGCGTCCCCGGTAAGCAGGATGCGCTCACCCTTCAGCAGCGCGGTTTGTACCACGCTCATTTCGTTTTCATTACTCGTTCCGGTGGGCGGGAAGGTTTCGTGGCCCCAAACCGAACGGATGTAATTCGTGACCGCCTTGGCCGCGAGAGCTACGCGTTCGAAAATCGATCCGGCACCGTGGTCTTCCACGATTTCCGGTGTACGGCCAGACTCTGCGACGAGATCGAGATAGCGATTAAGCGATGGCGCGAGTACGGTGAATTCACCGATTGCAGCACCTTGCAGCGGCGAATTGATGGAAATTCCACGTTCCAACGCGATCGTTTCAAGTTCAGCCGTCGCGCTATAGACATCCCGCAATTTTCGCTTCAATGCTTCCACAGAATTGTAGTTGGCAAAGCGCGGCAACAACTGGTCCGCATATTCCCAAGGGCGATTGATCCATAGATTCCGCACCTCGCAAGTCTCAACTACCGTTCGCAGACCATTGGCGTGATCCTGGTCCGGGTGAGTCAACACAACGTGATCAATGACGACGCTGCCATAAAACTGGTTCAAGTGTTCAACGATTTTGGTACCAGTGTCGAGGTAACCACCGTCGACGACATGAATCGTTTCGCGACCATTGGCTTTGTAACGCAGGGTAATGGCGTCTCCGCTCTTAGCACTTTCAACGCCGAGAAAGTCGATCTCGTAATACTCACTCATAGCTGTATCTCCAAAAATAAGGGTTAATGACTGGTCAGAGCGCCACCGATCGGCAAGACCTCCCCATGGCGCGGCAAAGGAGCCGCACCTGGCGTTCGAGCTCGATTCGAGGGTGCAGGCTAGATACTGCTTTCGCAGTTCCTCGCCCGACCGTATTGTAAGTATACGCGCATAGTTTCTTTGCTGTCAAGAAACTTTATGGTCAACTAACTATTCGCTTGGTACAATCTCAAGGAAGACGATGACGGAGATGAATGTGGAGCAGGCGGAACAAGCGAGCGGAGCAAAACCTCGATGGGGCCAGGCGAGGCGTCTGGCTTTTATCGATTTGAGGTTGCAGTACGACGGCAAAATCAACCGGCGCGACCTTCAGCAATTTTTTGATATCTCGACACCCCAAGCTTCAGCCGACTTCGATCTCTATAAAAAGTTGGCGCCAGAAAATATGGAATACGACGCCAGCGTGCGTATGTATGTGGCATTGCAGACTTTTAGCCCGCAATTCGGAAGGAGTTCTGCGACGAGTTATCTGGACGAGCTATACCGACTCGAGCGCAAGGTCGTTGAACGCGACGAGAGCTTTGTGGGATTCATACCTCCGACTGGCGTTGTCGCGACCCCGGCGCGAGCCATTGCTTCGCAAAATGTTGCGCCCCTGGTCCGCGCCATACGCGACAGGACGGTTTTGAAAGTGCTTTATCACTCCATGAACGAACCGCTGCCCGTCGAGAGGGTAATCACGCCGCACGCCGTTGGATTCGACGGGCTGCGCTGGCACGTGCGCGCGTGGTGCCACGGGCGAAAAGTTTTTAGAGACTTCGCCATCGGCAGGCTTTCGATCTTGGAACAGTGCGGCAATAGCGATGCCCCCGGAGCGGAAAGCGATTTAGGATGGCAGACGTTTGTCGATGTGGTCTTAGTGCCCCATGAATCGCTGGAGCCTTCCCAAAGAGACGCCGTAATGCGCGATTACGGGATGGAGGATGGTCGGCTAGTGTTGCCATGCCGAAAGGCTATGCTTTTTTACACACTTCGACACTTAAATCTCCTTTCCAAAAAGATCGAACCAAACCCCGCACTGCAGCAGATCATCGTGAAGAACAGGCAGGACGTCACTCGCTGGATGGAAGAAGATCGGGAACTAAACCGCCCGCAAACCTGACGCCTAGCCATCCGAAGCCGCCTTAACATTTCGTTGTTAATTTCCCCACCGAGAGCGGGGATGGTGCAGAATCCGTGTTAGCGACCATAAACGCCAGCACGGGGGTGGCATGGACCTATGTCGCAGCTAGGGAATGGGATTAGGCAGAGGCTCACGCTGAGGGCAGAGCTACAGACGCTTGTCACGGAATTTGACGAAGCCTCTGCTGAGGCATTGCCGCCCGACGAACACTTATGGCATTGGACGCAACGCGCTCGCAACTTGCACGCGCGTATTGCGGCATCACCCTCGCCTGGCCGAAATAAACTACTCCAGCAAGTCAGAGATTTTCGTTCGTACGTTTGGAGCGTGCGTGCCGAGCTCCGGCGTTATCGCGAACAGCAGCAAGAGATCGACATCCTTTCGTCACACGCGTCTATCTGGGACGAAACCGCCGCCCATTTGCCGGAACAACGACGGCATAAGTTGTCTGCCGCGATCGCGGAAGCATGGAGGCAACCTGAGTCTCATCTCCTTACCCAACCTTCGCATGCGACGCTAGATCAACCCACTCCCGACTTCGACGCCGAACAAGACACAACTGTCGATCCGGAGAGTTACTTCGAACTCGCCCCATGCGAAGTTCCCGCTGAAGAGATCCTGCCTGTCTCACATGCGCGGGAAAAGCCGGCAACGCTTCATACAGCTCAACGCAATCCACGTGGTTTATCTCATCCCGCTGGCGTTCACTCGATCCGTCTTGATCCGATTACTGCAATTGTTGGGCGCCTAGCCCGTCCTGGGACTTTTGATCGTGCGCGTGAAATCGCTCTGGCATGGTTGCGTGAGAAAAAATTTACCCTCCCTGCATCGACGCTCGATAATTTCGAGTTGGAGGGGCCACTTCCGGGATATCGTGCTGTTGCCGTTGGGCTACCGGGCGTATGGGCAATGCAGGCCGAAACTGCCGAAGCTCAGGGGCGCGGGCGTCGATGGCGAGTGGAGCTTGTGCTTGTTGACGCCAACCCCACGCCCGCAGTGAGCATTACGCTTACAGCGATCTCGACAGCAGATCAACCTAAACCAAATCCAAGCGTTCCAGCCCTCGTTTCTAAGTTGATTGACGACATCGGGTTACTTGACATCGAGGCGGGTGAGATCTTGTCAGCTCGCCCAATTTTCGTCGAGGATCCTGGCTCCCTCCAAGAAATGCTGCGAACGCTTCAATCGCCAAGCAGGCGGCGACCCGTAATTGTGATATCCAAATATTATAAAAACGGACAACCATCGACGCTGCTTGATCCCGATGCACTCGCGCACAAGCTTCGTGGAATCGCGACAGTATATGTTCTATCCCGCAATATGAGTTGGGGGTTGACTCATGAGCTGAGCAAACGATTTGCAGTCGCGGGAGCATGTGCAAGGCTATTTCGTCCAGCGTTCACACCCGACGACGCACCGACTCGACACCCGAGGTGGACCCCACCACTTCTCAAAGAGCAAGGCCTAAACCTCGCCGGCCTATCGAGCGTGTTTGAACGTGAGGCAGCGCTAACCTCGCTACGTTCACTCGAGCAGGAAGATAATATTCCTGCATTCGAAAAGATTCGTGAGATAGTATTAAAGCGACAACTTGAGCGCGCGCTTCAGAGAGCCGCCGCCGCCATTGCAGCGGATGCATCAGACTCAACGAGAGCGTCCGCACTTCAAGCAGCATTGGACGAAGAAACAAAGCTTCGAACGCTCTTTGAAGATGACAACGAATTTCAACGACAGGAATTAATTCGGCTTCGCGGAGAGCGCGACGAGCTACTAAAAGAGCGAGACGCATGGAAAGCTCGCGAATTCCACCTAAAAGGCAGAATTGAGTCGCTAGAAGAAATTCAACGGCGGAACGCCGAGGGCAAAGTCACCCCTTTCTTTCCGAATAATTGGGATGACCTTGAAAGCTGGTGCGAGGCCAATCTTCAGGACTTAGTCGTCGTCACAAATAAGGCGGTTCGAGCCGCGCGAAGTTCCGATTTTGAGGATATACCGTTTTGCTATGAAGTGTTGCAGTTTTTAGCTGAGACCTATGTCCCATGTAAGAGGGGTGATTTTGGTGGAAGCGGTGGCGCACATTTAGAGTCCGAAAAAAGCAGGCTTGGAATCGACATTTCGCCAGTTGGCCGCGCTGCACAAGCTCGGAGCACTAAGGACGCGTACAGTGCGAACTACATGTCGAAAAAGGTTAGCCTTGATATGCACGTAAAAGGTAGCAGTCATCGTAATGGGCTTTACGGTTTTAGGCTCTACTTTCATTGGCTTGAAGACGAGCAGAAAGTTATCGTTGGTTCGTTTCCTGCGCATCTTCCCAACGATATGACTTAATCTTTTCCCGCCTGTAGATCCCCGCCGAACGCATTTCTACGATTAATTATCACATGTGAGTTCATGGAGAACGCCTGATCGACATGACCCGTGGCGTTGAGTAATTCCGTCGGCTTGATCACTGCCCGAATGGGTTGGCCGCTTGGATTGGAGATGGCGGTCGCCAAACTCAACATTGTCTCGCCTAGCTGAAGATCTAGTAACCGTCGAATCAATGAACTTAATAGCACTTTGACGACTAATCTGGGTGACCGGAAAACCGTTCAACATCGCCAGCTATGCGTTGCTTACGCACATGATCGCGCAAGTGTGCGGGCTGGGTGTCGGCGATTTCGTGCACACGCTGGGCGATGCGCATCTGTACAGCAATCACCTGGAGCAGGCGCGCCTGCAGTTGACGCGCGAGCCGCGCGCGCTGCCCCGGTTGAAGCTCAGCCCGCAGGTGAAGTCGGTGTTCGACTTTCGCTTCGAGGACGTGGCGATCGAGGATTACCACCCGCATCCGGCGATCAAGGCGCCGGTGGCGGTGTAACCATCGGCCGGGAGGCCAATCCTGCCTTCGCGGTGGGTTCCCGACGCCAGGATTGGCATCCCCGCCTGCGCACTCCTACCTTATAATGAGCGGTCGGCCGGCCCAGCCCCGGCCTTTGTGACATCCACCGTTTTCCGCCGGAGCTTCCATGGCCATTTCGCTGATCGCCGCCCTCGACGAGAACTTTGCAATCGGTCGCAAGGGCCAGCTCCCCTGGCATCTGCCGGACGATCTGAAATGGTTCAAGGAGCTGACCGTCGGCAAGCATGTGCTGATGGGTTACAACACCGCGATCTCCATCGGCCGGGCCCTGCCGGATCGCGTGAACCTGGTGCTGTCGCACCGTCATGAAGCGCCGTTTCCTGGCCAGATCACGGTCCGCTCGATTGAAGAGGCACAGGCGCGCACGGATGGCACCGGCCTGATGGTGATCGGTGGCGGCAAGGTATTCCACGATGCGCTGCCGATGGCGCAACGCCTCTATCTCACCTGGGTGAGCGCGGCGGTGGACGGCGCGGATGCCTTCTTCCCCGGCATCCATTTCAGCGACTGGACCGAAGTCAAGCGCACGCACCACAAGAAGGATGCGCAGCACAGCTACGACTTCGACATGGTCGAGTACATCCGCACCGCGTGAACGACGTCGCCGGCGCCATGCTGCACGTGATGGCCGGCGTGCTGCGCGATATGCAGGGCCGGGTGCTACTGGCGCAACGCCCGCCCGGCAAGCACCTGGAAGGCACGTGGGAATTCCCGGGCGGCAAGCTGGAACCCGGCGAGTCGCCCCAGCTGGCCCTGGTGCGAGAACTGCGTGAAGAACTCGACGTGCAGATCCAGCCGCAGGACGGTACGCCGCTGATTCGCATCCCCTGGCGCTATGGCGAGCGCGGCCTGCTGCTCGATGCGTGGGTATTCACTCGCTGGCAGGGCACGCCGCAATCGCTGGAAGGGCAGGCCTTGCAGTGGCAGATGCCTTGTGACATCGATCTGGCGACGCTGGCGCCTGCCGACCGTCCTGTTCTGCAGGCGTTGCGCTTGCCTCCGTTGTACGCGATCACGCCGGCCGACGTAACGCCAGATCAGGCCGACGCATGGCATGCAAAAGTGACGACTGCGATCGAACACGGTGCGCGCCTGATCCAGCTGCGTTTGCCGCTATGGTCATCGGAACAGGTTCGTGCCCTGGCGGCCCGCCTGCAGGCAAGCGTCGTGCAGCATGGCGCCCATCTATTGCTCAATGGCGATATCGAAGGTGCGCGTCGACTTAGGCAGGGAATTGGCGTGCACCTGAAAGCTGCGCAACTGGATGAGCTGATGGAGCGCCCATTGCCCTGGTCGCAGCTGATTGGTGCGAGTGGCCACGATGCCAGCCAATTGACGAAAGCCGCCCGATTGGCCGATTTCGCCACACTTTCGCCGGTGGCGCCCACGGCGAGCCATCCGCATGCCGCCGCGCTGGGCTGGACGCATTTTCACGCGCTGGCCGAATCCGCCGCGCTGCCGGTCTACGCGCTCGGCGGCATGACACCCGCGCACGTCGACGAAGCCCGCAGCCATGGCGCCCAGGGCGTGGCGGGCATCGGCGCATTCTGGCTTGCCCAGCAGCGCATGCAGCAGTAGCGTGCACCCATGCGTATCGTCTATCGCGCCCAGAATCTGATTGACGCCCATCTGGTGAAGGATGCGCTGGAGAGTGCGGAAGTGCCCGCCTTCATCTCTGGCGAGTACCTTACCGGCGGCGTCGGACAGTTGCCTGCGCTGGACTACGTAGCCGTGCTGGTGCCCGAGTCCAGCGTGGATGTGGCCGAGACCATCGTGCGCGAGATCGATCATGCGCTGGCGGAGGCGCGGGAGGCGATCCACGAGTTGGATGACGATCCCGACAGCATGGTGCCGCAGCCGGTTTGAGGCACGCTCTCGTCTTCTCGAGAGCGGTATGGATGCCACCAAAGAAAAACTCACGTTGCAGGTATGCTATCCAGCGCATCACCAACGGAGCCCTGCATGACCGAGTTTGCACGTTTGATCCGCGCCGTACCGGATTTCCCGAAGCCGGGCATTACGTTCCGGGACATCACACCGCTGCTGGCCGATGGTCCCGCCTTTGCACGCTGCATCGATGCGCTGGTCGAACCCTGGTTGCATAGTGACGTGCAGGCGGTATGCGGTGTCGAATCGCGCGGTTTCATTTTTGCCGCCGCGATGGCGCAGAAACTGAAGGCGGGTTTCATACCGCTGCGCAAGCCGGGCAAGCTTCCGCCGCCGGTCATGCATGCGGATTATCAGCTCGAATACGGCACCGATCGCCTCGAGGCGCGCGTAGATACCGTGCGCCAGGGTGAACGCGTGCTGCTCGTGGATGACGTGCTGGCCACCGGCGGAACGCTTGGCGCGGCGCGCAACCTGCTGGCGCAGCTCGGTGCGGAATTGGTGGGCGCATCCGTGGTGATCGAGTTGTTGGCATTGCAGGGACGGGCGCTTTGGCCGCAGGAAACTCCCTTGCATTCGATATTGCATTATTGACGAACGTCATCGGCAGCCGATACGTTGGATTACCCCCGGATCGAGTCCGGGGTAACCCAACTGAAGTCTTCGGTAAGTGCCTTGCGCAGCGGTTCCGACAACATGACTTCTTCGCACATCAAAGGGTGCGCCGAAGCCAACTTCACCGCAGCGCCACTTTTCCAAGCCTCGACCATGCCATCGCTCAGCTCGAAGCGCAGGAAATGCACCGCGGCGGTTTTTTCCTCCGTGCTGCGGTCCATGTCTTCGTCGGCAATCGCCGTAACGGACGGATGCCCGTCGACCGCTAGCGTGATGCCATGCTCGAGTCCGGCCAATCGCGCCAATTCGCGCTTGCGCTGTTCCGCATCGGCATATTCGATGAACAGCGTCGCCTTCAAATTCTTTCCATCGGGGATGAGCGGGTTGTAGGCATCCAGTTCCTCACTGACGCCGTTCGCCTCGAAGATGCGCTCGATGCGCAGCATCTCCTGAATCTGGTACTGGATCGTAAGGCGATCCTCGAACGCCAGCGTGAGATGTGCGCCCAGTTGCACGCTGCGATGCTTCTTGTGCGCGATCACGCGTGCGCGAAAATCGGCGCGTTCCGCGGCGTAGGCTTCGAGTGAAAGCAGGTCGTGGCGCTGCAATTTGTTCATGGTCAAATACCGTAGGCCTTGCGCAGCAGGCTCAGTGGATGTTCCGCAGCGGGTCTGTCGTTCAGGCCGTGCGCGATGTGGCTGCCGGCCATTGGGCAGTCGCTGGTGAAATGCGCGGCCTCGGCTTGCGCAACGCGATTTTCCACTGGCTTGGCAAGCTTGCGCGACAGTGCGTAGGTTTTGTGCTTCACGCCATACGTGCCGTCGTGGCCGGAACAGCGCTCGATCACGGTGACCTCCGTGTTCGGCACGAGTTGCAGAATGTCGCTGGTTTTCGGGCCGATCTTCTGCACACGCTGATGGCAGGGCACCTGCCATGCAATCTTGCCGAGCGATTGCTTGAAGTCGACCGCGAGCAAGCCGGCTTTGTGGCGTTCGGACAGGTATTCGAACGGATCGAAGAAGCGATCGCGTACCAGCGCAACGTTCCCGTCGTCCGGAAACATCAGCGGCAGCTCTTGCTTGAACATCAATACGCAGGACGGAATGGCAGCGGTGAAATCCCAGCCGTCGCGCGCCATTTTGGCGAGCACGGGAATATTGCGTTCTTTGTACTTGCGCACGGTGTCGAGATCGCCCAGCTCGAACTTCGGCATGCCGCAACAGCTTTCCTGTTCCACCAGGCGTACGGGAATGGCGTTGTGCATGAGCACGGCAGCCAGGTCTTCCACCACGCCAGGTTCGGAGTGGTCGCAATAGCACGTGGCGAAAATGGCGACTTTGCCGCGCGTGCGCCCCGCTGATTTGGCTTCGCCTTCACCATCCAGTTTGCGCAGACGCTTGCGCGCCGTGGGGGTGTAATAGGTCGGTACGCGCGCTTGCGCATCCACGCCCATGGTTTTTTCCAACAGCTTGCGCGCGGTTGGATTTTTGTTCGCCGCGTTGATGGTCTGCACCACTACCGGAATGGAAGCGAGCTTGCCGACGACGCGTGTGTTGGAAAGCACGCGCGCGGAAAGCGGCGCGCCGTGTTCGCGAAACGCCACCGCCTTGGCGCGCAGCATGACGTGCGGAAAATCCACGTTCCACGGATGTGGAGGTACATACGGGCATTTCGTGAGGTAGCACAGATCGCACAGATAGCATTGCTCAACCACCTTGGCGTAATCGCTTTTTGCAACGCCGTCGATTTCCATCGACGCGGAGTTGTCGATCAGGTCGAACAGCGTAGGAAAAGCATGGCAAAGGCTGACGCAGCGGCGGCAGCCATGGCAGATATTGAAGACGCGCTCCATTTCCTGATCGAGCGCCTGGTGGTCCCAGAACTCGGGCTTCAACCAGTCCAGCGGATGGCGCGTGGGTGCCTCGAGGCTGCCCTCGCGAATGGTGCCGGTGGGTTCTGCCATGCGTTATGCCTCCGCAGTGATAAGCCCTCTCCCCTCCGGAAAGAGGGTTGGGTGAGGAGATAATCTCGCGTAGTAGCAGCAAATGACCTGCGCGCCGTCATTCCCGCTTTCGCGGGAACGACGGCCTAGGTGAGTACGCGGCAATTTCGCAAGATTCACCTCTCACCCCAGCTCTCTCCCCCGTCATTGATCAAAGGTGGGGAAGCGCGAGCGATGGTTGCATCAAAGCTCGTTCAGCGCTTTCTGGAACCGATTCGCATGCGACCGCTCCGCCTTCGCCAGCGTTTCGAACCAATCGGCGACTTCCTCGAAGCCTTCGTCGCGCGCGGTCTTGGCCATGCCCGGATACATGTCGGTGTATTCGTGGGTTTCGCCGGCGATGGCGCTTTCCAGATTCAGCTTGGTGGGGCCGAAGGGCCTGCCGGTGGCGGGATCGCCGCACTGTTCCAGGTATTCCAGATGTCCGTGCGCGTGGCCGGTTTCGCCTTCGGCGGTGGAACGGAATACCGCGGATACGTCGTTGTAGCCTTCCACATCGGCTTTCGATGCGAAGTACAGATACCGGCGGTTGGCTTGCGATTCGCCGGCGAATGCGTCTTTCAGGTTCTGCTCCGTCTTGGAGCCTTTGAGCTTGCTCATGACATCACCTCGTGGCGTTGGGCTTGAGAGGGCAATGCAAGAGGGGACCTGACGGTCGATCGTTCGAGCGTAGCGTTCGCTAGGACGATACTGAAATTGATTATTCTTATGAAGATGATTGGTTGCAGCTATAAAGCTGCTATGGCTGGCATCGTGCTTTGTCGCCCGGCAAACGCCGGGCGACAAGTACTTACGTATTACTCAACGCAGAAGCACCGCAGGATCCTGCTTCGCCTTCAGCGCCGCGCACAGCAAGGTCTGCTCGCGCGTTTGCGCCAAGCCGCGATCCGCGCCGGTGATGTCCTTCAGACGCGGCTTGAAGTACGCCTGCAGACGATCGGCTTCGGCCGTGGAGCAGCTCCCGCCGCCCACCAGCCTTGGCAGTGCTCCGCCGGCGAAACTGCCGGTGCGTTCCAGCACCTGGTCGTAGTGGCCGGTGAACCACTGCCACAGCGCGTCGCGTGCCGCTTGCGTGTCGTGGCTACCGCGCAGGATGGCCGCCATCTCGCCGACCTTCACTTGTTTGCTGAGCGCGAAATCGCGGGCCTGGTTGGCCAGCTCCGGCGTATTGGCCGCGGCAAGGCCGGCCAGCATTGAATTGCGCAAAGCCGGATCGGTGGTTTGCGGCAGTTCGGCGATCAACGCATCGAGCGCGGGCTTGCCATGCTCTTGCACGGCAACGGCCAGCGCGTCGCCGAGCAGATCGGCATCGGCCGCCGCCAGGTCCAGCCGACCGTCCGCTTTCTTCGCCAGTGCGGCATCGCCTTGCTTGAACAATTCCGCGCGTACTTCCGGCAGCTTGAAATCCAGCGCCAGCGCATGCGCCAGCGCTGCGCGCAGCAGGGAATCACCATCGGGCTCGCCCGCTTTGCGGTGGTAGCCCAGTTGCGTCATGCGCGGCAGGTAAGCGTCTTTCACCCACTTCACGATGGTCGCGCGCTGTGCATCGGTGGCCGCTTCGTGGTCGTAGATCCAACTGATCGTTTCCAGCGGGGCGACCACCACCTCACGCGTGCTTGCACCGGCCAAGGGCTTGAGCGCGGCGAGCACGTCGGCGGCGTTCAGATCGCCGTGACGGAAACCGGCATCGATACCGTCTGCGTAGGCAAGCTGTTCCGTATCGGCCAGCGAGGCGACGTGGCGGGTGAGGGTATTCCACTCCGACTTGGCCAGGCTGAAGCGGTAATAGCCGTGCGCATTGGCGTTGGGCATGATCCAGGTGGGCGTGCTGGCGCCTTCCAGCGTCATGCTGCCGGAAGATTTGTCGAGCATTTCGCAGCTCACCTTGCTGCCCTCGGCCGTGCCATAGCGCACGCACACCGGAATGCCCCACACGTGCGCCGCATCGCCGGTGCTGCCGGTCGGCAAGTAGCGGCTCTGGCTCAGATGCAGCACGGTTTTTCCGTTCTTCTGCTCCAGCTTGGTCTGCACGTACGGCACGCCGGCCTGGTTGAGGAAGCTGTCGAAGGCGTGCTTGAACGCTTCGCCTTGATTCGCCGCGGTGGCGATGGCGTCTATCAGGTCATCCGCGGTGGCGTTGCCGAACTTGTGCTGCTGGATGTACGCGCGCATGCCCTTTTGGAAGGTGTCTTCGCCGACGTAGCCTTCGAACATGCCCAACACCGAGGCGCCCTTGCGATAGGTGATGCTGTCGAACGCGGTTTCGATATCGCCGTTGCCGGTGATCGGCTGGCGAATCTTGCGCGCGCTGACCAGGCTGTCGTTTTCCATCGCGTTTTCGGCGGCGTTGATGCGGTCGAGATCCGCGCGATATTCCGGATGCACCTTCATGGTGACTTTCTGCTGCATCCAGGTGGCGAAGGCTTCGTTGAGCCACAGGTCGTCCCACCATGCAAGCGTCACGGTGTCGCCGGTCCATTGATGCGCCAGCTCATGCGCGGTGACGTTGAACGAGCCGCGCACGTACTTGGCCGGGGAATCCGGATCGAGCAGCAGCAGCCAGTCGCGGAAGGTGACCAGGCCGGGATTTTCCATTGCACCGGCGGAGAAATCCGGCGCGGCGAGCAGATCGAGCTTGCCGAACGGGTAGCCGAAGCCGTAGTAGTTCTCCAGCGTGTGGATGATGCTGGGCGTTTCGCTCAGCACGTGTTGCAGGCGATGGCCTTCGCCGTGCGCCGCGATGCCGCGAAGTTTCAGTACGTCGCTGCGGTATTCGCTCGGCGCAATGTCCGGGCCGTTGACGATGTCCCATGGGCCCACCGCGAACGCCACCAGGTAGGTCGGCAACGGCTGCGTGCGGGCGAAGCTCAGCGTCTTCCACTTGTCGCCGGCGGCGGTTTCGTTGATCTGCTTGGTGTTGGCCACTGCGACGAGATCCGACGGAATGGTCAATGCAATATCGTACGGCGTCTTGAAATCGGGTTCGTCGAAACCGGGGAAGGCGAAGCGCGCGCTGATGGGTTCCATCTGCGTCATCGCATACGGCGTACCGGCGTGGCTCACCTTGTACAGACCTTGCAGCTGCTGGTTGAGCGGCGCACTGAATTCAAACGCGATCGTCAGCGCCTGCGGCTGCAGCACGCTGCCGAAATCGACACGTGCCACGCCTTCCTGTAGGGCAACGACAACGTATTTGCCGTCGTGTTGTGCGCCCTTTGCATCGGTGATCTTCACCTTGCTCACGTTCAAGTCGTGGCCGTTGATCCACAGATGGTCGGCCGCTTGCTTCAGGTCGACCTTAATGACGGTGGTGCCGGTGTAATCCTTCTGCGCGGGATCGACCTTGAACGCCAATTGATAGGACTGCGGTTGCGCCCAACGCGGCAGTTTGCCGTGCGGCACCTGATCGGCCGGTGTTGCAGCGAATGCAGCGCTGCAACATGCAGCAAGCGCAGTCAATACGAATGAACGGGCGAGACGGTGCACGGGAGCCTCCTACGGGATTAAAAAGGAATCACGCTAGGTTCCGTAAGCGGTTTACCACAGTGCCAAAAGACATGGTCCGATCAACTTTGCGCTGTGGCCCGCCTAAGCTGGACTCAACCCAGGTTCATGAGCCACGCATGTCGATGCAGGATCACCGGCAGCCATCCGCCTACGCCGCGACTTTGCCTTTGCGCATCCTCGTGGTGGAAAGCGATGTGCTGCTTCGGCGGCAGGTACTGTTGCCGGCCTTGCGCAAACATGGCTTCGACACGTACGAGGCCGGTAGCGCGGCGGAGCTGTATCGCACCATGCTTGCGCAGCTGTTCGACATCGTGCTGCTCGACATGCATCTGCCCGACGAAAGCGGGCTCACGGTGGCGAAGCATCTGCGCGCTATCTCGAACGTGGGCATCGTCATGTTGACGGACGGACATAGCCGGCGCCATCACGCGCAGATACTGCATGCCGGCGCGGATGTGTGCCTGGCCAAGCCTGCCGATATGGACATGCTGGCGGCCACGCTATGCAGCCTTTCGCGCCGATTGCGCGTGCGCTCCTCACTATCGGCTGCAACGGACGAGACAAACACGTCGCCGTGGCAATTGGCGGATGGCGGTTGGCGATTGGTTTCGCCGCTTGGCAGGGCGATCGCATTGACGGCCACCGAGCGCGATGTGTTGACGATGTTGATGGCGGAACATGGCCAGCCGGTATCGCGCGACACATTGCTGCAGGCCTTGCATCGTGGCGTGCAGGGTTTCGACCCGCATCGGCTGGAAATGATGATCCATCGCTTGCGCAAGAAGGCGCTTGCGCAGGCCGGCGAGCGATTGCCGTTGCTCACGGTCAGGGGCATGGGTTATCGCTTGGCCTGCGACGGTGAAACATCCGTCGCCTGAAGGCGCACACGCGGGCTGGAACGCGTTCCAGTACGGCCATGCAAATGCCTATCGCGATGCCGTGATGCATTCGGCCGCGAGATGTCGCGTATCACCAAGACAGCAACGCGTTGCATCTTCGTCTTGGCGTTTCGATGTAAGGCGAACACCGTGGTTCCCGCAGTAACCACCAAAAGATGTGTCAGCCGATCCCTCACCACGTCTGATGAAACGACTTATCCAGGTCGTGGCATGACGATGCGTGATGCATGGTCTTGTCGTGCAATGCGAGGCGCGACAACAACCGCGCGCGTCGTGCATCGCAACAACGACATGTCGATCGTGCTGTGAGCTTGGTGAGTTTGGTGATTTTTCGTGCGATTGCGTGAGTGACACCCCTCATCGCGATCCGGATGCTCCCGCTGCAATACCCATCCATTTCGCCCGGGCAGGGCGGACACGGATCACACGGACAGCAGGGCCGAGGGGCGCAACATTCATTCGTTGCCTTGGTAGCGCATGCACGACGCACGTGCGGCCTGCGTCTTCACTTGCACGGAGGAGGCAACAAGTCATGAACAAGATCCACAGCAAAGTCTGGAACGCATCGCTCGGCGCGATCGTGGTCGCATCGGAACTGGCGAGCTGCAAGAGCGCGTCCGGTGGCGCGGGCAAGGGCGCACGGTCCGGGATTGCACTAGCGAAGCTTTCGCTGGCCCTGCTGATCGGCATGGCCCTGGCGCCCAAGGCGGCGCTGGCCGATGTTTGTTCGGGTTCCTTTGCGGAGAGCGAACGTCCTTCCGCGGTTGACAGCGCTTTCGCCTGCGGTGCGCTGGCGGCGGCTTCGGGTGAGTACAGCACCGCAGTGGGTACCGAAGCGATATCGTCTGGCAACTACGCCGTTGCACTGGGTTACAAGACAACCGCGAGTGGCGCCGAGAGCGTCGCCATCGGCCGTGACGCCACTGCCGCCGGTGCTGGCGGTGTTGCGATGGGGTTGAACAGCCGCGCTTCGGGCGGCAACAGCGTTGCGATGGGTTCGAACAGCCGCGCTTCGGGTAACAGCAGCGTTGCGATTGGTCAGAACTCCATCGCCACGGAAGACAATGTCGTATCGGTTGGCCGCGCCGGCGCGGAACGTCGCACCGTCAATGTCGCGTCGGGTGTCAATGGCACCGATGCAGTGAACAAGTCGCAGCTCGATGCCGTCGCCGATGGTGTCAGCGATGCGCAGCATTACTTCAAGGCCGATGGCAATAACGATGGTAGCGACGATGCGCTGGCCAGCGGTGCAGGCGCCGTAGCGGCAGGCTCCGATAGCGTGGCGTCCGGCAATGCCAGCACCGCTCTGGGCAAGGAAAGCATCGCCGTAGGCATCGGCGGCACGGCGGTAGGTCAGGGCAGCGTTGCCTATGGCGACTCCAGCGTGGCCATGGGCCAGAGCGCGCAGAGTTTCGGTTTTGGTAACACGGCAGTAGGCGCGCACGCATCGGCGGATGGCGACGACGCAGCAACCGCGCTTGGCGCGGACAGCGCGGCATCCGGTGTAGGGGCGACCGCGGTCGGCGCGCAAGCCTCGAGCCAGGGCGATGGCAGCTACGCTGGCGGCGCCAGGGCGCTCAGTGTCGGCGAAGCTACGGTGGCGCTTGGCGCATTGAGCGTTGCCGTGGGCAACGGCAGTATGGCCCTGGGCTCGCGCTCGCTGGCCTACGGTCAATTGAGCACGGCTGTTGGCACAGGTGCACGCACTGACGAGGATTTCAGCACGGCCGTGGGCGCTGGCGCGTGGGCTCAAGCGGGCGGTTCGGTAGCCTTGGGTGATTTCTCGATCGCCGATCGCGTCAACACGGTATCGGTCGGTTCATTGGGCAGTGAACGCCAGATCACCAACGTCGCCGCCGGTACGGAAGGCACCGATGCGGTGAACAAGTCGCAGCTCGATGCGCTTGCCGGCAGTGTGGGCGCAGCCAGCCATTACTTTGCCGCCAGCGGTGACGGCAACGATGATGCGCTAGCCGACGGCAAGTACAGCACTGCTGCAGGTTCGGCCAGCTATGCAAATGCCGGTGCCTCCGCCTTCGGCAGCGGTGCTGATGCTGTTGGCCAGTACAGCACGGCCGTCGGTTATGGCAGCACCGCCTTCGGCAGCTACAGCATGGCGCTGGGCAGTGGTGCCAGCGCCAACTACGACAACAGCATCGCGCTAGGACGCAACAGCCTGACCAATGGCTCCAATGCGGTTGCCATCGGCGTGGATACCGCGGCGCGCGCACAGGACTCGATGGCGCTCGGTACGGGTAACCCGGACGTGTTCTACACGGGCTTCCAGGCTGGCGTTTCGGAAACCGGATACGGTTCGATCGCCTTGGGCAAAGGCGCGGCCATCGGCGACGGCGCGGTGGCATCCATCGCCGTCGGCGTCGGCGCAACCGTGAATCATGGTTCGGAACAGGGTATCGCCATCGGTACGGCGGCCTACGCCGGCGCGGATCAGTCGATCGCGCTGGGTGGCATTACGGCCACCGATAGCGAACTGCTGCGCTTCAATCTGGCGTTGGGTTCCGGTTCGTTGGCCCTCGGCGCAGGCGCGCAGGCATTGCAAACCGACAGCATTGCACTGGGTCGCGCCAGCGAGGCAAGCGCCGCCAATGCGGTGGCGCTCGGCGCGTTCTCGGTTGCCGATCGCACGAATACCGTCTCGGTAGGCTCGGCCGGCAACGAGCGCCAAATCGCCAACGTGGCCGCCGGCACCGAAGCCACGGATGCGGTGAACAAGTCGCAGCTGGATGAAGTGGCCAGCGCCGGCGAGCGGGCCAGCAAATACTTCAAGGCCAACGGCAATGACGGCATAGGTCTGTTCGACGACGCGATTGCCGACGGCGACTATGCCGTTGCAGTGGGTAGTTCCAGCTACGCGGCCGGTAATCGATCGATCGCCGTAGGCGTGGATAGCCAGGCTCGGGCCCAGGGTTCGGTGGCGCTGGGTGCGAATAGCCGCGTCAACGGCGTCAATGGTGTCGCCGTGGGTTCATCTGCGAACGCGAGCGGTGCCTTCTCCGCGGCGTTGGGTTCCAACGCCCAGGCGGCAGATGTAGGTGCGTTGGCGCTAGGTGCCGAATCGCTGGCAACCGGCAATCGTTCCACTTCGATCGGCATGAACAGCGAGGCCTCAGGCGAGCAGGGCACAGCAATCGGCTATGGCAGCGCGGCGACCGGTGCGCAGGCCAGCGCCTTCGGTGCAGGCAGCTACGCAAGTGCTGCCCAATCCTCGGCGTTCGGCATCAACAGCAACGCCAGCGGCATCGTGAGCAGCGCCTTCGGCAGCTCAGCGGCAGCATCCGGCGACTATGCCACCGCGCTCGGCGTGCAGACGCAGGCGACGGGCGACGTATCGACGGCGGTAGGCGCTCAGAGCTTTGCCAGCAACCGCGGCGCGTTGGCGGTGGGTGGCTATGCCGGTGCAACGGGCGAGCTTTCGACCGCCATCGGCGCGCAGGCTCGCGCGGTGGGTGATGGCTCGATCGCATTAGGCAGTTTCGCTGCCTGCGCCCCGGATGAGATTTGTTCCTTCGATGCCGGCGCGCAATCCTATGGACGCAACTCCATCGCCATCGGCACGGTCGCTCTGACGGATGGCGACGACAGCATCGCGTTGGGAACGTATGCCTATGCGGGGACGACGGGTAACGTGGCCATGGGTGCGCGTTCGAGTGCATCCGGGGCCAATTCCGTGGCGTTGGGTGCGGGCTCGGTGGCCGATCGCGATAACGTCGTCTCGATCGGCGGCGTCGGCGCCGAGCGCCAGATCACCAATGTGGCGGCCGGTACGCAGGCGACGGATGCGGTGAACAAGTCGCAGCTGGATGAAGTGGCGAGCAATGCCAACACTGCCACCAAGTATTTCAAGGCCAATGGCAACAACGGCGAGGGTTTGTTCGATGACGCGATCGCCGACGGCGACTACGCGATCGCGGTCGGCAGTTCCAGCCAGGCCCTCGGTTCGCATGCCACCGCTATCGGTGCCGGCGCAGTAGCCAATGAGGAGCAAACGCTGGCGATCGGCGACAAGGCATCCGCTTCCTACTACAACGCCATCGCTATCGGTTCGAACAGCGTGTCCAATCGCTGGGCATCGATCGCTCTGGGCCTGAACAGCCAGGCTACCGGTGTGCGCAGCGTTGCCATCGGTGAAAGCGCCAATGCTTCCGTGCTGGGCGGCGTTGCCCTGGGCTGGGCCAGCGAGGCTACGGGCTTCTATTCGACTGCCTTGGGCAGTTCGGCTCTGGCTACGGGTACCAATACGCTTGCCGCGGGCAGTGGCGCATGGGCACAAGGCGATAACTCGACCGCGCTCGGGGCGGGAGCGGGCAGTTTTGATGTAGTCGAAGAAGCCACAGCGGTCGGCTCCAACGCGCGTACCGGTGCCTATCGCGCCACGGCCGTCGGCGCAGGCAGCTACGTTGCCCAGGGGGCATCGAACAGCACCGTCGTCGGCGCTAACACCTTCAGCTTTGCGAACAACGGTACGGCCATCGGCGAAAGCAGCGAAGTCGCTTACGGTGCAAATAATGCGGTGGCGCTGGGGTCCGGTTCCTATGCCGATCGCGCCAACAGCGTTTCAGTGGGCGCCGCCTCGACCTGGACGGACGGCTTTGGTGTGGAACATGGACCCATCACGCGCCAGATCACCAACGTGGCCGCCGGCACGGAAGCCACCGACGCGGTGAACAAGTCGCAGCTTGATGAAGTGGCGAGCAATGCCAACAGTGCCACCAAGTACTTCAAGGCGCGTGGCGATGAAGGGGTGGGCCTGTTCGACGATGCCATTGCCGAAGGCGACTACGCGGTTGCCGCAGGCAGCTCCAGCTATGCCGGCGCAGCTCGTTCGGTGGCTGTCGGCAAGAACAGCCGCGCCACGGCGGCCGGCGCGATGGCGCTTGGTGCCGACAGCGTGGCGAGCGGTATCAACGGTGTTGCGGTTGGCCGATATGCTGGCGCGACAGGTGCATTCAGTGCCGCCGCGGGCTTCAATGCGCAAGCGACCGATGTGGGTGCCGTGGCATTGGGCGCCGAATCGCTGGCAACGGGCAATCGCTCGACCGCGCTCGGCATGAACACCGAAGCTTCCGGCGAGCAAAGCACCGCGACAGGTTATGGCAGCAGTGCGCTGGGCGCGCAAAGCAGCGCATTCGGTGCGCAGAGCCATGCAGACGGCGATTACGCGTCCGCATTCGGTGCCAACGCAAGCGCACTGGGCAGCAATGCTGTCGCCATCGGCCACAACAGCGTTTCCGCAGGCAACCTTGGCGTAAGCCTTGGTGCCAACAGCAACGGGCAGGGTTTTGGTTCGGTGGCCGTTGGTGGACTTGCGCAGACAGCACAACCGTTCAGTGTCGCGGTTGGCCTTGCAGCGGTTGCCGGCGGCACCTGGTCGGTAGCGGTGGGTGCCGGTAGCTTCGCCCAGGATAACGGTAGCGCACTGGGCAACGAAGCTGAGGCTGGCGAGTTCGGTACTGCGCTGGGCATGAGCAGCCTCGCAGCCGAAGGTGGCGTGGCGGCCGGCAGTAATACGCGTGCCGCCGTCAACAGCACCGCGATCGGCATGGAAAGCTGGGCTACCGGCAGCACGGCCACGTCACTCGGCTACAACAGCTACGGCATGGCCGACAACGCGGTTGCGCTGGGTGCCAACGCCTGGGCCATTGCTGAAAACAGCGTGGCACTGGGCCAAGGTTCACTGGCCGACCGTGCGAACTCGGTGTCGGTGGGCGCAGCGCATGACTGGCAGGGCTTGGATGGCACGGTGTACAAGGCCATCGATCGCCAGATCACCAATGTCGCGGCCGGCACGGAAGGCACCGATGCGGTGAATGTCGATCAGCTCAACGCTGCCGTGGGCGATGGCAGCACCCATCGCTACTTCAAGGCGGACGGCAAGAACGACGGTACCGACGATGCCAATGCCAGCGGCAAGCAGGCAGTGGCCAGCGGCGCGAGCGCGAAAGCGCTCAGCGATGGCGCTGTCGCGCTGGGTTCGGCAAGCACCGCAAACGGTGTGCAGAGCGTCGCGCTCGGCTTCAATGCCCTGGCAGCCGGCAACGCCAGCGTCGCGTTGGGCGCCTACAGCGTGAGCACAGGCTTCAACAGCGTTGCCTTGGGCAACGGCAGCATCGCCGATCGCGATAACGCGGTATCGGTCGGCCGTGCCGGCAGCGAACGCCAGATCACCAACGTCGCGGCGGGCACGGCCGATACCGACGCGGTGAACGTGGCGCAGTTGAAGCAGGTGGGCCTGGTGGACGGCAGCGGCAATATCGCTACTGCGGTCACCTACGACGAAGGCAAGAACCAACGGTCGGTAACGTTTGGCAATCCCGCGCAGGGCGGTACCACGCTCGCCAACGTCGCCGCCGGTCTGAACGATGGTGATGCGGTGAACGTCGCGCAATACAAGTCGCTGGCCGATGCCATCGGCGGCGGCGCGGTGGTCGGCGCCGGTGGCTTGGTGAGCACCCCGCAGTTCAACATCATGGGCATCAACTACGGCAATGTGGGTGACGCCTTTGGCGCCGTGAACGTCGCGCTGGGTTCGTTGGATTCGCGCGTGGGCAATCTGGAAGCCAACGCCGGCTCCGGCGGCACCAGCGGTCCTGCGCTCGGGACTGGCGACGGCCTGGCGATCGGCGGCGGCAGCCATGCGCAAGACAAGACCGATGTTGCCGTCGGCTCGGGTTCCACCGTCCACGCCGGCAACAGCACGTCGCTGGGCAACAACACGAGTGTGGCCGCCAGCGCCGATAACGCGGTAGCCGTCGGCGCCGACAGCAGCGTGACGGGCGCATCCGGCACCGCGATCGGACAGGGCAGCAGCGTGACGGCTTCGAACGCCGTGGCAATAGGCGCGGGCTCCGTGGCGGATCAGGACAACACCGTCTCGGTAGGCAATGCCAGCCAGCAACGCCGCATTACACAGGTAGCCGATGGTGTCGCAGCCACCGACGCCGCCACGGTAGGTCAGGTCACAGCGTTCACCCAGAACGCGATCACGGCGGCGCAGAACTACGCTGACGCGGGCGACGCGCAAACGCTCAACTCTGCGAACGCGTACACCGACCAGAAGACCGCCAACCTGGTCACCAACGACAACTTCAATGCGTTCCGCGATTCGGTGAACAACCAGTTCCATGCGGTCAACACACGCTTGAATCGCGTCGGTGCGATGGGCTCGGCCATGGCCGGCATGGCGGGTGCCATCGCAGCTGCACCGGGTACGGACAACCGCGTTAGCGCGGCGGCCGGTACGTACGGCGGTCAAGGCGCGTTGGCGGTCGGTTTTGCCCGCCGGATTCCGGGTAATGGCGCGGTGTTGATCGGCGGCTCGATCGCCGGTGGTGGCGAATCCAGCGGCACCGTGGGCGTCAGCTTCGGCTGGTAACGGGATTGCGCCCCTTTCCATGACGGAAGGGGCGCTTTTTCCTGAGGCCATGCCGCGCGCGTCATGGCGAAAACCGGACGTTCGTGTCGTCCGCCATGTAGTTCGGAGCCTGGAAACGCTCCGTACCCCTCACTTCAAGGAACATGCATGAAGTCACTCCCTTTCCTTCGCACCAGCGTGCTGGCTACTGCCTTGGTGCTGGCGATTCCGCTAGCCCATGCCGTCGATGATCTGCCGATGACCGCGCCCAAAATATCCGTGGCCAGCGAAACGAATCAGACCTATGACCGCTTCGTCGTCACGTATCGGGATAACAGTGCGGAGCGCAGCGATCGCAGCGCGGTATTGCAGAATGTGAGAGCCGCGGTAAGCCGCTCGGGCCTCGACCGTGCAACAGTGTCGTCCAATGGTGCGGCGATCTCACCGCTGTCGGTGTCCTATCAGCGCAAACTTGCTGTCGGCGCCGATCTGGTGCGCACGTCGCGCAAGCTTTCCCAAAGCGAAGCGAACAACCTGATGCAGCAGATCGCTGCCGATCCGGCCGTCGCGCATGTCCAGCCGGACTATCGCAGGCAGATCGTTCGCGACATCAAGGCTCCGCTCGACGTGAGCGAACAGGTCAAGACGCAGATCAGCTCGACGCCACAAACCTTTACGCCCAACGACCCCGACTATGCGCAGTACCAGTGGCACTTCTGGGATCCGACCGGCGGCGCCAACATCAATAACGCATGGGACCTGGCGGACGGCACGGATATCACGGTCGCGGTGCTCGACACCGGCATCACCCAGCATTCCGACATCGACACATCGCTGGCGGATGCGGGCTACGATTTCATCAGCGATGCTTTCATTTCCGGTCGCGACACGGACGGCCGCGCCGCGGGCGGTTGGGACCTGGGTGACTGGACCAACACCGCTCCGTGGAACGATCCTTCCGCCGGATGCCTCGTGGCAGGCGATCCAGGTCAGTCCAGCAGTTGGCACGGCACACACGTGTCGGGTACGGTCGCCGAACTGACCAACAACGCCAAGGGTATGGCCGGCGTCGCCCACAACGCCAAAGTCTTGCCGGTGCGCGTGCTCGGGCATTGCGGCGGTTACGACTCCGATATCGCCGACGCCATTGAATGGGCTTCAGGCGGTCACGTGGACGGCGTGCCCGACAACACGCATGTGGCACAGGTGATCAACATGAGTCTGGGTGGCCCTGGTACGTGCTCGGCCAGCGACGTCACGGGCAAGGCGATTGCCGATGCGATAAGCCGTGGCACCACCGTCGTGGTATCGGCGGGCAACAGTGCAACGGATGCGGCCAATTTCTCGCCCGCCAGCTGCCCGGGCGCCGTTACCGTTGCGTCCAACGGCATTACCGGCAAGCGCGCGTTCTATTCCAACTACGGTTCGACGGTGACATTGGCCGCCCCGGGTGGCGGTGTTTATGCAAACGATGCGAGCAGCGGCACCACCGTGAATACGGGCTTTGTGTTCTCTGCCCTCAATGCCGGCAAAACCTCGCCCGGGGCTGAGGACTATGCGGGCTATGCCGGCACCTCCCAGGCTGCACCGCACGTCGCGGGCACGGTGGCAATGATCCTCGGCGCTACCAAGGCTGCGGGCATGGCAACGCCTTCACCGGCTGAAATCAAGGATGCGCTGGTGAAGTCGGCGCGGCCGTTCCCCGTGTTGCTGGATCACCCGATCGGTGCGGGTATCGTCGACGCATATGCCGCGGTCAATCGTGCGTTGGGTAACGATGACGGCGGCGGGGACGAGACCGCCACGCCATTGGCGAAAGGCGTGATCTTGTCCGCCCAGAGCGGCAATCCCGGAACGAGCGCCCTGTACGCGATCGATGTGCCTGTCGGCGCCACGGTGCTGAATATCCGCACCATCGGCGGCACCGGCGATGTATCGCTGTACGTGAAGGTGGGCAGTGCACCTGCTGCCGACGGCAGCGACGCGAGCTACAAATCGACCAGGCCGGGCAATAACGAAGCCGTGGTCATCGCCACGCCGCAGGCCGCCGTGTATTACCTCCGTCTATCGGCAGGGCAGACCGCTTTCGCCAACGTATCCGTGCTGGCGGATTACAAGCAGTAATCGCGAGTTCCAGCGCGACGTTACAAGGAACCCCGGCGCATCGCCGGGGTTTTTCTTGGAAGACGTTATGTTGGCCTTATCACAAAATTTGATTGTTATTACAAAAACCATAGTTATGGTCTATTATTCCCGCGCACCTTCCTAGGGATAAGCCATGAACCTGCGAGACCTGCACTATCTCGTCTCACTGGCCGAACACCGGCATTTCGGGCGTGCGGCGGAGGCTTGCTTCGTCAGCCAGCCCACGCTTTCCACGCAGATCAAGAAGCTGGAAGAGGAACTGGGCGTAGCGCTGGTGGAGCGAACCCCACGCAAAGTGCTGTTGACCGAGGTCGGCCGCGACATCGCCAATCGCGCGCGCGAAGTGTTGAACGAAATCGAGCAGATCAAGAGCATTGCCCGCCGTACGATCGATCCGGAGTCGGGCACGGTGCGGCTCGGTATCTTCCCGACGCTCGGGCCGTATTTGCTGCCGCACGTGATTCCCGTTGTGCGCGAGCGTTTCCCGCGTCTGGAACTGCTGCTGGTAGAAGAAAAAACCGAAGTCGTTTTGCATCGCTTGCGTGAGGGAAAACTCGACGTCGGCATTCTCGCGCTGCCCATCCACGACGACAATTTGCACGCGGAACTCTTGTTCGAAGAACCTTTCCTGCTGGCCGTGCCGCAATCGCATCCGTTGGCAAAGCGTCAATCGCTGAAACTCAACGATCTGTCGGATCAAAGCCTGCTGCTGCTCGAAGACGGCCACTGCCTGCGCGACCAGGCGCTGGAGGTGTGCCACATGGCCGGCGCAGGCGAAAAAAGCGGTTTCCGCGCCACCAGCCTGGAAACCTTGCGCCAGATGGTGGCCGCCAACGTCGGCATCACCTTGCTGCCCACGCTCGCGGTGAAGCCGCCGGTGGCGCCCGCACCAAATCTGCAATTGGTGGAATTCAGCGGCCATCCGCCGAGCCGGCGCATCGCGATGGTGTGGCGCAAGAGTTCGGCGATGAGCGGTTTTCTGAAACAGCTGGCGGATGTGTTCAAGCATCTGCCTAGTGATCTGCTCGATCCGCATACGGCTGCCGTCGCGTCGGCGAAGCGGCGTCGGGTGGCTTGAGGATCCGATGAAGTTCCAGTTCGCCTCACTGTCCGGTGACCGCCGGAATGAAGGTATGTTGAGAATGATGACCTCGTAGACGAACGGCATCCATGCAGCAAAAACCTTCGCAAAACGTACGCCAGGCACTCGCCCACGCCACGCATCGACTCGGCGAGCGCATCGATGCAGAAGTATTGCTCTCTTACGTTCTGGACAAACCGCGCAGTTGGTTGATTGCCCACGCGGACGACACGCTCTCGCCCGATCACGCTTCGGCCTATGCCTTGTTGATCGAGCAGCGCGAAGCGGGAGAGCCCATCGCCTATATCACGGGTCGTCGCGGTTTCTGGTCGCTCGATCTGGAAGTCACGACCGCCACACTCATTCCACGTCCGGAAACCGAACTACTGGTGGAGCTGGCCTTGGAGCGCTTGCCGATCGATCAAGCATCTCGCGTGCTCGACCTGGGCACAGGTTCCGGCGCCATTGCCTTGGCGATTGCGCGTGAGCGTCCTGCCGCACAGGTGATGTCAACAGATGCAAGCAATGATGCACTCGTCGTGGCGCAACACAATGCACGGCGCCATCACATCGGCAACATTAGCTTCGTTTGTGGCGACTGGTTTGCGCCGCTTGGAGACAAGCGCTTTGATGTGATCGTTTCCAATCCACCGTATATCGAAAGCAACGACCCGCATCTGCAGCAAGGCGATTTGCGGTTTGAACCCATGAGTGCCCTTGCTTCAGGTGCTGACGGACTTGATGACATTCGCCGCATCATCCGTGATGCCGGTCTTCACTTGATGCCCGGCGGGTGGCTGTTGTTCGAGCACGGATGGCAGCAAGGTGAAGCAGCACGTGCACTTCTTCGTGACGCAGGTTTCGTGGAGCTTTCAACTGCGCGCGATCTGGAACAACGTGATCGCGTGAGTCTAGGGCGCTGGCCACAGCAGTTGTGATGGATCACTAAGCTTAGGCGTAGACTGCAGCCGTCAATAAGGGGCTCGGATTACTTTGGCGCATCCGGGCATGAACGCATAACGTTTGCCCCGGACGTACTGCCATGAATATTCGTCGTGCTGTTCTTCGTCCTTTCGCGTTGCGCCGTTTGCCGCGCGCGATTCATCTGCTGCTGATAGTGCTGGCTGCGCCGGTTGCGATGGCGCAGAACAATTCAGTGCCTGCATCATCGAGCAGCGCGGCCGCACCATCCTCGAACGGTCAGCAAGCCGTAACCCTGGGCGAAGTGATGGTGACGGCAAACCGACGCCGCGAGCCGGAGCGCGAAGTGCCGATGCACGTCGATGCCGTTCAGGCCGCGACCTTGCAGCAACTGGGTGCAAAAAACCTCAACGACTACGTGTCGTATCAACCTGGCGTGTTCTTCGCGAGCGCAGGCGGCGCGGGGCAGGGCGAGCTGGTGATGCGTGGCGTATCCACCGGCAACCAGACCAGCCCTACCGTGTCGCTGTACATCGACGATGTACCGGTGGGCGGCAGCACCGTGTACGCCGCATCGGCCACGTTTCTGTTCGATCCTGCCTTGCTCGATCTGGATCACATCGAGTTTCTGTATGGCCCGCAAGGCACGCTGTACGGTGCGGGGTCGATGGGTGGGTTGGTGAAATACGTAACGGTGAAACCCGATCTTGGCGGTGTTTCCGGCAACGTGGGCGGCGACATCTCCAACACCAACCGCGGCGGCATGAGCTATGCCGAACATGCGTCGATCAATCTGCCGCTGCTGAAGGACAAGGCGGCGGTCCGCGTATCGGCCGTCGATCAGCACACCACGGGCGTGTATCAAGCGATTGGCGAAACACCGGCCGGTGGCGCCGATCGCACGCACACCAAAGGTGCGCGCGTGCAACTGGAAGTGGATCCGATCGACAAGCTTACGTTGAACGTCACCGCCATGGCGCAGAAGATCATGGCAAACGGCTTGTCGATGGGCGATTTCGATCTGCAGGGGCAACCGATTTCCGGCGGGCCCTACAACCGCGCGCTCAACCACCGCGAACCGTTTACGCAGACGCTGCAGCTGTATTCGTTCCACGCCGGCTACGATTTCGATTGGGCCACGCTGGACTGGATCAGCTCCTATCAGAAGTTCGTCAATCACAGCGTGCAGGATTATCCGGATACGTTCCTGGGCCTGCTGAATCTGCTGGGTCCCGAGTTCGGTCTTACGCAGCCGATGAGTTCGCTGTATGTCGATTCGCAATACACCGTACACAAGACGTCGCAGGAAATTCGCTTCACCTCTCGCAAGAACGAAACACTCGACTGGTTGTTCGGCCTGTGGCTCAACCGCGAAAACGTGTGGGAGCAATACGCGCTGCAAGGCGACAACCTGCCGCCGCCCGGCAGCACCGCGCTGATCCAGCAAGCCGTGAATGCGCGTTTCGAGGAATACGCCGGTTACGGTGATCTCACCTGGCATATCAAGCCGACGCTGGATCTGACCGTCGGCGCGCGTGCAAGCGGCAACACGCAGCGACTGGCCAACATGGAGCAAGGTCCGTTCGCGGGCAGTCCCGGCGGTTTTCGCGAACACATGAAAAGCCAGGACATCACCAAGATGATCACATTGACCTGGCGGCCAACCGATCGAGACAGCTACTACGCGCGCGCTTCCACCGGGTATCGTCCCGGCGGGTTGCAGGCGCCGCTGCAGAGCACGCTGCTGGGACCCAATCCCAATGCCACCAACACCTTCGGTTCGGACAATCTGGAAAGCTACGAGCTTGGCTACAAGGGCAGCTATCTCGACCGCCACTTGAGCGTCGGCATCGATGGCTACGACATCGAATGGCATCACATGCAGCTCTACACCTTCACGCTAGGCAACGCGATCATCCAGAACGCGGGCGATGCGCGCATCAAGGGCGTGGAGATGCAGGGAAGCTATTCGAACGGTCCGTGGGGACTGGGTGCTTCCGGCGCGTACACCGATGCGTTCACCAACAACGGTGCGCCGCAGCTAGGTATCCAGCCCAATGCGCCGTTGCCGTATTCGGCGCGATGGGCGGGAACGGCAAGCGGCAAATACAAATTCATGCTGGCCGGCACGGATGCCTACATCGGTGCCGTGGTGCGTGCATCCAGCCACCGCAACGCCGGCTTCGATGGCGACGTCAGCGATCCGAATTTCAAGCTGCCCGGTTTCATGTTTCTCGACTTCAATCTGGGCGTGAATCTGCGTGGTGGTACGAATATCGATTTCTACGTACGCAACGCGCTCAACCGCCAGGTGCCGATCGGCACGTTGAACGATGAAGCGGTGAATTTCCTCGCCACGGTGGGAGGCCCGATGCTGGTGCAGATGTCGACGCCGCGCACGGTGGGTGTGGCGTTCAATGTGCCGTTTTGATCTACTTTCCGACGGATTGCTACAAGTAACAGGCCGTCATTCCGGCGTTCGCCGGAGTGACGGCCATGCAGATTGCGCGAAGGAGCTCAGTGCCCCGTACCGCTCACCTGCACCGGCGGCTTGATCGCATACAACAGCGCCGGCAAGAAAATGAACGTGGCCAGCAATACCGCCACCAGGCTCACCAGCAACATGCGTCCCATGCTGGCCATGCCAAGATCGTGCGACAGCGCCAGCGAACCGAACGCCGTGCCGGTGGTGAGCGCGGAGAACAATACAGCGCGCGCCGAAGCGGAGCTCACAAACCGCCGCATGCCCGCGCGCCAGTTCATCACGAAGTACACGTTGAACGACACGCCCACGCCCAGCAGCAGGGGCAGCGCGATGATGTTGGCGTAATTGATCGCCATGCCCAGCGCGCGTGCAAGCAGCGCCGTGATCAGCGCGGACATCGCCAGCGTGAGCAGCACGATGCCGGCGTCTTTCAATCGGCGGATCACCAGCAGCAGCACCACTGCGATGGCGATGATGGCCAGCGTCGCCGCCTGCTTGAACGCACGCATGATGGTGTCGGCCGATGCGATGGTGGTGACAGCCGGACCGCCGGCATCGGGCGCGACGCGTTGCACCGCTTCCACGAATTTGCGCAGGCCGGAGGTGTCCTGCTCGTTTACCGTGGGCGAGACCTGGATGCGCACCTGGCCATTGGGGCTGACCCAGTCACGCTTGATCGAGTCGGGCAGCGATTCGAGCGTGATGCCCTTTGCGTTCAACGCATCGCGCAGTTTGTCCAGCTGCGTGGGCAGGAAGCGGCTCACCGCTTCGTTCATCATCATCAGGCGGTCGTCCGGCGCTTTCGCCAGTTTCTGCAGCGAGGCCTCGATGCCATGCAGCGGCGAATCGGGCGTCATCTCCGGCTTGGCGTCGTTGATCGCATCCAGCGTGTCGTTGATCGCCGCGCGCAACGCTTGCGGCGTGACCGGCGGGCCGGACGGATCGACGTCCAGCGACGGCAGCATCAGCACCTGCGCCTGGTTGAGCTGGTCGAGCGAAGCTTGCTGATCGGCGGGCACGAAGGTCGCGCCGGAAATCGCACGGGAGACTTCCGGCAGTTTCCCCAGCTTGTCCGTGAGGGTGCGCGCGGTGTCCAGGTTGGGCACCATGATGTTGATGTTGAACGGATTGGTGACCGGGTTGTCGGCCAGACTGCGCAGCGTGCGCATCGGTTCGGAATTGGGATCCTGCGTGTTGAGCGGATTGGCGTCGAACGGCATGCGCACACCGACCACGAAGCCGGCAATGCCGAGCAGGGCGAATACGATCAATACCGGTTTGTAGTGACAATGCAGCAGGGAATCGAGTTTCGGGCCGAACGGCAGCGACAGTTCCTTGCTCTGGCGCGCCGGCTTCATCAGGCTCAGCAGGGCTGGCAGCAAGGTGAGCGTGCAGACCAGCGCAATGCCCATGCCCACGCCGGCGATGGTGCCCAGCTCGGCCACGCCGATGAAGCTGGTCGGCGAGAACGCAAGAAAGCCGCACGCGGTTGCTGCCGCGGCCACCGCGATCTGGCTGCCGGATACCCTCGCGCCCGCCGCCAGCGCGACGTCGATGTCATCGTGCAGCATGCGTTGTTCGCGCAGACGCACGGCGAACTGGATGCCGAAATCCACGGCCAGGCCGACGAACAGTACCGCGAACGCCACCGAGATCACGTTCAAGGTGCCTACCGCCAGCGCGGCAAAGCCGGTGGTGAGCGCGAAGCCGACCAGCAGCGTGAGCAGGATCGGGATGATGCGGCGGAACGAATGCATCGCCAGGTACAGCCACAGCGCCAGCAGGAACAGGCTGACCAGCGTGCTGGCGACGATGCCCTTGGTAAGCGCACCGAATTGCACATCGGCCAGCGCCACCGAGCCGGTGTAGTCCACGCGCACGCGGCCGGTCTTCACATCCGGAAGGTTCTTGGCGATGCCCTCCAGGGTCTGCGTCGCTGCCAGTCCCGGCTGCAGCGAACCTTCTTCCAGCACCGGATGGGTAAGCACGAAGGTAACATTCTGCGGCTGCTGCGTGACATCCGAGCCAAGCAGGCTTTGCCACGACAGCGGGATGGGATGGCCTTCCGCGGCGTTGTCCAGCACCTGGCGCAACTGATCCAGCGCGGGCTTGTATGGCGAAAGATCGGCGTGCTGGATGCGCACGCCCGCCGCCATCAACGACACGCCGTTCAACAAGCCGCGGGCCGAAGGATCGGCGGCAAGGGGCCCAAGCAAAGGCTGCGCATTCATCAGCGAGCCAAGCATCTTGTTGAGGTCGTCCGGGTCGAGCAGCAGCAAACCTTCGTGGCGGAAGAACGGATCGGCATCGGGCCGGCTCACGTCGATGAAGTGCTTCCTGTCCGCCGCCAGCGCCTTGGCCAGTTGCGCAGCCGTTTCGTCGGATTCTTCCGGCGTCGCGCCACGCACCACCACGGCCAGCACGTTGTTGAATTGCGGAAATTCGCGGTCGAACGCCATGGCGTGCTGGCGCCACGGCAGCGTGCTGGCGAAGAGGTTGTCGGTATTGGTATCGACGCTCAGCTTGCCCGCGGCGATCCAGACGGCGACGCCGGCCAGGGCGAAAAAGAACACTGCCACCAGCAATGCATAGCGGCGGCAGAATTGGACAACTCGGACGATGAACTCAGTCACGGGCCGAATGGCTCCTCAGTCCTTGGGAAAACGTTAAGGATATTCCATAACGCATCGTTCTCCCTTAGGTGGGAGTAACTAGCCCACATGCTCGGGGGTGAAGGGAGCGTGGATGCCGGCCGGTGCGACTCAGGCGCTTGCCTGATTCCACTGCGGGAACCGGGCCCGTATCGCCCGCCGAATCCCTGCCAGATCCAACCCGGCTTCGCTCAGCACTTCCTCGCGGCTGCCATGTTCCAGATATGCATCGGGCAGCCCCAGGTGCAGCATGGGAATGTTGACGCCGTGGGTTGCCAGGCACTCCGCCACCGCCGAACCGGCGCCACCTGCGATGACGTTGTCTTCCAGGGTCACGAAGGCGTCGTGGCTCTTCGCCAGCTCCAGCAGCAGCATCTCGTCCAGCGGCTTGACGAAGCGCATGTTGACCAGGGTGGCGTCGATTTCGGCGGCCATTTCCGTGGCCGGCGCGAGCATGGCGCCGAAGCTCAGGATCGCCAGCCGATGGCCGCGACGGCGCAGCTCGGCCTTGCCGATTGGCAGCGTATCCAGCGTCTTGCGCACCGCCGCGCCTGGACCGCCGCCGCGCGGGTAGCGGATAGCGGCGGGACCCGGGTGCCGAAAGCCCGTGCTGAGCATGGCGCGGCATTCGTCCTCGTCGGCTGGCGCCATGATCAGCATGTTCGGCAGGCAACGCAGGAAGCTCAGGTCGAAGCTGCCTGCATGCGTCGGGCCGTCCGGCCCAACCACGCCGGCGCGGTCGATGGCGAAGGTCACGTCGAGGTTCTGCAGCGCCACGTCGTGAATCGCCTGGTCGTAGGCGCGCTGCAGAAAGGTGGAATAGATCGCCACCACCGGCTTGGCGCCCTCGCAGGCCATGCCGGCGGCCAAGGTGACGGCGTGCTGTTCGGCAATGGCAACGTCGATGTAGCGATCGGGATGCTCCTGGGAAAAGCGCACCAATCCCGAGCCTTCGCGCATGGCTGGCGTGATGCCGAACAGGCGCGTATCCGCAGCGGCCATATCGCACAGCCAGTCGCTGAAAACGTCGCTGTAGGTGAGCTTGCCGGGCGTGGTTTTTTTCACCACGCCGGCCAGCGGGTCGAACGGGCCCACCGCGTGGTATTCGATTTGCTCCAGTTCGGCCGGGGCGTAGCCCTTGCCCTTGGTGGTGATCACGTGCAGCAGTTGCGGACCTTGCTGTGTTTTCAGCGTGCGCAGCACTTCGAGCAGCTTCGGCACGTCGTGGCCGTCGATCGGGCCGGTGTAGTCGAAGCCCAGCTCTTCGAACATCGAGCTGGGTACGGACACGCCATCGCCGCGCTTTTCCAGCCGCTTGGCCAGGCCGCCGACGTTCTCGCTGATCGACATGCCGTTGTCGTTGAGCACCACCAGCAGGTTGGCGCTGAGGTCGCCGGCGTGGTCGAGCGCTTCGAACGCCATGCCGGCGGTCATCGCGCCATCGCCGATCACTGCCACGAACTTGCGCGCATCGCCCTTGTGCTGCGCGGCGATTGCCATGCCCAGCGCGGCGGAAATCGAGGTGGAGGAATGGCCCACGCCGAAGGCGTCGTACGGGCTTTCTTCGCGGCGCGGAAACGGCGCCAGGCCACCCTTTTTCTTGACGGTGGTGATGCGGTCGCGGCGGCCGGTGAGGATCTTGTGCGGGTAGCACTGATGCCCGACGTCCCAGATCAGCCGGTCATGCGGTGTGTCGAACACGCAATGCAGCGCCACCGTCAGTTCCACTACGCCCAGGCCGGCGCCGAAGTGGCCGCCGGAGCTGGCCACGGCTTCGATCAGATAGCCGCGCAGTTCGTCCGCGATGGCGGGGAGCTGATCATCCGGGAGGCGGCGCAGGTCGGCGGGGGTTTCGATCGCGGCGAGGTGGGGATAACGGGAGAGGTCGATCATCCGCGTATTGTGCCCTCTCTCCCCTCCAGGGAGAGGGCTGGGGTGAAGAGCTTGCGCTTGCGGGAAGTTGGTCGCGAGGTTGTCCCCTCACCCTAACCCTCACCCCGGAGGGGTGAGGGAATACGTCGCACTACACGATCGCCTCACGCCGATGCCGCGGCAGATGGCTCACCAGAAATTCCATCTGGTCCGCCAGGATGTTGCGGTTGGACAGAATCAGGTGTTCCACCCAGCTCGGCCGGTACGGCACCGCCAGCAGCGGCATGTTCGCTTCCTGCGGAGTGCGGTTGCCCTTCTTGAGATTGCAGGCCAGGCAGGCACTGACCACGTTTTCCCATTCGTCGCGGCCGCGCTTGGAAATCGGCAGCACGTGGTCGCGGGTCAGTTCGCCGCGGCTGAAGCGCACGCCGCAGTACATGCACAAATAGCGGTCGCGGCTGAACAGAGCGACATTGGTCAAAGCGGGTGCGGGATCGATGGCGTGGTCGTGACAGTGCCCCCGGCTGGCCACGATGGGATGCAGCTCGATGCGGCTTTGCATGCCCAGGTGCCGATTATGGCCGCCATGCACGG